>Ga0207892_1000022_pt1 | contig 52592 bp, 41 predicted proteins | sample LinPmetageLP54_FD_184063 | JGI IMG/M metagenome (GOLD analysis project Ga0207892, IMG submission 184063) | Marine viral communities from the Pacific Ocean - LP-54 (SPAdes) | ecosystem: Environmental > Aquatic > Marine > Oceanic | place: Pacific Ocean | collected 2010-02-09 | reverse complement strand
CGGACCATTTGTAGCGGCGCAAATACGTTGGTATCAAATTGCTTGAGCAGGGTGTCGTGATCGGCATCCATGATCGGACCCATGGCACCGTAGCCAGCGTTGTTGATCAGCAGATCCAGTCGACCGGCTTCGCTGCGCAAACGTTCGGCGCAAGCCAGCCGTTGCTCAGTGTTATTCACATCCAGCGTCACTGCTATTGCGCCACGTGCTACCAGCGGCGCCAAGGTGTCCGGATTGCGGGCAGTAGCCCAGACCTGATAACCGGCATCCAGGCAGCAGTGGGCTAATGCTTGGCCGATGCCGGTAGAACATCCGGTTATCAACGCAACTTCTTGAGTCATCTTTATTGTCCTTGTTGGTTATTTGATGAATTCTGCGCTGACCGCGTCGACGCGGTATTCCAGCTCGGCTTCGCGATAACCGCTTCGCAGGCGCGGCACGCTGTAGCACAGCAGTTGTTGTTCTCCTGATGCCAGTCGAGCCGCACTCGTAAATTCCTGGGCTACTCCGGCATCCAGCAAATTAGTGTTTTGGCCGGGCTGACTGGCAACCAGCTGCCACTGAATGTGTTCCGCTGCATAGCTACTCTGGTTGCTGATGCGCACGGCCAGGGGTTTACCAAACTCGCATTGCTGCGGTTGGTAACTCAGGTCAAAGGCCAGCTGGTCTAGCCGTTGCCCCTGCTGCCATTGCAACAAGCCCATGACCAGCCCCAACAGCAAGCCCAAACCCGCTACCACGCCACTGACCGGCAGCATCACGCGCGGAAATCGCAGCAGCAGAACAAGCCAGACCAAAAAAATGGCAGCGCCTAAAAATGGCATGGATCTGTCTCCTTGGTGGGCTAGCTAAACAAGGCTCCGACTGTAACAGACAGCCCCGCTCACGACACTGGCGTGGTGGCCCAGTCGAATAATTCACAGCTGTTATGCCAGCACTGCTCGGTGAACTCTTGCAGTGGCTGTTTTCGCAGCTCAGCCAGGAGTCTCGCGATCTCTGGAATGTGCTGCGGGCTGTTGCGTAGCCCACCGGCAAATTGGGGTGGCATATCCGGTGAATCGGTTTCCAGCACCATGCTGTTGGCCGGCAGTTCCGCGACGGTACGGTGCAGCCGTTTGGCCTGGGGCCAGGTGGCTGCACCGCCAAGACCCAGCTTGAAACCCAGTTTAATGTACTCCTGCGCCTCTTGCAGGCTGCCAGAGAAGGCGTGGATGATACCGCCGCGTTTGAGCTTATAACGTTTTAACGTGGCAATGCACTGGGCGTGGGCGCGGCGCACATGCAGCAGCGCCGGTAGCTCAAAGTCCGCAGCGAGCGCCAGCTGTTGTTCAAACAACTGTTGTTGTGCTTCGCGGTCGGCGTTATCGATGAAAAAGTCCAGCCCGAACTCGCCCACCGCGCATAGCTTGTCGCTGCTTTTAGTGGCCTGCAATTGCACGCTTAACTCGGCAATGTGCCCTGGGCGATGCTGATCAAGGAACATTGGGTGTAAACCAAAGGCGACATATAGCGCTCGGTGCTGCTGGCTTAACTGCCAGACCCGTTGCCAGTTATTAGCGCCGACGCTCAGCACCACCATGCGTTCGACACCAAGGCGTGCACAGTCTTCCAGCACGGCTTCGCGGTCGTGATCGAAAACACTGAAATCGAGATGGGTGTGAGTATCTATGTAGTGCATGGGTTAACGCTACGCTGGCGGCTGGCTAGCCGCAAGCCGCAAGCAAAAAGCCCGAACCTAACATCGGAACGGGCTGCATATTACTTGCTTACGGGTCAGTGGTGTTCGCGCGTAGCGCGGAAGTTAATATCCGGCCAGCGTTCTTCGGTCAGGCTGAGGTTGACGCGGGTAGGGGCCAGATAGGTGAGATGGCCGCCACCGTCGATGGCCAGATTATCGGTTGCCTTGTTGCTGAACTCCTCCAGCTTCTTGCGATCGCTGGAGCTGACCCAGCGGGCGGACCAGACGTTAATTGGTTCGTAAATGCACTCGACCTTGTATTCCTGTTGCAGGCGCGAAGCGACCACGTCGAACTGCAGAATGCCCACAGCGCCGAGGATGATGTCGTTGTTGCGCTCTGGGAAGAACACCTGAGTAGCGCCTTCTTCGGCCAATTCCTGCAAGCCCTGGCGCAGCTGCTTGGATTTCAGCGGATCCTTAAGGCGCACGCGACGGAACAGTTCCGGGGCGAAGTGCGGAATACCGGTAAAGCCAATTTTCTCGCCTTCGGTAAAAGTGTCACCGATCTGGATGGTGCCGTGGTTGTGCAAACCAATAATGTCGCCGGCCCAAGCTTCTTCGAGGTGTTCACGTTCGGCGGCGAAGAACGTCAGAGCGTCGGCGATACGTACGTCCTTGCCGGTGCGTACATGATGCAGTTTCATACCTTTTTCATAGCGCCCGGAGCAGATGCGCACGAAGGCAATCCGATCGCGGTGCTTGGGATCCATATTCGCCTGAATCTTGAATACGAAGCCGCTGAAGGTAGGTTCGGTTGGCGTAACGGTACGTTCGTGGCTATCGCGCGATTGTGGCTTGGGAGCCCAGTCGACGATGGCATCAAGTACCTGATCAACGCCGAAGTTGCCCAGTGCAGTACCAAAAAAAACCGGGGTCATTTCACCGCGCAGAAACGCATCGTGATCAAACGCGTGGCAGGCGCCTTGTACCAACTCCAGTTGCTCTACGAAGTCGTCGTAGAGGTCGCCAAGATGGGCACGGGCTTCGTCGGAGTCGAGCTTGTCGATGATTTTGGTTTCAGTCCGCTCGTGGCCATGGCCCGATTGGTAAACGATGATGCAGTCGCGCTCCAGGTGATAAACACCTTTGAAGTCGCGATAGCAGCCAATCGGCCAAGTGATTGGGGCGGCTTTGATGTTGAGGACTTCTTCAATCTCGTCAAGCAGTTCGATCGGATCACGAATGTCACGGTCGAGTTTGTTGACGAAGCTGACGATGGGCGTATCGCGCAGGCGGCAGACGTCCATCAGTGCGATGGTGCGCGGCTCAACGCCTTTACCGCCATCGAGCACCATCAACGCCGAGTCAACCGCAGTCAGTGTGCGGTAGGTGTCTTCCGAGAAGTCTTCGTGACCGGGAGTATCGAGCAGGTTGATCATGCTGTCGCGATAGGGAAACTGCATGACCGAGGTGGTGACCGAAATACCCCGTTCCTTTTCCATCGCCATCCAGTCCGAGGTTGCATGGCGGTCGGATTTACGCGACTTCACCGTACCCGCGATGCTGATCGCCTGGCCCATCAACAACAGGCGCTCGGTGATGGTGGTCTTACCCGCATCGGGGTGAGAAATAATGGCGAAAGTGCGGCGCTTACCGACTTCCTGCTGTATTGGGGAGTTCGACATCAGTAGAGGTATTCCAGGTCTGTACGCGACAAGCAGCGCAGCTATTGACGATATTGGGCGCCATTTTCCCTGATCGCGTCGGCTTTAACAATCGAACGCGGTAAAAGCCGTCAACTGGGCGCGAACTGGCCTCAGGCTGGCTCGGTACCCTGCAGGTTTTGCTGGCGTAGATTCAATTCGTCGAGCATCACCGGCATACCAAATTGATAGCCCTGAGCATAATCCACCCCGACATGGGTCACGGTGTTGAGAATCTCCGGGCTGCTGACATACTCGGCGATAACTTTTTTCTTGAGGTAATGGCCCATCTCAGTGATGGATTTGACCAGTGCGTAATCGACGTCGTTGGTATTGATGTCACGCACGAAGGCACCATCAATCTTAATAAAATCAACCGGTAGGCGCTTTAGGTAGGAGTAGGAAGATTGGCCTACGCCAAAGTCGTCGAGCGAGAAGCGGCAGCCGATGCTACGCATCTCCTTGATGAAGTCTGCGGCGTCGTCCAGATTGGTTACTGCGGTTGTTTCGGTGATTTCGAACACCAACTTGTCGCGCCGCACCGGATAACGCACTAGTGCATCGAAGATGAAGTCGAGGAAGGTTTCGTCATTCATGCTGTGGCCGGACAAGTTGACTGAGAAGCCACCAAACAAGTGCAGTTCGTCCTCATTCTGATGCATCCATTGCAGCACATGCTCGACCACCCAGCGATCCACATCGGCCATACGGTTGTATTCCTCGGCAACCTTGATGAACTCCGCCGGCGGGGAAGCCTCACCTTGCTCATCCAGCACGCTGAGCAGAACCTCATAGTGAGCGAGGGTGCGGGGGCTGCCATTGATGGGCATGATTTTCTGGCAACGTAACTTTAGGTTGTCGTTATCCAGGGCACGGTTGATGCGGGTGACCCAGGCCATGACTTCATCCAGATCCTCCAGGGCTTGGTCGCCAGGGCGGATTACCTGTACGTCTTTATAGCCGGATTTTTTCGACAGGCTGGTGGCAGCCTCGACTGATCGCAGCAGCTCCATGACCTTCTGGTTGCTGCGATCAAAGCCGACTAGTGCCAGCGCGCTGTTGATAACAAAGCTGTGCTCTTCGTATTCAAAGCGCTTCTCTTCTACCACCGCTTTAATTTCACGAGCACTGTTGTAACCGAGGGTTTCAGCCTCTTCCGGCAGCAAGATAGCGAATTGGTCTGTGCCCATGCGGCCGACGGTGGCACTTCCTTTGAGAAAGCTCTTTAAACGTTGTGACAACTCGATCAGGAAGCTATCGCCAGCTTCGTAGCCGCCGGTGTTGTTGATCACCTTAAACTGCATAATGTCGATAAAGATCAGGCTGAAGTTGCTGTCGTCCTCGCTAGCGCTGGCTACTCGCTGCGCCATTGTTCTACAGAATTCCTTACGGGTAAGAAAGCCGGTGAGCGGGTCATGGCATGAGTCGAAAGCGAGTTTGTCGTAGACCTTTTGCACCAGCGCATCGAGACCTTGCTCCACCGCTGGCAATGCAGCATCACTGAGTAGCACAAGGTTGCCGTCGCGCAGCAGCGCGGCAACTCGCTCCAAGGGTAATTCGAGTTTTTGTGTGCCTTGGTGATTGGCGAAAACATACAAGCTGTCGTCGTCGGCGATCCAAGCAAGCTGTACGAGTTTTTCCTGCAGTTTGCCGTGGGTCAGCTCAAACCATTGCGAGGTTTTCAGTCCGCGCACGCGCTTGATCCAGCGTTGCAGTGCCAAACCGTTATCAGGGAGCGTGTCGAGACGCTCTTCCAGGCTAAGCTCCGGTGCGGCGGTTTGATAGAGTGCGAGGCTGACCTCGCTGGGGTCGGTCGCTAGCAACTGCTGTAACTGCGCCAACAAGTCGCGCTGGCTAAGCTGGCCTTCTGGGATTTTCGATAAGCCCTTTTCCAGCAAGCGAATCAAATCTGCATCGTTCAGTGGCTTTTCAATGGCTGCCAACCGCTCGGCGTCGCGGTTGGCAGCCAGCTGTTCTATTACCTGTAAGGTGATCTCCCAAGAGCGACTAGCTACTCCTTCGCGTAAATAGCTCAGCCGCATCAGATCGCGCCAGCCATTTTCGAGCAGCTCAATTACCGGCTGGGGCGCCGGCTCGGCCAGCATGCGGCTCAATTCATGTTGAATTTGACGGTTGGCGTGGCGTAGCCGCTGCTGTCCATCACAGCTTTGTCGGATGCGTTGTAAATTGCGCTCGATCAGACGTTTTTCGCGGCTGACCAATTGATCCAACTTATCGATGCTCTGGCTGAAGCCCTTGCCATCGGTCTTATCCGACAGAATGCTGCGAATGGCATCCAGGATCACCGGGGTGTTGGATGCCAGATTGGTGCTGCTTTTGTCGGATAGCAGCGCAATGTAGTTCAGCGCCTGCCTTGCGGGGTGTGACTCGGCGGCGAATATTTCCGGGTCCTGCAACATTGCCCGTAACAGCGGAACCTGGAGTTTGCTGAACTCATCACGCAGATCGGTGGTGATGCGGTCGCTCTGCATGATGCTGTCGAACAGCCCTTCAATGGTTTCGGCCGCATCGTGTTCCTGCTCGGAGAGCGCTTGGGTATTGCCCTTGGCTTGCTGCATCAACTCCTTGAGCGCACCGGGCTGATGCAGCTGCAGGTTGCCATTAAGTAGGCCTTCTTGCAGTTCGCCAAGTTGTTGTGCAGTTGCGCTGCGCTCTTCGGGCAGGCTTTCAGTGTCAATCTTAGCGTCACCACGTGCTTGTCGGCGCAGCCCCATCAACTGGGTTACGGTGCCGTAAGCCGCCGCCGCAGGTGCTGTGGTTGGAACTGTATCGGTGGGTCGCGTCTGGTGGTCTTTGGTTTGAGTCGTTGGCTGCGCAGCTTTTGGGGCTGCTGCCGTTCCTTCTGCTGGCCGTGCGCTACCGGATTCACTCTCGGTTGCTGTTTGCTCAGGCGTCACCGGCACGGGACGCTTCAGGATCGCCTGTTCGGCTAGGTACTGGTTAACATCGATATCCGGCAGGATGTCGGCATCTATGAATACTTGATTCAGTTGCTGGTAGAAAACATGTAAGTCATTGAGCACGGTTTTTTGCAGTACTGAACACACCACCTGTAGTTGCGCATGCTGCAATCGTAAATGGTGAATCTGATCAAAAAAACTGTTGCACAGCGCTGCAGGTGAAAACGGGTTGTAAGTGCGCTTGCCATCGCGGTCGCCGAAGGCGGCGTCGACGCGGATCTGCAGTTCTATAAGCGCTTCACGCAGCTTTAGCTCGACCTTGGAAATGGCCACGCGCACCAACAACCAGTCCTCAAAATCGTTCTTGGTCACCAATTCCAGCGGCGATGCACGCTTTTTGTCTGGCGTCTGAGCCGTGCTTGCCGTGGCATCTCGAGCTTTTATGAGCGCCATAGCCTCGGTAATCATGTTTTGGCTCAGGGCGGCGAAGATGGCTTGACGTTCCTTACGAAACTGTCTGATAGCAATAAAAAAAAGTTGTTGTTCGCCATTGTCGGGTTGCTGATCGGCGGCGGCGAGCAACTCGTGCTCGAGCTGATGACAGAAACCGGAATACTGCTGGCGCAAATAATTATGCAATACCGTCGAAGCGGCCTGCATGAGGGTTTTCTTGTGCCGCGGACTGAGGGTCGGTTGACTGCTGACCAGGTTGGTGCGCTCACTGCTGGTGTCTGCTTGAGCGGCGGACAAATGCTGTAGTACGCGATAGATAGACGGATCTGGGGCGTGCAGGCGAAGGCCAGCTCCCTGCTTGCTCAGGTGAATAATCGCAACCGGCAAACGCAGGTGTTGCTGTGCTTGGCGAAAGCTAACGCTCGCATCGCCGTGCTGTGCAACGAGCCGCTTGAGGCTATTAATGATGCTGCTTGCGATGGCGGCATCAAAGGTTATTTGTAAGCCACTTTGGCTGTATTCGCTGATAGTGCAGTGATGGCTTTGTCCTTCCGCCACCGATAGCACGGCATCTACTGCACATATCTGGCGGGGGGACTTCCGTTTTTCCATGAACTGCACCCAGATTGACTACATGGTCACTGGCTAGTTTATGTGCTGTATTCAGAAATGTCTCCCCCCGCGTTTTTCGCGGCCTCTCAGGCGCTTTTCATATAGGCGCGCCAACCTCCCAGTGCAGAAATATCGCTGCTGCCTTCGAGTCCATAAGGTTCGCAAATGAAGCCACAGACCCAGCTATTATCGGCAATCTGCACCTTGCCGATACCCAGTGGTGCAGGGATGCCGGCCACAAAACTGCCAAACTCAGCCTTTGGAATCGACCAAATTTCCACGTCGATGGCGACCCCTTTGCTTTCATCGCGGATCAGACCCGGACGGAACGGTGGGCCACCGGCCAGCGCGTACATTAAATAGTGCGGCGATGTTTGGGTGTGTTGTTTAAGCACGGCACCGCGCTCAACCAGCTGCCAGTTAAGCGGCAGCCCTTCGAGGTGTGCACCACAGACCAACACATCGATGCTGTCGGGGTTGCCGACCGGCTGGCCGCTGAGCGTGGGTTGCGGCAGATCAAGTGCGCCCTGGGGCAGGGGGAGTAGTTGCTGAATGCGGTTGGCAATGGACAGTAGCGCCCGGTCACTGAACGCCGGGCCTACCAGGGTTACGCCAAACGGTAGGCCTGCGTCGGTGAGCGCGGTCGGTACGGCGACGGAGGTCATGTCGACCAGATTCATGTAATTGGTGTAGTAGCCTAATTGGCTGTTATGCAGAATTGGCTCTGCCAGCATTTCAGCGATGGTAAATAAGCGGCCAGCGGTGGGCGTCAGCAGGCAGTCGAGACCGGCGAGTTGGTCATGACAGGCCTTTTTCAACTCTTCCAGACGGTATTGCGCCTTGAACAGTGCAGTGGCTGGTGGCTTGCCGCCGGGGGCGATAATCTCGCGCACCACGGGGAAAATTGCCTCGGGGTTGTCGTCGATCAGCGGCTGCGCTGCCAGGTAACGTTCGGTTACCCAAGGGCCTTCGTAAAGTAGCAACGCGGCCTCGTTGAAGGGCGTGTAGTCGATGGTGATCAGCTCAATGTCATCGGCGCTGAGCCTTTCTAGCGTGGCGGTATAAGCGGCGGCGTAGGCATCGTCGCCAAAGAATTTCAGTTGCTCTCGCGCCAGTACGCCAATCTTCAGCGCGCCTTTGCGTAGGCCGTATTGACGATTCTGGTTGTTGAAGGGATTGGCGCGGCTGTAGCCGTCACGCTGATCAACACCTTCGGCGCTGGCCAGTACGTTGTTGGCGTCGTCGCTGTTGAGGGCAAAAATGCTGATGCAGTCCAGGCTTCGGCAAGCCGGCACCAGACCGCTGGCGGAGAGTAGGCCGCGAGTCGGTTTCAGGCCAACCAGGTTATTGAAGCACGCCGGTACACGACCGGAACCGGCAGTATCGGTACCCAAGCTGAAAGTGGCCAGACCCTTAGCAACCGAGACCGAAGAGCCGGCGCTGGAACCGCCACTGATGTAGTCAAAATCAAAGGCGTTGTGGCAGGGGCCGTGGGGTGATCGGGTGCCGTTCAAACCCGTAGCGAACTGGTCTAGATTAGTCTTGCCGACCGGAATTGCCCCAGCGTCGATCAGTTGCTGTACCACTTGCGACGATTCGGTGGGGGTATAGGCGAAAGCCTCGCAACCGTTGGTGGTTGGTATGCCGGCTAAGTCGATATTGTCCTTGATCGCAAAAGGCACGCCCCACAATGGCGTGGTGGCAGGGTCTTTGCGGGCCAGCGCTTGTAGATAGGGCTGCTGCTCGGCTTCGCTGAGCAGGTGAATCCAGATGTTGTGATCGGCGAGGGCGGCGGCCTGCTCGCGGATGCGGGCCAAAAGTGTGGCTGGGGTCAGACTGCCTTCGCTGTAGGCCTGTTTCAGACCGCTGATGCTCATATCAATTTTCATGCTGGGTTCTCCTGCGCAGCGTCCTGCAATACCACCAGCGGTTGGCCAGCGTGTACGCGGCCACCGGCCTGCTGCAATACGTGGGTAACGACGCCGTCGCACGGCGCCTGCAAAGGAATTTCCATCTTCATGGATTCGAGGATCAACAACACTTGGCCAGCCTTAACCTGGTCGCCAACCTTAACGGCGGCTTGCCACAGGCTACCCGAGACAGGACTGTCGACACCGACGCTGTCTTCCGGCCAGCTAACGTTCTCGTCAGCGCTTTCCAATTCCTCGCTAACAAAATTGAACTGACCGTTGGCATGCCATTGGCGCAGTTCTTCAGCAAAGGCGGCGTTGCGTTGTTGCTTGAATGCGTCGATCTCTTCTGCGTTGTCAGCAATAAATGCTTCATGCTCGGAGAGACTGAAATGACTCTCTTCTATACGCAGTGGATAGCGTCCCTGGGGGAAGTCGCGGCGAATCTGTTGCAGCTCTTCGTGGCTTACTTCATAAAAGCGAATCTGGTCGAAGAAGCGCAAAAGCCAGGGTTTGCTGAACTCGCGCGTCTGGCGGTAGCGATTCCACATCTGCAAGGTGCGGCCGACGAACTGATAGCCGCCGGGGCCTTCCATGCCGTAAACGCACATATAAGAACCGCCGATGCCGACTGAGTTCTCTGCCGTCCAGGTACGCGCGGGGTTGTACTTGGTGGTCACCAGGCGGTGACGTGGGTCGGTCGGCGTCGCGACCGGCGCACCGAGATACACATCGCCCAGCCCCATCACCAGATAGGAGGCATCGAAGAGTACTTTTTTTACATCATCAATGCTGTCGAGCCCGTTGATGCGACGGATAAACTCCAGGTTGCTTGGGCACCAGGGCGCGTTGCTGCGCACCGACTGGGTATATTTCTCGATCGCCTGTTGGCAGGCCTCGTCATCCCAGGACAGCGGGATATGCACGATGCGCGACGGTACCGACAGTTCGTTAAGCCGCTCGGACAGTGCCTGCTCGCCCTTGAGCAAATGCGCCAGTAGCGTCTCGTGGCTCAGCTGTTGGCTGTCGAAATGCATTTGCAGCGAGCGGATGCCCGGGGTCAGTTCGCGCAGGCCAGGCAGCGGATTCTGCTGCAGCCACTGCATCAATGCATGTGCGCGAAAACGCAGACGAATATCCAGAATCTGTTCGCCATACTCGACCAGCAGGAAGTGATCACCCGCCGCGCGGTAGACAATTTCATCGCCAAATTGCTCTGCGGGCAAGCGCTTGAGAATGGGGGTTTCGGGGGCCACGGGCTGCCATTCGATCGGCTGAGCCTGCAAGGCGTCGATTTCTGCGATTTGCGCTGCCTCCAGCGCGACCGCCTGCTCAATGCTGATCGGAACGAAGCGCACCTTGTCGCCAGCGCGCAGTTGGCCGAGTTTCCACAGGTCGGCGGTGATCACCGTGGCGGGGCAAACAAAGCCGCCCAATGACGGGCCGTCGGGTCCGAGGATGACCGGCATGTCACCCGTGAAGTCCACAGTGCCGAAAGCGTAGGCATTGTCGTGAATGTTCGAGGGGTGCAGGCCAGCTTCGCCGCCGTCCTTACGCGCCCATTCGGGCTTGGGGCCGATCAGCCGCACGCCGGTACGGCTGGAGTTATAGTGAATCTCCCAGTCGGTATTGAAGAAGGTCTCTACATCCTCGCCAGTGAAAAAGTCTGGCGCGCCGTGCGGTCCGTAGATGACGCGTACGTCCCATTGGTTGCTAATGCTCGGCCGCAAAGCGTCCGGCACGCTGGCGGCGGCAACGCTGCTAGCGCTGTTATCCAGATGTAACACGTCACCGGTGCGTAGCGCGCGGCCGTTGTGGCCACCGAACTTGCCCAGCGTAAAGGTCGACTTTGACCCCAGGTAATCGGGGCATTGCACGCCTCCGAGCACGCTCAAGTAAGCACGGGTGCCGGATTCCTTAGTGCGGCCCAGGGTCAGAGTCTGGCCAGCGGCGACGTCGATGACTTGCCACATAGCAACGGGCTGATCGTCCAGTCGCGCGTCCAGTGGAGCACCACTGAGCACAATTTGAGAGGCGTTGGCGAACCGTAACGTTGGGCCTTGCAGAGTGATTTCTAGACCTGCAGCGTCTTTGGCGTTGTTCAGCAGACGATTGCCAAGCCGGAAGGCATAGCTGTCGAACGGGCCAGATGGTGGCACGCCCACATCCCAGCTGCCGGCACGGCCGGGAAAATCCTGGATGGTGGTCTGGGTGCCGCCGGCCAGCACGTCGATGCGTGCCGGGTTGTAGCGGAAGCTGTTCAGATAGCGCGTGGTCACTTCGCCGGCTGCCAGTACCGGATCACGACTTAAGGCGCGCAGATAGTCCAGGTTGGTTTCGCTGCCATACAAGCGGGTAGCGTCCAGGGTGCTTTGCAGCTTGCTCAGCGCCTGCTCGCGGGTATCGGCATGCACAATAACCTTGGCCAGCATGGGGTCAAAGTAAGCGGGCACTTCCAGTCCGGACTCGATCCAGTGGTCAATGCGGATGCCGTTACCGGATGGGAAAATAACTTCGCTGAGCAGGCCGGCGCAGGGCTGAAAGTCGCGGAAAGGATCTTCGGCATACAGACGTACCTGAATCGCATGACCTTGCGGGTGAAGATTGCCTCGCTGTGCATCCAGATCCGGCGCATCACCGGCGGCCAAACGGATCATCCACTCGACCAAATCAACGCCATAAACCTCTTCGGTCACGCCGTGCTCAACCTGCAGGCGGGTATTCACTTCAAGAAAGTAAAATTCGTGGCTGTCGGCGTCGTAGATGAATTCTACGGTTCCGGCGTTGCGGTAGCCGATGCTGCACAGCAGCTTCTCGGCGGTGCTATGCAGCTCGGCGCGAATCGCGTCAGTCAGGTTGGGCGCAGGGCATTCCTCTACCACCTTCTGGTTACGGCGCTGGCTAGAGCAGTCACGCTCTCCCAAGGCCAATGCTTTGCCTGCGCCGTCACCGAACATCTGTACTTCTATGTGCCGAGCGCGAGCGATGAATTTCTCCAGGAACACGCCATCGTCGGCGAAGTTGCTGGCGCCGAGGCGCTTGACGCTGTCGAATGCACCGTTCAATTCTTCTAGGGTATGGCACAACTGCATACCGATGCCGCCGCCGCCGGCAGTACTTTTCAGCATGATGGGATAACCGATACGCTCGGCGGCTTCCTGCGCAGCACTCAAGTCTTTCAGTAGATCGGTGCCGGGCAGCAACGGTACGCCTGCCTGTTCGGCCAAAGCACGGGCGCGGTGCTTGAGACCAAAGGCCAGCATCTGCTCAGGAGTAGGGCCAACAAAAGCGATGCCCGCCGCCTCGCAGCGGCGCACAAAACCGGCGTTCTCACTGAGGAAACCGTAACCGGGGTGTATGGCTTGGGCGCCCGTCTCGGCGGCAATGGCAAGCAACTTATCGATCTGCAGGTAGGTATCAGCAGCGGCGCCGTCACCTAGACAGTAGGCTTCATCGGCCAGGCGTACGTGCAGGCTTTCAGCGTCGCACTCGGCGTAGACCGCTACCGAGCCAATACCCAGACGGCGCAGGGTGCGAATAATGCGGGTGGCGATGGCGCCACGGTTGGCAATCAATACTTTATTGAACATCACTCTAGCCTTTGCCGGGCCGTCCCAGGCTGCATATACGACAGTGGTCGTCCACTGAAGCAGGTGAATCTCGGTCGTTACAGCTGACTCATTTGTCCCATACCAGCATCTCAACCGGCGTCGGGTTGTAACCGTTGCAAGGATTGTTCAGCTGTGGACAGTTGGAGATCAGCACTACCACATCCATCAGCGCGGTCAGTTCTACGTACTTGCCTGCGCCGGAAATACCGTCTTCAAAGGTCAGGCCGCCATCGCTGGTGACCGGCACGTTCATGAAGAAGTTGATGTTGTGAGTAATGTCGCGCTTGCTGATGCCGTATTCGGGATTCTCGGCGACCGCGAGCATCCAGCTGTCGCGGCAGGAGTGCATGCAGCGTTTTTCCAGATCGTAACGGATGGTGTTGCTTTCACTAGCGCAAGCGCCGCCCAGGGTGTCGTGCCGGCCACAGGTGTCGGCTACGATTTCCAGCATGGGGTTGTTTTCATTGGAGCGAATCACCGAGCCGGCGGTCAGGTAGACATTGCCCTGCTCGCGGATGGTATCGGTGACGCTATAGCGCTCAACCGGGTTGGCGGCGCTGAAAAACAGCGTGTCGGCGGCCTGATTGCCTTCCAGGTCGAGCAGGCGCAGGGTCTGGCCGGCCTTGACGGTGCCGATGTAATAATCGCCGGCGCCGATGGTGCTGCGCTGCGTGGCTGTTTCGGGTTGGCGTGAGCTGGTCTTGAGCATGGTGTCCTCGCTTACTTGCCTAGGTGATACAGGGCGTTATTCATGAAGCCGCGCTGGTTTTCCGGGCGGAAGTTACGGCAGTAGTCGTCATCGTCTACCGGGTCGGCCGGGCTCAGTTCAATCTGCACCGGGTTGTAGGGGTAGGCTTCGGCGTTGTTGAGTGGATGCGGGCAGGTGTGCAGCAGCACCAGGGTGTCCATCTCGAAGCGCAGGACCACTTGGCTGCCAGGCTTGCTGTGTTGGCCGTCGAGCGTCATGTTGCCTTCGTCGTCGGTACCGATCTTGCTGAATAGATTCAGGTTGGCGGCCATGTCGGCGCGACCCAATCCGTACTTGGCCAGCTCGACCAGAAAGGCGTCGTAGCCGTTCTGGTGCCATTCATTACGGTCGCTCTGATAATCGCGTTGGCCCCAGCGAGCCTTGATTTGCTCGGCGTTGCTGTTGCCGCACACGGTTTCGTGCCAGCCGAGGCTGTCTTCAATAATGGAAGCGAACACCCGACCCATGTCGGAATACAGGCAGTTGCCTTTGCTCAGCTTGAATGTGTGCTGGCCCTTGAGGGTATCCGGGGCGTTATAGCGCTCCAGCAAGTTTTCCGGGTTGTAGAGCAGCATGCCAACATTGGCGCCGCCGTTGAGGTCGGTCAGGCGCATTTGCATGCCTTTACGCACGCGCAGGGACCAGTGGCTGGCGCCGGGGATTTCTGTGCTGTAGTGATTCATGCTCATTGCCGTTGTCTCCGTATCGGGTTGCTATCAACCGGCCTTTTCGGCCAGCAGTGGCGCAATGGTTTCAGCGGTGGTTTTCGCTGCCGGTTGCCGGGCTTTGTTGTTGACCGGTAAGTCGTAAGTGATGGTTGCGCCAAACGCTTGCGGGGCGTGTGGGTCCTGGCGGACTTTGTCGAACACCCAGAGACGGGTGCCGAGATAGAAACCTTCTTTGATGTCGTGGGTAACCATGAAGATGGTCAGCTTGTGTTCTTTCCACAGCCGCAAAACTAGTTCGTGCATATCCGCGCGGATACCCGGGTCAAGGGCACCGAATGGTTCGTCGAGCAGGAGGATACGGGGCTTGCCGAGCAGTGCTTGGGCAATCGCTAAGCGCTGTTTCATGCCGCCCGACAGCTCGTGCGGATACTTTTGTAGTGCATGCCCTAAGCCCACTTCGTTGAGCATGGCTTCGGCGTCCTTGCGCGCTTGCTTGCGCTTGGTGCCGAACAGATAACCCGTCAAGCCACGCTGAGCAAAGCCGACGGCGGACATCACGTTATCCAGCACGGTCATGTGCGGAAACACGGAATACTGCTGGAAGACGATGCCGCGATCCGGGCCCGGTTCATCGGCGATAGGTTTACCGTCAAGCAGCAGCTGGCCGCTGGTAGGCGACTCGGTACCCAGCAGCATTTTCAGGAAGGTGCTCTTGCCGCAGCCCGAGGCGCCGACCAGCGTGACGAATTCGCCCTCTTTAACGTTGACGTTCAAACGCTCAAGAACCGGGTTGCCGTCGTAACTCTTACCCAGGTTGTTAACTTCAATCATGAGTTGCCTCCTTGTACGTTCCAAGGGAACAGTCGGCGGCTCAGGGTCGCCAGCAGCCAATCGAACAGAAAGGCCAGCAGGGTGATCCAGGCGACATAGGGCAGGATGACGTCCATCGACATGTAGCGACGTACCAAAAAGATGCGGTAGCCGAGGCCATCCGTAGAGGCTATAGCCTCAGCCGCGATCAGGAACAGCCAACCAGCGCCCATCGACAGGCGCACCGCATCGATCAGTTTAGGCATCAATTGCGGCAGTAATACGCGAACCATGATCTGGCTGGTATTGGCGCCCAGTGTCTGTGCTTTGACGAGCTGTTCGCTGGGTATCTCTTGCGTGCGGCGTTGCAGGTCGCGGGCAATGAACGGGGTGATGCCCAGTACGATGAGCATCACCTTGGACAGCTCACCCAGACCAAAAATGATGAACAGCACCGGCAGTATCGCCAGTGGCGGGATAAGCGAAATCACCGTCAGCAAGGGGCTCATGCTGGCGTTGATGACGGGCAGGGCACCGGTCAGTAGTCCAATTGCCAGTCCGACGCTGGCGGCGATCGCCACGCCCATGCCGAGGCGTTTAAGGCTGCTGGCGGTATCTACCCAGAACACGTAATCGCCGCTGCGTTTGCTGGGTTCCAGCGCCATTCGGTCAATCGCGGCGCCCATCTGGCTGAAGGACGGCAGCAACTTGTCGTTAGGGTTCGCTTCCAGGCGCGCGTCGGAGGCCACTATGTATACCAGCAACAGGAGCACGAACGGCAGCAACGCGATAAACATGCGGGTTGCTGGCGCGGGAGATAGATTGATCAGTCGCTTCATAGTGTTTCCTTGCGTCGGGGGCAAGCGCCCCCGGTGGATTCAGCGGGTCGGATTACAGCTGGCCGTCTGCCGCGAGCTGCATATAGCTAGGATCAAAGCGCAACTTGATGTTGTTTTTATCGCCCAATACACCAGCGGGCGTGCTGATACCGACAAAACCCGCATCAGGCGCGCCTTCACCGAGCAGGCCGTGGTCGAAGGAGAAGTCTGCGACGTACTGCATGGTGGTTTTCAACGCGCTGTCGTTGGTCAGTGCTAACGCCTGTTGTGGGGTATAGAACATTTCAGTGCTGTCGAGCTGGGCCTGATAGCCAGCCAAATCGGTGCCTGAAGCTTCAGCCAGATAGGTGCGCACGGCCTCGTCGGCTTGCATCTTGGCCATGATTTCGTACCAGGCACCGGTCAACGCTTTGCCCAATTTTGGATTGGCTTTCAGGGTGTCGGTGTTAACGACCAGCAAATCGATGATTTCACCGGGAATTTGCGCCGAGTCAAATACCTTGTGGCTGTCCGGTTGGCTGGAAATTTCGTTGAGCAGTGGGTTCCAGGTAGCGACTGAGGTGACGTCGTCAGTGCCATAGGCAGCAACTAAATCTGCGTCAGAGGTGTTGACCACCTGCACGTCGGATTCCTTCATGCCGACCGTTTCCAGCGCGCGGGCTAGCAGGTAGTGCGAGACGCTCAGCTCTACCAGATTGACGTTCTGGCCCTTGATGTCGGACAACTGATCCTTGCCCTTGAGCACGATGCCATCGTTGCCGTTGGAGAAGTCACCGACGATCAGCGCGGTACTGTCGACACCGCCAGCAGCCGGGATGGTTAGGGCATCCATATTGGTCATGGTGCAGGCGTCAAACTGGCCAGCGGTGTACTGGTTGATCGATTCGATGTAGTCGTTGATCTGCACGACCTCAATGTCGATGTCGTACTTGTCTGCCCATTTTTTTACGATGCCAGACTCGTCGCCGTAAGCCCAAGGCATCCAGCCGACGTAGATCGACCAGCAGACCTTAAAGCTATCTTGTGCCTGCACGGTGGAGGAAAGCAGAAGGGATAGAACCAGTGCGGAAAGCTTTTTCATCTTGAACCTCTCAATCAGTGACACGCGGAGCACTCCTGGCGGTTACGCCAATCGTCTCCCGGGCTTTTATCCCGCCGTGTAACCTTTGCTTGAAAGGTCGAGTGCTCTCGGACCAGTCACTGAGCAGATCAGCCGGAACCCTAGCGCTCTATTTGCAAATTGTGTGTTGCGCCTGCTTTAAGGAGTGCGAACACTTCTTCTAAAGCAAATAGCAGACCAGAGTTGAACGTTTCACTCTACGGCACCTGTTGGCGCGGTGTTTGGCGGGGGTAGGGCAGATGGATACCTGCGCTTGTTGCTCTATATTGGTGCGCTGGCGGTCTGGTGAGCGTTTTCGGTGCAAGAGTTGTCGATAGCTAAAGTAGGCTGGCGGGTCGCTTCGCTGTGCTGTGGCTATGGCGACTACTTATGCTCCCAGCCCGTTTCTATGTCCTTTATCAGGCCTAGTTTGTCGGCTTCAAGCCGTTTCAGTAGTGCCTCAGGGGCATTGGTTTGAGGATCATATCTCCCGCTCCACTGGGTGATTTCCATCATGATCGGCAACAAGTCACGACCTTTGCGAGTCAGAGAATAAATCAATTTGGAGCGATTTTCGTCGCTCACCTCTTTGCTGACAATGCCCAGGGATTCGAGACGCCGCAAACGGTCAGCGAGAATGTTGGTAGAGATTTTTTCGTTGGAGGAAAGAAACTCGTTAAATGATGTTTTGGCCTTGAACATCAAATCGCGAATGATCAACAGCGTCCATTTGTCGCCAAACGACTCAAGGGCGTAATTGATCGGGCAATGCGAGCGGCTGGGGAAATCTTCCGACATTTGCTGGGGCACCTTCATTCATTATCGGTAGAAATACTAGCACCGGCGCATGGGCAGCTAAAGCAGCAGGTTAAACCATCGAGTTTGCTGCCTTTGAGTTTGTGAGCGGTTTGAATTGAAAAGAGCTTGCAAAATGCAAGTGCTTTGGCGCAAGGTAAGTTCAACCTCCCTAGAGCATTCTCCCATGCCAGCCATACGCCCAGTGTTTATCGTCGCTGCGCTAGCCGTCGTACTCATGCTAACCACGTTTTTCTGGTACCGAGGCAGCGGTTCGCCTCTTACGGAGCACGAGATCAACGCCTACCAGACACGTATCGACGCTTTGCCCGCTGCAACGCGCGGCTTTTTGCAGGGTATGGATGTGCTTGCATTTATGCGTGGCGACGACGGCAGGGCCGTTCACGTAGTGAATCTGTTCCAGTTGAACACTGCTTCGGCTGTACCAGACAGTCTGTCCGGTGAGGAATCACTCGCGCGCTTTAGCCGTTCGATGCTGCCCATCTGGCTGAAGCGCGGCGGCTATCCGGTATTTTCCATGCCAGTTGCGGCCACGGGCGAAGCGCAGCCCTGGGAGTTTGTCAGCGTGGTGCGTTACCGCAGCCGCCGGGACTTTATGGAGGTGGTTCTCGACGAGGGCTACCGGCAAGCGCTGCCCGACCGTCTGGCGGCCAGCAAGTTGAATTTGCGCGTGACGAGCAGTGGCAATGAGTTTCCCCGCCCGGTAGTGCTGCTGTTCGCGCTGTCGGTCGCGGTTTTGAGTTTTACCTATCTGCTCGAAGTACGGCGCAGCAAGCACGCCGCATAAAACGCCGCAGCCATCCCAAGCCAGGCGTAACGATGAGCCCGCGCGTTGCGCACATTTCATCTCACGCTTTGCTGATCGGTTTGCCTGATCAATTGCCTGGCGCGTGAGGGTTTTGGTGCAGCGCGAGTGCACAGCAGCAGTGCGATGACTGCACAGTCTGCACTGGACTATCGCAGTGCGGTCCGATCACGGTGGTTTTTATTTCTGAAATAGACAACAAAAACAACGATTTGAAATCTGTGGCACAGGGCTTGCTAAATCCTCTGTAACGCAGCGTTCAAAGACTGGGCGCAGCGGCTAACACAGCAAAATCAATTACAGAATTTTCGGGCAAAGGCGTCCACCAACATACCTGTTATCAACAGCGATGTTCGTGGACGCCTTTTTTTGTGCGCGTTTTTCAGGAAAGGGTGCTCATGAGCAAGCAAAAAGGATTCAAGAAAATCAACACCGCCAGCGTATTGGCCGCCTCTTTGGTGGTCTTCAGTCCCGCTGTGCTGGCGCAGGAAGCAACAGGCGTGCAGTCGATCAAGGAAGCTGTTACCGAGGGCAAGATTGGATTGGATCTGCGCTATCGCTATGAGTTTGTCGATCAGGATGGCATCGACAAGAATGCCGGTGCCTCAACCCTGCGCAGCCGGCTCAACTTTGCAACTGCACCTTACCAAGGCGTCGGCGTATTTGTTGAGTTTGACAACGTCACATCAATTGGCAGCGAACGTTATAACGACGGTAGTGGCCTACCCAGCGCCAATACGCAATACCCGGTGGTAGTTGATCCAGAGGGTACCGAGGTCAATCAGGCCTACGTGAGTTACGCCGGCGTGCCGGACAGCGTACTGAAATTTGGCCGCCAGAGGATCATCTACGACAACGCGCGTTTTATCGGCAACGTGGGCTGGCGCCAGAACGAGCAGACTTGTGACGGTTTCAGTCTGACTAACACCAGTCTGATCGACACCACGCTCAACTACGCCTACGTCTACAACGTCAATCGCATCTTTGGCGAAGACTCACCGAAGGGCGATATCGAAACCGACACCCATTTGGCCAATCTGTCCTACGCCGGCTTCGACTGGATCAAAGTGACGGGCTACGGCTACTTCCTCGACTTTGACGATACCCCGGCAGGCTCCAATAAAACCCTGGGCCTGCGTTTGGCCGGTGAGCCAGTGCTGAGTGCCAGCAGCACGCTGGTGTACACGCTGGAATACGCCAAACAAACCGATTACGCCGATGGCAAGAATATCGATGCCGACTATCAGTTGGCTGAGCTGGGTATCAACTTCAGCGGTGTGCAGCTGTTGGGTGGCTACGAGCTGTTGGGGTCAGGTGAATCTGCGTTCCAGACTCCTTACGCCACTGGCCACGCCTTTAATGGCTGGGCTGACAAGTTCCTTGCTACGCCTGCTGACGGTCTGGAAGACCTTTACCTGCAGGTGGGTGGCGCGCTCGCTGGCATCAAGTTGCAGGCCGTGTACCACGAGTTTTCCGCTGATCAAGGCGGTGCCGAATACGGTTCTGAACTTGACCTGCTAGCGGCGAAAAAATTTGGCGACGTGACGCTGCTGGCCAAGTACGCACAGTACAACGCCGACGATTTTGCTACCGATACCGACAAGTTCTGGCTGATGGCACAAGTTGCCTTCTGAGCTGACTGACCTTTAAAACTGGAAATGGAGTGCTCCACATGACGCAATTTACTCGTAAATCTCTTGGCGCTTGTCTCTCGCTGGCGGTTGCCCTTTCTGTTGGTAGCCTGCTGCCCCTGCAAAGCGCACAGGCAGTTGAGAATTTGGAGAAGGAAGAACTCAAGTTTGGTTTCATCAAACTGACCGATATGGCACCGCTGGCGATTGCCTATGAAAAAGGCTTTTTTGAGGACGAAGGCTTATACGTCAGCCTGGAAGCACAGGCTAACTGGAAGGTACTGCTCGACCGCGTAATTGACGGTGAATTGGACGGTGCGCACATGCTGGCGGGTCAGCCGCTGGGTGCGACCATTGGCTTTGGCACTCAGGCCGATGTCATTACGGCTTTTTCGATGGACCTCAACGGCAACGGCATCACCGTTTCCAATGCGGTTTGGGAAGAGATGAAGAAGCACATCCCGATGGATGCTGACGGCAGACCGGTCCATCCAATCAAGGCGGATGCACTTAAACCAGTGATTGAGCAGTACAAGGCAGCCGGTAAGCCATTCAAAATGGGCATGGTGTTCCCGGTTTCTACCCACAATTATGAGCTGCGCTATTGGCTGGCGGCTGGCGGCATTAACCCCGGTTACTACGCGCCGGCCAAGGGTGACACCTCCGGCCAGATCGATGCCGATGCCTTGCTCTCGGTTACCCCTCCGCCGCAAATGCCGGCGACATTGGAAGCTAGCACCATTTCCGGTTACTGCGTGGGCGAGCCCTGGAACCAGCAAGCTGTCTTTAAGGGTATAGGCGTGCCGGTGATTACCGATTACGAAATCTGGAAGAACAATCCGGAGAAAGTCTTCGGTGTTAGCCAGCAGTGGGCGGATGAAAACCCCAATACGCATATTGCCGTGGTCAAGGCGTTGATTCGTGCCGCCGAATGGCTGGACGCTGATAACAACGCTAACCGTGGCGAAGCAGTGAAAATCCTATCTCAGTCGGCTTATGTAGGCGCCGATGCGCAAGTTATCGCCAACTCCATGACCGGCACCTTCGAGTATGAAAAAGGCGATAAGCGTTCGGTGCCGGACTTCAACGTGTTCTTCCGCTATAACGCGACTTACCCCTATTACTCCGATGCGATCTGGTATCTGACCCAGATGCGCCGTTGGGGCCAGATTGGCGAGGCTCAGCCCGACAGCTGGTACATGGACATCGCCAAGAAGGTCTATCGCCCAGACATCTACGCGGTTGCTGCCAAGGAGCTGATTGAAGAGGGCAAGATCCCGGCCTCTGCTTTCCCTGATTTCGCCAGCGAATCCGGCTTCAAGCCGCCACAGTCAGAGTTTATCGACAACGTGACCTACGACGGCAGCAAGCCCAACGCCTATCTACAGCAGTTTGAGATTGGCCTTAAAGATGACGACAAAATCTGAAGTCGGCACGCGGCGGCGCACTCAGCGTTGCCGAATCCGCTCGCTTGAACCAGCACGTGCTTTACCAATGGAGGTGACCGCATGAGCAACAAACTGATTAGCTATATGGAAACCGCGGGGCTGTCCTGGATGGTGCCCATGGTCCGGCTTTGCAAGGGCGAAGACGCCCGCGAGCAGGCCACTGAGCTGTTCAATAAGGTCGGGCTGCCGCTGCTCGCACTACTGGTGTTTTTGCTGTTGTGGTCTGCTGGCGCAGCGCAGGTAAAAACCAGCCTCGGCGTACTGCCGGGTCCGGTTGCGGTATGGCACCAGGCAACCAATCTGTACGAGGAGCACCAACTGCAACGCGACAAGGCCGATGCCTTTTATGCGCGGCAAGATGAGCGCAATGCCAAGAAGCTGGTGGCTAATCCGGATGCAGAAATTAAGTTGCGCGATTACACCGGCAAACCGACCTTCTTCGATCAGATCGGCACCAGTTTGATCACGGTTTTTACTGGCTTTCTACTGGCCAGTTTGATCGCTATTCCGCTGGGTGTGGCGTGCGGGCTGAGCCCCAAGCTGTATGGCGCTATCAGCCCACTGGTGCAGATATTCAAACCGGTTTCGCCGTTAGCATGGTTGCCGATCGTCACCATGGTGGTCAGCGCTGTGTACGTCTCGGATGACCCGTTGTTTCAGAAGTCATTTATTACCTCTGCGGTGACTGTGACCCTGTGCTCGCTTTGGCCCACGTTGATCAATACCGCGGTTGCCGTGGCGTCGATCGATAAGGACTGGATCAACGTCGGCCGGGTGATCCGCCTGAGTTGGGTGACTCAGGTCTTTAAAATTGCCATCCCTGCCTCGCTGCCGATGATTTTTACCGGTCTGCGTTTGTCACTCGGGGTGGGTTGGATGGTGCTCATTGCGGCGGAAATGTTGGCGCAGAACCCTGGCTTGGGCAAGTTCGTCTGGGATGAATTTCAGAACGGCAGCTCCGACTCGCTGGGTCGCATCATGGTCGCGGTCGTCACCATCGGCATCATTGGTTTTTTGCTCGACTGGCTGATGACCACAGTGCAGGCCATGTTGTCGCATCAAAAGCCGGCTGGCCACTGAATCCATCCAAACCAACGTTATGAGGTGACACCATGTCCGTCGTGCAGATGCTCAAACGCGAGCTGAATTTGGCAGAGAAAATGACTGAATCAAACGAGCTGCAGGAGAATGCCAGTGTGAATAAAAGCCGCTGCTTTCTTGAGCTCTCGGGTGTGTCCATTGACTTTCCCACCCGCAAGGGACCCTTCCGCGCACTCAACAACGTCAACCTGAAAATTGCTAAGGGTGAGTTTGTTTCTATTATTGGGCACTCGGGTTGTGGCAAATCGACGGTGATGAACATAGTCGCTGGTTTGGCGCAGGCCACCGAAGGCGGCGCCATTTTGAACGGCAAGGAAGTTAACGAGCCGGGGCCGGAGCGCGCCGTGGTGTTCCAGAACCACGCGTTGCTACCCTGGCTGACTTGCTACCAGAACGTTGAGCTGGCGGTGAAAACGGTGTTCAAGGGCAAGAAAAGTAAAAAAGAGATGCGTGAATGGATCGAGCACAACCTCACGCTAGTGCACATGGATCACGCCATTCACAAATATCCCTCGGAAATTTCCGGCGGGATGAAACAACGGGTAGGGATTGCGCGGGCGTTGGCAATGGAGCCCTCAGTGCTGCTCATGGATGAGCCCTTTGGCGCACTCGACGCCTTGACCCGCGCGCATTTGCAGGACTCGGTGATGGAAATTCAGAGCGATCTAAAAAATACCGTGATCATGGTGACCCACGATGTGGATGAGGCGGTATTGCTGTCTGACAAGATAGTGATGATGACCAACGGTCCATCTGCGACTATTGGTGAAGTGCTGGAGGTCGATTTACCGCGTCCACGTAATCGTTTGGCCCTGGCCAGCGATGAGCGCTACAACCAGTTACGCTCCGAAGTGCTGACCTTTCTCTACGAACGCCAGCGTCGGCCGGAAGGCACCTGAGTTTTCACAGGGATGATGATTTCTTCATCTTTCCTGACGGTGCTGGGTGCAGCGGTAAATCGGGTGGGTAACCCGTGACGTCGCCTACTTGAACAAAGCGTCCGGGGTGATATCGGCAATGGTTGGGGTGCCAGCCAGCGCCATGGTGACTTCCAGTTCTTCGCGCAGGATGCGCAGCATATGCGCTACGCCTAGCTTGCCAGCGACCGCCAATGCATAAAGCTGCGGGCGACCGAGCAACACGGCATTGGCACCCAGCGCAATGGCTTTAAAAATGTCGGTGCCGCGTTCGACGCCGCCATCCATCAAGAGCGCAAAGTCAGGCCCTACGGTTTGGCGGATGCGCGGTAGCAGGTCGATGGCCGAAGGCACGCAATCTAGCGTGCGGCCGCCGTGGTTGGAAATCACTGCGCCGGCCAGCCCCATGTCCCGTGCGCGCAGCACATCCGCTGGGTGCAAAAGGCCTTTTAGTGTAATCGGCAAGCTGGTTTGCTGCTGCAGCCAGGTAATGTCATCCCAAGTAGGGACTTCACTCATCATGCCCTGAAACACGATGCTCTGGTCCGGCTCGAAGCTGGCACTGGGCAGAGGAGGGCGGTCTTTCAGGTTTATTGCTTCTACACCTGCCGGTAACTCATAGCCGGCGCGTTGCGCTCGGTTACGGATGCCATGCAGTGGTGCATCAACGGTGACCATTAGCTGCGTATAGCCGGCAGCCTCGGCTCTGCGTACCAGGCCCAGGGTAAAGTCGCGGCTCTGCTGCATATAAAGCTGGAACCACTTGGGCGAACCGCAACGCGTGGCGATCTCTTCCAGGCTGTAGCTCGACAGAGTACTAGCGATCATGCCGGTTTCCAGCACGCTGGCCGCTTCTGCCGTGCCCAGTTCACCCTCAGGGTGTACCAGTGTTTGAAAAGCGACAGGGGCGAGCAGCAGCGGATGGCGCAGAGGTTCGCCCAGCACCTGTGTGTGCGTGCCGCCGGCGGTGCAGTTGACCAATGCACGTGGCAATATGTGCAGCTCATCCAGCGCGGTGCGATTGCGCTTCAGACTGATTTCATCGGCGCCGCCACCGGCGATGTACTCCATGATGGCGTGCGGTATGAAGTCCGGCGCATAGCGTGCATAGTCGGCCACGCTAACCAGGTCGGCAGGGATGCTGTTTAGTGGCGCACGGCGTTCGAAGGATAGCGACATCAGGTATCAGCCCATTGGCGAATCAGGTTGTGATAAGTGCCGGACAGACGCACCACTTCCGTATGGCTGGCGCCGAGTTCGGTGGTCAGTGCCTGCACGCTTTGGTCCAGATCGAACAGGGTTTCGCGCTGCTGGTTGCTGCGCACCATGCTCTGCAACCAGAACACCGCGCAGGTACGCGTACCTTGGCTTACCGGAGTGATGGTGTGCAGGCTGGTGGATGGGTAGAGCACCAGATCACCGGCGTTCAGCTTGATGCGCTGGCTGCCGAAGTTGTCTTCAATGACCAGCTCACCGCCCTCGTATTCCTCAGGATCGCAAAGGAACAGGGTGGCGGACAGATCAGTACGAATAGGGGTGGAATTGCCGGGAACGTAGCGAATCGCGTTGTCCACGTGCAGTCCATAGGTTTCGCCAGTGCGATAACGATTGAACATCGGCGGAAAGATTCTCAACGGCAATGCCGCTGAAATGAAAGTGGGGTGTTGCGAGAGGGTGTTAAGGATGATGTCGCCGAGCTGCTGCGCCAGTTTGCTATCTAGTGGCAACTGTTGGTTCTGCTTGACCTGACGAGCTTGACCACCGGCGGTAGCGTTGCCGTTTTGCCAATCGGCGTTGTTATCCAAATGACTACGGATCTTGCTTACTTCGTCAGCAGTAAACACAGCTTGAATCGGGATTATCACCTGCATGTCCCCCTGAAATGAAACAGCGGCGAAGTTGCCTTCGCCGCTGTCGGTACTAACCGATTACAACACTCAGAACTTGTAGCGAGCGGTTAGCTGAGCGTTACGTGCATCACCTTTATAGACAATGCTGCCACCGCGGTAAACGGCGGTGTAATACTCTTCATCAAAGATGTTCTGAACGTTGGCGCGCAGGTCGAGATTTTCGTTGACCTTATAGCTGGCGAACAGGTCGTACACGGTGTAACCATCCAGCTCGATGTTGCCGTTGGCGCCTTCATCAGGCTGGCCGCCGAACATTTCGCTGGAATAGGTCATGGTGCCGCCGAATGCAAAGGCGGGCGTTAACTGATAGCGCAGTTGGGCGTTGGCACTTTTCTCGGCGAAGTTGGCTTTTGGCCGACCTTCGTTTTCTTCGTTATAGGACTCCAGAGTTTCGGAGTCCATCAAGGCCGCACCAACCTGGCCGCTCAGTTTGTCGGTAATGTTGCCCGCCAGCCCCAGTTCAACGCCGTGTACGCGGTTCTTGCCGGTATTGAGGCTGCCGCCGGTCTGGTAGGAGTCGCTACCGCCTTCGATGACGTCATCCTTGGTGGTCTGGAAGACCGCAGCCGTCAGCAGCAGGCGATGATCCAGCAGGTTCCACTTGGTACCCAGCTCCCAGTTGGTCGACTGCTCCGGTTCGGCTTGGGCATAGTTACCTGCGTCGTCGACGCAGAGGCCTCCATAACCGCAGTTAGTGGCTGCATCGGCTTCGCCACCGTTGATGTTAGAGGAAGTGCTCCAGCTAACGTAGACGTTACCGTGCTCCCATGGGGAGTAGACCACGCCCAGATGGCCGTTAACGAAGCCGTCGTCGTATTCATAAGTGGCAGCAGGGATAATGCCGCCACGACCGGTTCGCTCTTCGGTATTTAGAGCATAATCAAAGCGGTCATAGCGTACGCCGCCAAAAACTTCCCAGTCATCATTTAAAGTAATGGTATCCATTACGTAGGCTGAGATAGTTTCCAGCTCCAGCGCGCTAGTCTTGTCGCTGCGGGTTTTGGTGCCATTCCACGCATTGTTATCCGGGTTGTAGGGGTCGACTGCAACGCTGCTTGGCGTAGCGGAGTAGCCGCCGGCATCGGTTTGCTCGTTGGCGTACTCGCCACCCACAATCACAGTGTGCCGCACATCGCCCCACATTTTGTCGAGGGTCAGGTTGGTCTGATTACCGATGTAGTCGTTTTCCTGCCAACCCGCGAATGCACGCGTTCCACCGCTACGCGAGTTGTAGGCCGACACGATATAGCTGTTGTCGGTTGAGCCCACGCGGCTCTTGTTTTCCAGTTTGACGCCGTCACCCAGCTCCCACTCGAAGCCCAGAGTGAAAATGTCTGCGCCGGTTTCCTGGAAATCCAGACCACTTTGGCCGACGTACTTGGCATCATCGTCGGGCTTGCCGTTGTTCATGAAAGTACCGGGATCGGTACGGTCGTCGCTGCGGGCGTAGTAATAGTCAGCCAGCACCTTGAATTCATCCAGTGGCTGGTACACGCCTGAAATCAGGGCGCCTTCACGGCGTTTTTCTGCGGGACCACGATCTGGCACTTCGGCTTCGGTGTACAGGCCGTTGAAGCGGATCGCTAGCTCATCGGAGAGCACCTTGTTGGTGTCTAGGGTATAGCGCTGGAATTCGTCCGTACCCAGGCCGCCTTCAACGGTGGTGAAGTCATCCCAGATATTGGCTTTTTTGGTGACGCTGTTGACGGCGCCGCCGGTGGAGCCGCGACCAGCGAAGGTGGAGCTTGGGCCCTTGGCAATTTCGATCTGTTCCAGCGCGAAGGTTTCACGGGTGATCAGGCCAGGGTCGCGCAAGCCGTCGGTGTAAATATCGCTGCGAGCTTCGTAGCCGCGAATGATGTAGCGATCACCAAAGGAGTTGCCACCTTCACCTGTGCCCAGAGTAATGCCGGGCTGTGCGCTGAGGATGTCTTTCAGCTCGGTTTTACCGGAATCTTCGATAGCGCTTTTGGTAATGACCGTAATGGTCTGCGGCGTATCCGCTATGTCGCGGGTATGACGTGAGTCAGATACAACGCGGGCTTTATAGGGGGCAGCTTCTTCGGCGTAGGGGTTGGCTTCGGCCTGAATGCCGGAGTCTTCAACCACTAGCGTATCGAGATTTACTTCTTCTTCGGCGGCATGCAGATGGCCGATCATGGCGCCCGAAATAGCTAACGCCAGGGAGGTGGCCATGACGTGATGGCCGCCAGATTTGCGCAAGGTTAGGTCGGTGCCGGTTTTGCCAGCCAGTGCGGTGTGATTAGTCTGTGTCATGCTCTCTTTCCTAGATGGTTTCCTTGGCTGGTCCAGATTGCTTCCACTGCGTCTTCTCTGCTGGAAGACGTCAGGGGCTGGATTAGCCTGCGGGCGGGGCCGCGAACTATGGTTTCTTCTTATCAGGGTTTATCGTGTTTATAACCACGCGTCTCAGCGCGCGTTGCTTAGCTTAAATTCCACGGGAATCGCGATAGTCAGTTGCTGTTCTGTCATGTCGTCGCTAAACGTGGGCAGCGGAGTGGCGCGCTTCAGCATGTCCAGTACAGCGTCGTCCAGACGTCTGGAACCGGAACTGGTGCGAATGCTTGCCTGGCTGACCGAACCGTCGCGGGCGACGACAAAAAACAGCGTGGCGGTGCCTTCTTCGCCGCGTCGACGCGAGGCCGAAGGGTAGCGTTTGTTGCGAGCCAACTTGGAAGCCAGCATCGAGTAATAGGACTTGGTCGCGCCGCTCTGACCGCCGGAGGTGTTCGCATTGCCTGACCCAGTCGATTGCTTGAGCTGACTGGTTTCCGCCTGGCTTTGGCCTGGCTGCACAGCCGCTACTGAGCTGGCTTCCTGCTTGATGTCGTCCGGCACAGGTTCTGGCTCGCGCGGTGGTTCGGGCTTGGGCTTGGGCGGGGTCTTCACCTGCGCCACTGCCTGCTGACGCGGCGGGGCCGGCGGTGGCTCTGGCGGAGGTGGCGCGGTGACCTGTGGCTTGGGCGGAGCTACCTCTTCCGGTTGTTCGGTTTCCTGCGCTTCGCCTAGATCGCCGAGCATACCCAAGTCGATCTCAATGCCCTGCACGCCCTGATCAGCGGCATCACCCTTGGGGTCGTTGTAGGCGAGCACGGCAAAGGCCATCAGGTGAACCCCGAATGCCAGTGCCAGTGCGATCAACCAATGATGTGGGCGAATCATGATGCTTCACCACTGGGTTGTGTCAGCAGCGTGATGCGGCGAAAGCCGGCTGCTTTGATGCTGCGCATGACCGCTTGCAGGGTTTCCACGGGTACCTGACCATCTGCCTTCACCGCAATACTGAAGCTCTCCGGATCTCCAGCTTGCTCGAAAGCTTTAACCAGGGGCGCTTCCAATTCTTCCAGTGTGATCTGTTGATCGTTCAGCCAGAGCACCTCGTCGGCGTCGATCAGTACGCGTGGCGCGTCAGCATCGGTCGGCGTTTCACTGATGGACTCGGGTGGCGCAATAAACTGCGCATCCTGCTCACTGATCTGGCCGGCGACCATAAAGAAAATCAGCATCAGAAAGACGATATTGATCAGCGGGATCAACTGATCATCACCGTTATCTTTACGCGGGATTTCCTGACCGGTGAAGTTCATGGCAGTACACCGGTCATGGATACCTTGTCAGCTCCAGCCTTGTGCAGCTGATCCAGTACTGACACCAGTGTTTGAGTCTTCACGCCGGGCACAGCTTCAACGGCATAAACCGCTTTTGGGTCACTGGCGATTAACGCGCTCAAACCCGCAAGGTCTTGTAAGGCGTAGCGCTTGCCTTCGTGGCTGAGCTCGCCGGTATCGCTTTCAATGCGAATCAACTGAATGCTGTCGGGCTTGCTCTCGGTCTCATTGGCCGAGGAAAGGCTAATCTGGCGCCAGTGCATGAAGTCCGAAGACAGCATGAAGAACAGCAGCAGAATGAACACCACATCAATCAGTGGTGTCAGGCTGATGCCGCGGCGCTTTTTGCCCGGAAAGGCCTCAAGCAGCATTGGCGATCTTTCCGCTCTGCTGGGGTTTGGATTGATGGGTAAATACTTGCGTTACGGCATCGTTTAGGCTGGCGGCGATGCGCTCGACGCGGCGTTCCAACCAGCTGTGAATGACAACCACGGGGATGGCCACCGCCAGACCCACCGCGGTGGTCAGCAGGGCCTGCCAGATACCGCCAGACAGGATCGAAGGGTCAACACGGCTGCCGGCTGACTCCATCTGTTGGAAAGCTTCAATCATGCCCAGCACGGTGCCCAGAAGACCCAGCAACGGCGCCAGGTTGGCGATCACTTCCAACGGACGCAGCAGCATCTTGAGTTGATTTAGACGGTACGTGGCAACACGTTGAATTTCTTCGCGCAGCAGTGCTTGATCAGTACCGTTGCGCAGGCCGCGCATCGTCAGCAGCAAGACTGCAGGCACGGTCTGGCGCGTGTTCAATTGTTCGATGGCCGCTTCTGATTCGCCCTTGTGCCAGAGTGACAGGCTGCGGGTGACCGCGCGTGCGCCCTCGGGGCGTGGCAGGTTGAATTGCCACAGCTTGATCAACAGAATGGTCAGCGCGACTATCGACATCGCCAGCAGGATCCACACGACTGGCCCGCCGACGACCAGCCAGCCCTGCAAGGTTTCGATTAGCGGTGTGGCTGCCACGGTAGTGTCATGCAGGCCGTTTACCATCGGCTCCGCGGGGAGCTGCGTTGGATCGACCATAGTTGCAGCCGTGTTTGGATCAGCTGGAAGAGTGGAGGCGGTGGTGACGGCTTCGCCTGAGGCGTCGGAAGTTGCTTCAGTGCTCACAGGATGCTCCAGATAGAATTTGAGGCGCGAATGATAGGTGTTCTTATTTACATTGGCAATGCATTTATTGAACCTTGTCACGCGCCGCAGGTCGCTATCCTGTAGATCCATTTTTGATTAGCGCTATTGACCCTAAGGTCACTTGGTTTTATGGTTCGCATCGAACGTTGAGGCTGGCACGATCCATACGGCTCAAGTACTGACGACGAGACAGCAAGGCCGCGGTTTACCGCGGGCTTATTGCTTTCGGCGCACGCCTTGGGAAGTAGGCGAACCAAAGTGGGGATACTGATCAGACGTTCGCACCCCCGGGTTGTGTGTTGGCTAACAGCGTTTAGAGTCGCTTTCGTCGGAAGGCGTATCTGATGATCTCTGCACTGTGCAGGGGCATTGGTACGCGTGCCTGCCCCGCATCTGATCTGTAAGCCCCATGCGGTCCGTAACCAGAATTTACGCTTTGGAGCCGACGCAATGTCTATCAAGCTTGATGATTATTTTGACCGTGACACCTTTGGCCGCATTAAAGAGCGCGCTGAACAGCTCGAAACCCCTTTCCTGGTCGTAGACCTGAAAACTATTGACCGTGCCTACGATGAGCTAGTCAACGGCTTTCCGTTTGGCAAAATTTACTACGCCGTCAAAGCCAATCCGTCTAATGAAGTGCTCGACCTGTTGAAAAACAAGGGCTCCAACTTCGATATCGCCTCCATCTATGAGTTGGAGAAGGTGATGGCGCTGGGCGTCAAGCCGGAACAGATCAGCTTTGGCAACACCATCAAGAAGGCCCGCCACATTCGCGCGTTTTACGAGAAAGGCGTGCGTCTGTTTGCCACCGACTCCGAAGCCGATCTGCGGAACATCGCCAAGGCCGCGCCGGGCTCGAAGATTTACGTGCGCATTCTCACCGAAGGTTCCAGCACCGCTGACTGGCCGCTGTCACGCAAGTTTGGCTGTCAAACTGATATGGCGATGGACCTGTTGGTGCTGGCAAGAGAATTGGGTCTGGATCCCTACGGCATCTCCTTCCATGTGGGCTCGCAGCAACGCGATATCGGTGCCTGGGATGCCGCTATCGCCAAGGTTAAAGTGATCTTCGAGCGCTTGAAGGAAGAAGACAACATCACCCTGAAGATGATCAACATGGGTGGCGGCTTCCCGGCCAACTACCTGACCAAAACCAACACCCTGCAAACCTACGCGGAAGAGATCACCCGCTTCCTGCAGGAAGATTTTGGTGATGAACTGCCCGAGATCATCCTTGAGCCCGGCCGCTCGTTGATTGCCAACGCCGGTATCTTGGTCAGCGAAGTGGTTCTGGTCTCGCGCAAGTCGCACACTGCTTTGGAGCGTTGGGTTTACACCGACGTGGGCAAGTTCTCCGGCCTGATCGAAACCATGGACGAGTCCATCAAGTTCCCGATCTGGACCGAAAAGCAGGGCGAGCTGGAAGAAGCCGTCATCGCCGGTCCGACTTGCGACAGCGCCGATATCATGTATGAAAATTACAAATACGGCCTGCCACTGAACCTAGCCATTGGCGACCGCATGTACTGGCTCTCTACGGGTGCTTACACCACCAGCTACAGCGCGATTGAGTTCAATGGCTTCCCGCCGTTGGAGGCTTACTACGTTTGATGTAGCAGGCAGCGGCAAGCTGACTGAGTTGGTTTGAACTGAAAAAGCCCCGCACTGGTGACAGTGTGGGGCTTTTTTGTTTTCTGAAATGGATATCTGGTTAAATCCAGCCACACTACGTCTAGACCTTGGTGTCAGCAGGAGGCTGCTAGTAGGTATGGCAAATAATTGGACGGAAGTCGAAGTCGAGGCGGTTGTAAAAGATTACTTTGAGATGCTGCTTTCAGAGCTGGCGGGGCAGCGCGTCAATAAGACAGCACACCGGAGAAAGCTAAAAGAGTTGTTGAATGGTCGCTCAGATGGGTCTGTCGAATTTAAGCACCAGAATATTACTGCAGTACTGATGAAACGAAACTTGCCTCATATTCCAGGATATAAGCCAGCTACTAACTATCAGAAAGCTTTGGTTCCTGCGGTAGATGACTATCTAGCGGCCCACCCAGAGCTATACCTGCTGTTTGAAGAGGACAGTCGCATTGTGCCGGATATACCATCCGTGAGTGACTTCTTATCAAGGCTGGAGTCACCTCCACTACGTTCAGTAGTCAGCGAAGTAAAAGAGAGTCGCGTGCTATATGTCCCTGCCCAGGTCGATTACTTGGCGATGGAGGCGAGCAACGCGCTGCTAGGAGAGCACGGAGAGCAATTTGTTATCAACTATGAGAAAGCTCGCCTCATCAGTGCTGGTAGAGATGAGCTAGCAGATCGCATTGAGCAGGTCTCTGCGACTATCGGTCCCGTGGCAGGCTTTGATATTCACTCCTACGAGGCTGATGGAAAAGACCGCTTTATCGAAGCTAAAACTACTAAGTTCGGTAAAACGACGCCTTTCTATGTAACGCCCAACGAACTGCGTTTTTCTCGAGAAAACGCTGAGCGCTATTATCTGTATCGGGTGTTCGGCTTTCGCTTTGATCCAAGGCTTTTTGAAATGAGCGGAAGCTTGGAGGAAGGCTGTCGGTTAGAGCCTTCTCAATATCTGGCTAGAGTGTAGGCCGGATAGTGAAGCCATCCGCAATGACAGGCAACACTGCGCTAAGTAAGTCCCAACAAAAAAGCCCGCCGTAACTCGCGTCAGGCGGACTCTTTCTACGCTCACTTAAAGCTTAGAGCTCCAAAAATTTGTTGTTAAGCAAACTTCTGAATATTAGCCATCAGCTCACGCAGTGCTTCGATGTTGTCTTTTGGATGCACGGCGCCTTCGAAGTTGCAGAGTTGCTCGAAGTTGGCTGCAACGTCTTCTGGAGTGAAGCCTTCGTCTGGGTTGAAACCGATGCCCAGTGAACGCTCCCAGCGTACTTTACCCATCCAACCGCCGCCGACTTCGAACAGGCTGCCGGTTTCTTTGTTTTCTTCAGAGCAGAGGTAAGCCACCAGCGGGCTGACCAGCTCAGGCTTGAGCTTCTCGAACGCGCCTTCTGGGAACAGGCCTTCAGTCATGCGCGTGCCGCCAGTAGGGGCGATGGCGTTGACGAAGATGTTGTTCTTGCGACCTTCGATGGCCAGGGTGCGGGTTAAGCCGTAGAGGCCCAGCTTGGCCATACCGTAGTTGGCCTGGCCGAAGTTGCCGTAGATGCCAGAGGTAGACGCGGTGAAGATGACGCGACCGAAGTTGCTGTCCTTCATGTGCGGCCAGGCGGCGTGGGTCACTTTGTAAGCGCCTTCAACGTGGACCTTGTAAACCAGATCCCAGTCGGCATCGCTCATCTTGACGAAGCTCTTGTCACGCAGGATGCCGGCGTTGTTGACGACAACGTCAACGCGACCGAAGTTATCCATGGCGCACTGAACGATCTTCTCGCCATCGATCACGTTGTCAGGGTTGGCAATAGCAGTACCGCCGGCGGCTTTGATTTCTTCAACAACCTTGAGTGCTGCATCGCTGTTGGAGCCTTCGCCTTGGGTGCTGCCACCCAGGTCGTTAACGATGACTTTAGCGCCGTGCTTGGCGAACAGCAGGGCGTGGGCGCGGCCGATACCGCCGCCAGCGCCAGTTACGATGACAACTTTGTCGTCAAAACGAATATCGCTCATGGGTTGTTCCCTTCAGTGTGCGGATGGAAAATCGGCGCCCAGTGTCGAACAGTCGTTTGATTTAGGCAAGGGCGGCCCGACGGGTGAATAGCTTGATATAAACCGTATTCAGTCTACCAAGTGAGTTTTTTATCGGGTTTTACGCGAGTTGATAAGGGCTAGGGCTGGATCAAGCAGATAGCGATTGCACTTGAAAATGACGGCTCAGGCGCGATCCAGGCGCCCGAGCCGCCGGTCAATTACACCGTGAGATAACGCTGAATCAACTCATCATCCAGTGTGTCCATTTCGCCATTGGCGACCACCCGGCCGCGCTCCATGATAAAGAAGTGCTCAGCCGCGCGCCGGGCAAAAGGTAGTTTCTGTTCGACCAACAGAACGGTCAGGCCCAACTCGCTGTTGAGTTTGCGGATCACCTCACCAATGTCGCGCACGATATTTGGCTGAATGCCTTCTGTGGGCTCATCGAGGATTAGCAGTTTAGGATCCAGTACCAGCGCGCGGCCGATGGCCAGCTGTTGTTGCTGCCCGCCAGATAAGTCGCCGCCACGGCGGTGTTTCATTTCCTTGAGTACCGGAAACAGCTCATAGATTTGCGGCGGTATCTGCTTGGCTTTGTCTGGTCGCGCGCCCAGTGAGATTTTCAGGTTTTCTTCCACTGTGAGTAGCGGGAAAATTTCGCGCCCTTGGGGTACGTAACCGATGCCCGAGCGTGCTCGGTTCTCGGTGCTCATGCGGGTGATGTCCTGGCCTCTTAGGTTTATCTGCCCGTCGCGGACAGGCAACAGGCCGGTGATACACTTGAGCAGTGTGGTTTTGCCGACGCCGTTACGGCCCAGTAAACAGCTGCAGCTGCCTTCTTTTAATTCCAAATCAAGATCCCAGAGAATGTGGCTCTGGTTGTAGTACTGGTTGATGCCTTGAATGTTCAGCATGCGTTATTCCCCCAAGTAGACTTCGACCACGCGCGGATCGCTCTGCACTTGGTCCATGCTGCCCTCAGCCAGTACCGAACCTTGATGCAGCACGGTGACTTTGTTGGCGATGGAGCGTACGAAAGCCATGTCATGCTCGACCACGATCACCGAGTGACGGCCCTTGAGTGAGATCAGCAGTTCAGCGGTGTGCTCGACCTCTTCACCCGTCATACCTGCCACCGGCTCATCCACTAGCAATACGCGCGGGTTTTGCACTAGCAGCATGCCGATCTCCAGCCATTGTTTTTGGCCGTGGGAGAGGGCGCCTGCTTCCTGGTTAAAATGCGCGGTGAGGCCGATTTGGGTGAGCACTTCATCAATGCGGTCACGTTGTTCGCCGCTCAAGTGATGGTTCAGGGTGTACCACACACGCTTGTTGGATGCGGTGGCCAGTTCCAGATTTTCAAATACCGATAGCGCTTCAAAAATAGTCGGTTTCTGAAATTTGCGGCCAATGCCGCCACGCGCAATTTCGTGTTCCGACAGCTTGAGCAGGTTGATCCGCTGGCCGAAGTAGACGCTGCCTGAGTCGGGCTTGGTCTTGCCGGTGATCACATCCATCATGGTGGTTTTGCCGGCGCCGTTGGGGCCGATGATGCAGCGTAGCTCACCGTCGTCGATATAAAGGTTCAGGTTGTTCAGCGCCTTGAAACCATCAAAGCTGACGCTGATATCCTCGACGTAGAGAATCGGGCCGTGCTTGGTATCCAGCGATTTGTCGAACGTAGGCGCTGGCTGAACGATGTCGAATACTTGGTCCGGGCGCCAGGTTTCGCGCAGGCGATTAAGTGGGTTCATTATTTATCTCCCTTGCGGCGGAAGCGATCAAACAGGCCGACGATGCCATTGGGCAGCAACAGGGTAACCAGTACGAACAGCCCGCCGAGAATGAACAGCCAGGTTTCCGGTGAATAGGTAGTGAAGAAGGTTTTGGCGTAGTTCACGCTGAAGGCGCCGACAATCGCGCCGAACAGGGTGCCACGGCCGCCGGTCGCAACCCATACGACCATTTCGATTGAGTTGAGTGGCGCGAATTCACCGGGATTAATGATGCCGACCTGCGGCACATACAACGCACCGGCCACCGCGGCGAGCATGGCGGAAAAGACGAATAGCCAAAGCTTGTAGGACTCAACCTGATAGCCGCAGAACCGCGTGCGGCTTTCGGCATCGCGGATCGAGACGATGACTCGGCCAGCGCGCGAGGTGACGATATAGCGGCACGCCAGATAGCCGAGCACCAGTGCGATGGCCGATGCTACAAACAGGCCGGCGCGGGTGGCTTTTTCGGCGAGATCAAAGCCGAGGATTTCCTTGAAATCGTTCAATCCGTTGTTGCCGCCAAAGCCCATCTCATTGCGGAAGAACGCCAGCATCAGCGCGTAGGTCAGGGCTTGGGTGATGATTGCAAAATACACACCGGTAACCCGCGAGCGAAATGCCAGCCAGCCGAATGCCAGGGCTAGCAGGCCAGGCACCAGCAGCACCATCAGCATGGCAAACCAGAACATATCAAAGCCCTGCCAGTACCACGGCAGCTCTTCCCAGTTGAGCACCACCATGAAGTCCATCAGCTCGGGATGACCATACACACCGCGATCACCAATCTGACGCATCAGGTACATGCCCATGCCGTAGCCGCCGAGCGTAAAAAAGGCGCCGTGGCCGAGCGATAGGATGCCGGCGTAGCCCCAGATCAAGTCGACCGAGAGCGCGAGCAGGGCAAAGCAGAGAAACTTGCCGAGCAGCCCGACAGTAAAGTTGGAGATATAGAACGGCGAGCTGCTAGGCAGCGCCAGATTGCAGATCGGCACGATAATCGCCATGAGGACCACCAGGCCCAGCACCAGCATTCCGCCCCGATCACTGAGTAACAGTCGTTGGGTTAGCATACTTCTTCCCTCGTTAAATTCGTTTAACTATGGATAGCGGGGCGATCAGTCAGCCGCCGCCCGTCCTTTTTGCGGGAAGAGTCCCTTGGGCTTTTTCTGGATGAACAGAATCAACATGATCAGCACCAGTACCTTGGCCAACATGGCGCCGGCATAGGGCTCCAGAAAGTTGTTGATCAGACCCAGGCTCATGGCACTGACCAGGGTGCCCCAGAGGTTACCCACGCCGCCGAACACCACCACCATGAAGGAGTCGATGATGTAGGCCTGGCCGAGGTTCGGGCCCACGTTGGTCAGCTGCGAGAGCGCAACACCGGCCACGCCAGCGACGCCGGAACCGAGGCCAAAAGTGAGAGCGTCTACCCAGCTGGAGCGCACACCGACCGCACGGGCCATGGCCCGGTTTTGCGACACGGCGCGGACCTTCAAGCCCAGAGTGGTGCGCTTCATTACCAGCATCAGCGCAAAGAACACCATTAGCCCGAAGATCAGGATGTACAGACGGGTGTAGGTGATCGACAGCACCGGGTTGACGTTCAGCGCGCCGCTGATCCACTCCGGTGAACTGACCGAGCGGTTCAGAGGGCTGAACAGGGTGCGCACTGCTTGCTGCAATACCAAACTCAAACCAAAGGTGGCGAGCAAGGTTTCCAGCGGACGGCCGTAGAGGAAGCGAATGACGCCGCGCTCGATAGCGATGCCGACCAGTGCGGTAATCAGGAACGCAGCCGGCACGGCAATCAGCAGGCTCCACTCTATCAGGTCGGGGAAAAGCACCTGCACGCCCCAAGTGGTATAGGCGCCGATCATGATCAGTTCGCCGTGGGCCATGTTGATCACGCCCATTACGCCAAAGGTGATGGCCAGGCCGATGGCAGCGAGCAGCAGCACTGAGCCGAGACTCAAGCCAAAGAACAGGTTCTCGACAAAGCGGTAAAAGCTGATGCGACCCTGAATGGACTCGATGGCCTCGGCGGCGGCTGCGCGCAGTTCGGCGTCCGCGTCATTCTCGGCAATACCGCGTAAAGCGTTGCGTGCCTCTTGCTCCAGCGAGCCGCTGAGTTCGTCGATGGCGGCCAAGCGGATCTCGCGATCATCGGATTGCAGTTGAAACACGGCCAGTGCCGTGGTGATGGCGTCTTGAACGCGGCCGGACTCTTCGACTTCTTGATGGGCGCGCAGCAGGCTAGCGGTTTCTGCGTCTACCCCATCCCGAAGAAAGCGCTGAACCGCGGCGTAGCGTTTGTCGGTATTCGGGTGGCTCAGGTTGAGCTGCGCGACTTGCCCGCGTAGCTGGGTGCGCAGACCGTTGTTCACCGGGATGCGGCGCAGCCGCTCGGTGCCTGTCAGGTCGGTACCGGTTAGGGCGTCTGTTAGCTTTTCACCTTCGCGAATAGCGATGGTGGGTGGTTTTTCCTTGTTGGCCAATAAGTCACCGGCCACCAAGGCGTTGAAAATGTCGGCCAGGCGTTCATCGCTCTGACTGGATAGCTGTTTAACAGTCGCGGTACGCTCTCGCAGGCTACCGCCAGCTAGTTGTTGTACCAGTTGTTCGAAGCTTGGCTGAGCAGCGGTGGGCGCTGCAGCAGATTGGGCGTCGGGTTCGGATTCGGGCGTTTGCGCGCTGACTTGCAAAGGCGACAGGCAGATCAGCCAGAGCAGTAAGGCGTGCAGGGTATGCCGGGGTGTGATGCGGCAAAGTGGGTTCATAACTGCGGTCCTGAAGGTTTTATTCTGGGGCAATCAAAGAGGGAGCGGCGAGCCACTCCCTTTGTTTCTGCTGGCGCTGGGTATTGCCGCCAGCAGATAGCGTCCTGCTTATTGTTCGGCTTGAGCGCCGACGCAGGTTTTGGTTTTGGTGTTGTAGTTGCCGCAGCTGATTGGTGCAGTCCAGTCGGAGATTAGGTCTTTGCTGCCTTCCAGATAGTTGGACCAGGCATCGCCGGGTACCAGTTCATCAGTGCTGGATACGGTCAGGAACTGGCCGTCGTCCTGGATCTCACCAATCAGGACTGGCTTGGTGATGTGGTGGTTTGGCAGCATTTTGCTGGTGCCTCCGGTCAGGTTGGGCACTTCTACACCCACCATGGCATCAATCACCTTGTCGGTATCAGTGGTGCCGGCTTTCTCAACCGCTTTTACCCACATGTTGAAACCGATGTAATGCGCTTCCATCGGGTCATTGGTGACGCGTTTTTCGTCGCCGATGAACTGGTGCCAGGTTTTGATGAAGGCTTCGTTCTCTGGCGTGTCTTCACTCATGAAGTAGTTCCAGGCAGCCATGTGGCCGACCAATGGGCCAGTGTCGATGCCAGACAGTTCTTCTTCACCGACCGAGAAGGCCACTACAGGGATGTCTTCAGCAGAAACGCCCTGGTTACCCAGCTCGCGATAGAAAGGTACGTTGGCATCGCCGTTGATGGTGGAAACCACAGCGGTCTTCTTGCCTGTGCTGCCAAAGCGCTTGATTTCGGCCACGATGTTCTGCCAATCGGAATGACCGAAGGGCGTGTAGTTGATCATGATGTCTTCTTCCGCAACGCCGGCAGCCTTCAGATAGGCTTCCAGAATGCGGTTAGTGGTGCGCGGGTAAACGTAGTCGGTGCCAGCCAGTACCCAGCGCTCTACACCAAGCTCGTCTTTCAGGTAATCAACAGCCGGAATCGCCTGCTGGTTTGGCGCGGCGCCGGTGTAAAAAACATTGCGTGAGGACTCTTCACCCTCGTACTGCACCGGGTAGAACAGCATGCCGTTCAGCTCTTCAATAACGGGCAATACGGACTTGCGTGAAACTGAGGTCCAGCAGCCGAAGATCGCATTCACGTGGTGTTGTTCCAGCAGTTCACGGGTGCGCTCGGCAAACAGTGGCCAGTTGGATGCGGGGTCAACCACTACCGCTTCGAGCTTCTTGCCGAGCAGGCCGCCTTTCTTGTTCTGCTCTTCAATCAGCATCAGCATGGTGTCTTTCAGTGTGGTTTCTGAAATCGCCATGGTGCCGGATAGCGAATGCAACACGCCGACCTTGATGGTTTCTTCAGCCTGCACGCTCAGCGCGCCGAGCGCCATGCTGCAAGCCACACCGAGTGCGCCGGCCTTCTTGACCAGATTCTTCAGTTTCATGGGTACATCTCCATTGTTGTGATTTTCCAAGGGTGACTCTGCGCAGAGTGCATTGCTGAAGATATGAGAGCAGAGACCGTGCCAATGTCTGACAATGCGTGACATTGTCAAAAAATAATCAAATAAATCAGCTTGTTGTGGCGTATCAGACGTTTAAGCGCGGTGGTGCGAAAGGTTTTATTCTGGTTTGTAGTGCAGGCTCGATGCACCAACATGGATCGCCGGTCTATTTTGGTGCGCCGGAGAGTGGCGAGCTGAGGATGACAAATTCCATTATATGGTTATGATAAGCATTCTCAGTTAAAGGTGAGCTACGCATGGGCGCGCAATTGGCCAATATCTTGATAATCGAAGACGATATGACTCTCAGTGGCCAACTCAGCCAATTATTGCAGCGCGGCGGTTACGCTATCGATTGTCAGCGCGAGGGCTTAGCAGGTTTGCAAGTAGCCCTTACGTCCAGCCCCGATCTGGTGCTGTTGGATGTAAAGCTGCCTGGCTTGAATGGCTTCAGCGTGCTCAAGCGCCTGCGGGCGGTGAAACAGACACCGGTGATTATGCTCACTGCCTGTGGCGCTGAGGAAGAACGTATTCGCGGCCTGCGCCACGGCGCGGATGACTACTTGGCCAAGCCGTTCAGTCTGGAGGAGTTGCAGCTGCGAATTGATGCTGTGTTAAGGCGCAGCCGCCCGCCGCTGGGCGTGAGAGAGGGTGAGGCAGAACATTTGTCTGCCGGTGCTTTGCATTTGGATCGCTTACAGCAACAAGCCCTGGTAGGGGGCGTGGCGCTTGATCTAACGGCGATTCAATTTCGTCTGCTCTGGCAACTGCTCGCCCAGCGCGGCGAGGTACTCTCCAAGCCGTACCTTTATCGCATGGTGTTAGATCGCGAGTTCAGCCGCTATGACCGCAGCCTGGATATGCACATCAGCCGTATCCGCCGCCGCCTCACCGAATTTGGCTTAGCTGATCCGGTGCAGACGATGCACGGACGCGGGTATTTATTCACATGAATCGACGGCTGTGGTGGAAGCTGTGTGCCACGCTGGTGGCTGGCATGCTCGCGCTGTTCTGGGTTATTTCCCACTTAACCTGGGAGACCGAAGAGGCGATGAGCTTTATTGCTGAGTCGCATCAGCGCACGTTGCGCAGTTACGGCGCGCAGGCTGAGGCGCTATATAGCGCCGGCAACGAGCGGGCTCTTAGCCGTTGGTTGCTAAGCGTGCAGGAGCAGGAAGATACCTGGGCTGCGGTGATTCAGTCGGACCTCACACCTATTGCCGGCAGCACCTTTTCACCGCGATTTGTTGATGGCTTTGGATTGGGGCGTGATGTCTCCTGGAAGATACACCTGTACTTCAAGGAAAATCCGACCATAGATCTGCCCTTTAGCGACGGCCGCACGCATTTTGTTATTCAGCTGCCTTAACGTATGCGACCTGGTTACTACTGGACATCGTCGAGCATGCTGTTGCAAGTGGTGTTGCCGTTCTCGGTGCTGCTGTTGATTTGCCTGTTGTTGTATCGCCACTTGATGCACCCGCTACGCCGACTGGAGCAGGCTACCCGGCGGTTCAGCGGAGGCGATTACAGCGCGCGGGTCGGCCCCACGCTGGGCGCGCGCAAAGACGAACTGGCCGGGTTGGCGCGCGCCTTCGATAGCATGGCCGAGCACACTGAAGAGCTGATTCAGCATCAACGTCAACGGCTGTCGGATATGTCTCACGAACTGCGCACGCCGCTCACGCGAATAGAAATGGCTGTCAGCCTGGCTGAGCAGCAGGAAGGTGATCAACGTTTGCTCGATCGGATTCGTAGCGAGTGTAACGGCATGCGTCAGCTGGTCGAGGATGCACTGACGTTGAGCTGGCTGGAGAACGAAACCCCGATGCTGCGCGATGAAAACCTGGATCTTACCGAGCTGATCGACAGCATCGTTGATGACGCTCGCTTTGAGTATCCGGAGCATCGGTTGAACCTGCAGTTACCAGCCAGCGCGCAGCTAGGTCACAGCAGCCATCGGGCGCTGGGTCAGGCAATCGAGAACATAGTACGCAACGCGCTGGATCATACTCCGCTTGGCGGCACTGTGTGCATCAGTCTCCAGCAGCGGGCGCAAAGCTGGCTACTGAGTGTTACGGATCAGGGACGCGGTGTGCCCGGCGATCTGCTGGAGCGCATCTTCCAGCCGTTTTTTCGGGTGCCGGCTGGGCCGGGCGAGGAGCGCAGTGGTTTTGGTCTAGGTCTGGCGCTGGCGCGACGTCAGGTGCAGGCCACCGGCGGTAGTCTGTCCGCGCGAAACGCTGCCGGCGGTGGTTTGGTGATTGATATTCGGATGCCGCGTGAAGAGCTTGAAACGTAACAAATGTAAAAGTGGTTTGCGCAAAGCTCAGTGCAAATGAGAATGGCGGCTAAATGAGAATCACTAACATGAAGACGCCTTCAAGGAAGTAGTATGTCTGAGTTGATCCTGCCGCGCTGCGCGGTTGTATTTCGTTTGGTCGGCAGCTTTTCGCTGGCTTTCGCAATTCACAATGTCTATGCGGCCGATCCGGCTGAGTTGCCAGCGCTGGAAATTACCGGCGAACGGTTGAAGCAGAAGGCCAGCAATATCAGTGCCGAAGAGCTGGAGCATTACCAAGCATCGGATCTGGAAGATGCATTTTCCTCGCAGCCCGAGATTAGCGTGGGCGGTGGTCACAGCGTGGCGCAAAAGCTCTATATGCGTGGCCTGGAAGATACCCTATTGAGTATCAGCATTGATGGTGCGCAGCAAGCCGGGCAGACCTTCCATCATACCGGACGAATCAACGTTGAACCTGAATTGCTGAAGGAAGTGGATGTGCGTGCTGGCACCACTGATGCGCTTGCTGGCCCGGGCGCGCTGGGCGGTAGCATCCGTTTCATCACAAAGGATCCGGAAGATCTGCTGCGCGCGGGGGAAGATTTTGGCGCCTTGGTCAAAGGTGGTTATTTCAGCAATGCTGAAGGTTACAAGGCCAATGCCACACTTTTTGGCCGATTCTCTGAAGACTGGTCGGCCATGCTTGTGGGTACCTACCAGGATCAGAACGATTACGAAGACGGTAACGGTGACACTATTACCGGTACAGGTTCACGCCAAAACCTGGGCTTCGCCAAGCTCGTCGGCCACCTGACCGATGCCCAAACGGTGCGTTTTAGCTATGAGCGCCGCGAGGATGATGGCGAGCGCAATCAGCGGCCACAGTGGGTCAATAGTAGTTTCAATCTCGCTTATCCGCTGACTAATCAACGGGAAACCTGGAACCTTGGGTACGAGCTTAACCCCGATGATAATCCGCTGTTGGACCTAGCGGTCACCACCTATCAGACCAGTAATGAGCTGGAACAAAACGTGATTGGTCGCTGGGGGCTCTACAATGCTGAAGCCAAATCTTGGGGTGCCGATGTGCGCAACACCAGCCTTCTGGGTGGCCACGAACTGACCTACGGGGTGGATTATCGTCGCGATGAAATTACCGCCGGACCGGGCACTGATCCTACTTCAGAGGAGCAGGACGGCAAGGTGTACGGGGTCTATGCACAGGATTACTGGCAGCTCGGCGATCGCTGGCTACTTGGCTTCGGTGGCCGTTACGACACCTATAAGTTCAATAGCGCTGACGGCCAGAATTTTGATGAATCGGGGTTCAGCCCAAATGCCAGTTTAGGCTTTCAAGCTACTCGTAATTTGAACCTGCATGTGGCTCATACCCAAGCTTTCCGTGGCCCGCAAGTGCGTGACGGCTTCAAAGCTGAGGTAGCGACACTTGATCCAAGCCTGAAGCCGGAGAAAGCACGTACTAACGAGATAGGCTTCGATTATGCCAATGGTGGCTGGTTGCTGTCTGGCAAGCTATATCGCACTGATATCAAGGACGCAATTGCGGATCCTGTCCCGAATCCGACGATGTTTATTAATGCAGGTGATTTGGAGTCCAAAGGTTACTTGCTACAGACGGCGTACCACTGGGACGCGATTAGCGTTGGCCTTAGTTATCACCACAATGATGCAACCATAGACGGCGAAGACTTGAATGTTTACGAGCATAACGGCCTGGGTACCAGCATTGGCGATACCTGGGTAGCCAATGCCGATTACCGTTTCAGTGATTCGCTGGAAATGGGGTGGCAAGGACGTTTTGTTGAACGGCTTGATTCGGTTGAGACCGGCGTAGGTGTAATCGATAAGGCTGGTTACGGTGTGCACGATATCTATGCCAGTTGGCAGCCAAAGCGCAATGATGATCTGACGCTATCGCTAACGGTTAAGAACCTACTCGACAAACAATACCTCGACCATGCTAGTAACGAGGATTTTCAGTCGATTCCCGGTTATGGCGGCATCATAGGGTCTTACGAGCCCGGTCGTGAAGTGCGTCTCGGCGTGGCCATGCGCTTCTAATGCTCAGGCTACTTCTGCAACCCGGCCAGTATCTGGTCGGGTTGATTGCATTATGGGGGCTAGCGCTGCCGGCGCAGGCATTGGAAGACCTAGCGGGGCGCGAGTTGACGCCGCCGATGAAGGTCGAGCGCATTGTATTGGGTGAGGGCCGATTGCTACCTGTGTTGGCGCTGCTTGAAGGCGATGACGTCATGCGGCGTTTAGTGGGTATGCCGCGTGATTTACCGCTGGTAGCGCCCGGCACCTATGCTGAGTATGTAAGGCGCTATCCCGAGCTGGCCAAGGTGCCACCGATAGGCCAGGGCGCGGCGGATACCTTTAGCCTAGAGCAGGTGTTGGCGCTGCAGCCAGATCTGGCCGTATTCAGTCTGCATGGGCACGGCCCGGGCGCGGATAACCCGCGCTTGATCGAGCAGATGGAACGCGCGGGCATCACCGTGGTTTTTGTCGATTTTCGCGAACAACCACTGCGCAACACGCCATTGAGTATTGAGTTGTTGGGGGAGTTGCTTGGTCAACAACAGCGCGCGCAAGGCTTTGCCGCCGATTACCGCAGTCAACTTGCCGAAGTAAGCAAACGTTTGCCCTCCAAGAGCCAGCAACCCAGGGTGTTTCTGCATAGTCGCGCGGGCTTGACCGACAGTTGCTGTGAAACCATGGCGCGCGGCATGCTCGCCAACTTGCTTCAGGAAGCTGGCGGTCGCAATATCGCAGAAGATAAATTGCCCGGCGCCGCAGGTATGCTGAGCATTGAGTTGTTAGTAACCGAGCCTTCAGAGCACTACATCGCCAGTGCTGTGGGATCAAGTGCCAGTGTTCGTGAAGGCGCCCGTTATGTGGCGCTTGGGCCGGGCGTGGCCGCAGAGGATGCTCGCGCTTCGCTGCAAAAACTGGTGCGTGAACCGGGCATGCAGCACATCAGTGCAATCGCTGATGGGCAAGTACACGCGCTCTGGCATGACTTTTACAACAGCCCGTTTAATGTTGTGGCGGTGCAGGTTATGGCCAAATGGCTTTACCCCAACGAGTTTGCTGATTTACAGCCAGAAAAGACGCTGCAGTTACTTCACTCGCGTTACCAGCCTGTCCCGTTGCCGGGCACTTACTGGCTCACACTATGATGCAGATAAAGCATGATGCGTTGGCGCGAGGATATAAGCGTCTGTGGTGGCGGCGGGTGATTCTGTTGTTGGTCATGGCCGCGGTGTTAATAACCTCCTTTATATACGACTTGTCGGTAGGTCCGATGGGCTTAAGCTGGTGGGAGGTAGCCCAATTGGCATCAGGGTGGGTTGAGGGTGACGCGGCGCAGCGGGTAGTTGTGATGGAGCTGCGCTTACCTTATGCGCTGATGGCGGTTTTGGTGGGCGCTAGCTTAGGCCTGGCTGGGGCTGAAATGCAGACTGCGCTGAACAACCCGCTAGCAAGCCCTTTTACATTGGGGATAGGTGCGGCGGCCACCCTTGGCGCTTCGTTGGTTATTGTATTTGGGCCCAATTGGGGAGGCTTGAGTCAGATGGTGTTATTGCCGCTGGCGGCTTTTGTATTCGCTGCCGCCTCATGCGCGCTGCTAATGCTGGTAGGGCGGGCGCTGGGTACGGAAGTTCATACCTTGGTGCTTTTCGGTATCGCTATGTTGTTTGGTCTTAATGCGCTGGTGGGCTTGGTGCAATTTCTGGCGGATGCCGAAGCGTTGCAACAGATTGTGTTCTGGACTCTCGGGAGTCTAGCTCGCGCCAGTATGGAGCGAGTTGGTCTGCTAGCTGGGGTGCTGGCGGTGTGTTTGCTATTTGCATTGCGTCAGGCTTGGGCGATGACCATGTTGCGTACAGGCGAAGACCAGGCGCGTAGCCTTGGCGTCCCGGTGGGACGATTACGTGCCTCTGTGCTTCTGCGAGTTAGCCTGCTTACCGGGGTGGCTACCGCCTTTGTCGGTGAGGTTGGCTTCATCGGGTTGGTAGGGCCGCATATTGCTCGTTTACTGCTGGGTGAGGATCACCGTTTCTTTTTGCCCGGTAGTGCGTTGGCCGGTGCGTTGCTTTTGTCTTTGGCTTCGATTGCGAGCCGCGGTTTATTGCCCGGTGTGGTCTTGCCGGTGGGCCTGGTTACCGCTCTAGTGGGGGTTCCGTTGTTTATTGGTCTGATTCTGGCGCGTGGCAAGCGGGCGGGCTTATGACGTTGAAAATTAACGGCTTAAGCAGCGGCTATCGGCAGCGCACAGTGCTGCAGCAAGTGTCGCTGCCAAGCATAGAAGCTGGCTTGCTGGTGGCGCTAATCGGTCCAAACGGCGTAGGCAAATCGACGCTGGTGCGCTCGCTGGCTGGTTTGCAACCGGCTGCCGGGCAAGTGCAGCTTGCAGGCGCAGACCTGTTGAAGCTCTCGCCTCGAGAGCGGCAGCACAACGTTGCCTATCTGCCCCAGACCTTACCGCAGGTAACCTCGTTGGTGGTTTACGAAATGCTGCTTGCTGCGGCTCATCTGGGCGCTGAATATGCGCAGGAGCAGATAGAAACGGCAATAACGCGTGTCGCGCAATCACTTGGTATAACCGCGCTGATGTTGCGGCGGCTATCCGAGTTGTCCGGCGGGCAACGGCAGATGGTGGGCTTGGCCCAGGTGCTGGTACGTCAGGCGCCGCTGTTGCTGCTGGATGAGCCGACCAGTGCGCTAGATTTACGCTGGCAGTTGAATGTTCTGGAAGTAGTCAGGCGCCATGTACAGGAGAGCCAGGCTATTGCGCTGGTAGCTAGTCATGATCTGAATCTGGCACTACGCTTTGCTGATCAGGTCATCATGTTGGCGCCAGGGGGGGAATGCCGCATGGGCAAGCCGTTGGAGGTAGTGACCGCGCAATCATTGCGTGCCTGTTATGGCGTAGAGGGTAGGGTGGAGACTTGTTCGCAGGGATTTCCGGTTGTATTGGTGGATGGGGTGGCGGACCAACAACGACAGTGATTGCTGCTGGGGCTTTAGCAAGCGTCCCTCTTGCTCGCCCCGGCGAAACCGGAAATCAGCTGCACAAATGACCTATTGCCAGTGCAGGCTCTTTTCCCGTCTCGGCCAGTTTGTGTTGTTGGTGCTGATTCCCAGCCTACGGCTATTCGTCTTATATCAACTCAATCGCAATCGCAGTTGCTTCGCCGCCACCAATACACAGTGAGGCTACGCCGCGCTTGCCGCCGGTGTTCTGTAAGGCGTTGATCAATGTAACGATAATACGTGAGCCGGTAGAACCGACCGGGTGGCCCTGCGCGCAGGCGCCGCCGTAAATGTTGACCTTGGCGTGATCCAGCTTGTGTTCGCGCATGGCCAGCATGGTGACCATGGCAAAGGCTTCATTGATTTCAAATAGATCCACATCTGCCGCGCTCCAACCGGTCTTGTTGAACAGGTTGCTGATAGCACCCACGGGCGCTATCGTGAATTCGCTAGGATCTTGGCTTTGGGTAGCGTGGCCGATAATGCGAGCCAGCGGTTTCAGGCCCCGGCGCTCGGCTTCGCTTGCACTCATTAATACTAGTGCACTGGCGCCGTCAGAAATCGAGCTAGCATTGGCTGCCGTGATGGAACCGTCTTTTTTAAAAGCGGGTTTCAGGGTAGGGATTTTGTCGATATTAGCGTTGTGGGGCTGTTCATCGTCCTTAATTACCACTTCACCTTTGCGGGTTTTCACCGTGACTGGAACGATTTCGCTAGCTAGCGCACCACTTTCGATCGCCGCTTGCGCGCGCTTTAGTGACTCGATGGAATAGGCATCCATTTCGGCGCGGGTGATGCCGTACTGATCGGCTGTATCCTGCGCGAAGGAGCCCATCAGCCTGCCGGTGCGAGCATCCTCGAGCCCATCGAGGAACATGTGGTCTTTGATTTCTCCGTGGCCCATGCGCAGGCCGCTACGGACTTTTTCCAGCAAATAAGGCGCGTTGGACATGCTTTCCATGCCGCCCGCGACCATGATTTTATTGCTGCCCGCTTTGATCAGATCGTGGGCCAGCATCACGGCTTTCATGCCGGAGCCGCAGAGTTTATTGATGGTGGTGCAACCGGTCGCTGCCGGTAGACCAGCATTTAGGCTTGCTTGGCGTGCTGGACCCTGTTTGAGGCCGGCAGGCAGCACACAGCCCATGATCACTTCTTCTACAGCACTGGCCTCAATGCCGGCGCGGCTGACGGCCTCGCGAATGCTTAGCGCGCCGAGGTCAACTGCGCTGACGCTGGAGAGACTACCTTGAAATCCGCCCATGGGCGTGCGGGCACCGCTGACGATGACAATGCTATTGTCGGACATGATCTTGGCTCCATTGATGTTTTTTCGAAACTATGAATTCACATTCAGTCATAAAGCGACTTTTGTTTACAATTATACGCTTAATGGTCCCGAATAAAATCCGTATGATGTGGGGCGGTTCTGCCACCTGCGCTATTCTCTAGACTGCTTCCGAGCGGTGGCGTGGGCTCTGGTAATGCTTCCATGCCCTGACAATCCCAAAAACACTAGGTCATTTCATGCTCAATACTCGTATCCTCAAGCCTACCGACGAGGCGCGTTCCACGCCTTTACTGATCAAAAATTTGCTGTTGTCCGGTCAGCGCTACGAGCGTACCCAGGAAATTATCTACCGGGACATCAGCCGGTATGATTACGCCACCTTCAATCAGCGCATCTGCCGCTTGGCCAACGCGCTGACCAAAGCTGGCGTCAAGGCTGGCGATACCGTCGCCATGATGGACTGGGACAGCCATCGTTATCTGGAATGTATGTTCGCTGTGCCGATGCTCGGCGCAGTGATGCACACCATTAATGTGCGTCTTTCGCCGGATCAGATTCTCTACACCATGAATCACGCTGAAGACGTCGTGGTGCTGGTTAATAGTGAGTTTGTGCCTATTTATAAGGCCATTGAGAATGATCTGACCACGGTTACTACCACCATCCTGTTGACTGACGAGGAAAGTAAAGAAGCCGATTTACCCGGCTTTGCAGGTGAGTATGAACAGCTGCTGGCGGCGGCAGAACCTACGTATGACTTTGCGGACTTCGATGAGAACTCTGTAGCCACTACGTTCTATACCACTGGCACGACCGGTAACCCAAAAGGTGTGTATTTCACGCATCGTCAGTTGGTGCTGCATACCCTTTCGCAAGCCACCTCTCTGGGCGCGCTGGACGGCGTTCGGATGCTCGGTAATCGGGACGTTTACATGCCGATCACGCCGATGTTCCACGTACATGCTTGGGGTATTCCTTATACCGCCACTTTGCTGGGCGTCAAACAGGTTTACCCCGGTCGTTATGAGCCCGAGCTGCTGGTTCAGATGATCAAGGATCACAGCGTCACCTTCTCGCACTGCGTGCCGACTATTTTGCAGATGTTGTTGAATGCAGAAGGCGCCAAGGAACACGACTTTGGCGGTATGAACGTCATTATCGGCGGTAGCGCCTTGAACCGCTCGCTTTATGATTTGGCTAAATCCAAGGGTATGAATCTGGGCGCAGCTTACGGCATGTCTGAAACCTGTCCGCTTATCTCTGCCGGTTACGTCAACCTTGAGTTGGAAGCTGGTAGTGAAGATGACCGTATTTCCCACCGGATCAAAGCGGGTGTGCCTGGCCCGCTGGTGGAGGCGCAGATCATGGATACTGACGGCAAACTGCTGCCTAAGGATGGCAAGACCCAAGGTGAGTTGGTGCTGCGCGCTCCTTGGCTTACTCAGGCTTACTTCCGTGAGCCAGAGAAGAGCAAGGAGCTGTGGGCGGGTGGTTGGATGCATACCGGCGATGTGGCCACCATCGACCCTATGGGCTTTATCGATATTCGGGATCGCATCAAGGATGTGATCAAGACCGGTGGCGAGTGGTTGTCTTCGCTGGAGTTGGAAGATCTGATCAGCCGTAGCCCAACCATCAAGGAAGTGGCCGTGGTCGGCATACCTGACCCGCGTTGGGATGAGCGTCCGTTCGCGTTGGTAGTAGCGGCGGCAGGTCAGGAAGTTACCGCAAACTCTTTGTGCGAGCATCTCATGCCGTTTGTTGATGAAGGCCGGATCAATAAGTGGGCGATTCCGACTCAAATTGCTGTGGTTAACGAAATCCCCAAGACCAGTGTTGGCAAGCTCGACAAGAAGCGCATTCGCGGTGAAATCGCGCAATGGTTAGAGTCCGGAGATGCTTGTATTTCATCCATGAAATAATCGAACTGCAGATCCAAAGACCGCCTGTCGACTGAACGATCGGCGGTCTTTTTATATGTGCTGTACGCCTAGCTGATCAATTGTTGCCTAATGTCTCACTTCTACAGCGGTGCCAGAGTAGCTGGCGGGGTCGCAGGGCGCATGAATGAGGCGCTGTAGGAAGGTTTTCCGGATGGCGCGGTTGGTGAGGATGGGACACTTGGGCTTGATCGCCGTTACGTCTGTCTATAAAGTGCGCAGCTCCTCAAGGAATATAAAAAAGCCTAATAATCCTGAACGCTTTGTTGCACTGGTCCACAAGACGGTACAGCAAGGACGTTTTCGTGCGTCTACACTTTATGCTGGCGCGATAGCCGCGCTTCCTTGATGCCACCCCTCCGGCCTTTCTGCTGCGTCGTTTGTCAGCAGCGCTTAGCCGAAAACAATCAAGCAAAACAGGGCGAATCGATGAAACCGATTATTCTTGCTTCTACTTTTCTGGCCTCCGTGCTGGTCGCTCAAGTCAGCTTTGCCGCTGCTGATGCGCAAAAGGTCGCCGAACTGGGCAACAGCCTCACTCCGGTCGGCGCAGAAACTGCTGGCAACGCTGCCGGCACCATTCCTGCCTGGACAGGTGGCTTGGCAACTGATGCTGCCTCTGTCGACGCAAAAGGCTTTTTGGCCAACCCTTATGCCGATGACAAACCGTTGTTTGTGATCACCGCGGCCAACTACGAAGAGTATGCCGATAACCTGGCACCAGGCCAGATCGCTATGTTCAAGCGTTATCCTGATTCCTTCAAGATGCGCGTATTTGAAAGCCGTCGTAGTGTTGCATTGCCGCAAGAAATTAACGATGCAGCCAAGCACAACGCGGCTAACACTGAACTAGTTGCTGGTGGTAATGGCCTGACTAATTACCAAATGGCCTATGCCTTCCCGATTCCTAAAGATGGTCTGGAAGTCGTTTGGAACCAGATTACTCGCTACCGTGGCGCTTCGCTGCAGCGTACCGTTACTCAGGCTACTCCGCAGGTAAACGGTAACTACAATCTGGTGCGTTTTGTTGAAGAGTATGTGCTGCCTAGTGCCTTAACCGATTACGACGCCAGTGCCAAGAACGAGATGCTCTATTACTTCAAGCAGCAAGTAACTGATCCGAGTCGTTTGGCCGGTAACGTTCTGCTGGTTCACGAGACCATCAACCAGGTAGCCAATCCGCGCATGGCGTGGATCTACAACGCCGGTCAGCGTCGTGTACGCCGTGCTCCTCAGGTTTCATACGATGGTCCGGGTACCGCGGCCGATGGCATGCGCACCTCAGATAACCTGGATCTATATAACGGCGCACCTGACCGTTATGAGTGGAAGCTGAATGGCAAGCGGGAAATGTTTGTCTCGTATAACAATTACGAGCTGGCTTCGCCTGAGGTCAAGTACGAGCAAATCTTCCAGGCCGGTCACATCAACCAGGATTTGGTGCGTTACGAGCTACACCGTGTATGGGATGTAACCGCTACCGTTAAGGAAGGCGAGCGTCATATCTATGCCAAGCGTCAGATGTTCCTAGACGAGGATTCCTGGCAAGCAGCCCACATCGATCACTACGATGCACGTGATCAGCTGTGGCGTGTAGCTGAAGCCGAAGGTCTGCAGCGTTATCCTGACCAGGTTCCGAGCTATGCGATGGAAACGCTGTATGACCTGGTGGCGGGTCGCTACCTCGCTATGGGTATGAACAACGAAGAGCGTAGCAACTACGACTACAGCTACAAGGCGGCGAGCAATGACTTCACGCCTACTGCGCTGCGTCAGGCAGGCGTTCGCTAAGCATTGATATCAACCGACCTATAAG
>Ga0207892_1000018_pt1 | contig 79961 bp, 51 predicted proteins | sample LinPmetageLP54_FD_184063 | JGI IMG/M metagenome (GOLD analysis project Ga0207892, IMG submission 184063) | Marine viral communities from the Pacific Ocean - LP-54 (SPAdes) | ecosystem: Environmental > Aquatic > Marine > Oceanic | place: Pacific Ocean | collected 2010-02-09 | reverse complement strand
TTTTGCACCGGTCCTGTTCAAAAGCGCGATGGCCCCCGCGATATCGTCGCTGGTCCTGAACGGAGCCGTGACATCCAGGTCCGTGAAGGTGTCAAAGCGTATGCCCATCTGTTCCTCTGCCTGACGCGCGCAATGGACGATCGCCGGGCTCTTATCAGCCTGATCCGTGGCCAGCTCTGCTGGACGGTCAACCGCCAAATCCGCCCCGGCATCCATCGCCGCCTGCAATATCCCTTGGGAGTCACTGCTGACGGCAATGCCGGTGAACAAGCCGCTGGCACGCGCTTGCCGGACAGTGCGCTCAATCAAGGATATGCCATTCAGGGGCCGAAGGTTTTTGTTGGGCACTCCTTTAGAGCCGCCCCGGGCACATATCGTACAAAGATGTTTGGTCAAACTGTTATCCACTTTTCATGACACCGGTTTTCGGGCAACCCAACCCCAAAAAATCCACTTCCCGCTCTGTCGGGCGGCGATAGATATCCAAAGCCATAGCCCGCCCCGAACAGCAATCAATCATTGCGTGGAGCAGATCAAGATCCAAGGCGCTGGACATTGAAGACTCTGCCCGTGCAATTGCCAGCAGCATCCGCGCGAAGACTAGCTGACCGCCGTGATATCCATCCAGAAATTCACAATCTTCTGCATCAAGCAGCGCAGGGTTCAGAAAATCAAAGTGATGCTGGTTGAGCTTTGTCATAAACTCCTGGAAGGCCCACACAGTAGCAAACCGTTCAGGCGCGTCGCGCATCGCCTTATAGACTGTTGGCGCGACAGGCGGCATCACGGTTATGACGGTGGTCCCGGCCTCCTCTAACCGCCGGATGGACTCGTATATGCGCTTAAGGCGCTCCAGATCAACCTGCTCTCCATCCCAATCCTCAAATGCTTCTGAAAGACTGATGGCGAAACCCACATCCCGGGCGGGAGACCTGCCATAGACCGTTTCTTGATCACTGCGAGAGCCGTCTGGCGCAAATCCGGTCCCTCGGGTGAGGCCGCGGATCCCAAGCACAGGAACATTTCCGTAAAGGGGAGGATCATCGGCCACCAATGTCCTCACGACCTCAGTCAGGGTTAACTTGCCTTCTACCAACCATTTCAATGGTGCCAGTAACGCTTCTGGACTTAAGCGTTGCGGCGGGGCGATATCGGTCGGAGAGACAGCTTCGTATGTCTCTGCATTGAGCCACCAGAAATCCAACATCATGACGACAATTTTCGGCGCGCCTGAAGCCAGAATGTCGTCAACGGCAATCTCTAAATGACGGGTCGAATTGGCCATGCGTCCCAAATTGGTGAAGGGGACACGAAACATTTGCTGCACGGCAGGCAGTGCACGCGACGAGCCAAGCATGACTAATTCAGCAGGACGGTTCAACAAAAGCACCTGCTTATAGGGGTGATCATCACTGTAAATGGCGGTGCCATACAGGGCATTTTGTTCTTCCTGTATCCCGACAATACTTTCAAGGGACCGCAACTCTCCCGAGCGCCACAGAAACAGGGCACTGACCAGTACCGCGAAGAAAAGCAGGACCAAAGGCAGAGCCCAGAACATCAAATAGCGCTTTGCAGCACTGTTTGGCAAAAGGTCAGAATGCATAATACAAAAACTCTCCTGCACTGTTCATATAGTAAAGTGCCAGGATAAAGGTGGCACTGATTCCCAATGCCCAGAGCGGCAAAGGACGCCACCCCGGCAGTGTCGGCCTGTCAGTGCACGGTCCGCCTTCGAACGTGTATCCGATGAATTTTACGCTGTTGGGCAACAACCATACAACAGCCAGTAAACCAGCGAAAACCATGAGCTGGTTTACGCCATGGAACAGGTGCGTATCGACAAATTGTATGTCCAGCCCCGCGACAAGAGGCAACAATGCCCCGAACCTGTCGGCGTAATTCTCTGGTAAGGCGATGCCGTTCAGACCAACCATGCCACGCCAAATCTCCACTGCAGATTCCATGTTTCCGGCGCGGAATGGCACCCAGGCAAAGATCACGAACACAAAAGTCAATAAAATGCTAAATTGGGCGGGAAGCCTGAACCGCGTCAAGCGAGTCCAGGCGCGATTGAGCATAAGTGCGACACCATGAAGTCCCCCCCAAACAACGAAGCTCCACCCAGCCCCGTGCCATAGGCCGCCCAGGAGCATCACAATCATTAGATTCACATATTGTCTTGGCCGACCCTTCTTATTGCCACCAAGGGGGATGTACAGATAGTCCCGAAGAAAAGAAGAAAGCGTGATATGCCAGCGACGCCAAAAATCAGTGATGCTGACAGCTTTATAGGGTGACAAAAAATTGATCGGCAATCTTAAACCAAAAATCAGTCCCAAGCCGATGGCCATGTCAGAATATCCCGAAAAATCGAAATAGATCTGGAACGTGTAAGAGATTGCCCCCGTCCAACTCTCAAGCAAAGGCAGATCAATCCCCTGTGATGCGGCATCAAAGACTGGCGTAGACCACTTGGCGATCTGGTCTGCAAACAAAACTTTCTTCGCAAGACCTAAGGTGAAGATCGTAACGCCCGCCGCAACCAAGGGCGCCTTGTATAAACCTGCAAGGCCGTGTCGCACCTGCTGCATGAAACCACGATGGTGGACGATGGGGCCCGCGATCAGCTGAGGAAAGAAGCTGATAAACAGCAAATACATGGGGAAGGATGACTCTGCCTCGGTCCCGTCATGCACATCAATCAAATATGCGATTTGCTGAAAAGTGAAAAAGGATATGCCGATAGGCAACAGCACATTAAGCAGCGGAAATTCCGTCGCCAGAAGGGAGTTCACACTGGCGAGCAAGAAATCCACATATTTAAAGTAACCAAGCAGACCTAAATTGAAAACAATGCCACCAATCAACAATGACTTCCGACCTGGATCTTTTCGGATGGCGCGATGTTCAAGGGCTCTGGCAATATGGAAGTTAACAATCGCCGAGATCAGGATCAGCGCCAGATATCGCCAATCGTACCAGGCGTAGAATCCAAGAGATGCGATCACGAGAACATAGCATCTGGAAAGTGAACCTGCCCTTTGAAGGGCAGCCAAAACCACCAATAAAACCGGCAAAAAAATCAGAAGAAAGGGATAGCTGGAGAAAATCATGTGTTAAAACATTGCGCGTACATTCTGCCCCACAATCCAATAACTCAATCGCAGCAAATCCTGGAATTTTGTCAGGATACTCCCCGCTTATTCTGGCGTGTATACATAAATGGTGTGGCCTTCGCAAGGCGCTTCAATTAAGGCGCTTCAATTGATGTTGTGACCTGATACGCAGGGGCACTCACGTCCTTCAGGCCACTCGCCTTATGGAGAAACCAGTCGATGGCATAGGTGAAAAACCTTATAAGCAACGCGATGGCGAAAGCTGGGAAGATTGAAATTTCTTAGTCATCATGGCGGATAAACTGACGGTGGAAAGGACCGGCACCTATGGCGAGCCTGGCAATCTTCGAAGGGCGGCAGCCGGAAGACCTATCGACGAGCAGGCTAATCGCCATGACCGACCTGCCGCTCGACTGGGTCGAGCAGCGCCGAGTTCTCGGCTTTGCTTGAGCCAGCAACTTCCCTGCATCATCTCTGCATCACAAAACCGTAAAGACGCACTGACCCTTAGGGCCGCAGAGACGGTTTCAGTAATTCATGTCAAATCTAGCGAGCAAAACGTCTCTAGAGACTCGTGTCGACACGCTCCACTGACACAAGGGTTTGAAAAGACGCTGAAATTCGGCCACCGTCTCCATGATACTCGTACTGCATTGAATTTTCGAGAGAGAATGGCGGAGGGAGGGTCCGCCTAATGACGTTGTAATATAAACAAAATTATCAATTTTTCTGATCTACCCATTTATTTACCCATATTAATAACACTAATAGAAAAGATGAAACTGACTTATGGATTTTCCTAAAAAATTGGCCGGACACTGAATTGGTTGATGCATTATCTTATTTAGTGGTTTTTTGCTTCAATCCAATTAGGCTTTCTGCAGTTACATACAGGCGACCATTGGTTTCAAACTGTATCCATTCAAGACTTCCATTTCCCATATAGTCTCGAACCTTATTGGCTGAAGTCTTAAGCATGCGGGCAGTCTCTGGAACGGAATAAAATACTTTTCCATCTCGAACTATCCGATCATGCTTTGCCATAACAATACACTCCAATCGTCATTTTATAGCCTTATCGACAAAGCCTAGTGTCGTGGCGTTCTCGATCAATGTTCTGACCTTCGCCTTGTCGATGCCAGAAGGAACCTGCGCATCGATCTCTAGCTTTAGTGAGACGTCGCTGCCGGGAAGCGTTGTCAGTTGCTCAATGATCGCTTCTACTATCTGATGAATGTCTCGTGCAGGTCGATCCGGTGAAATCATGACCGTTCCAACAAAGCGTGTGGGCAGCCTCTCCGTTACGCTAGGCATGGGCTCAGGTGTTAATGGATCTGGGTCCACCGGCCGGTCGCCTTCATCACCGGCCCCTGAGGGTGTTGGCTTCGGTCTATGGGCTTCTGCCACTTTTGGTAAGATGATCACGGAATCACTGTCAATGACGACTTGAACGTGACTGGCACCTGATATCACCAAGCCGAGATAGGTCTGCTTCTCTTGGTCCCATCGCTCCGCATAGGCAAACGGACCTGCAAGCATTCCGCCAACTGCTGACTGAACAGTCTTGGCAAGAACCCCTCGGTTTTTGACCCGCGGAAGATATGTATAGCGATTTAGATATTCCCAAAGATCTTTAAGGAATAGGTGCTCCTTGCCGTTCCAGATGTATTTCTGGAGTTCGCGATCAAGCCTTGCTGGCCCCAGTTCAGGTAGCAAGCCCTCATCACTTACCAGCTTCTTGCTAGCTCTCGCCAAAAGCCCATCCTGAGAAGGAACTTTTGCCGAAGTCCATTCCAACTCCGCTTGTGCACTCTCTTGGATGGGGTAGAGGAGATAACACCAGGCTTCTTTTATCCGAGTTTTGAGCGTCTCGTTGGCTTCGCTCAGCTTTGCCTTTGCCAACGCGCTATCGCTTTGCGTCAGATTCAGTCGATCTGTTTCCCGAACGATCTCTGCCCAAGCTAAGGCCGATCTTTGGGTGTCCTTTAAATTGTCGAGTTGGCGGTGTTCTGCCGCAAGGAAGACGAGCATGTTGCGATAGACACGAGGCGTGCTTCCGCGTTGCATCAGAATATCTTTTGCTTCTGTGAGGGCCTCCGACCCATCTCTTCCGGTATGGGAATGAGCAACACCGAGCACGACTGCTCGGACCCCTCCCGCTTCATCAGGTACGTCGGACGAATTACCAGGGGCAACCTGGATAGCGTCAAAATGCCCTCGATCACTGAGACCATTGATGTAGGTACCAAGCGCCTTATCAATTTCCATGAGGACCAGTGCTTCTTCAAACTGCCCGGCACGATCCGCTGCTATGCGATTTAGGCTGGCAGACATCGAGTACCAATAGCGTCCAAGGTCGCTATGCATAAATTTAGCTTGGTTGGTCAATCGGCGCATCGCATCACCAAAAATTGCGGGCCGTTCACCGGGCTGTACCACACCCAGGTTTATCTGCTTGTCATCCAGTCCTTTATTTTCTTGCCCAGCCGTAGGCGCCGTTCCCATGAAAATAGCGCGCGCGACACGGCGGGTTGCAGAATAGCGATTTAGGTTGGGGGCTGCCTGATCAATCTTATAGGGTGTCGACGTTACGCCATCGACGTCACCAGCAATGATCGACTGCCAGCTGACATCAAGATAGTGCAACAATTCGGGTTCAACTCGGGCCGTGCTGATAGCGACACTGCCAGGCATGATCATCACCGACGGATCACTTCCCATCCAAAGTTCGTGAATGACCTGTGCCATTAATCTCAATACGCCACGGGTACGCTGAAACTTCTCCAATGAACCCCAACTCGTATAGAGTTGATCAAATAGTTCTGGATGGATCGGGTACGCTTTTTCCAGTTTCCGGCGGTAATCTTCGTCCGCACAGCCCTGCGGAAAGTCGTTCGTGTTTTCTCGATAAAGTTTAGTGAATTGTTTCAGCGTGTTATCACGATGGTGAAACTTGTCGCCCGAAATCTCCTTGAATAATCGTCGACGAACGATTTCGTAGCTCTCCTCCTGGCTTGCCGGACGCCAAGAGGATTCCACGCGACTGAATGTCTGCTTCAACCGTGCAAGAGCTTCTTGCCCCCCTTCGCCACCAACCTCGATCTGTGAAGCAGGTAATGAAGCCACAAGCAGGGTGCCGGGGCTTGCCTTGACTGCCTCTGTCAAAGCCTGAACAAAAGAAAGGTTTGCATCGAACGTTCCGGATGGGAGTCCATCAACCTTGTAGACTTGCCGAAGATAGGCGACCCATTCATCGATCAGAATCAGGCATGGCGAGAACTTTTTGAACAGAGCTTCTAGCACGTTTGAACCAGGAGCGATTCCGCGCTCGTCATTTTCCGCTAACATGTCGTAGCCGTCAGCACCGCCGAGTTGCCAAGCGAGTTCACCCCACGTCGTGCGGATTTTGCGCCCACCTTCAAGGCTGATAACATCTTGCGGTCCTCGAGAGGTTCCGACCAGGACAGCTCGGCTTACCTTGGTTGGGACCGCAAGCTTGTTGCGTGAAAACAATTGATCTAGGCTTGGTAGATCCTGTACCGCTGCGCCTCCTACCATATGGTAGAGCGCCAACATTGAGTGTGTTTTCCCTCCACCAAAATTCGTCTGTAATTCGACAACTGGATCTCCACCGCTACTCGATAGGCGCTTGGCTGCTCCAATCAGCAGATTACTCAAACCTTCTGTCAGGTAAGTGCGCGCAAAAAACTCCGTCGGGTTCTTATACTCCGATGGCGCACTTCCATTGTGGACCTTAGCAAGATCAGCAGCGAACTCAGCCTGCTGGAACTCCCCGGTTGCAACATCTTGGTGCGGCTCGACGACTTCTCGCCAGGGCACCAAACCAGCAACCGTCTCGACTGTGATGTCGGAGCGTTGCGTTTTCTTTCGTTCCTCGTTTCTTGCAAGCTCCGCGTATTTCGTGCGCAGGATCGTATCGCGCGCCGCACTGATCTTATCTGCCACATCCTTGGCGCTCACCGCTTCAAGCAACCGCCGCATGGTATCCAAAGCGCGCTCGGCGTCGTCATAGGTAAAGTTCTCATTGTGCGAGAGCTTGTTGCGCACATCGAGAAGCTCAGAAACATAAGATCGCTCAGGATGCCCTAACACCATGGCAAAGGCGTCCTTCCAGAAGGCCATCATCACTTGCAGCAGACCCTGCTGGTCCCAGTTCACCTGACCGTCACCATTGGGCCGCAGCCCCCGGACACGTTCGAGGACTTGAACCTGCCAGTGCCCTTTGATTTGTGATTCCAGCCGCTTTTCGACGAAGGGGATCAATCCCTCCGGCAGCAGCTCCATGCCTTCGAATACGTGCTGGCGTGTGCTCTTTGCCATGATCGTCCCCTCAGAAATCCATACGTGTCTGGCCGGTGCCGCGAACATCGACAATCGCGGCGGCCTCTCGGGTCAGGTCCGACCAGTCGGCGATCAGCGCGTTGTAGGCGGTCGCCTCTTTCGCATCATGCCGCTTGTTGGCGCAGATGTCGTAGAGGCAGTAGGCGAGGTCTTTCACCGCCTCGGCCTTGTCGTCGATCTTTCGCAGCAGCAGCGCGGTATTGTACGAGATGCCGTCCTTCTCATGACTGCGCACGAGGTATTGCAGGCATTCCCAGACCGTCAGATGGGTGTCTGTCTGGGGCTCCCACTCGGGGTCAAGCTCGCTTCGTTTCAGGATGCGCACCTTGCCCGCCTGGCTTTCGACGATACCGGCATGCTTGACGCTTTCGACGGCGATACCACGGGCGCGGGCCAGGTTGTCGGCCACGCCATAGTCGCCCTTGCCCATGCCGTTCTGTTCAAACCAGCTGATCGCAAAGCGCGTGTCGGGGTCGAACTCGCCCTGAATACCGCCGAGGTATTCGTCGAGCTCGGCGTTGATGAGCTGAAGTGCGGTCTTTACGCTCATTGGGCTATCGTCGGATTCCAACACCGCTTCGTAGCGAGAGAAGACGCCCATGCCCGGCCCAATAGCCGATTGAGGCATGTCAGCTGGAGCAATGTTGGCGGCTTGAAGCTCTGCAATGGCAGGCGGGAGTTCGCGCTTAAGCGCCCGAATAAATTCGGCGCGGGTAATCACCTCGGCAGTATGTTGCTTCTTCCGACATACTAAGACTACTGAGTTTGCGAGGGCATTTGTTCCTTTTGCAATCAACCTTCCGGGACTTTCCGTTCGGACTGGCCATGTTCCAACCACCGAGAAACCGGCATCAATTATTGCCTGCAGAAAAGTAGCCCAACCCGTAGAACTAATTCCTTCTTTCTCAACTTCACTTTGCTTGAATGCATAGTAAATCGTTGCAGGGAAATCATCTGAGCTACCCTGCGCCATTCGACCGATGGCTGCAGTCATACCTTTTAAGAAAAAAGCCTCTGCTTGGTCGCTTCCGCCATGGCGATAAGTGCTAGCAATTAGCTCTTCTTCCTTCGGTGTGGCTAGGACCCCAAATATCTCTGGATATATTGATTTTAATGCAGGTCGCAGCCAACAAAAAAAGAAATCCGAAAGATCAGCGTAGCCAATATTGTCGTAATAGGGTGGATCTGAGGATATTATGGCTGAGGGCGGAAGCTCAACATCCTCAGCATTTCGCTGCTCTATCCCTCCGCCTGAAGAAGCTGGTAGCTCCGCAATTGTTTTGCTTATCTTGTCAATTGGCGTGAGCCAGTTTCCACCCGAATTTGAGAAGAAGTTTACCTCTGCGTAATCCCAAACCATTGGGATTGCTTGCCGTGCAAACGTTTCACGGAGCGCCCCTCGATCACTCATCCAAGTCGTGATCATCGAACCCAAGTTAGTGATCTTAGAGATTCCAAATGCCAGATAAACACTGAGCGCTTCGGAATAGGCCCTTGCCCCACGGCCACCACTATGGAGCGGCTCTGAATCCGCTACAAAGCCGCTTGCAGCGGCATCTTCTTCTATTTTAAATCGGACTTCGGAAATAAGATCACTAAAAGTTGTAATTCCAACAAGCTGTCTTTTGGAAAAGGCGTCGCCCCATGTCGGCATTCCGTACATTGGAAGGCGATCTACGTCATGTGATGGTGTTGGCACGCGCCCCTCGGGTTTCCACTTTGGATTCGCGCTAGCGGCAATCGCTTCGTGTTCATCAGTAGGTGCGAGATAGGCTCTTCCGCGACGCCCTTCGGCAACTATCGCAATAAGCTGCGAACCCAGATTACCACGTTGTGCTTGATCACGAACATACGAGATATCGATTGCAGCTTTTGACAAGAGGCAGAAAAAGTTACCTCTTCCGACCTTTGTTCCACTTTTTGCGGCATCAATCTGATCTTTAGTTCCACCGGAATGAATCTGAAAGGTAATCGATTTCGCCGATCTGTCCACAACCGGTTCTATCCAATACTCTTTTCCCTTTTTCGCACTGAGTAGAAAGCTGGATGTTATTGGCACTTGAACATCTGAAAACGCAGGATCTGGGCTTGGCACCGTACGCGCCCAGAGCCAGGCAATCACGTTTGCTTTGCCACCTCCATGGTCTTTCGGAAGCTCGACCTGCGGATAGAGATGACCAATACGCTCCCAAGCCTTCTCGCGCATCCATTCGCCGTAGTATTTCACATCCTCCGCAAGCCCTTCGGCATTGCGGTAGTGGTTGCGCTCTTTCAGCCCCGGATGGATTGGTTCCATGTCCTTGAACTTCGGCGGAATCTCGATCATCGCCTTGCCGATCATCACCGCCACCGGGTTCAGGTCCGACCCATAGGCGGGCAGGCCCAGCCGCTGCGCTTCGAGCGGGATCGACCCGCCGCCCGAGAACGGATCATAGACCGGGGGCAGTTCGCCGCCGCAACTGCGCCGGATTTCCGCCCGCGCGCGATCCAGCACTTCCTCGTTGGTCGAGTTCTCCCACTTCACCAGCTCTTCGATGATCTGGAACAACCGCTTGCGCTCAATATCCGCCGCACAATCCTCCAGCGTTGGTTCCGGCGTGTCCGGCACATTGCCATGCGCATCTGCCTTGCTGTCGCCCCACGCCTTGAGACGCTTGGCAAGGTCTGCTTCCGCCTGCGTGCGGATTTTGGGGTCATCCAGCAGCGTATCGGCATAGCCTGACGGATCGTCGACCAACTGTGCAAAGAGCACAGCCCGGCACGCCGCTAACGGCCGCCGCGCCCACCACAGATGCAGGGTGCTGGGGTGCCCATGCCGGATCGATTTTTCCCGCGCAGAGGCCACGTTAATCGCTTCCAGTGGGATCGCCACTTCGATGAGTTTCTTTTTATACGTAGCGGTTGTCATCTTTTTTCTCTTTCTTTCATTCGCGGGGCTGGGCAATCAATAGATCCATTCCCAGACCAACACGAACAAACTCTCGCAGGACTAGCAAGTCAGTTGAAACAGTGCGCACACGGTCATCGATGGAGGCCGAGCCATCAACGGTGCTGCGCCGTGCGTCGACACGCTGGCGGAACTCTCCCTCTGCACTGCGCAACTGCTGTGGTATCAATGGCAACACACCCTTCCGAATTTCGTGCACTGTGTCCTCAAGGGAGCTACCTGTCCTTTGCGTGAATGTTTCACTACCAAGATTCCTTATTGCCTCAAATTTCTGCGCCTTAACCTGCTTCGGTTCTGAGCATCGCCATGCAACACTCATGTTAGTGGCATAGGACACCGAATGTGTTTTATCATCGGGCAATGGTCCAATGTCAGTCGGAGAAAATAAAACAGACTCTACATGTACCTCTGCACGGCCATAAGCCCGATTGAAGCTAGCAGGACCATCGGCCTTAGACGATGTATAGAAAACTGAATTTGGAAATGTTTTTTCCAACTCAATCAGATGAGCGTGCTGATTAGAAAGGTCGCGCCGCATGAGTGGCATCCGAAAGAAGGGAGCAGCTAGCCCAGGAAGCTCAAAAATCTTTATTTCCCGCGCCGTATCGCGAACCATCAGTTCTGGTAATTTGAATTGGAAGAAATACGGAAGCCCAGGGAGATCAACTTTTACGTCATAGCCTAACTGTGCCTCCTGAATCAGGTTAGGAAATACAGGTGCTGTGGTTGGGCCAGCAGAACTGTTGCGAATAAGGTTCTCCGTGAATGCATAGCCATAGGAAAATTCAGTGTAACCTAGCTTCATTGAGTAATGTCCAAACGCTTGAAAATCGATGCGACATTGATCGCCTCCATCAGAATTGAGGCCTCGATCAGTTTTTCATTGATGGTTTTATTCATTCGATGGTTGTTCTTTTCATTCGAGAAGGCCCCAGCCCTCACGGCTGGCGAGTATTACCTCTGTCTCACATGGGATCCGATTACAAGCCGAGAGGCCTTTGGCCGTGCATCCACACGGCATTACAATTGGTATTTTTAAACCGCGCATAGGCTCGGCCTCAGGCTTGGCGAACTTTCTCAGATCATTTTCCTGGTTTTTCTCGAAAGCGTCACGCCAACCAGACGTCCAAGGAACTTCTGAGAACCGTTCAATCAGAGCCAGCGCAAGTTTGGACTCTGCAGTGTATCCTATTGGCTGGTTTTGATTGGTGAGTATCAACTGAACATAACGAACTAGGCTTGGACTCCAAACCCAGCTTTCAATCTCAGCGCGTAGCCACCGGAGCCAGAGGTTTTCATGTGTGGGTGGAACGAGCGTGTCGGGCTGACGTTCTAACCGCAGTTCGGATTGACGCAGGTCGTGCCTGAAACGCCAAGCCGCGGCCAGCAGGTCATGGGCAGGCTGTATGGTACGGTGATCAATTCGTTCTATAGTGCCCCATTCATCATGACTTTTATCATCCAGAAGCATTTTGGCAAAGCGAGCCAAACTATTGCAACTGTCTATAATTGTTCTCACACCTTGGTCATACACGTCATGCTGTTTCCAGGCGACTTCCATATCGTCATCACCCTCGTAATAGGTGCCTACAATCATACTACAACCTTTGTCCATACAGGATAGGATAGCTCAATCAGTCTTATTCTGCGGCTCATAGCTAGTGTGCCTTCTGCAAGCGTACTTTGTAGCAATATGGGCTGGTTTCTTCGACAGACACTGAGTCGCCGGCTTTGGCATTGTTCAGTTCAAAGAATGCCCGGATCCAACCTCGCGCGCGGAAGAACCTCTTCGATCCATCAAGATCCGTCTGGACAGTTTCCCCGCCGCCCCAGTCTAAGGTGACCTCTCGCGCGGCTTTCTCATGACGATTTGATCCACCCACGGCGTCATCTGGAAATAGGTCAAAGAATGAGCGCAGATAAATATGGTGGTTATCAATGTTCCCTTGGGTGATCTCAACCTTCCCAATTTGGGCACTAATCTCGGAGATCCTATGATTTATTGGCGCCTGTTTTGTAGAAAGTTGCTCTTTTAAGAAATTCAATATTGTTCGCTTTGGCTGGAGAATTGCTGGCTGTTCACGGTGACCTATCGTTGCTGCAACCTGCCCCTCCAACTGAACAGCAAGCGACTTCGACACGTCTTCGTCCAACTCAACCCAAGTTACGGCGCCATTCCGATGACGGTAAGGAACAGGAGACGAAAGCCGATGTATGTCAGCTAATTTCCATGGCGTATTCCACATCGCGACTTCACCAGATAAGATTTTATCCTTAGGAATCCGATGTTGTTCGAATGTTGCGATCATCTCTTCCTGAGAAAGAGGCGCACCGGTATCAACCAAACGCGCAACACCAAAGATAGCCCCAGAGCCCTTGCGAATTAGCCCGAACCAACCCCGATGAGAAGCTGAGGTTGAGCGCATCTCCCAAGTCTTGGAACCGTCAAGAATGTAGCCGATCCATGGATCGGCAATTATCAATGCTTTGCAAATATTCAACAGGGTACCTCCGCCCGCTCAAGCAGGCTTTTTAGATTGAACTGTATGGCGCTGTGGCCGAACGGGGGTTCGCGAGAATCAAGAGACCCACGAACGTATCGCGGCTCTCTAGCGAAACCATTCTCAACCTGAACAATGGCCAGGATGAATTTTTCTGGCTCGTGTAGTGATGTAATAACTTCCTGGCGGGTAATCATCACCGTATCCGCGCCATCAATACGGCCTTTAACCTCAATAAAGCGGAGATGGTTCGTCTTGGGATCGTATGATGCAATATCGTAGCCGACCTTCTGCGCAGATACATCTGTTGGTGTATTTCCCAAGGCTATTTCTGCTTTGATAACAGCTTCCATCGCTGCGAGTTCTATCAAACGGCGGGCAATTGGATCTTCTGACAAACCGATGGGGAGCTTGCCTGAAGTATCTGAAGATGGGGCTCGAGCCTCGAGTAGGCCTTTTGGAATTACGACCATACCGCCACGGACGCGCGGCGGTTGGGAAGATATAAATCGCTCCTGTTCCAGCAAACCCATTCGACGCTTCAATCGCTCTGCCAAGTCTTCTGCACGCCGTTGAGCATTTTTCCAGCTAAGGCGGGTCTTCTTACCGCCGCGCTCTTCTTCTTTCAGTTCGAAAGCGCGGGAATCCCAGTAGTTAATCTCTTTCTTCAGACGAGCTCGGACTTCTTGCTCAACTTTTTCAATTTCCGGCAGTCGGCGTGCTTTAACGTCCGTGACGTGGCTCTGAGCAAGTTCAACGGTCGCAAAATAAACGGCTGTCTTCTCTAGATCTGTGCGCAGCCAGTCTTCATCAAGCAAATCTTTGACCAACTCAACTTCGTCCTTTGTCGCTGGTCGAAGATTGAGATGAGGTGCAATGCCGGCGTTGGTCGCTGAGCCATCACGGTCAATAGCCGCGAATTGAAGTCTCTCAGAAATAACATGAGGTTTGCCAATTGCAGTGGTGCGGCCATCCTGAACACAATGCTCCAACAGAAATAGGGCTTCGATCTCCTCACCGCGTGCCGTATCATCAACAAGGATCGCGCCTTGCTTCATCAAATGATCGTAATGCTCGCGGATCAAACTAATCACGGCCTCCAGAAGCGGGTGGCCCGGACAGATGAATGCAGCGACCGGTTGCTGATTTATCAAGCTCTTTTCAAAACATATACGTTCGTATTTTTTTTGAATCGGAGCGCTTGAGCCAATTTGGCGGTCGCGTTCCCGAATGCTTACTGGAACATGCGTGATTTCCCACCGACCATCTTCTCGGCGTTTAATCTGTCCCCCTAGATGCTGAAATGCTTCGACAAAAAAGCTTTGGACGTGGTGTGGCTGGAGTCGTTGCGCTTCAGCCCGTTCCATCTCCAACCGAAGCTCATGAACTTTCGCTTGCGGCATCGTATCGTTCGTAAGAGACCTACGTTCCAACAATCTCAGCAGATGATCTTGGTCGACAGCTCCATCCACCACTTTAAAAAGCCGGGCTTTGACATGATCCTGTTCACCATACTGAATTGCTTCGAATAGCAAGTCTTTGAGGGCCGTCCCCTCAAAGAGTTCTCCCAGAACGTCGTAGACACGACCACCTAACGCTTCCCGTGCAGCTTCAAGTTTTTCCAAGAGGCGCCCATAGACTTCACCTTCGCGAGTATCTGCAGCGACCAGGTTCCATAAGTGACAGACTTCGGTTTGACCAATCCTGTGGATACGACCAAAACGCTGCTCAATCTTGTTAGGGTTCCACGGCAAATCATAGTTGACCATAAGATGGCCGCGCTGAAGATTCACACCCTCTCCTGCTGCATCGTTGGCAATGAGGACCAGCATGTCCCGGTCTTGCATAAAGCGTTCAACAATTTTGCGTCTTTCTTCGCGCGTTACGCCGCCATGGATAACATCAACTGCGTCAGGCTTCCCTAGTCGCGCCCGGACTTTGTCGGCAAGGTAGTGCAGGGTATCTTTAGGCTCCGTGAATATGATGAGCTTCCGACGGTGTCCGTCAGAATCGATCATCAGATCATCATCAAGAATACGATTAAGCTGGATCCATTTTGTATCCTGACCCGATCGCAGCACGCTTAGGGCCATGTTTTCCAACCCCTTTAATGTCTGCACCTCGATTTCTAATTGCTCGACGGTTTCCGCGGTAGTTGCCCCAGTCGAGATGAGTTCCTCGAGTTCATCCACCTCTTCTTGATCAAACTCCTCAATATTGCGCAGCATCTCATCATTGATACTCGGCTCACTAAATGAAGCTTTCCCGCCCTTACTCGCTAGCCTAGCCTCTGCAAGTTCATTCTCAAGCCGTTCACGGCGACGCTTCAATGATTGATAAATCGCAGCCGGCGAAGACGCGAGACGGCGTTGCAATATCTGAAGCGCGAAACCAACATTGTTCCGCTTCTTTCCGTCATGCTCCGCAAATCGTTGGACGCGGTTCATTTCATTTCGAACGTACTCGGTAACGGCGCTGTAGAGGGCCGCTTCTTCGGGCGACAGCTCATATTTAACTGTATAAGCACGCCGTTCCGGGAATAACGGTCGGCCATCAAATCGCAACAATTCCTCTTTGGTCAATCGGCGCATCATGTCTGCAGTGTCCGCATAATGGACACCGTCACGGAAACGCCCCTCGAATCGGTCCCCATCGAGCAGCGCCATAAAGAGTTGGAAGTCTTCCTCTTTGCCGTTGTGGGGCGTCGCAGACATTAGAAGAAAATGCCGACAGGCCTGACCAAGCATTTGCCCTAATTGATATCGCTTTGTGTACTTAACCTCGCCACCAAAATAGCTAGCTGACATCCGGTGAGCCTCGTCACAGATGATCAAGTCCCACTCAGTCGAACTTTTGAGCTTTTGCTGAAGCTCTTCATTTCGAGCCAGAACATCTAGCCGAGCAATCAAATGATTTCTATCATTGAAGGCATTTCCAGATCGAGACGTTTCGATCATATCCCGCGTAAGGATGTCAAACTCCAGACCAAACTTTTCACCCAATTCATCTTGCCATTGTTCGACCAGACTTCCTGGAGCGACCACTAGGCAGCGCTCGAGATCACTGCGGGCGATCAATTCCTTGATCAGAAGCCCTGCCATGATCGTTTTCCCCGCGCCTGGGTCATCCGCCAGCAGAAACCTGAGCGGCTGGCGTGGGAGCATTTCTCCATATACGGCAGATATCTGGTGGGGCAGAGGGTCAACAAGGCTGGTGTGGATAGCGAGATAAGGATCAAAATAATGAGCTAGCTTGATCCGATTAGCCTCTGTTACCAGCCGAACTAGTGCGCCATCCGCATCGAATGTCCAGACCCGTCCTCGCGCCTCAACACCCAAGCGATGTTCATCATCCCTGTAGATAGTGGTCTCTGAGACAGACCCTCCAGGGGCTCTATACACAACGTTGATCGCTTGATCGCCAATCCAAACCACAGAAACGACTTCGACGACTTGGCTAGGAACAACCCCATGAACAATGGCACCGCTTTTAATGTCTTCAAGTGAAGTCATGCCAATGTGTCCTATCTGTTTAGCCAAACGATATGATGATCTTACTGCTTGCGAAAAGATGGATCGGTATTCCGCCCCGGCAGCCGCAATGCGCTATATAACAGGGCTTTTCGAACGGCCTAGTCAGATTAAAATCTGCTTTGCCTGATATGCATTCTCAGCCTAGTTTTTTAGGATGAAAAAGTCCAATCCATTTCGCTGTTTCAAAACATCGCCCGAGATCATTCGACTGGGCGTGATGATGTACATCCGATTTCCGCTTTCTCATCGTAATGTTGAAGACGTATTGCATGAACGCGGTATCGATATCTGTCCTGAAACGGTTGGCTTTTGGTGGAACCGTTTTGGTTCGACACTCACGGCCGAGATCCGAAAGCGCCGCGTCAAAAACCATGCCTATTCGAACTGGCGTTGGCACTGTAGATATGCCGCTACTCGCGGAACATTTCCTTTAACCTCCCAGCTTTGGGAAGAAGGAGATGTTAATGAACAAGGATCAACGCGAGATCCAACGCAAGTTGCGCTTACTTCAATACGCTGAAGAGATTGGCCATGTTGCAAAGGCATGCAGGTTTTTTGGTGTTGGCCGATCCAGTTTTTACCGCTGGCGCGATCTGTACATCAAGCAAGGTGAAGCCGGACCGATCAATCGCCCATCCATTCCAAAGCAGCATTACAACAGAACGCTAATTGAGATCGAAGAGAAGGTCCTCCAACTGCGTCGTAAATACCATCTGGGTCCAATGAGGATCGTTTGGCACTTGGAACGTTATCACGAGATCAAGATATCTGACGCAAACGTTTCAAGGGGTCTAAAACGTAACGGAATGAACCGCCTTCCCAGAGGAACGCGTTTGCGCAAAGTTCACACCAAGCGATACAACAAACAAGTTCCCGGCCATCATATCCAAATGGTTGTCAAGTTCCTGACCTTCAAAGGAAAACACGGTGAGAAAGTGCGCCGTTTTCAATATACTGCGATTGATGATGCTACCCGCGTTCGGGCCTTAAAGGTTTATGAGAAGCACAATCTGGCATTCGCAATCGACTTCGTGGATCACATCATCGAAAAGTTCCCATTCCGCATCAAAGAAGTCCGCACAGACAACGGTCATGAGTTCCAGGCAAAGTTCCATTGACACGTCGAAGATCAAGGTATCCGTCACGCCTATATCAAGCGCGCAACGCCACAACCAAATGGTAAGGTCGAGCGCTCGCATCGATCAGATGAGCAGGAGTTTTATCAACTTCTAAGCTACAAAGGGGATGTGGATCTGGAGGCCAAACTTTACGAATGGGAACGCTTCTACAACTTCAATCGGCCCCGTGGTGCATTCAACAGAAAAACACCTTATGAAGCGCTCAGCGTTCAATATCCATTTCATGGTTGAACAATCCCTCGATTTCATGCGCACTATAGAAGAAATTGGTCTGCCGTATTTTCGCTGGTTTTTTTGGGCTCCGGTAATCAAAGGGATTTAATGAGAAATGTGAAAAGCTGGCCCGATTTGGGGATTACGAATATAGATGGCAGGCCGTTGCACGCCTATCGGGTTGATGAAGAAGCATATTCCCGGTTGCACGAAGAAGTGCGCAATCAAATCTTACGCCGTCAATTCCGCAGTTGCGCTGCATTATTTGTTCTCTGGGCGTCTGAGAGATACAGAAGAGAATACGATGGTGGTCCACTTTCATGGGAATTCCTGACAGAACCTTTGGGAATATCTCTTGAGCAAGAGGATTTGCGTGACATCACGCGAATGGGGCTTGCAGAGCTTTTGCGTCCGGCACAACGGAGCGGCGGCGGTACCCAATATCTACGAGCTATCGCGTCAGAGGGTGGCATCCCGGTTAGACTTTTGAGCGGACAAGGTGGCGGGTATCGTTCGGCTTTAGTTGGGCTTGTGGCCGATTTGGCACGGCTTGGTCTCAGTTGTCCACACGATGTCGCTTTGGCCTTTGCTGCACGCCGAACGCTTCGTCTCCCGATCGGCTATCGCACAGAGGAATTTCGTACTCTCTTCGTAAGGTTCGCGCTGGAAATAGTTGAGTTGCGTGTTTATGCGCCGGAGACTTTACCGCCGCATGATGTTGAGAAATGGTTGGATAGAGTGAAGCCAAACTGGCGAGAAGGGCTTTCTCTCCGCCTAGATGGAGATGCTGCTCGTAGTCTGTTGTCCGAGGCGGTTGCTGTTACGGCTCAGCATGGTCTTGTTACAGATCCAATAAGCCGAATGCTTTATCGCACAGATGCGGATCAATGGATTCCTTGGATTGAGGTCGAAGAGAACGCCGAAATTGCGTCTGTGCTCCTGCAGGACCTTGATGATGACCGTCGTCGGTTGCGTCTGGCGCCAGTTGACCAGCTGGCTGTAGCTGTTCCGGACCTTCTGCTTTCGTTGGAACGCGATGGTAAACAACAGCCATGGGCATGCCGACGGATAAGTGGGCGACGGACGTCTCGTTTTGCTTTCTCACTTGAAACCCCAGCAGTTCTGGTGGCGATTGCTGATGGGCAGTTCTTAGGCCGGGTGCGGTTGGCTGGTGGTGATGCAATCGAGATTGGTGCAGGACCTTCTTTTTGGCGTCTTGCCGAAATGGGTGAAAAATCGGCCAGGGCGCTATCTTACGCTGGAAACGCGTCATTGCGGACTCGCGACCCGTATGTCTGGGTGTTGACTGCACCAGACAGAGCGCCTCAGTGCACAGACGGTTTAACTGCTGAGCTAGATGGCGGTGTTTTGGGCGGAAACATTTGGCGCCTTTCTGGTCGGGGTAGAGTCCTGATTGCAGGTGGAAATGCTCGGGTCGAGACGGCCGCTGAAAAAGATGATAGAGATGAGATTCACGCTATTGGCCCGTTAGAGTATAGAGTCCTAGATAAACGAGGTACCCCCGTACATCGGGGCATGCCTGCGATTTTCTACCGCCAATCAGAGCGCGGATATCGACATCTGTCCAATCGGGAATTGCGTTTTCGTGCCGCGCGAAGCGGCATTTGGCACTCCGGAACGCCCAAAGATGCAACGCTCGGTCGGGTCGAAATAGCCGTAAAAGAAGATGGGGGTACGGGAGCGCGGGTCATCGTTAATATGGTACCGTCTAATTTTGCAGTAGATTACGCCTCTTCTGGGGATGAAACGACCCTAAGACTTCGGTTTAATGGTGTGCCGCCCGGATGGATTCTTAGTGTTGAAGGGGGCATTCCGCAAAAAGGTGACGAGGGTGGTGTGATCGAAGTGCCCTTCAATAACTCGGAGGCATCAAAGGCGCGTTTGTCCGTTACGTTCGCTGATTCAGACGGTGGTGTCCCACTGGCCTGGACTCTGGATCTGCCTCGTATGCGTGGCGAGATCCAGACACTTGAGGGTGAGACCCTTGCTCGTGACCGCGACATTACCATGCACGATATTCGAGCTTGGCGGATCGTTCCGGCTGAACAAAGCCGAACGGATTTGCGAATACGTCTGCATGGCGGCGCCAAAGGCGGAATTGCTGTGATTGGGCAGCCGATTGTAACTGAACAGCCGCTGTCTGCATTCCGACCCATCTTTGAGGAGATGCTTGTCGTGTGCGGCGCTGATACCGAGCTAAGGCTCAGAGCTGTTACTGGCGGGGTTCAAACGGCGCGACTTCGCTTGCGGCATGTTATGGGTGAGACCCGTCTTGTAGGCGACTCTGTTTTGGTTATGCATGGGCAGAAAGCGATTCAGGATCCTGACCTAAAGGTCACTGCGGTAGACATGGACAATCCGGCGCGCATCGAGCGCGCTGGCCCGATCGGTCTGAATCATTTGGGTAATGGACGCTGGTTCCTGCTTCCTCAGCTCGAGGGCGTACCTATGCGCCCGCCGCGTCCATTGATCCTGCCTGCGCCTTCTGAATCGACGGGTGCTAATGCGCCAAATCGCGCAACCCGGGTGGAGCATTTTGCACAAATGTTTCAGGAGGCCTTGGTTGAAACAGACCTTCAACGTCTCGCTAAACTTTGCGCTATTTTTCTGGAGAATAGTATTTCGCCATCGGCTCTCGATGAAATCCATGCATTGGCCAAAACACCCAGAGCGGCCGTCCGTTTGTTGACTCTAGTGGGGCCCGCGGAGATCGAGGATATTCTTTCGCTTGAATTGCATGGTGGTCCCCGCTGGTCCTTTATCCACCCTGGCGTATGGGCAAAAGGGATTGCCGAGTATGCGCAGTCCCTTCGAACAATCTTCGCGGCTATGCCGACGATTGCGGATAGGGCAGATGAGTTGGCGCGGGAAGCGCTTACTGCACGATTAGCAGAAATATTGCGCCTTCGACCTGCGCTGCAAGGTCATGTGGTGCTCGGTCTGTCCGAGGCGGATCCTTCGGCAATTCATGGGATTGCAGAACGCTTGGGTGGATTGACTCCCGGTTTGCAAAACCCTGATTCAGCGCTTCGTATGCATGCTAATCAGGTTGTGCAGCGCAATGCCACCACCGCCCCAAAGCTACACGATCTAGCCGCACTGCAAAGGCCTGCAGAATTTGATAATTTTCACACTGATATGCGCGGGTTGATCGATGCACCGCTCATCGTTGCGGAAATAGCCTTTGGGCAGCGCCCGCAGCTAGACACGCGCCAGCAAGTGGCGCTGATGCAGGCCATACTTTCTGATACTGCTGCTTTTGAGGCTGCGCTCCCCGCAGCGATCGCGTGGATGGACTCGCGCCTGAAGAAAAGGACCTGATCATGAAAGATGACATCGCGCTTCTCCGCTCAGGCTACGGGGAAATACTCACTCGCGTAAATGATCGAGCTGCGGATGCAGTGGTCGGAAAGGGCCGAGTTCGGTCTATCGCACTGCGGGCCGAGTTGATTCGCCGTTTGCATGGCGGGGCAGGTCGGCCCGACGCTTTTGTGGCTGATCCTGTTTTTGAGGCAGCACGTGTTTGGAAAAGGACTGATAAGAGCCTCGACGATCTTGCGGGGGAACTTTTGGAAGAAAGCCTTGTCGCTGCGCTCGACCGCGCGACCTTGGATGACGGTACACTTAACGTTCGCCGATTGTCTCGCAGAGGAACCGACTTCACACCTTACCTGCATCAATTGCTCGCATGGGAGGCTGGCGCGGCCGATCGTAGTTTCATGGTAACAAGTGGCACTGGTTCAGGAAAAACTGAATGTTTTATGATCCCAATGCTAAACGATTTACTTCGCGCGAGTCGCCCAGGGAAAGTCGGCGTGCAAGCAATTATATTGTATCCTTTGAATGCCTTGATCGATAGCCAGAAAGAGCGATTGGGTGCGTGGATGGACCCACTCGCTAATCGGATTTCTTACGCGTTGTATAACCGCCACACACCCGAAAACATAAAGGGTGCCAAACGGCTTGGGGCACAGATCCTCGACCGCAAGACGATACGCGACTCTCCGCCATCGCTACTTGTGACCAACGTTACCATGCTTGAATACATGCTAATGCGAGCACAAGATCGGTCTATTTTGGAAAAGTCCCAGGGGACATTACGCTGGATCGTGTTAGATGAGGCACACAGCTATGTCGGAGCTCAGGCAGCAGAAATGTCGTTGCTGCTGCGACGCGTCCGGGAAGCATTTGGTGTTTCACCAGAGGATGTGCGATTAGCTGCAACGTCGGCGACCATCGGTGAAGGTGAGGAGGCACGCGAAACTTTGCGTGGATTTCTCGCTGACTTGGCCGGGCTTGAGCCGTCACAGGTAGAAGTGATCGAAGGGCAGGAAATGACACCCGCCTTGCCCGCAATTGGGTCTAATAGCCCGCTCGACCCGGATACACTGCCCGATGACCCAACAGCACTTTGGGACAAACTGGCGGGTCATCCCAGAGTGCGCGATATCCGAGAAAAGATGCGCAATGGAGGGATCGGCTTATCTGATGCAGCTCATATGCTTGGCCGCAACCCGCGCGTCCTTGGCCAGACTGAGGCGACATTGCGTCTGCTCGAGTTAGCTGCGCAAGCGAAGGATCCTGCAACTGGGGTTGCGCTGGCGGCGTGGCGGCTGCATGTGTTCCACCGCGCGCAAGGAGGGCTCTGGAGTTGCATTGATCCGGACTGTTCGAAGCGGGGTGAGGCGTTATCTGAGGACGGATCTGATTGGCCGTTTGGGCAAATCTACTTAGCAGAGCGCGACCGCTGTGGTTGTGGATCTCCAGTTTTCGAGATTGGTGCCTGCGACGAGTGTGGATCGCCTTGGTTAATCGCAGACCTTATCAATCAAGGAGCAGATAGGATCCTTCGACGGGCGCAGGACAATGGCGAGGATGACGAATATATCCTTGATGTGGAACCTGACTTAGTCGAAGGCACTCGTAATCCGCAAGGCGTATCGGAGCGCGTACTGATTGGGCCGGGGAAACAAGACGCACTTGATTTTCTTCGTGTCGAGGATGCTTGTGTCTTTGAACGTCCTCTGGACGGTGACCGCGTGATCGCGCTGAGATTGGTGGACGAGCAGAGCCGAAGCTGCTGTGAACGTGCTAGCCACAAGGCTGTAACTGTCCGCCCGCAGCGGTTTGGAGCACCTTTTCTGATGGGTAACGCGTTGCCTCTTCTGATAGAGGCCTCAAAGCCCAACATATATGATCATCCTGTACCTTTTGGTGGTCGACGAATTTTGTCGTTTACCGACAGCCGCCAGGGGACTGCGCGCTTCTCAGCTAAATTACAGCAAGAAGCTGAACGAACCCTGACCCGAGCAATTGTCTATCACTCTGTACAGGATCGCCAGGGCGATCCAATGAAGGCAGCTGCGTTGCGGCTTGAAGTTGATGCGCTTCGGTCGGTTGCGAAGGATAACCCTGTCTTCATTAGTTTGCTCGAAGCAAAAGAGCCTGAGCTGCGCGAGGCCGAAGGTGGATTGAAACCAGTCCTATGGGCTGATCTGGTTCGGCGCATTGCGGAGAATGAAGAATTTCGGAATTTTGCAAGACCCGTCTGGCGCGATCGTCCTACCCGGGGCGATAATGCACTTGCGACCGATCCGATGGCTTTGGCGGAGCTCTTTCTATACCGTGAATTTTTTCGTCGCCCCAGATTGCAAAACAACGCTGAGACTATGGGTTTAGCTCGTCTCCAGTTCCCGAAACTCTTGGAGCGCGCTCGGTTGTCGATACCAGCCCCACTACTGGAGGCGTCTCATGATGCTGATGTCTGGGCTGACCTTTTGCACTCCGCTGTGGACATGGTTTTTCGGAACAACCTCGCCATTCGACTTCCAGAAGACCCAGCCGATGTTCGGCATTGGATTTCTCCTCGAAGTGCGCTCGCCGTGGTCCTAGAGCCTAACATGAAGAAAGAGGATGCCTCGGGCGTGAAGAACCCAAAGATCTTTCCTCATGCCTATGGCGATACAGGCCTAGTAAAACTTGTTTACCGTCTCATTGTCGGAGACCGCGATAATCGCAATGATGTCGAGCGCGCTGGAGATGTCCTAAAAGCGATTTGGGAAGCCCTACGTCAGACTGGTACGATCGTGCAGGTCGCGGCATCTTCGTGGCGATTGGAGATGAAGAATGTCGCTATTGCACCGATCGAAATCGCATTTGAATGTCCAGTGACGCGCCGCCTTCTGCCATTTGCTCCGGCGGGTATTTCGATGAACGCTGTGACAAACGTTGCATCGGTGCGCATTGTTCCATTGCCTAGACTTCCGATTTCAGCACATCAAGGTACATCGAACGCGCAGAGGCAAGAGTTGCGAGACTGGTTTGAAAACGATGAAAGAGTAACAGTACTGCGCAGCCAAGGCCATTGGACAAATCTTCATGATCGGACTTCTGAATTTCTGCCATATTTTCGGGCACAGGAGCATTCCGCACAAATTGATAGGCCCAGCCTTCAGATCTACGAATCCGAGTTCAAAAACGGTCAGATCAATGTACTGAACTGTTCCACGACCATGGAAATGGGTGTCGACATCCCTGATGTTGGTCTCGTTGTTAACACAAATGTCCCTCCTTCTGTAGCCAACTACCGCCAGAGGATCGGGCGAGCGGGGCGACGTGGTGAGCCATGGGCAATGGCTTTCACGTTTTGCAAGGATTTGCCGTTAGATAACATGATTTTCCGTGATCCATCTAAACTTCTGAGCGCACAGGTGGCCGCGCCACAAGTGCGGCTTGACTCTGCCGTCCTTGTTATCAGGCATGTGAACGCGTTGCTTCTGAGTCTTTTTCTGAGAGAAAGTGGCGGCGTCAACGTAAAGACCAACATGGCGTCTTTCATGGGGGCGACGGATAACTTGAAGGAACCATTTCTGGCAGACAGTGTAGCGGATGCCTTCCTGATTGCCCTCAACGGAGACTGGGGCGCGACGAATTTGGTCCAAAGCGCGGTTAAGATGCTAGTGCAACGTACTTGTCTTGATGAGCATGACGGTCTCGTTGCCCGGACAGAGCAAGACTTCGCAAAGATGCGGAACCGTTGGCGCGGGGAATATGAACAACTTCTAAAAGCCCAGTCGGCTTACCCCGATATGGAACCCGCACACTGGCTCTATCGAAAGCGTGCAAAGCGCATGCGAGAAGAGTTTATGATGAGCGAGCTTGCCCGGCGCGGTTTTACGCCATCATATGGCTTCCCGGTGGATGTAGTATCTTTCGACCATGCTGGTCGCGATGGCGCTCAGGAAGGACCATCTAGATCTATTGACATTGCCATTCGTGAGTATTCTCCGGGTTGTGAAGTCGTGATCGACGGGCTGGTACATAGGTCTGAGGGTGTTCTTCCCACATGGGGAAACCGCAATGATCCAGGATCAGTTGAAGACCTTCGTACGCTTTTCACCTGTCGAAAATGCAATGTTTTCACGACCACACGTCATGATGTCGCCGCTTGTTCTCGCTGCGGTTCACCCATGCAGCGGCAAGAACTGCTACGCCCATCTGGTTTCTTGGGCAGCCGAAAACCACACAGTGCTTACGAACAGCTGGCTTTTATCCCTCCGGATACGCCTCGGGTTTCCGCCGATCCAGAGCTGTGGATCGCGCTGCGCGATCCGGAGGTGGGCCGTCATCGAACCGCGCGAGAAGGCCGAGTGCTGGTCACCGCCTCCGGTGAGTTTGGCGAAGGCTACGCGATTTGTATCACATGCGGGCGAGCTGCTGCGGAGGCAGGCGGTGACGGCATTCCTCTGCCCAGCAGCATGGTCAACCATTTCCCGCTGCAGAGACTGGTTGACAACCCCCGCCATGATGGGCGTTGCCCCGCAAATGACGCGTCACGCAAGATTCGGCGTCATGTAAAGCTGGGTACGGAGATGATGACGGACGTATTTGAACTTCAGCTTGATGCCCTACCCAACTCTGACACTGGCAAAGCTCAATCCGCAGCTATTGCAGCGGCGCTTCGAGAGGCGCTTGGAGCGAACTTAGGCGTTGATGCTGAGACAATGGGGCTCACAGTTGCGCCTAGCCTGCGACCCGATGATGCTCGGCGCAGCGCGATTTTTATTTATGATAAGGCTGCCGGGGGGGCTGGGGTTTCTTCTACAGCTGATCGCGACTTGCCGGCGCTACTGCGCCAAGCCGCCATGCGACTTGACTGCCCCGCAGATTGCGATAGCGGTTGCCCGGAATGCATTCTTCGGCGTGACTTGCAATTTGGCTTCACTATGGACCGGCGCGGCGCGCTGAGTCTGCTTCAGACCAAAATTCTTACGCGTCTTGAACTTCCTAAGGCGCTGAGGGTGTTTGGTGAGGATACGCGCAGTGTTACCCATTCACTGGGGGATTGGATTACTTACCAGGCTAAAACACGCACTTTAAGGCGTCTGACTCTATTCCTAAATGATCCACCATCACGATGGGACATTGCAGAATGGCCGGGCTTACGAAGTGCAATTGAGGCCGCTCGATCAGGCGTGCCTGTCGCGATTGCAATGCGTCCAGGCGATGTACAGACGTTGGAAATCTCCCAGAAGTTAGACCTCGTAAGACTTGCAGCGCGCGGCAACGCAAAAGTGCACATTTGTGACGTGCTCCCAGAGCACAATGGTGCCTCGGTGCTGGCAGAAGCCAACTGGGATGGAGTAGACATAGCGATAGCGACTACGGATCCTGATGCTGCCCATATTGACCGTCACTGGGGCACTTTGGAAAGCGCACCACTCCTAAAGGGTCCCAAGGCACCAATTAAGCTGTCTGCTGCGCTCTCGCTTCAGAAAATTTTGGTTTTTGGTGAAGGGAACTCCGCTCAAAAGGAAGTGATCGCTGAGCTCGATGGCCCTGTCGCCACTTTTGGGGCACGGTTTTGGAGGATTATTCGAGCACTACGTCCGCAAGCTTTCTCAGAAGAGCGCAGAGTTACCCGTGTTGTTTACAATGACCGCTATCTGAGAGGACCGCTCACAGCGCGTCTGCTTTATGAAGCCTGGCTCGCCATGCCGCTGCGCACTGAAGCAACCCGGTTGGAAATAATGTCAGAGGCAGTCGGCCAGGATGGTCGCCGTGGATTCTTGCTCTGGCACAACTGGGAGAGCGATAACCTGCGCTATGAAACACTTACGGCTTTGTTTCCAGGAGCTTCTGTTACGCTCGGATCAAAAGCCGATTGTGCTCATGCACGATCTTTCACCCTATTCTTTGATGATGGGTCTGAAATCGCGGTGTTTTTGGACCAAGGTTTCGGAGCGTGGCGCGACGCCTCGCGTCGTGCGACGCCATTCGATCAAGGCGCACGATCAGCTATTCAGGCGAGGGCATTGAGCACCCTGCTCTTCGATGTTGTCTTGCAGGATGACGCTAAATTTCCTTCGCCAATTTGGGTTCGTTGGTAAGGTTGACGCACTAACTGAGAATTTTGCCAGAAAAGTGTTCCCAGACCAAAGGCTTTAAAGCTTAACGAGGGGCATTGTTAGACTAAATTCATCTGCTAGAATTTTTGCGTTGTTGAGTCCGCTTCGTCGCCCGCAGCTGCCCGGTCAAAGCTAGGCAAAATATAGTATTGCGCACTAAAACCCCCGAAAGGTGACGGGGAAAGACGAACTGAGTTTTTAATCTGACGATGCCGCAACATTAGTTTCGTGGATATCTACGCAATCTAGAAATCGATAAAACAAGGCCTCTCAAATGCAAGCTTCTCAAGAAACGTTCTCAAAAATCATTCAGTCTGACAATGGCAATGAACACTATCACGTTCCAAAATATCAACGTGCTTACAGTTGGCGACAAAACAACTGGACACAGATTTATGATGACATAGATGAAAACGATCCTGGCCACTTTATAGGATCTATTATTTGCGTAGATGAAAACAATAATCGCGGACCTGGTCATGACCGAATTTACGAGCTCATAGACGGCCAACAAAGAATGACAACCTTGTCTTTGATTTTGGCGGGACTATTCCAAAAGCTAAACGATTGCTCAGTTCTGATCGAAGCGAATGATGATTATGACAATGACGAGTTAGATGAAATCAAGGCAAAGCGTCGCGGCATTGGCCTTCAAATTATTCGAAAAATAAAATCGGATGTTGCAGACCAGCGGGGGTCCATAAAATTAGGAAGGACAGCTGTTTTGCTTAGGGTCCAGCCTTCAAGTCAAAATCGCAACTTAGATGACTATCTGTATATTCTTTCCGAGTGTGGCGTACTAACAGAAGAAATCAAATGCCCCAGCCATTTTGGTAATCGATTGATGGCCAAGGCGTATCGGTATTTTCTGGACCGATTACCTGACAGTATTGATGCTTTGCTGCTAATGGCAGATAAAATCAACCAATTACAATTGGTTCACATATCTGTAGATTCCCATTCAAACGCTTTTCGATTATTTGAGACATTAAACAACCGTGGTGTCCCGTTAACGGCTGTGGATATTATCAAAAATAAAATGCTGGCCGAAATGGAACGTCAGCATAAGATTTCTATCGATGATGCATACGAACTATGGCAGGAAATGCTTGAACACATCGAAGACGTCGAAGATCGGTTTTTGAGACAATTTTATAATGCCTTCAAACACGAAAAAGGTATTGGCCAACCGTCGTTCACATCTAAAGCCACATCATCCACTTTGATTGCTATTTATGAGAAAATTATCGATAAAAATGCTCAGTTTATTTTCGACGAGTTAACTGCCAAGGCTAAAATTTATGGAAGCCTCATACAGCCAGATGAAAGCACCTCGTTAGGAAAGGCATTAGTTGGTTTAAACCGTGTTGGAGCGGTACCATCTAATGCATTATTAATGTACCTGATGACTCTTAAAGATGAAAACTTTGCTACGGAAGGTACGCTTTTAACAATCATTAATTTTTTACAAAAATATTTTGTCAGAAGAAATATAACAGACACTCCAAGCACTCGAGACTTAGATCAACTACAGATTGATGTTATTGAGGCTTGTGAAGAACGTGTAAAAACCAAACAACCAATTGATCTTGATTTTCTTATCACCTCCTATTGCAAAGGCCGAGGTGAACCGGCATCTCTCAACACCTTCAAGGAGTCCCTCGCCAACAACCTATTTTATTACAACAAACAAATGGCCCGGTATGTACTCGTAAAACTGAGTGAGCGAGCTCATAACAGAGAATACCAGCCTGATTTTCGTGCTCACAATAATAAAGGGCAATATATTTGGACCGTCGAGCACATATTCCCGCAGGGTGAAAATATCCCCGATCATTGGGTAGATATGATTGCAGGCGGAGATGCTGCTCTCGCAAAAGAAATTCAAGAAGATTGCGTGCATAGCTTAGGGAACTTAACACTGTCTGGATACAACTCTCGTCTATCCAACCAAGATTTTCACCGCAAACAATCAAAAACGGAGGTTACTGCTGCAGGTCACAAAATTAATATTGGATACAAAAATGGCCTCTATTTAAACAGTTTAGATTTTGAAACGACCGACGGCACAAAGTCATTATCAAACATTTTGAATTGGTCAAAGGAAAGCATAGAATCACGAAATTCGAAGATGGTCACATTACTCTGTGATCAATACCGCTTTGACCATGAAACAGACAATGATGATCCATAACGGTTTTTTCTAATGAACAAATGAACGGCACTGTCAGAGGAAAATCGCCTTTGACCGAGAATGCGCCCTCCCCTAACTTTAAACCACAATCCATTTCGCTACTTCAAGACGTCTCTCGAAGTCATCCGATTGGCGGTGATGATGTATGTCAGGTTCCCTCTATCACTTCGAAATGTGGAAGATCTCCTGCATGAACGTGGCATCGATATCTGCCACGAAACTGTGCGGTTTTGGTGGAACCAGTTCGGGCCGATACTTGCTCATGAAATCCGCAATCGACGTACTTATTCCCACGAATATTCGAACTGGCGTTGGCATCTCGACGAAGTATTCGTGCGGATCAATGGCGAAACTCGCTATCTTTGGCGCGCTGTTGATCATGAAGGTGAAGTTCTGGAATCCTTTGTAACAAAACGACGGGATCGCAGAGCTGCCCTGGATTTTCTAAAGCGAGCGATGAAACGATACAGTGCGCCAAGGATCATCGTCATAGACCATTTGCGCTCATATCGAGCCGCAATGAATGTGATCGGTAATGCGACCAATCAGGAAACAGGCCGATGGTTGAACAATCGGGCTGAGCACTCTCATCTCTCTTTTCGACGAAGAGAGCGGGCCATGTCGAGGTGCAGGCTGGAACGGACCTTACAGAAATTCACCGCCATTCATGCTTCCGTTTGCAATCACTTCAACCATCAACGCCATCTGATCCAAAGAGACGATTTCAAAACAAAACTCAAAGCTGCGCTGATCGAATGGCAGCAGCTCGCTGCTGCATAAATCGTTCTATCTATCGGCAAACTGAGACGAGTTCGAATTCGTCTGACAGCATCCATTGACAGGTTATTCAAACAGTTGCTTGAAGCTCAATTGAGGGAGTTTCCAAAACATCGAATACCTTTAAATGCCCCACCAGAACGAGGCGTCTACGTAATTTACAGCCCGGAGAATTTGGTTCTTCACGTTGGCAGCACGCCTTACGCTAAGATGGGGGTCCATAAACGCCTTGCTCAGCGTCTTGCGACAAAGTCTTCATTTTCCATGCAGCACCTGAAAGGGGATGGATCAAAGCTTCGAGGAGGTTACAAGTTTCGTTCCCTCGTCTTAAGCAATGCGAGACAGCGTGCGCTTCTTGAAGCTTATGCCATCGGGCATCTATGCCCATCAGATATCGGCACAGGGATAGACGGCTAGTTCAGTATTTTTTAACTAAATTGATAATGAATCCAACGTCGCTCAATACGTTAACATAAAGCCTTTTAAAATTTGTAAGTATTGGATGATCTGTGCGCAGATCTATTCGCGCGGCGATATGGTCCCGTATGATGTGAAGTCGATCACAAACATGATGCCCGGCACGCCATACAAATCGGTCCAAAGGATCATCCAACAGCTTATCAACAAGAAAAAAGTACGCATAAAAGAGTCGATGGATGCCCGATCAGATGCCGATGAAGGTCCGATGCTGTATGTTTCACGCTGCCTTCGTGAGTTAGACAGAAGTAGTTCACGTATGGCAACCTTGCAGCACAACGGCAATAAAGGGGACGCCCTTCTAAAGAAAACAAAGGCTTAGCAAAACCAGATGGTTTTTCCGTTGGTTTACAGAAAGAAAAACCAAAAAGCGCCCTCGCGCGCGAACCATCAACCATCAACCAACAACCAACAACCAACAACGAACAGAAAAAAGATGGGGGGAGCTGAAGGATAAAGGTGACAAAGAGACACTCGAAATCCCTGCTTTCCTAGACAGGAGACCGGCGCGCAAATCGGACACTTCGGACGTCAAAAAAGGCATCTACGAAAATATTTGAATGCAGGCCAATCCGCTTAGTTCAAAAACTCTTCGCCTTCAGGCTCTTTGGAACTCATAGGATGGTGGTGACATTTTATTGGCCCCTGTCTCTCATAATTAGCTTCAAGAGCATCTCTAACAAATCTGCAGATTTGTTCAGGGTCATTACAGCAGAGACCATAGGCACTAAATTCCTCTGAAACAATCCTTCCAATTTGGCGACAATTTTTATCATAAGCCGTGGCACAAGATGTTTTGCAGAAGACCTGTGGTTTGCCATGCCGATGCTTAGGGACAAAAGGCGAAAAGCAGTTGCGGCAAATTTTAGATTCCATTCGAAAACACCTGTTGCTGTTTAATTGTGTCCACCTGATTTTCCTCCGGACCAACCCGCGTGCGGTGGATCTTCTTTTTTTCAGGAAGTATCTCTTGTTATCTCTTAGTTACTAGGGAATGTCCGTTGGTGAATCCAGAGTGAGGTGGATAGGGAGACACCCCGACATTCCACGAATGGAAAGTCGGGATGTCCCCATCTCTTAGGCATACTGACCGCTCATTAGACTATGTCCGTCGGAGCCATCCGTCGCTTTGGAGGCTGCGCTGTCGCCGGATAACCGTAGCTTCGCAGCGCAGTCGGTGCCAACTTACAACAGCAAGACTAACTGCTGGCGACCGCGCTCGCACCTTTAGGGCCACGCTTGAGGTTTTGGTCGCTTCCCCTGGTATCCTCATCCATCAACCGGTTCGCCAGCGTCTTAAATCTACCGCCCAAACCGATGATACCTTCAAACCTCTCCGTGTTGACGGAGACGCTCGATAAACTGATCGATACTTGAACAGAGAATGAGGCGGCGGCTTCCAAGGTGAACAGATTCTATTTCGCCACAATTGAGCAGCTCATAGAAACGTGTTCGCCCTATCCCCAAGCGATGGGCTGCGTCTCTTACAGAAACTAGGGATGGCTGGTTGCTCACGTCTCACGTCTCCTTTCGGTTGATCGCGAGCACTATCGGGCAACGGCGGTTCCCTAAAAAGGTGATAAAAATCCACTAATTCTGCCGATTTATATTACCGTCCGTTAAGTTCTGTTTCGCGACAACGTTTCCATGCCTGCGAAAGACTAGCTCGACTTATTGGCCGGGACGGTTGAAATGCCAAAAATGAGACTTCGAGAAACTTGATGAAACGAGCGTCAGCGGTGTAGGGAAGATCCTCAATAGGACCGGAAAAACCGATCCAATCCGCGTACAGATTCGCAAGAAACCATATAGTTGTGTATCTAGTACTATCTTGAGGAGCGCCCCGCTTTTTTGCTTTAGGCAAGTTAGACAGCTTTACCTTTTCTGCCGAACTTTGAAGAGCTTCAAGGATTAGTTTAACACGCTTTCTCTCTTCAAAATCGAGACTTCGTTCTCGCTTGGACCGCAATACCATGTTTAGTCCACCCTTGAACGCAGGGTTCTTGATCGCCTCCTGGATTATAGGAATGCTCTCTAATACATAATCCGCTTGTTTGACTAAGTCTGCTGGAGTGGAAACTTCACGTGAAAACTCAAAGAACGCCTTTCCATACTCATCGGATGGCTCAAGCAGACCAGTCGATAAAAATATAGACTCAATTTTGGAAGTCAGTTCTTTCACCTCGATCTGGGAGAGCTCATGTTTACGAGCCTTTCCAATTATCACCGCTGCTTTCTCAATCGCAGTATCTTGTCTAATCTGGTTCGGATCTTTGGTCATGATGGGCTGAACCCTGCCCGAATAGGAATGATATAGCTTTCAGCGTCCACAGATGGTGTCGCGATAAACCTTTCCCATTCCTCCATTAGAGCCCGCCGCTTCTCGAACAAGTCACCCCGTCGATAGGCCGCCTCGACCCGGGAGGGAATTGAATGAGCCAGAGCCATTTCAGCAACGTCACTGGGATAGGCTGTGCGCTCTGCGACCCAGTCCCGGAATGTGCTTCGGAACCCATGCACCGTAATCTCATTACGCCCCATGCGTTTCAAAAGCGTCAGAAAGGCCATATTGCTTAGGGGGCGACCTGTTCGTCCTCCAGGGAAAATGAAATCAGATTGGCGGACTGATCGCATACCATTGAGGATCGCCTGTGCCGACTCGGATAATGGGACACGATGCTCCTTACCCGCTTTCATGCGATCAGCTGGGATAGTCCAGATACTATTTGCAGCATCAATCTCTTCCCATCTAGCCCCAATAACCTCACCAGTTCGCGCCGCTGTCAGAATCAGGAACTCTAAACCACGGGCAGAGATACCATCCTGACCTCTCAAGTCACCCACAAAACTTCCAATTTTATCGTAAGACAATGCTGCTAAGTTTTGGACTGAACGGTTTTTGCGTTTGGAGAGCAGCTTATCAAGATGTCCTTTCCATCGTGCAGGGTTCTCCCCTTCGCGCCAGTTCCGGGCACGTGCCCAGTCTAACACGGCCTCAATGCGGCCACGTACCCGGCTCGCCGTCTCAGGCTTAGTTGTCCAGATCGGCTCCAGTACTTCCAGGACCAAGCCGACATCAATATCTCGAACCGACAACTTTCCCATAACCGGATACGCGTAGGTTTCGAGAGTTGATTGCCACTGTTTTGAGTGTTTTAGATTTTCCCACTCATCGCCTTTCGATCGCATCAAACGATCCGCGCATTCCTGAAATGTATGAACCTTGATCGTAGATAAATCTCTTGCGGCCTTTGTCGCCCTTCGCGCCTCAATGGGATCAATCCCCTCGTAGACCAACTTGCGAGATTGCTCTGCTGCACGCCTGGCATCTGAAAGTGAGATGGTTGTTAAGGAACCAAGGCCCATTTCGCGGGTTTTTCCGCCGCTAGAAAATTTGAATAACCAGGATTTTGAGCCTGCTTTAGAAACCTGCAGGTATAAGCCATTGCCATCTGCATGCAGCCCAGGCTTCGTGATTGAGATTACACCCCGTGCCGAAAGCCGATTGGTCGCGCGAGCCATCTAAAGCACCATTCATAACTTACCCATATTTCTACCCATAGACTATACGGGGTTCCGAGCGAACACAAGCGCACAGAACCGAACAGGTAAATCCCTAAGATCCTAGTGTTTCAGGGATTTTTTCGGATGCATACGAACTATCATGAACAGGATAGTGGCGGAGGGAGGGGGACTCGAACCCCCGCAACCCTTATCAGGTTGACGGATTAGCAATCCGCTGCATTACCGCTCTGCCATCCCTCCGCATTTGGGATCGACTGGATCGATCAGCGCAGCGGGAGATAGCGGGTTGGAGGGGGGCTTGTCAATGCGATATGGGCTGTGATCTGCAATCACTTTGTCATATAAGCCGGGCACCGCCATTTTCTGCAGGATTGGCTTCAGGATGCAGGCGCCCTGTAGGGATGGCCGAATCCGGTTTGGCACAGTCCAGAAACAGGCCCGACCCCGGCTGGGCGCACAGAGTCGCATTTTCAATGACCACCCGCCCCCGGCTCAACACCGTCTCTGGCCAGCCGGTCAGGTGCCGTCCCTCATAGGGCGTAAATCCGACATCATCGTGGATCATCGTCTCATACTGGACGGTGACTTTTTTATTGGGGTCCCAGATCGCCAGATCCGCATCAGCCCCGACCGCGATTGTGCCCTTTCGCGGATGCAAGCCATAGAGCTTTGCCGCATTGGTGGCGGTCAGGGCGACGAATTCGTTAAGGCTAAGCCGACCCTTGCCCACCCCTTCAGAGAAGAGCAGCGGCAGGCGCAATTCCAGGCCCGGCACGCCATTGGCAAGCTGGGTGAAGCTGGCATCCATGCCATAACGCAGCTTGCCCGTCTGGTCGAAGCGATAGGGTGCATGATCAGACGAGAAAACCTGAAACGTGCCATTCTTCAACCCGCGCCAGATTGCCTCCTGCCCGGCAGAATCCCTCGGCGGCGGGCTGCAGCAGTATTTCGCCCCCTCCAATCCGTCGCGGTCCAGATCAGCCGCGGTCAGGAACAGATATTGCGGGCAGGTTTCCCCAAAGATCTTCAACCCTGCGGTTTGAGCCGACCGGATCGCGCTGGTCGCGGCCTCGTCCGAAACATGGACAATCAACATGGGCGTATCGGTCAGGGACGCCAGGTCGATGGCCCGCCGGGTCGCCTCGCTCTCTGCGATGCGAGCATGGGCGATGGCGTGATATTTCGGGGCGCGATGTCCGCCTGTCGTCAGTTTCTCGCTGAGCCAGCGGATGATGTCATCGTTTTCCGCATGTACCATCATCATGGCGCCAAGGGTGCGCGCGGCCGATAACACAGTCAATAATTCATAATCATCCAGCTTGAACGTGTCATAGGTCATATAGACCTTGAAGGACGTAATCCCCTGTTCGATCATCGCCGGTAATTCCTGACCAAGAACCTGTGGATTGGGATCGCGCAGGATCAGGTGAAAGCCATAGTCGATGATCGCCTTGGGGCCAGCCAATGCGTGATAGGCGGCAACGGTTTCGCCCAGGGTCTTGCCGGGCTGCTGCATGGCGAAGGGCATCACGGTCGTGGTGCCGCCAAAGGCTGCCGACCGCGTGCCACTTTCAAAATCATCAGCGCATTCGACGCCATCCACAGTTTCCTGGGCCAGATGACAATGGCTGTCGACCCCGCCGGGCAGGATCAATCTGCCCGTTGCATCGATCTCTCGCGCCCCATCGGACAGGCTTTCGCCAATTGCCGCAATCCGCCCGTCCTGAATCCCAATATCTGCCTGAAAAGTGTCACTGGCGGTGGCGCAGGTGCCGTTTCGAAGGACCAGATCAAAGTTGACCATGATGGGATTAACCAGCCTCTTTCATGCGCTCTGCCTGACGCAGATCGACGGACACCAATTGTGATACGCCCCGCTCTGCCATGGTCACACCAAACAGGCGGTCCATACGAGCCATGGTCATACGGTGATGGGTGACGACCAGAAAGCGTGTGGAACCTGCGCTTGTGATCTGATCCAGCATCTTACAAAAGCGATCCACATTGCTGTCATCCAGCGGTGCATCCACCTCGTCCAGCACACAGATCGGGGCGGGGTTGGTTAGGAACACCCCAAACAACAGGGCGAGTGCGGTCAGTGCCTGCTCCCCCCCTGACAGCAGCGACAGGATTTGCATTTTCTTACCCGGCGGGCTGGCCATGATTTCCAGACCTGCCTCAAGCGGATCATCGGATTCGGTTAGCTTCAGATGCGCCTCACCGCCCCCAAACAGGGTTACGAACAGGTCCCGGAAATGTGTATTCACTTCATCGAAGGCCTTTAACAGACGCTCCCGGCCCTCGCGGTTTAAAGCATTGATGCCCTGGCGCAGACGGGCGATGGCGGCGATCAGGTCATCGCGTTCCACCTGCATGGAGGCGATCTGTTCTTCCAGTTCTGCCGCTTCCTGCTCTGCGCGCAGATTGACCGGGCCGATGGCGTCGCGCTCTCGCGCCAGGCGCTCTATTCGGCGTTCCACATCATCCTGGGGCGGCAGGGTCGCATCCGATTCCAGGCCGGATTGTGTCAGGGCCTCTTCCGGGGTGCAGTCCAGTTTCTCGCGCACCCGTTCGGTCAGGCTGGCAACGGTCTGCATCGCCTGCTCCACTGCCGCTTCACGCCGGACACGGGCCTCGCGGGCGGCAGCCAGGGCTGTTTCTGCCTGTCGCAGGGCAAAATCCATATCGCGTTGGGCATTCTCTGCTTCGGCCAATTTATCCGCCGCGGCCTGACGCTCTGCTTCACATTTTGCAATCGTGTCGCGCAGGAAACCAAGCTTCTCCTCAATCTCTGCCGGTCGGGCCTCCATAGCAGTCAAATCGCGCCCGGCTGCCAGTCGACGCTGTTCCAAATCGGCCATGCGTCGGGTCGCCCCTTCGGACCGGCTGGTCCAGGACTGCATTTCCGCAGAGATGGCAGCAAGGCGATCCCCCCGCGCCCTGGCATCGCGCTCTAACTGATCAAAGGCAGAGCGTTTTTCAACCTGACGGGCGCGCAACTCGGCAACCGTAGTGCGCAGACGGCTGAGGCGCTCTCGAAGGGCGCCTGCATCCTCCAGCACTTTCTGTGCCTGTTGCGAAGACGCCAAACGATCCTGAGCCTCGACTTTATCCGCCTCCAACCGGGCGGATTCTTCAACCAGTGCAGACAGACGGTTGCGGCTGTCTGAAACCTGCTGTTCCAACCGGGTCAGGGTGGCGCGGGCCTGACCGACCTGATCATAGGCGGCCTGCTGATCCTGACGGGCCTGTGTCGCGCGCATTGAGGCCTGCGAGAGGGCATCAGCCGCAACCTCAGAGGCTTTGCGTAAATCGTCCAGGCGTCCATGCGCTTTCGCTTCTGCATCCGACAGGGCCGCCTCATTGGCGCTGCGGGCTTCTGCAATCAGTGCGTCGGCGGCTTCATGCGCCTTGGCCTGATCCGCCTCTGCCTGCGCGCGGGTAGCTAAAAGGGCTTGCTCAGCGGCTTCGGTCGCACCAGCCAAGGTCTTCTCTGCGGCCTGCAATGCGTCTTCGACGACCGCCAGACGGTTTCGATATTCCAAACGCTTTGCCGCCGCCGTCGCGGTGCCCGGGCGAATGCGCAATCCATCCCAACGCCATAGCCCGCCGTCTTGCGTCACAAGGCGCTGACCAACTGCCAAATCCGCCTGCAGACGGGTTGCGATGGCTGCATCTTCGGCAACGCCAACCTGGCTTAACCGCCGCCCCAGAGACTCTGGTGCCCGCACATGCCTGGACAGTGGCACCACGCCACCGGGTAAGTCTGGACCGCCATTTGGCAAGGCACCCAAATCAATCCAATGGCGCGAAGCGGCCTCATCCAGGGCGGCATCCAGGTCATCGCCAAAGGCCGCCCCCAAAGCGGTTTCATAGCCGCTGGCTACATCCAATTGTTCCAGAACCGGCTCGGCCCCGTCATCATCCTGAGTCAACAGGTCCCGCAAGGCATTGGCTTCTGCCGCCAGGCTGGACCGCTTACTGCGCGCGGCCTCCACCTGTTCCCGTCCAGTGCGTTCCGCCGCCGATACGGCATCGCGTCCGGCGCGATCCGCCTGACTGATACTGTCACGGGCGGTGCGCTCTGCGGTACTAAGGGCGTCGCGTGCTGCATTGCGGGCGGCATCCAGTTCCGCGCGCATCGCAGCGTCCGCCTGATCCAACGCCCCGCGTGCAGTTTTGGCGGCTTGTTCCGCTTCGTCGCGCTGGCTTTCGGCGGTTTCAGCATCGTTGCGCGCCTGTGACAGGGCAGCATCTGCTTGTGTCACCGCCGCGCGGGCGGCTTCAACATCACCGGCCTGCGCAATCTTCTGGTTCAACTCTTCTGTTTCTTGAGAGATCGCACCAGCGCGCGCATCCAACGCCGCAAGACGACGGGTCGCTTCTTCCACCTGTCTGATCAGGGACGCCCGCTGTGCTTCTACGGCGGCGACATGCTCGTTTAACTCATCCAGCGCCTGCTCTTTTTCGGTAACGGCTGCATCTGCTTCATCCCGCTCCTGACGCAATCGGTCCGTGGTTACCTTCTCGCCTGCCTGCTGGGCCTCCAGCGTTTCCTTTTCCTCTTTCAGCCGAGCCAATGCCTCTACCGCGTCAGAGGCCAAGGTCTCTTCCCGGCTGGCATCGGTCGCGATCTGATCCAACCGGGCGCGCAGTTCCGTAATCTGCTCCCCCACCCGTTCGGCCTCAGACTGCAACTGTCGCTCCGCAATCACCTGCGCCTGCAGGCGTGCGGCAGCTTCCGCCTCGGCTTCTCTCAGTTTTGGGATCACCTCATGGGCATGGGTCTGCAAAGACGCTCCCTGAGCGGCGGCCTGTGTCCGCTCTGCCACGACCGATTCAGCCTCCGCCAGGGCAGCGCGAGCATCGGTCAGGGTCTGATCTGCCTCCAACCAGCGGATATGCAATAGAATCGCTTCCTGGGCGCGCAATTGTTCGGCAATCTTGCGATAGCGATTGGCCTGGCGGGCCTGGCGCTGCAATCCGCCAAACTGCGTTTCCAATGCCCCGATCACATCTTCCAGACGCTCCAAATTCGATTCGGCGGCTTTCAGACGTAATTCCGCCTCATGCCGCCTGGAATGCAGCCCCCGAATGCCTGCGGCTTCTTCCAGCAGGGTGCGGCGATCGGTCGGTTTCGCGCCGATCAGTGCGCCAACGCGACCCTGACTGACAATGGCCGTGGAATTCGCGCCCGTTGCCAGATCCGCAAACAGCAATTGCACGTCGCGGGCGCGGACTTCCTTGCCATTGATGCGATAGGTCGATCCCTGCCCTCGGTCGATTCGTCGGGTGATTTCGATTTCATCAGAATCATTGAAGGCTGCAGGCGCAATGCGATCTGCATTGTCCATGAAAACGGTGACTTCAGCATTATTGCGCTGTGGTCGCGTAGAGGACCCCGCAAAGATGACGTCGTCCATCTCGCCACCGCGCATCCTTTTGGCCGATGCTTCCCCCATCACCCAGCGCAGCGATTCGATGACATTGGATTTGCCGCAGCCATTGGGACCCACGACTCCCGTTATACCCGGTTCGATCATCAGTTCGACCGGGTCAACGAAAGACTTGAAACCGTGCACACGCAGCTTCTTGAAATGCACTTAGACTGGTCCGTTCTGGCCAAAACACGCAAGTATATCAGGATGAGATGCCATCCCTAACGTACTAGGCAATACGGATTCTGACGGAAGAGTCGAGTCGTTCCCGAAGGGGCTTGGAATCACGCCGTGATTCGGTATCAGTTCAGCGCCGCTTCAATCACTTCTTGAAACTTTTCGAACGGTTGAGACCCAACGATCTTGGTTCCATCAATGATGAATGTCGGGGTTGAGCCGATATCATCCAGTTCGGACCAATAGCTGCGCTGCTTCACAATCGCCGCATAGAGGTCCTGATTGTTAAAACACGCTTCAATACTATCGGACGACATACCCGCAAAGCTGCCCAGCTTTGCCAGATCCGCCAGCATGTTCTGGGACCCGCCCCAGGCCGGCTGTTGTGCGAACAGCAGGTTGACCAGCGGGAAATAGCGATCTTCAGGGGCACAGCGGGCCAACAAAGAACCAAGCGCCGCCCCTTCATTCAACGGATAATCACGAAATTCCAGCTTAACCTTACCGGTATCGATATAGGTTTTCTTCAATTCCGGCAGGGTCTCCTGATGAAAGGCCGCACAATGCGGGCATGTCAGGGACGCATATTCAATAATGGTCACCGGGGCGTCGGGATTGCCCAAAATACGGGGCGTAATCAGCGCCTGATTCTGCGCAGAGGGGGATTCAGCAGCTTGTGCCTCGGAAATCAGCGGCGCATTGGGTTGTACAGTGCTGGCATTGGGCAGGCTAGATATCTCTGTTCCACTGCGGAAGAACGCGACCCCACCCACAATAACCGTCAAGGCGACAATGATCGCCGGAACAGTGGCTTTATGCTGAAGAATGCTCATGAATGACAACCCCTTTAACAATCGTCCGACAGTGATGTGTCTTAGGTATGAATTTAAGACCCTTATGGCAAGGCTTGGTGAATTATTCCTGCGTCTTTTTCGCAGCATCCCGGCGCAGCACCGACTCCCCGATGCGCAACAAAACCGCCCGTAGCTCTGGATCCTCAACCCGTTGCAGGTCCAGTTTCATCTGCGCCAGACGTTCCGGATCAGCCGGCGTTTGGGGTGGTTTGGGCGCGGCCCCTAACCGGCCGGGCCCGGCCTTGCGGTTCGCCAGACGCGTGGGCGGCACCTGCATCAGTTTGATTCCGGAAATCGCCTTATAGCCGAAATGCATATTGATACGCGATACCAGCACCGGCTCCAGATGCTGCAATTCTGTCGCCATGGGCCCCAGCGCACGAATATGCAGCGTGCCTGCATCCCGGCGTCCCCTGGGAAAAGTCAGGCGGTCCGGATGCGCATGGCGCGCCAGATCGACCCCGACGATCTGATCCCATTCATTTAAAATCCGCGCATCCGTGAAGCCCCGCTTACCCACAGCCTTCTTCGTCAGACCCGGCACCAGAGAAGCCAAAGACCGTGTGCCGCCATAGCGCCTATCATCCTTCTTCTTAGCGGCCCAGCTATTGGATGGTCTGGCTGGTGTTTCGTCGTCAGACATGTGGATCTTTCCGAAATGTATAATCTTGTCGTCTGGGGCTGGATTTGCCGCGCGCGCTCACTACACTGTAACGCCATGAGCCACCTTTCTGAAACCGATATCGCCCCGCTGCTGTTACCTTGGTATGATAGACATGCGCGCCGCCTGCCCTGGCGGTCACTGCCGGGTGATTTGGCGGACCCGTATCATGTCTGGCTGTCAGAAGTCATGCTGCAACAAACCACTGTTGCAACGGTGGCGGATTATTTTCGCAAGTTTCTAAAGCTGTGGCCAACTGTGGGCGATCTGGCAGCGGCGGATCTGGACGACGTGCTGACCGCCTGGGCGGGTCTTGGCTATTACGCCCGGGCACGCAACCTGCACAAATGTGCCAAACAGGTCGCAACACAATTCAATGGCCGGTTTCCTCAAACAGAAGAAGCCCTGCTGGAACTGCCAGGCATCGGTCGCTACACAGCAGCCGCCATTGCCGCCATCGCCTTCAATCAACCAGCATCCGTGATGGATGGGAATATTGAGCGGGTGACGACCCGCCTGTTTGACATTGACACACCCCTGCCCGAGTCAAAGCCGATCCTGTATCGGCATGTATCGGATATGACGCCGACCCATCGACCCGGGGATTTTGCCCAGGCGATGATGGATCTGGGTGCAACCATCTGTGTGCCGGGCAATCCAAAATGCGTCTTATGTCCCCTGATTACCGCCTGCAGTGGCAAGGATCGTGCTGCCACCTTGCCAAGGAAACTGCCTAAGAAAGCAAAGCCTACGCGCCGCGGAACCGCCTTTTGGATCACCCGACCGGATGGGTCCATACTGTTGCGCCGCCGGGCAGAGACAGGTCTGCTGGGGGGGATGATGGAAATCCCTTCCACAGATTGGAAAGAACAGGAAAGTACGGATTTTGCCCAGACCGGCCTGCCAGAGGAACCATTTAACTTTCAGAAAGTGGGTGAAATCCGCCACACCTTTACCCATTTTCATCTGGAACTGAATGTTTATGCCTGCCAAGCAACAGAAGATTGGGCGAATGATGACAATGTGCCGGAAAACTGTATATGGTGCCTGCCTGATCGCTTGGACCAGGTAGCCTTGCCGACCGTAATGCGGAAGGTTGCGAAAGCTGCCCTGATGGTTGCCCCATAAACGCCACATAGCCGCCCCACCCCTGAGAGGACCCGCTTGTGACACCCCCAGCATCACCTCAAGACACCATAATCCTGGCCCAAAGCGATCCGGTCACCTCGGCGCTGGAAGTTGTATCCGACAACATCGATAGCCTGAACAAAGAAACACTGGTCGCATATTGGGACATGGTGAAGGACGTATGGAATTATGGGATCGGGGGAACCAGTCTAGGCGATATCCTGATCGCGCTTGGGATATTGATCATATTCCTGATTTTTCGGCAGTTCTTCAGCCGCTTTATCTTGCGCCGTGTCGAAAAAATCGCACAGCGAAGCGACAACAAACTGGATGATTCCTTAGCAACGGCGCTCAGCGAACCGGTTCGCTTTGTCCCCGCCGTCATCGGTGTGTTTTTCGCAACCGAGTATCTTAACCTCAGCGGCACACCAGAAGCACTGGCGACATCGCTGAACCGGTCCCTGATTGTCTTCATAATTTTCTGGACCCTGTTCAGGATGGTTGACCCGTTGTCCTTTGTCCTGGGAAAGGTCGAGCGTGTCTTCACATCCGCGATGGTCGAATGGTTGATCAAGGCGATCAAGGTTCTGGTCGCCTTAATCGGTGCCGCAACCGTGCTGGAAATTTGGGGCATTCAGGTCGGCCCTATCATTGCCGGTCTGGGACTGTTTGGGGTCGCCGTTGCGCTGGGCGCACAGGATCTGTTCAAAAACCTGATCGCCGGAATTTTGATTCTGGTTGAAAAGCGATTTTCTATTGGGGAATGGATTCAAGTTGACGGCGTTGTGGAGGGAACAGTCGAGTCAATTGGCTTTCGTTCCACCTTCATACGGCGGTTCGACAAGGCGCCCGTCTTTGTTCCGAATGCACAATTGTCAGACGTTGCGGTCACCAATTTCTCCCGCATGACGCACCGCCGGATTTATTGGGTCATTGGCGTTGAATACCGCACGACCACCGACCAGTTGCGCGAAATTCGCGATGCGATTGAGGATTACATCGTCAAAAGTCCTGATTTCGTGCCCGCAGACCAGGCGACCCTGTTTGTGCGCCTGGACAAGTTCAACGACAGTTCCATCGATTTCATGGTGTATTGTTTCACCAAGACAACAGTTTGGGGCGAATATTTGAAGGTCAAAGAAGACTTGGCCTATGCCGTCAAAGCGATTGTTGAGGATGCTGAAACCGGCTTTGCCTTCCCCAGTCGTTCCCTGTATCTGGAAACTATTCCTGGCTCTATGCCAGAATTGTTCTCGCCGCCTGGCAAAGCCAATCAGTCATCGACGGATGCAGATGATCAAGGGGGCTCCTCATCCGAAGCGGAATCTGCCTCGCGGGAGGAAGATCTGTCTACGGAGTCCAGCCTTGATGGTGGAAGCGATCGCAAGAGACAACCTAAACCCAAGCAAGGCGACGACGGGGGCGATGGTACCTAAAATACCTTTCACCAAGAGGCTTGACCCTCGCCGAAACCGGCTATAGCGTGCCAGCACGATGACGAAACGGACCACCCTTTCGCTCCTTCCGGAGCTACTACTAGGCCTCGCCCTTATTTGAGCGCGGGTACGGGTTTGTATTGACCCAATTCCGACAGCCTGATTGACCCTTTCCGGAAGACCATCGTGATGATTTCCAACACCTCAAAGTATCTCCAGAAACAAAATTCCATTCCGGCTCAATCCGGGATTAACACCCTGTCTGTAAGTCATAACGGCCTGCTGCTAGAGCGCCTTATCGGCGGTCCCGGTTTGCCCTGCGGCGCACCGGCGATCGTAACCCCTGCCGCAAACTCATTCAGCCCCCGGCGCGCCACCCAATAGAGGTCGCGCGCATCGAATAGACGAAGATAAGGAGTTCCAGACCATGAAACACATGCCCATTGAAAAATATCGCATGTTTGAACGCATCGACCTGCCCGACCGACAATGGCCAAGCAAGGTCGTCGACAAGGCCCCGATCTGGTGTTCGGTTGACCTGCGCGACGGCAATCAGGCCTTGATCGAGCCAATGGGCCCGGACCGCAAGCGCCGCATGTTCAAACTGCTGGTCGAAATGGGATTCAAAGAGATCGAGATCGGGTTTCCCTCCGCCTCTCAAACAGATTTCGATTTCACCCGGGAATTGATCGAACAGGATATGATCCCGGAAGATGTGACCGTTCAGGTCTTAACCCAGGCCCGCCCGCAACTGATTGAACGGACCTTTGAATCATTGAAGGGCGTCCACCGAGCCATCGTGCATGTGTATAATTCAACCTCCACCATTCAGCGTCGCGTCGTTTTCCAACAGGACCGCGCCGGAGTGAAACAGATCGCGCTGGATGGCGCCAAAATGGTGCGTGAACATGCAGAGAAAAATCCAGGCACCGACTGGCGGTTCGAATATTCCCCGGAAAGCTATACCCAGACGGAACTGGATTACGCGCTGGAAGTTTGCGAATCCGTGATGGATGTCTGGGAACCAACGCCCCAGAAGCCCTGTATCCTGAACCTGCCCGCGACGGTGGAAGTTGCCCCGCCCAATGTCTATGCGGATTCCATTGAATGGATGCATCGCCATTTCACCCGGCGGGACAGTTTGATCCTGTCGGTTCATCCCCATAATGACCGGGGATCGGGCGTGGTCGCAGCGGAATTTGCCCAAATGGCAGGTGCTGACCGCGTCGAAGGCACCCTGTTTGGCAATGGGGAGCGGACCGGCAATGTCGATATCGTAACCCTGGGCGTGAACATGGTCGCCAGCGGTGTCGATCCGATGCTGGATTTCAGCAACATCCCGGAAATGCGCAAAATTGTTGAATATTGCAACCAGTTGCCCGTCCATCCGCGCCACCCCTATGGCGGCGATCTGGTCTTCACCGCCTTTTCCGGCAGCCATCAGGACGCGATCAAAAAGGGCCTGTCGGCAATGGAAAATTCCAATACCGGCATCTGGGACGTCCCCTATCTGCCCATTGACCCGGCCGATGTTGGCGCTTCCTATGAGGCCGTGATCCGGGTGAATTCACAATCGGGCAAGGGTGGTGTCGCCTATATCCTGGAAAGCGATTTCGGGGTGCGCATGCCGCGCAATCTGCAGATCGAATTTTCCACCGTGATCCAAAAGATTGCGGATGAAAGCGGCAAAGAACTGGCACCAAAGATGATCTGGGAAAGCTTCTGCCAGACCTATCTGGATAACCAGAGCCCCTATGCCTTTGTGGACCATACGACCAAGGCGGAAACCCATGCTTCCGAAATTCGCTCAATCACCGCCAAGGTGAAAAAGAACGGCAAGGACATATCCCTAAAAGGGCGCGGCAACGGCCCGATTGACGCCTATGTGAATGCGCTGACGGCGGATTCCGGGGTGGAAATCTCTGTCATGGATTATTCCGAACATGCCATGGGTCAGGGTGCCAATGCCAAGGCGATTGCCTATGTCGAGGCCCGCACCGGAACCGGAAAGCGCATATACGGTGTTGGGTCGCACCCCAACATCGTCACCGCCTCTCTGAAGGCTGTCACCTGTGCAATGAACCGGGCGATTGCGATGGCATAGAGCCACACTGCGTTGATATTGTAGTGTTTAGCCTTATCCGATCCGGGGCAGGCGAGCATCCAGCACCAACGATGCCCGCCGCCCTAGACCCCGGATCACGTCCGGGGTGACGATAAAAAACACACAATTCTCATCCTGAGGAGGCGCGCCAGCGCCGTCTCGAAGGAGGGCTGCACATTCCGTGCTTCCAGCGAGTTCACCCTTCGAGACGCTCCGCTCCTCAGGGTGAGGGCACTTAAAGATTTGAGCCCCCAAAACCCGTCATACCCGCGCAGGTCGGCTACAGGGGTGGCAATCCGGTTTCATAGTTGAAAGGCACCGCGTCCTTGGACATCCGGGCCGTGATGTCTTCGCGATAGGTCTTATCTTCGACTAGTTTGAAGACAAATGCATCGGATTCCAGCTTCTGGGCGAAGCGTTGTCGCACGGTTTCCAGAACCTCCCCAGTGGCGCGACCTGAGCCTGACCGGCCTTTCGCACGCAGGGCCAGTAAAGGAATCGCCTGCCCATCATCGCCGCGCAGATGCCCGCGCGTGCTGACATACAGAAAGGCATGGTCCAACCGTTCCTTGCCATTCAGCCGCAATTCAATGCCATCCAACAGGCGAAAATCATAATTTGCTGCGCCAATCTCTGTGGCGTGCATAATGGGAAGCTGCGCCTGATCCAACCAGGTCACCGCCAGTTCGACCGTAACACCGGGTGAGAATTGCAGCATCGCCGGCACAGCACCATAGGCGGTGATATGCGCTGCATAGACGACATCAAAATCAGTCAGATGCGCGCGCTCCACCGGGATGATGTGATCCCCCAGATGCCCGAATTTCTGGGCCAGACGCTCTGGCGCGCGGTTGGACCCAACGGCCAGAACCGGCACCCGACCAACGCGGTCCTCCGGCTTGAACGGACGCTCCGCCCCGTTTTCCCAGGTATAGCTGTCAGTCGGGGCGGTATAGGGATAATTGCGCGCGCGATGCAGGATATCCGCCTGCTGTTCATACAGATCGCTCAAAGCTTTTCAATCCGAAAGCGGGCATAGGCATCGTCGATGGCGGCCATGGAGCGGGATTTCCACTCATTCTGTGCCGCTTCATAACTCTTGAACGGCCCGGTGCGGATTTCCTCGCCGCCATTAGCCAGTTTATGGAAATTGGTGTCGGTGTAGACGCCGCCGATGACCCAGAATTCGTCATGGCTTTCCTTTTCGATGGAAAACCGGGCATGGGCATCATCGACGGTTTCCATCGCCTTGGCGCGCCAGACAGCCTTTGCCTGATCATAGTCGTCAAAGGGCCCCAACCGGGTTTCCTTGACCCCATCGGCCACTTTCGTAAAGCTGGTATCGGTGTAGATACCGCCAACAACCCAATAGCGTGCGGACATGATAGTGTCTCCAACTCTCGACAGACCGTGATTAGCGCTCTATCTAACCCGTTAGCACCGTCCCGCCAAGCTTTGCACCAATTTTCAGGACCTCCACTTTATGCCCTATTCGTCATTGCGTGATTTTATGGACCGCCTGGAACAGGAAGGCCGCCTGGTTCGGGTGAAAGAGCCTGTGTCTACCGTTCTGGAAATGACGGAGATTCAAACGCGCCTGCTTAAGGATCGCGGACCGGCTGTGTTGTTTGAAAATCCGGTTGGGGTGGATGGCAAGCCTTGTGAGATGCCGGTCCTGGTCAATCTGTTCGGGTCGGTGGAGCGTGTCGCCTGGGGCATGGACCGGGAACCGAGCCAATTGCGCGAAGTCGGCGAAACCCTGGCCTTCCTGCGCCAGCCGGAACCTCCCGGTGGATTCAAGGAAGCCCTTGGCCTGTTGCCCCTGGTCAAACAGGTCCTTTCCATGAAGCCCAAGACGGTAAAGACCGCGCCGGTACAGGAAGTCGTTCTGACCGGGGATGATATCGACCTGTCGCGCCTGCCAATCCAGACCTGCTGGCCCGGCGAGCCCGCCCCACTGATCACCTGGCCGTTGATTGTCACACAGGGGCCCAACCCAAAGGGTGATAAAAGTGACGCGTTCAATCTGGGCATCTATCGGCTGCAGGTGACCGGCAAGGATACGACCCTGATGCGCTGGTTGAAACATCGCGGCGGGGCCCAGCATTACGCGCGCTGGAAAAAGGACCGCCCGGAGCCCCTGCCCGCCGCTGCTGTGATTGGGGCTGATCCGGGCACCATTCTGGCCGCCGTAACACCGGTACCAGACACATTGTCGGAATATCAGTTCGCCGGGCTGTTGCGGGGCAAGAAGGTCGAACTTGTCGACTGTAAAACGATCCCGCTGAAGGTTCCGGCAGAGGCGGAAATCGTTCTGGAAGGCCATGTCATGCTGGACGAGTATGGCGATGAAGGTCCCTATGGCGATCACACGGGCTATTATAATTCGGTCGAGCCCTTCCCGGTCTTTCGGGTATCGGCCATCACCATGCGTAAAAAGCCGATCTATCTGTCGACCTTCACCAGCCGCCCGCCAGACGAGCCGTCTATCCTGGGCGAGGCACTGAACGAGGTTTTTATCCCCCTGCTGCAACAACAATTCCCGGAGATTGTTGATTTCTGGTTGCCCCCCGAAGGTTGTTCCTATCGCATCGCGGTTATTTCCATGAAAAAGGCCTATCCCGGCCATGCCAAGCGGGTGATGCTGGGCGCGTGGTCCTATCTGCGCCAATTCATGTACACGAAATGGCTGATCGTGGTGGATGATGATATCAATGCGCGCGACTGGAAGGATGTGATGTGGGCCATGTCGACCCGCATGGATCCGGCGCGGGATATCACCATGATTGAAAACACGCCCATCGACTATCTGGATTTCGCATCCCCCGAAAGCGGGCTGGGGTCCAAGATTGGCCTGGATGCCACCAATAAATGGCCGCCGGAAACCAAACGGGAATGGGGCACCAAAATTCAGATGGATCAGGATGTCATCGATAAAATCGACCGCCTGTGGCCTGACCTGGGCCTACCCGGCGATGGCAAGAGTATCTGGTGATCCCAGGGTAACTTCCTGCTTGCCAAAAAATCATTTCAGGATCATTTAGGCGCTTAAGTCGTGCCCCTTGGCATGACTGCTCTTTCTAGGTCTTTAAGCATTATGTCCGATGATCGTCTGCGCGCCGAGCGGCGTTTGGATTTAGGCCTCGCCTTGGCGGGGGATGGTGACCATGCCGCTGCCGTTGAGGCCTTGCAGGCCGCTTGTGATTTGGCACCCGGTTGGGTGGAGGCCCACTTTGCCCTGGCCGAAAATCTGGAAAAGCTGCCCGGGCATGCGGCACAGGCTGAAGCCGCCTATCGCACATGCTTATCCCTGGAGCCCGCGGACCGAATGGGGGCACGCATTCGACTGACCCTGTTGGGGGCAGCGCCGACACCAGATCGCCTGCCTGCCGCCTATGTTGAGGCGCTGTTTGATCAAGAGGCGCGGCGGTTCGATTCCAAGATGAAGGACAAGCTGGATTATCGGGGGCCCGAAGCGATCGCCCAAGCGGTCCATAAAATACTGCCCGACCTGGCCCATCCTGCGCGGGTTCTGGACCTGGGTTGTGGCACGGGATTGATTGCGCCATCTTTACGGCTGGCTGCCGGTCGGCTGGATGGGCTGGACCTGTCATCGGGCATGCTGGTTCAGGCGGTGGCGACCGGCCTGTATGATTCCGTGCGCCAAGGGGACCTGCTGAAGGATGCCTGGCTGATCGACGAGCAACCCTATGACCTGATCGCCGCAGGGGATGTTTTGAACTATATCGGGGACCTGGCGCCCGTCTTCCAAAGCGCGGCCGCAGCATTGTCGCCGGGCGGTTTCTTCGTCTTCACCGTCGAGGCGGGCGAGGACACACAAATTGAACTGGGGGAAGGTCATCGCTATCGCCATGGCGATACCCGCCTGCGCCCCTGGATCGCCGCCGCCCTGCTTGACCTGGTCTCGTTGGAGCGGCGCGTTCTTCGCCAGGAGAAGCGCCAGCCTGTCTATGGCCTGATTTGTATTACCCGCAAGCCGCCTCTACCGGTTGATATGGGCCTGCCTGTCCCCCATTTTGATCAAAAGACCGTGTGAACTGCCCCAGTCTGGACGATCCCCCTTTGAAGCGGCAGGCTTGAGCCCTATCTTAGAGATCACGAAGCGTGTTCTTTCTAAGGAGGCCACTATGTTTTTCATGAATTCTGCTGCGAAGGCGCAAAAATCCCAGATGGTCAATCCGAAGGATGCCCTGCCCGGGCGCCTGGAGAAGATGCGCGTGAACCCGATCCATCATGCATTGGGGACCCGCATTGTTGGCCCCTTCCCGGACGGCACGGAAACCGCCCTGTTTGGCCTGGGCTGTTTCTGGGGCGCTGAGCGGATCTTCTGGAAGACGCGCGGCGTCTACAGCACGGCAGTCGGCTATGCAGGCGGCTATACCGTCAACCCAACCTATCAGGAAGTCTGCAGCGGTCAAACCGGCCATAACGAAGTGGTGCTGGTCGTTTATGACCCCAGCCAGATTTCCTATGGCGATCTGGTGCGCCGGTTCTTTGAAGCGCATAACCCGACCCAGGGCATGCGCCAGGGCAATGATACCGGAACGCAATATCGGTCTGGCATCTATGTTTATGACGAAGCCCAACGCGCAGAAGCTGAAGCGATCAAAGACGCTTATGAAAAAGCATTGCAGGCCAAAGGCCTGGGACCGATCACGACGGAAATTGTCGACAAGCCCGACTTCTATTATGCCGAAGACTACCACCAGGCCTATTTGTCAAAGAATCCCGGCGGCTATTGTGGGCTGGGCGGCACAGGCGTGACCTGCCCTGTTATTCAGGAGCAACCGGCGGAATAGCATCCGGCACCGGGGAGTCGGGCGTCGCCTTCACCGGGATGTCTGGCCCATGATAATCCCGCACACCGGCGGAATAGGCGGCACAGGCCAGCCGGACGGTGAGCGGGATTTCTATTTTCTTCCCATCCCTTTCGCCCTTTTCATAATATTGCACGACACGGCGTTTTAACCCCAAAGCATGGGCTGCATCCTTTTGGGATAATTCGACGCTTTTGCGCCAACGCTTGAATTCAGCGGGTTTCACCGGTGTCATTCCTTTTTTCTGAGCAGGCTTAAAACAGTGTTAGTTGCGGTAACCAATTACCGTTTGTAACAATTCTCACATAAAGCGCACGAAGTGCGCGTAAATTTCCCTTGATCTGCGCACCAAGTGCGCCTATCTTCCTATCAGAAGCGCACGACGTGCGCAACCTTTAAACGATTGGTCTAGACAAAGTTCTGGGAATTCCTCCCAGCCCCGTCGGACCGGCCCGAAAGGAGGGTAGTATAATGACCACTCTGTATGTTGGTGAAAAGCACGCCTATCGCGACGAATTGTCCATTGCACGGGCAGAATCCGCGCGACAGGCTATTAATGCCCCCCGGGCCGAAACCCTGGACTGGGACGCGAAGCTGCTGTTTCGCGTGACCTGGGATGACCAAGAGCTTTACACGACCGACGATATTGCCGTGCGGCAGTTGGTTACAAAACATCCAAACTGTGATGTACGGGTAATTTCAGTCGCGTAAAGTTACGCGTAAAAACTGACAACAGAGCCGCGGCGCGGGGATGAAGAGTCCGCCTGCGGCGATGTTGTGACCAGTGCCCGGGCATCCGATTGCGCATCCTTAGGCAGAGTTTTGTTTTTCAGCGCCGTTGGTCCAGCATCATTTGCTGCAACAGCTGTCACAGCATTTTGCACTTGCGGCGCTTGCGTCTGCCGCCTTTGGGCGACATCTCCACTGTTAAACGCGCGATCGCGCTGGGCTGTGCCAGCGGGATCCTGTGCGATTTGCCGCGCACCAATCACGGACTGCGCCATGAGCAACGTATTTGATTCAACGCCTGCGACATTCATAGTGTAAGCATCCTGATGATAGTTAACGTATGCGGGGATACTTAACTGTGAGATGTTAATAAATTTCTAACGGCACAGAATTATTTTGAAATGCGCCAGATCGTTCCGCCTGTATCATCACTAACATAAATCGCCCCATCAGGCCCCACGGCAACACCGACAGGCCGACCCCAAACTTTTGCCGGTGACGGCGCATCTGGATTTGGGGCATCGACACGAAACCCCGTTAGAAAATTGATATATCGCCCGGTGGGGACACCTTCCTGAATCTCGACCCGAACCACCTTGTATCCAGTTGGCACTGCCGCATTCCAACTACCCCGCAGCGCGACCAGCGCATCATCGCGCCAGTCTGTTGGAACACCTGCATCCGCCAGAAAGGTCAGGCCAATTGGCGCGCTGTGAGACTGAAACAAAACATCCGGCAATTTCGACTGGGCAAGCAGGTCCGGGCGCCGGTCGGCATAATCCGGCTGTGGATATTGCCCGCTGTAAGCATAGGGCCAGCCATAAAAATCACCCTGTTGAACCTGTGTGAAGTAGTCTGGAACCAGGCCATCGCCCAGACCGTCGCGTTCATTCACCACGGTATAGAGTTGATCGGTGCCTGGCTTTATCGCGATTCCAACTGGATTTCGAAGGCCGCTGGCAAACGTCTCCCCGCCCTCTATCTTTCCATCTGACGCCACGGAAAACCGCTGAATCGTTGCGCGCGGGGACGGTTCTTCTGCGATATTTCCACGCGACCCAATGGATGCATACAGGGTCTTACCATCTGGGGAAAATGCAATATTGCGCGTCCAATGCCCACCGGTCCCGCCAAATACGCCGCGCGGACTCATCTCCTCAACCCGGCCCCATTGCTGTCCCCATTTCAGACGGTAAAGCCGGTCCAGATCAGCAATCCATAAATACCCATCATGCAAGGCCAACCCGTGGGGGCGGTTGAAACCACTGGCAATTTCTTCACGCTGATCAGCGGTGCCATCGCCATTTCTGTCCCGCAAAAGGGTCACGACGCCCGCCCGGCTGCGCGCCACGATGACCGCACCGTCCTGATCCACGACCAGATTGCGGGCCCCCGTGATGTCCGCTGCAAACAAGGTGACCGTGTAGCCATCCGGCGCAACCGGGATACGCCCGTCCCTTGCAACGGTATCAGAACTGTTGCCAACAGACTGAGTGGCGAATGGGGCGGGCAGATCTTGGGCGCGAATTTCGAATACGTCGCCCGGCTGATCGGGTGTTTGCGCCTGCGCCATTGTTGCGCATAAGGCGATTCCCGCCGCGATAACGGATCGGCTAAAAAGCAATCGCGCTGGATACATTTTTATCTCCCATTCCATTCGTCTGCACAGGGCTTACAATCAGAATGGGGCTAAATCCTATTGCTTCAAGACCGACACACCCGGCAAATCGCGCCCTTCCATCCATTCCAGGAAGGCGCCCCCCGCCGTTGAGACATAGGTAAACTTGTCTGCCACACCGGCCGCCATCAGGGCCGCGACCGTGTCGCCCCCGCCTGCTACGGAGATCAGTTTCCCAGCCTCTGTCAATTCTGCGGCCTTCCTTGCCAGCGCCACAGTCCCGGCATCAAACGGTGGAATTTCAAACGCCCCCATCGGGCCGTTCCAGATCAAGGTTTTGCAGGATTCCAATTCTGCCGCCAGCGCGTCTGCTGTTTCCGGCCCGATATCCAGAATCATTTTATGGGCTTGAACCGCATCCAATGCGACAGATTCAGACTCTGCGCCAGACGCAAATTCCGAAGCTACCGTAACATCATGGGGCAAGCCGATCCGGCATCCAGCCGCATCCGCACGGGCCAGAATACCCCGCGCAACATCGGCCAGGTCCTTCTCGCACAGGCTTTTGGCGATGTCTTTACCCATGGCATACAGGAACGTGTTGGCCATGCCCCCGCCGATAATCAACAGATCGACCCGTTCCACCAAATGCTCCAGGACTGCTAGCTTGGTGGACACTTTCGCGCCGCCAACGATGGCTGCCACCGGGCGTTCTGGATTGCCAAGGGCTGCTTCCAGCGCTTCCAGCTCTTTTTGCATATTGCGACCGGCCAGAGCCGGCAACAGAGTGGCAATAGCGACCGTGGACGCATGGGCGCGATGAGCTGCAGAGAAGGCGTCGTTTATATAAACATCACCCAGGGCAGCCAATTCCTTGGCAAATTCCATATCATTCGCTTCTTCGCCAGGATAGAACCGCAGATTTTCCAAAACGACGATTCCGTCCTTAGAGATGCTGTCGATTGCGGTTTTTGCCGTGCTGCCAATGCAATCTGTTGCAAAAGTGACAGAACGCCCCAGAACCTTTCCCACGGACTTGGCGATTGGGCCCAGCGACATTTCCGGGACAGGCTTCCCCTTAGGCCGGTCGAAATGCGACATAAGAACCACGCGCGCACCACGATCGATCAACGTATCGATGGTATCGCGCAGACGTTCAATGCGGGTCGCGTCACTGACGGTATCTCCCCGCATCGGGACATTCAGGTCCGCCCGCACCAAAGCAACTTTTCCATCGAAATCAAAATCATCGAGCGTCTTGAACACGGGATACCCTTCCTGATTATGCTGAATTTTGCGACTCTCTACCCGATCGCGGCACAGGTTAAAAGCATTACCGGCGCGCATTTGTCGCAGAATAGCGATTGAGCCCGCGCAAATCCGCCCCATATCCTAAAGCGACGTATTTGGGGAGACAGCATATGTCACTATTCGGTCGCGCCCTGTTTGGGGCTGCTCAGACGTCACGGACCTTATGGTTCGGGGCGCAATATAGTCTGGCGCAACGCCTGGCCCCTCCGCTTGATGGCCCTTCTCCAGCGCCTGGAACGTTGCCCGGCTGGCCCTTAATTCTGAGAGACTTGCGCGGTTTGCAGCGCCAGGACTGGCAGAATGTGGAAAACGGCTATTACCTGCCCCCTGCAGATATTCTAGCGTCCCCGATCAAGATGCTGCGCAATGCCGCCCGGTTTATCAGGGATGTCCCCGCGGTCAATTTGCGGCGTCGTTTGAAAGCCAATAGTGACGTTTTTCAGGATGTCACCACGGCCCGACGCCCCCGATATTACATGCAGAATTTCCATTACCAATCTGGCGGCTGGCTGACCGATGACAGTGCCGCCCTGTATGACCATCAGGTTGAAGTTCTTTTCACAGGTGGTGCCGATGCGATGCGTCGACAGGCGCTTGTCCCGATTGGCGATTGGCTGCGCGTCCATGGGGCGGAAGGCCGGCAATTGATGGATGTCGCCTGTGGCACCGCCAGGTTCCTGCATGATGCCAAGCGCGCCCATCCCGCCCTGCACGTGATGGGCCTGGATATGAGTGAGAACTATCTGCGTAAAGCACGAAACAATCTGCGGCGCTGGCCCGGTGCGTTTTCCATGGTGCTGGGCAAGGGCGAACAGTTACCCTTGGCGGATAATATGGGGCCGGACCTGATGACCTGCATTTTTCTGTTCCATGAGTTACCGCGAAAGATACGCCGCCGCGTGATGGCGGAAATGGCCCGCGTCCTGCGACCGGGCGGGCGTTTGGTTATCGTCGATTCCATTCAGATCGGTGATCATAGCCCTTATGATAAACTGCTGGATCGTTTTCCCATGGCGTTCCATGAGCCCTATTACAGCGACTATATCCGCGACCCGCTGGAACAGTTGGGTATTGCGTCAGGCTTGCGCCACCACAACACGCGCCGCGCCTTCTTTGCCCGGGTTGTCACCTTTGACAAACCCGATAGGGCTTCCTGATCCTTCATCGTTATTTTGCCGGACCTTCAGCGGTTATCGTCCGCCCGGCGGGTAAGGCATCCGCTTTTTCGTGGCGCATCAGCGAGATTTCCGTCGGCGCCGGTCCCTGTTCTATCCCATCAATACAAAACTGATCAAAAACAACGGCATAGACCGTATCGCGCACAATTTCGAAGTCGTCATATTCATCGATCCAGAAATCCACGCGATATCGATGGAACAGGCCCAGCTCGAACACCTTCACACCATCATACCGCCAGGTGTACATATCCAGCGCGTCGTTGCGGCCCAGGGCGTCTGACAATTTATCCCGGACCGGCTGTTCAGCTGCCTTGATTGAGCGTTCGACCTCATCGGGTCGATACCGTTCCGGCACAAAGAATTCAGCGCTGAACCGGACCATATCGCCGGTGGAGAAATTCTGAATCAGGGATTCAGAGACCTGGCCATTTGGAATGCTGACATTATAGCCATCCCGGGTGCTGAGCCGCATCGTGCGCCAGGTAATGTCGGTGACCAGCCCGATCATATCCCCGACCATCACCCAATCGCCAACCTTAAACGGGCGTTCAATATTCAACACGATGCCGGAAAAGATGTTTGCGATATTGGCCTGAATAGCCAGACCGATGATCATGGCCAGCAAGCCTGATGTCGCCAGCAGACTGGTCAATTGCTGATCAAAAACGAAGGCGATCACACCAAAGATGGCCAAAAGATAGATCGTGCCTGCCCCAAACAATCGCACCACATTGGGAATACGGCGACCTGATCGTTCCTCTATCGGAACCCAGACAAATCGCTCCAGGCTGATGACCAGAAGGCGCGCCGGTATCAGCCACCACAGGCAGTCGAAGAACAGCACGATGCCATCGGTAACCGCATCCGGCAGGGTTTGGGCGGAATAATCCAACAGCAGGGTTCCAGCAGAAATCAAAAGAACCGGCCAGCCAATCACGCGGATTCCCAAGGTCTGGAACCGCCAGAACTGACCCCGGTCCTTGCGGTCCATAATGGCTGCGAATAACAGCGCAACGACCGCAAATATAAACAGATAGACGAACCAGTTGTAAGGAATGGCATCGGCGGGATCCAAGCCTGCCGGTCCCAGTATAACCCCCAGATCAATGCGCGTAAATTCAGCCGCCTGCTTTCCAAAGCCAACAAAGGCGGGGTCGCCTTCCCCCGTTCCCTGATAGACTTCCTGCGAAATCCAACTGCGCTCCGGTGCCCAATCCGGCAGGCTGGCAAAGACACGCCGGGACTGCAGGCCATCCAGCAGAGGGTCACCGCTGGGCCCCTCGCCAAACAAGGCAGCGATGTCCAGGGATGATTCATCAATGCCAAGCCACGCCAGCCAATCGGACGCCTCGTCCTCTAAGCCCGCTTCATTATTGCCGCCCGAATTGCTGACCGCCAGGGGCTGTACGTCGCTGCGCGTCTTTACCAATCCCATGCCCAATACATCGGTCACATACATCAGATTGTTGCGACTGAGCAGACGATGATGGAAACCCAGCCCGGCCAAAACCGTGCCATAGGGATGCTTGATATTGGAAAACTCTGTCTTGAACTGGCCTGAGACGCGATATGACACATATTTAAGATCGCCATCCAGGCCTGTCTTGTCCGGATCGGTCAAATGGATCGGTTCAACCGCATTCAAAAAGACGACATCTTGAGGTTCGAATTCGCCGCGATATCTAAACCAGATCAGAAAATCGATCTTGTACCGATCTTCCAGTATTTGCTGATCATCACTGGGCCCTTCCCGAACCGGCTCAACATTCAACAATTGAACGCCGGTATAGACGACATTGGTCTTATACATGAATTTATCATTCACATAGAGAACCTTGCCTTCCTGAACCAGATCCAGGAAACCGGTCACGCCGCGTTCCAGAATAGGCTGTAACTGGGTCAGTGCTGAAATCATGCTGGACCCGTTATACAGACCAATCTGAACACTGGTCGTATTTGCCCCATTCTTTCCGAAATACCGTTCCCCGGCGACAACACGATGGCTGCGTTCCGGATGGTCCAGACCTGCCAGGAAATCCCGGACTGCACCCCGCAATGCACCGATATCTGCTGCATCCGCCGGGACTTCGTCAGACGGGCTTTGCCCAATATCTGCGATAATGCCATCCACGGCCATCCGGGCTGCGTCATAGGAGAATGCCGCGACCCAATCCGGGGCGGTGCCATATCGCGCCAAATGGTCTGTTCGGAAGTTCTGGGCAACTTCTGTCGCTGTATCAAACAACAGCGGTGTCGTGACAAAAATGCCATTGGTAATGGAGGCTGCGGGCTCCCCTTCCGGCAGGATCGACTGAACTTCGGAGACAAAGGCGCCTGTCGCCATGTTGGAAAGGCCGACAATGCCATTGCGGACGCGGCCCTGCCGCAGCCCGGTCACGATCCGCGCGGCCTGGGGCGCACCGCCCTGAACGAAAATGTCGCCCGTCAGTTTCTTGTCGCGCATTTCTTGTGCAATGGCGGTTGCACGATCTGACAGGGCTCCCAAATCATTTGGATTATAGGACCAGAAATTAAGGACCTTGGTCCCAAACCGGCGATACGTCGCATCGAACGCCTCTGCCAGCATGCGCCCGCGCGCAGTGTCTTCATGAATGATAGACACCGTTTCCTGACCGATCACATTGCGCAAATAATTCGCCAGAAACCGCGTCTGGGACAATTCATCATAGACGGTGTGAAATACCCATTGGGTGTCAGATGCCGCATCGCTGTGCGCCGTCGTTGGCGCGGTGGATATCATCGGCACGCCAGCGGCTTCATAGATCGGTTCCGCAGCCGCGGTTGCCTGTGGGCTCCAATGACCAATGACCGCAACAACATCCGTGCGCGCCGCAAGATTGCGGGCGGCTTCAACAGCGTCGGCGACCGTATTCCCGTCGTTGATTCCTTCAACCACGACGGCGCGCCCCCGAATCCCGCCGGATTCATTCACCAGATCAGCGGCCAGTTCTGCGCCACGCACCATGGTCGCGCCAATCGCAGCATCTGGCCCTTCCATCGGGCCAACGACCGCCAGACGAAACGGATTGTTGTAATCCAGGTCCAGAACGGTGACCCGTGTTATCAAGGAAAATACCCCTGCGATCGTGGCCATCGCCAGCAAGATCACCAGGAACATATTCCGCTTGGTCATCGGCCAATTGCCGAAAACCGTTCGCCATACTGATTGAAACACGAGCCCGCCCCTAAAAAGTAACCCCAATTGCACCGCGATGGCTGGGGGCCAGTCTTACCTTGGAGCCCGTTTTAGACAACCGTCACGTCAATGTGCTGGGTTATTGTATCTGTTCCGTCGGAAATCTCCACCGTGAAGGTGTCATGACCTGTAGGCGACCCATCATGAGAATAGACAAAGGTGTTTCCATCCAGATTCAACGACCCATGATCCGGTCCCGCCGCAATCGCATAAGACAGATGATCACCATCCACATCGCCGCCCAACAGCAGACCCTTGTAGTTTCCAGCGCTGCTGACGGAAAAGTCTACCATATTCTCACGACCATCGTCCCCGGTCACCGTCCCGTGGATACCATTTACGGAATTATCCAGAACGGTATTGCCTGAATTCTCGTTGAAGGTCCAATAGCCGACAAGGCCATTTTCCCCGCCCGTCAATTCCCGTGTCATGGATTGTTGAATTTCCGCCTCACTGCGCGCCGTGTTCCAAACACGGACATCATCCAGCGCCCCTTCATAATTTTCACCCAGCCCATCGCTGCGGGCACCAAGTGCCAAGGGTTCGGCGGTAGTGATCGCGCCATTGTTGAATGTGCTGGAATAGCCCGGCTCGGTGCTCCAGCCCGATCCATCCCCATCCAGATACCCTCGAATTTCGCTGGTGGCGCCGGACTGATCAATGACCATGGCAACATGATGCCATCCCTCGTTCAGGCCGGTCAGGGAAATTTCGGATTCCCCCTTGCTGCCGGGATCGAGCGTCGCAGTGCGCACCAGCAATGTGTCATCGTTGATCAAGATAGAATAGCCGATATCATCAGAATTCTGCGTATTCCCCTTGGATACAAGGTAATCCAGATCATTGGTCGCAGCCGACCCGGCCCAGTAGAACCAGGCCTCTACGGTCAGGCTGCCATTGCCAGGATCCAGCGCGGCGTTGTGATCAATATAAACCGCATTGGTTCCATCAAAGGCAAAGGCATTCTGCGAATCAATCCCATCGCCAAAGCCGGGAATAGAGGCAATGTCGGAATCTACGTCATGGGAGACCCCATCAAACGTTCCCGCATGATCGGTGACCGGGTCTCCATTCGTAATGGGGTCTGAGAAATCATACAGCGCGCGAAGTCCACTTTCCGTACCATCCGCCTGTACCAGATAATTGTCCGCAATCTGTTGAGCCGTACGTGCCGTGTCCCAAATACGGAACTCAGCCAATTGACCATCCATATACTGCTGTCCACCATCCCAGATAAGAGCCCCGATGGAAGCATTATTCACCAAAGATTCCGTAACCGGCGGAATCGAAAATCCTATTCCGCCAGAACCGGCAAGAGTAGAGTCATGTTGTCCATCAATGTACAGATTTGCCTCAGCCGCCGTGAAAGTTACCGCAATATGGTGCCACTCACCGGTATTCAGTGACGACGAACTGGTGATGGTTCCGCTGCCATTATGGGATTTGTAGGTCACGGCGCCGTTTTCCACAGACAAGAGTGCCATCGTATTGGTGAAATTCGCCTGTTGAGAGAATATCCGTGCCTGGGTGTTGCTATCCAGATAGACCCAGGTTTCGATGGTTCCTGCTGTCATTCCGTTAACCAGCGAGGGGGGCACATCAACATAGCTATTTGCACCGGTAAAGTTGGCGCTGGGTACAACACTGTCACCATGACCCATCGGAGGTGTATTGTTGAGGAATGGGGTCGTGACATTGACCGCGATCTGTTGATTTGTGACGCCGCCCTGACCGTCCGATACCTGCAGGGTGAATTCATCCCCTCCGACATAGTTGGGATTGGGGGTATAGGCAAAAGTACCGTCCGGATTGACCACAACAAATCCATTGCTGGCATTGGTCAGCACAGAATAGCTGAGCGGATCGCCATTCCCGTCACTGGCCAGCAGTGAACTGTTTGCGACATCACCCTCTGCAACCGTCAACAAGGGCACGATGTTGCTGCCAGCGCTCAGGGCGACGGGATTGCTGTTGCCGGTCTGGTCCGGAACTTCGCCGTTAAACGACCCTTCAAAATTATACAGCGCCACCAGGCCCGGCTCATTTGGTGGATCGGCAATTTCAGCGCCGATATGGGATTGGATTTCCCCTTCAGACAAGGCCACATCCCAAACACGCAGATCATCGATAAGACCCTGAAAATCCCGGCTGCCAATATTGTCATCACCGATATTCCAGGGGCTGTCATTTGTCGGCCCCATGGTGAAGGGGGCATCGGACATCAGGATACCGTCGATGTAAATTTTCAAATTGGCCCCGTCATAGGTGACGCCAATATCATACCATGTGTTTGGTTGAAGTATGTTGGGAGGGGTCGACGGTTCAACACTGACATTCCAGACGCGAATGGCACCATCCGCCATATGCAGCCTAAAGGGTGAGGAATCGACCACATTGGTGTCTGACTTATCAAACAGGGTCTGCAACCTGTTCACATCATCAGAAGTCTTGATCCGTAATTCGACCGACATCGGGGTTGCCCCGCCGAAATCCAAGGCGGCCGAATGGGCGATGGTGGATTTGCTGTCGACCCCATCCTGTATAAGGGCCCCGGTCGAGTTCTGAACGGCCGTTACGATTGGCGCGACATTGGGGATTTCCTGAACCTGTACCGCAACAGTGCTGACAACCGGTGTCACGCCGCCATCATTAACGGTGATATCCACATTGGCCGTGCCAAAAAAGCCTGGATCGCCGGTAAAGCTGGCCGTATCCATCGCCGCGCGAACATCAGCTGCAAGGCCTGTAATTGAGACACCATTCCCCGACGGCACAATAAACGCGCCCCCGCCACCAGCATTGGCGGAAATCGATCCCTGAGCACTGGTCAGGGTTACCGTCAATACGTCGCCATCAACATTTGCGATATCGATATCCGCCAGAGAAATCGGCTGATCTTCCAATCCGGAAATCGCATCAACCCCACCAGAGGTCAGGCTGGCATTGTTGAGAACCAGGTCAGGGGCACCATCCACCGCACTGACCATAGAGCCGTCCATCCGGTAATCCGCAATCAGATCAGGATTGATTGCAGGATCCAATTCCTGCCCCATGACCGCATTGATTTCCGCCTGACTGCGCACAGAATCCCAGATGCGCACGCCATCAATCTGACCGTCCAACGCTTGCGACGACTGGAAGTCACCGCCAACCGCATCCTGATCTGCGCCCAACACTAAGGTTCCCCCCGCCTCTAGGGCTGCGGTCGCCGGAAGGGTCGCAACAGGATTGCCATCCACATAAAACACCGTGTCCCCGCCATTTGGCCCAAAGGACAGCGCCAGATGATGCCAGGCATCATCGGTCACATTGACGGTCGTGATCGTCTCAAGATTGGTATTGTTCAGCCAAATGTTGATATCGCCGCCCGTCAGGGTGATCCATAACTCATTGGCAGACCCCGGCACTGCATAGGAAGCAACAGCGCCTGCCTGGTCGGCTGTTTTCAACCAAAGCTCTACGGTCCCTTGCGCCGTCGGGAATGTGTTGAAATTTTCAGCTATGGCGAAGGAGAAACTGGCATCGTCACCATTGGAGCCACCACCGGTCACATTCAGGACTTCCGGCGCAGAAATGACCGTCGCATCCTCAATCGGGGCGACAATGATATCAAAACTGGAATTGGTCGTGACCGTCCCATCATTCACAGACAGGCTGACTGGAACCAATCCATTGGCATTGTCTTCTGGCGTATAGGTCAGGGTCGCCAGGGCCGCATTGATCTGCGCGGCAGTACCGGAAACGGTCACAGAAGTTGACCCACTGTTTTGCAACGTGGCCCCGGCCCCACCATCGGTTAAATCCAGGATACCGTCCGGAACATCAACCGTGACTGTCAGGTCGTCGCCGTCAACATCCCCAACTTTCAACCCATTGATCGCAATTACTGTGTCTTCAAAACCTGCTGCATTCGCCGAAACATTCGTGGATATCCGAAGGTTATCGACGCCCCAGCTTTCGTCACCAATTTCTTGGTTCAGCGTGGAACTGAAGCCCAGCGTAACGATCTTATTCCCCAGCCCGTCATCTGGGAACGCAGCCAATTGCGCCGCGCTCAGGCTAAATCTTACGCCGTAAACCTGATCATTAAATGCGGCCAGACCTAAATCCGCATCCTCAAGCGTCTTCAGCGTGAAATTCGCATCACTTTGATCCCCGACCTGCCCGAAGACTTTTTGAAGGATCGGATCGCCATTGATCGAAACCGTGAAGGTTTCATCATCCCAGGAATCCATCTCGTAGAAATCAAAGCTGAAGCTGACGCCATTTGCCCCATTTGGAATGATGAAGGCTTTTTCTGTCGCGCCGCCCTGACCGAAATTCCCCAGGAATTGGGTTAATCCATCAACCGTCGTTACGGTCGTATCCGACCAGCCATTCGCACCGGATTCAAAATTTTCATTGGTGATTGTAACACCCGTCGTCACGAAACGCGGTGCATCATTCGCCCCGGTGACCACCACACTGGCGATATTGGGCACGGAGCCCCCGTCACCATCAACTACGTTATAAGTGACAGACAGTGCCACCTGTTCCCCATCATCCAGATATCCGAATTGACTGGAATTAATCGTCAATTGTCCGGTGTCATTGTCGATGGAGAAAGAAACGATATGGCCATCATCGGATGTTACAGCAACCGAGGCTGTGTCCAGGTTTGTCCCATCGTCAATATCGCTGGCCCCTGTCAGCAGGTCGATTGCGAGCGAACCACTATCTTCAGTCACAGGTGCGACAGCAATCGGGCCAGCAACCAAGGGCACATCATTGCTGCCATTCACGGTCACATCGACGGTGGACACAGACGTCAATCCGCCGGGATCGGTTACCGTGTAGGAAATCTGCACGACCGTATGTTGACCAACCGCAAGGGATTCGAAGTCGGTGCCAGGATCGTATTGAATTTGATTGCCGACGATGCTGACCGTGCCTTGCCCCGGGGCGACGGAAGCCGCCGTCAAAGAAAGGGACGCCGTCGCATTATCAACATCCGTATCATTGGCGATAACATCAATCGTCTTGACCGTATTCTCAGACGTTGAACTGACATCCGCGACGGCAATCGGGCTGTCATTGGTCCCGGTGATCGTAACGGTGATATCCTGGAACGCTGTCGTTCCTTGATCATCGGTCACGGTGACACGGAAGACTTCCGTCGCCGTTTCGCCAGCGGTCAGATTATCAAAACTTCCCTCTGGCACTGTGTAATCCCAGGAAACAGTGCCCGTCGCACCCACAGCCGGTGTCGTAATCGCTGCAGTCAAAATCCCCGCGACGCCAAACGAGGGGGTGACATTTACTGTATGCGTGCCATCCGCATCCACATCGATGAATTTAAGCTCTCCAGCAGCGGTCAAATCGGGATCACCGGGCTCCGCATTATCGGTTGCTTCCGTCGCAGCACCTGTCACGGTGCTGTCCGCCAGATCAATTACCGGCACATCGTTTGTGCCCGTCACGACCACAGAAACGGTGCTGGAGGCAGACCCGCCAACCCCATCAGACACGGTATAGGAAATTGCAATGCTTTCCGTATCCCCGGCGTCCAGATCATCAAAATCGGTTCCGGGGTTGAATGTCACCACAGGTCCGGCGATTTGAACGGTACCCTTGCCTTGTGGCACACTGGCTGCGGTAATGGTTAAAGGTTGACCATCCGGATCGTAGTCATTGCTCAGGACAGACAGGGACAAGGTCTGGTTTTCGGTCCCGGCCCCGGTATCGCTGGTCACAATGGGATTCAGATTAACCGGCGTTGTGGTCTGGGTCGGTGCCGTATCCTGTGATGTTGTCTGGGATGTCGTCCGTGTCGGTGTGGTCGTTGTCGACGGGCCAAAACTGCTGGGCGTGTAGGACGGCGTGGTGTTGCCGAACGGTCCTGGATTGAGGTTATTCTCAAAATTTGGCCCACGCGGCGACGAATTATTGGTATTCGTATTCCCACCGGCTGCGGATTCAATCTCCTGCAAGGCCGCGATTTCTTCATCCGTTGGCTGATCCGACCCGCCCCCTTCCGGCGCAGGGTCTTCAGTCTGATTCTGGGTGTTCCCCTGTTCTTCGGTCCCGGTCCCGGCATCCGCCACCTGAATGGTTTCGGTCACGCCTTGACCCGTAGCCTCATCATCGCCGGTGGCGGTGTCGGAATTTTCGCCCTCGCCAGGGCCCTGGGCAACCTGTTCAACGGATTCCGCAGTATCGGACTCGGTTTGTGGATCCGCGCCATCTTCACCGGTCTCGGTCTTGGTATCCTCAGAGGCGACTTGCTGTTGCGTCTCCTGAGAGGGGGCAGCTTCTTCGTCACTTGTCGTCTGTTGAGGGGCGGTTTGGTCCGTGCTGGCCTGTTGTGATGTCGCAGGCCCGGTGTTTCCACCAGATGGCTGACCCGACGAATCTGCCGTTGTCGTCGCGGCAGGTTGCGATGTGCCGGTATCGCCAGTGGCTGCGCCATCCGCGGTTTGCTGTTGTCCAGCCTGATCTTGTCCAGCCTGTTCTTGTCCGGCCTGAGTCTGGCTGCCCTGATCCGTCGTTTCACCGCCGGTCGTGCCGGTCGCATCGGCGACGGCCTGGGCCAGATTAACATCTTTTGCGGCATCGCCCCCTTGCGCCAATGCGGTTGCGGCGGGATCAGAAGGCACGGATTGATTTTGACTGGTCGTATCTGCTGCCTGTTGCGCATCCGCTGCCCCGGCCAATGCATCGCCGGGTGCCTGACCATCCGCCAGAGAGGATATCAGTTCCTCCCCGAACGCATCGCCCTGACCGGCATTCGCCATGGCGTCATCGACATTATCACCAGAAGCCAGGGATGCCGCCAATTGATCCGCAGGGGACAAGGGCACGTCCTGGGCCTGCGCGACTGCTGCGGCTTCCTGTGCCGCTTGCTGGGCATCATTCATTGCATTGACGGGAGATTCCCCCGATGCAAGGCTTTGTTCCAGCGCATCCGCAAAATCAGAATTACCGCTTAATTGCGCAAGAGTTTCCGCATCCGCGCCATTGGCCAGGGCGGCGGCCAATTTATCAGCAGCCGACAGCGGAACAGATTGCGCATCCGCATTGGCGTCTTGCTGCTGTTGAGCACTATCGGCCTCCGCTAAAGCCTGCCCAGCGTCATTCCCAGCGGCCAGAGACTGTTCCAGCGTCGCGGCGAACGCCTCACCACCGCCCGCCTCTTGCAGCGCATTGGCAACATTTTCACCCTGCGCCAGGGATTGAGCCAACCGGCCCGCCGCATCCAGATCAACTTCTCCGGCCTGCTTTGCTGCTGCCGTATCCGTTGCGGCCTGTGTCGCATCCGCCAGTGCGTCATCGGCCCCCATTCCCTGAGACAAGGCGGCTTCCAGATTATCTGCAAAGGCATTCGCATCGCCACCGGCCAAACGGGCGGCATCTGACAGGGCGTCCCCAACATTGTCGCCATTGGCCAACGAGGAGAGGATGGAATTTTCAACTGGGACGGATGCCTGTTGCTGGCTGGTCAATTGCGCGTCGGCGGCAACAGAGGCCGAGTCCAGCGCCGCTTGCGGGCTGCTGCCTTGCGCCAGAGATTCCTGCAATTCGGACAAGAAGGCCGCCTCAATAGCGGCGGGGTCCTGGGGAGCATCGCCATTAGCAATCATGTCGCCAACGACCCGGGAAACGGCTTCTTCTACGCCCTGACCGGAAGCAATCGCCGCCAGCAGTGCATCTGCCGGAGACTGGCCCTGCGCAGCGTCAAATGTGTCAATCGATTGCTGCATCGCCTGTTCGGCATAGTCCACCGCATCACGGGGGGCTCGGTTCGAAAGAAATACTTCGTTCTGGAAGGTCTCAAGAAAAACATCAGCCGCCTGATCTGCTGCGGCAGTGCTGGCCCCGGCATCGATAGCGGCTTCGCGCATGGACTCGCGGACCGCATTCAGCGCTTCTTCAACATTCTCCCCAGCTGAGATCGCGATTAGAAGGTTGTCAAAAACATCTGTTGGCAGGCCAGCTATGCTGGACGCCCCCCCTTGAGCCTGAACATCCTCAATCGTATCAGCCATCGATTTTAGTCCCCGTTTCCCAGCGGAATCCGAATTGGAGCGCTTGGCAGTTTACATCAGTTACTAGCCCAATTCCCTACATTTTAGCCTAAAACACCGTAAAATTGCGACTCTTATATGGGAAGCCCAATTAACTTTGCCACATTTTTTATAATATTTTTCGTAAAATTTTATATAATTTTTTAAAACCGTGTTCAGAAAATTCTGCATTTTCTGATTTGAGCATATTTCCCAGAACGCATTACATAAATTGAAACAAGAAATTCTAAAATATTATCAAAGCGCTAGCACTACATCTGAAAAGTCTAGCGTTCTCGCAGTGCAGCCCGCATTGAGCGAACATAGGGGTCTAAAATATATTGGGCTATGCGGCGCTGGCCAATGATGATGCTGCTGGACACGCGCATCCCCGGATACAAACGATACTCTAAATCACCATCTTTGAACATCTGGGCTGCGGTTTCTATGCGCACCGAGTAGTAGGGAACACCGTCTTCATCCAGTAATGCATCAGGACTGACACCCACCACAGTTCCGTCCAATTTGCCAAATCGCGCCGCATCAGAGGAAGTAAGGCTGATCTGTGCCGACTGTCCGGGGCGGACGAATCCGATATCATCCAGCGGCATTCTGGCATCAATCACCAGCCGCTCTTCCATAGGCACAATTTCCGCCAGAACATCCCCGGCGCGCACCACGCCCCCGATCGTGCTGACCGCGATGGTCTTAACAATCCCCGCGACCGGCGAGCGAATGATCATGCGGGACTGGCTGTCTTCAAATTTCCGCAGACGTTCGCTCAATTCCTGAAACTCGCGTTCTGATGCGTTCAACTGCGCGCGGGCTTCTTCGGTAAACTTCTCGGCAATTTCCGTCAGCCTCGCCTGGGCCTCTTCCATGCCTGCGCGCGTGCGTTGCGCCATGGCACGGTCTTCCTTGACCCGCCCCTCCAGCGTCGCAAGATCCTTCAACAGGTTGATATGGGTCATGCGGTTGGTGATATTCTGTTTCAACAGCGTATCGGATATCTTGATCTGTTCCTGCAGAAACCCTCGGGTGGCCGCTGCGGTTTCAAGACGTGCGGATACTTCTGCGATTTCCTGACGACGCTGGGCGATCAACTGGCGCTGAACATTAAACTCCGCCGCAAGGCGCTTGCGCCGCGTTTCCATCAATTGGCGGGCCGCCTCAATTTGATCGGGCACACGTTCTATCAGGTCCTCTGGGAAATCGGCATCGCTTCTGCCTGCCAGTTCTGAATTCAAACGCGCAATTTCAATCCGCAGGCCAGTCAGACGTGCCCTCAGCTCTGCAACTTCCGCATCAATCTGGGTTGAATCCAGTACGAACATGATCTGTCCAGGTTCAACGATTTCACGTTCCTGCACTTGGATATCCGCAACAATGCCGCCTTCCAGATGTTGGATTTGGCGCACGCGGCTGGCGGGCACGACTTCCCCCACTGTGGCGCTGACGATGTCCAGGCTGCCAAACCAGGTCCATACCGCAAAGGCCACAACAAAGGCCCCCGCCAACACGATAAAGCCCACTGCCCCGGTGGCTGATTCAATTGGCGATTTATCCTGTTTCACAGTCATCATGCCGACCTGTTTCTACACTGTACCCGCGTCATTGCGCTGCTTTCGCCCGAGGCTTAGGCGCGGGATTTTGACCGCGCGCGCCCGCGTTCCAATCTTTCGATGCGCCGGGGTTTTCCTTGGACAGAACCTTAACGGTCGGCCGTGGCTTCGCATCCAGATCCACCAGTATCTGTGCCCCCCGAATGATCTGCTGATCGTGGGATGAAACGATGATTGTCCGACCCGCCCGGGCCAGTTGGATCAGGGATTCGTAGACCTGACGAATGCCCTCTTCATCCATCCCCTCGGTCGGTTCGTCAAAGATCACCAAACGCCCGCCAGAGGCCAGTGCGCGCGCCACGGCGAGCCTGCGGCGCACCCCCCGGGCCAGGGTCATCCCATTATTCGTGATCAGGGTATCAAGACCCTTTTCCGTCTCGTGAACGAACCGGGCGGCACCGCTGCGCTCCAGAATCGCCTCCAGCACTTCATCGGTCAGATCGGGCTTTAGCATGCGCAGATTATCGCGAATGGTGCCATTAATGAAGGTCGGTTCCTGTGGCAGATAAACCAGTTGCCGCCGCCACCATGCGGGCACCAATTGCCGCAGATCGACACCATCGGCCAGAATCTGCCCCCGATCCGGTTGGATCAGCCCCGCAATCAATCGGGCCAAGGTCGTCTTTCCCGCCCCGTTGCGCCCCACCAGCGCGACCACGGCGCCCGGGTCCAGGCGGATCGACAGATCCTCAAACAAGGGCGTCGGGGCGCCAGGGGGTGTATAGGCGACATCCCGAATTTCCAGTGCCCCACTGTAATCGCGCAAGGCGGATCCTTCACTGGGTTCCACCGGCAGGCCTACCAGCGCCCGTGCACGATCCATAGCCAGGCGGGATCGGACCAGCGCTTCTGACAATTGCGCAAACCGGGTGACCGGCTGCAACGCCCGCGCACCCAGTAAGTTGGCACCAATCATCGTGCCCACATCCAATTCTCCCCGCACCACCATCGCCGCCCCGACACCGATGACGGCAACACTCATAATGCCCTGCGCACTTTGTGTTAAAGACTGCAGCCCCCCCTGACGACGCGCCAAGCGCCGCCGCAACGCCTGCACCACCTGCAGGTTCTTTGCCCAATCTTCGATCAAGCGATGGCCCGCACCAAAGGCCCTGACACTTTCCGCTGTTGAAGTCGTTGTGCTGATCAGCCCATGCCCAATCGATTGATGTTCTGCAATTTTCTTACTCATGGGTCGCAGCACGATCTGATTGGTCACCCCCAGAATCGCAACGACACATATCGTCGTGAATACAATGCCCGCCAGAATAGGGCTGAACAGAAAGATCGCGCCCACATACAACAAGGCAAAGGGCAGATCGAAAATTGCTGTCATATTCGGGGCGGAAAATGCGCTTTCCACCTGCTCAACGCCTGACAATGCCTCCCGACGCTCTCCGGATGGAACTTTCTCCAAATCGCTGAGGCGCGCGGTCGTCAGGACGCCATAGGCGCCAACGCCCAGATTATGATCCGGTTCTCCAGACAAAGTGGCCGCAAGCTTCAAACGGCTCCATCGAAATCCGAGTTCGAAAAGAATCGCCAACAGCACGCCGCTGGTCAGCGTGAACAAGGTCGAATCAACGCCATGGGAAACGTAGCGATTAAGAACCTGAATGACATAAAGCGAAGAGGCCAACCCCAGAACATTCGCCAACAGTGATGCGATCAGGATCAGCATTGCCTGTGTGGGTCTGCGCTGCAACCGTGCCCAAAGCTCACCCATTTTCTGCGCGCCCCATTATGCGGACCTCCCAACAGGCCGAAAACCAAAAGTCCCTTCCATCATTCATACCGTGGTCGGGTCTGGGTCATTGTGCCCAATTAAACAGCGGGTTGTCGAGTTCCCCTTTTGGTGCAGCTTCCGCGTCCGGTATGGGGTCAGAATCCGTTGCAGCCCCACCCGTCGAGGACTCCGCCGGGGATGGGTCTGTCGGCTGCGGTATCGGTTCAACTGACGCGCGCGGCGGTTCATTGGGCGGATCAGGCCGCGGCAAGGATGGCGCATTGGCAGGGTCGGGAACAGGGTCGGTGTCCGTTTCGAAACTGGGAGGGGCCTCCAACATGCTGCGCAAGCCTTCCTGAGTCTGCGCTGGCGGTTCCGCTGGAACCTTTGGCGCATCGGGCGTCAGTGCAGAGGTTGGGGGTTCCGTTGGCGCGGTTAAGGATGATTGTGGGGCTGGCGGCGTAAAAACGCTGCCATCCTGGCCCGTTTCCTGACTGGAATTGATCTGGGACGGATCAAGCGGGGCCGACGGATCCAAGGTGCCCCCTTGACCGGTGGGGGACAGCAGTAAATCCATTGCCGGGTCTGGCGCCATCTGGTCAGACAGGGTCGCGATCGGCGCCAGCATTTCAGAGCGATCCGGGCGCGGCACTGTTTTGATCACATCATATTCCAGCGCGCCCGCAGCGGACAGCAATTCCACCATTGCCAATAACACCTCCGCCTCTGCAGCAACCGCATCACTTTGTGCATTGATCAGCGACGTTTCACCCGCCAGAACATCGATCAAGGATCGTTGACCCAGGCTGCGTTCCTGAATGGCGACTTCAAGGAAGGCGCGCGCAATGCCGGCCTGATCGAACAGATATCCAGACCGCAGGCGCGCCGTTTCCAATTGTTTCCAGGCATTGCGAACGCGCTCTTCAATGGTGCGTTCCAAATCCCCCATGGTCCGTGTCGCAGCCACTTCATCCGATTGCGCCGCCCGCAATGTATTGATGGAGGTGAATCCCAGATTAAAGGGGAAGCTGAGTTGCAGCTTAATCGACGATTCGTTCTTGCGCCCAATGGTGCCACCATCGTTTTTCAGCATGCTGCGCTCGCCGATCATTTCAAATGTCGGGGTGAAGTTTTCTGCTTTGGCGGCAATGCGATCCTGTTGCGCGATGGATATATCCAGACTGGTCAATCGAATTTGCGGGTTGCCGCTGAAAGCCTGCTGCAGCGCTGCATCCAGGCTTTCGGGAACAAAGCTGCGGTCGATATCAATGCCGGGCATAACGGCCAGATCACCGGGAACATCCCCGAATACGGCACGATATCGATTCAGCGCCAATTCGTAGTTACCCTCTGCATCGACACGACGGGCCTGGGCTCCTGCTAATTGCGTTTTCGCCTGCAGCAAATCAGTTGAAAGACCTGACCCCGCTTCGATGCGTGCTTCTTCCAGCCCGGTCTGTTTGCGAATGTTCTCTTCTGATCGTTGCGCAAACCCGACTATTTCAGCGCTGCGCAGAAGATTGATGTAAGCAGAAATCGCCTCTGCCGTCAGGTCCTGGCGGACTTGCACAAGTCCGATTTCGGATTGGGTGAACTCCAGCCGCGACCGCTCGATTGAGGCATTGCTGGCCCCGAAGTCCCACAGCAATTGCGTGATCGTGGCTGTGAGGTCCTGGCCTGGTTCGGTCTGGGTCGCCTGACCGGTGCGTTCCAATCGATAGCGTTCAACACCCGCCGTCAGGTTCAGATTGGGATACCAGACCCCCAAAGCGACCAGAGATCGTTGCCGCGCCGATTCCACCTGGGCCCGACTGGCCTGGACCCGATCATGATTTTCAACAGTTTCAGAGATCAATTGTTCGAGGGGTTCTGCGCGCGCACCTACGCTCCCGCCCAGGCAGGTTAAGATAAAAACCGCAATCCCAATGAAGCGCGCTGCCTTCATTCCCTCTATCCACGAGCAATCTTGCCCGCATTATATGGCACAGAGGGCGCTGCACCGTCAGCAAATCCGCGCCAGCCCCCCCAATGCCGATAAAGACGCAACCACCCCCTAGAGCGGATCGGTCCACATTCAATTCCTACCCAATGCGCGCAAGGCTGGTCCATTTGCCCGCTTCGTCCTTGACCCCACTGTAGGGCATACTATGCCCTTCTTACATGATTTTAAACAAATCCGAGAGAAAAGACCAAACCGTTGCACCTTATTTACGAGACATAGTGGCAAGAAACGACGAGTCTCTCTATCTTATGAGTCTAGTACTGTTGGGAATCCCTAAATTTCCCGCCTGTCGGACGAAAGAGATATTTATGACCCGCTATCAAGCACGCACTTACCCTTCCAATTCCCATACTGCGGGTTGCTCGCCGTGGAAATCCTTCCCGGCACGCGCACTGCTCAGCGGCCTGGGAATGATGATGGCCGCGACCATCACGGCCCCTGCCGCCAGGGCGGATGTTACAAATGACCCCTTACCGAAACAGATGCACAGCATCTATGGGGCCTATCTTGCCGCAGGCCAGGCGGAAACAGAGAATGATTTTTTACGCGCGGCTGATTTGTTGGACCAAATTCTTTCCAATGACCCAGATGATCCGCTGTTACAGCGCCGCGGGATGCTGGCGAACCTGCATGCCGGGCACATCGACCGAGCGATAGAATTGGCGCGCCCCCAGATTGTTGTCTATCCCAGTGAGGTTGATATCGCGGCGCTGACACTGGCGGTCGGTGCCATGATGCACGAAGACTGGGATCGTGTGTTGAAAGTCCTGAACCCGGCGCGTCGCATCGCAATGGCACGATATTCAACCCCGATCCTGGCGGCCTGGGCGGAATTTGGAAAGGGCGATGCCGATGCCGCGATCCTGATGCTGGATGGACTGAATGAGGACCCACAGGCCAAGGCGATCCATGACCTGCACGCCAGCATGATCTTTTTAGCGGCCAATCGTCCTGCCGAGGCAGAGGCGCTGTTATCCCCAACGGCAGATAATCTGGAGGCCGCCCCGAACGCAATCATCCGTGCCCTGGCGCGGGCGAAACAAATGCAGGGAAATATCCAAGGAGCCAGCGATCTTCTGAAAGGTTATCAGGCGCTGCATCCGGATAATGATCTGGTTGCCAATGACATTGCCCAAATGGATGAGGGAAAGACGCTGTCCCCTATCATGGCAACGCCGCAACAAGGGGCGGCGGAGGCGCTGATTGACCTGTCATCCCAGATCCAGCGACAGGTGCCCCTGGTCGCTTTGCGCTATGCCCGGCTGGGCGTTTATCTGGATCCCGAGAACGAATTCGGCCGTATGGTGGTTGCCGTGTTGCTGCAAGGCCTGAAACAGGATGATGCGGCAATCAGTGTCCTGAATGAAATCCCGGAAGGCTCCCGCTACAGCTGGGATGCAAAGATGCGGATCGCCGACAGCATGATCCAGTTAAAACAGGATGATGCCGTGATCGACTGGCTGGAAAACCTGGCTAAGGCCCGGCCAGATGACCTGACTGCCCTGAACAAACTGGGCCTGATCATGCGCATTCAGGGGGAGTTTGAAGATGCCAAAGAGTATTATATACGCGCCCTGGAGCGCGTGAAGACCGTAACCCCGGACGACTGGACCCTGTATTACTTCTTAGGCATCACCGAAGAGCGGACAGACAACTGGCCGGCCGCAGAGAAAGCCCTGAAACAGGCGCTGGAACTGTATCCGGATCATCCCGCCGTCCTGAATTATCTGGGCTATAGCTGGATTGATCAGGGGATCAATGTTGAAGAAGGCCTGGACATGATCGAACGCGCCGTAGCCCAAAGGGCCAATGATGGCAATATCGTCGACAGTCTGGGCTGGGCCTATTATCGATTGGGTGATTATGAAGAGGCCGTTATCCACTTGGAGCGGGCGGTTCAATTATTGCCTTCAGAAGCCGTGATCAACGATCATCTGGGGGATGCTTACTGGAAGGTGGGCCGATACTTCGAAGCCCGCTATCAATGGGGACATGCCTTGACCCTGGACCCGGAAGAGGACCTGCGCGCCACTGTTGAGGAAAAGTTGGAAAAGGGCCTGGATGCGGTTGATTCAGCCTCCAGCAAATAGCGCAGCCCGATGTCCACAGTCTCGCCGCCTCTCTCCGCCCTTGCGCCCGCGAAGGTGAATCTCAGCCTGCGCATCACCGGGCGCCGGGTCGATGGCTACCATCTGCTGGACAGCCTTGTCGCCTTCACGGATTTCGGGGACCGGATCGATGTTTCTGCTGCGGACCGGCTGACCCTGACCGTTCAGGGGCCTTTCGCGGATGCGGTTCCCAGAGACGAAAGCAATCTGGTGTTGAAAGCCGCACAACGCCTTGCCCAGGCGGCGGGCATAGAGGCCAGGGCGCAGATTACCTTGACCAAGACCCTGCCTGCGGCTGGTGGCATTGGTGGCGGGTCGTCCGATGCGGCAACGGCTTTACGCCTGTTGATCCAGCACTGGTCGTTGAGCCTGCCTTCGGAGGATCTGAACCGATTGGCCTTGGCGCTTGGGGCCGATGTCCCGGTCTGTCTGATCAGTAAGCCCTGTCGCATGACCGGGATTGGGGAGGATCTTTCCCCCCTGCCGCCCTTACCGCGCCTTGGCATCGTATTGATCAATCCGGGTCGCCCGTGTGAGACACCGGCTGTCTTTCGGGCAAGGTTCGGCCCGTTTTCTGAAAAAGCCCTGGCATTCAATCCGGGCAAGACCGCCCAGAGTCTGGCAGAGGCGTTGCAGCAGGAACCCAATGATCTGACCGAGGCAGCAATGCAAATCTGCCCCTCCATCCGTCAGGTTCTTGGTCATTTAGACGGGTCACCGGGCATTCTGTTATCCCGCATGTCGGGCAGCGGGGCCACCTGTTTTGGGCTGTATGACTGCCCCGACCAGGCCCAGAAGGCCGCCTCGGACCTGGCCCATCCCGGCTGGTGGGTCGCGGCTGGTGGCCTGGCAGGATAAGGTCATGACACAGCAGGACCCATCCCCGTATCGCCTGCTGGTCTGTGTTAATCCTGTTGGCAGCAACAAGCCCAGCTGTGGCGGGGATCGGGACTCGAACGCGCTGGCCGACACATTGGAAGCGGGCATTCGGGCGCGCCGCATCAATGCGCGGCTGTCCCGCATCATCTGCCTGAATCGCTGCCTGAAAGGCCCCGCCATGCGTATCGCGCCAGGCGGTGATTTCTTTCTGCAGGTCCAGCCCGATCACATTCCCACCATTCTGGACAGGCTGGAAGCATTGGCAGGGCAACTGCCAGACGGCATCGACCCGACAGACCCTGACACGGACGACCCGACCGGGTTTGGGCATTATTTTCCTGGTCAATAGTTTGTTTTTTGTTCTTATTAATATTGATATTTGAATTAATATTCATTATAAACCCCATGATTAGACGGTTTCCAGCATTATCATGACGGGTTGTTGGGGGGTATATGGGACAGATTTATGCAAGAAGGGCAGTCTCCGGCTTCATGCCGGTGCGCGGCGCGCTGGTGTTTCGCACGCAGGAAGGCCTGACACAGCAAGGATTTTCCACACGCGGCATTGATGGGATCTTCGGGCGCGGCACACAGGCGGCGCTGACCGCCTTTCAACACGACAGCGGATTGCCTAACAGTGGCGCTATGGATGAAGACACATGGCCGGTGTTGTTTCCAACCAGCGAAAAACCCACGGATTTCGACCTTGCGCTGGCGCTGACCAGCACCTTTGAAGGGCATGGATTTCAAAAGGCTGTTGGAAATTTTGACGGGGCGGGCGTCACCTGGGGCATCATCGGATTCACTTTGGCTGGCGGGGAATTGGCAAAAGTATTAAGCGCCATCGACTCCAATACATCAGACACGCTGGACCGGGCCTTCGGGGCGATGGCATCAGAACTGCGCGATGTTCTGACGCGTCCACGGGCCGACCAGATCACCTGGGCCGACGGTATCAGCCTGGGCGCACAAAAGCTTCATTTGCGGGAAGACTGGGCCAGTGGCTTTGCCAGGCTGGGCGCGACAGAGGCTGCGCAGAATGCCCAGATCGATCGCGCCCGCACCAAATACTGGTCCATCGCCCAGCGCGACGCGGATCGCTATGACCTGACCGACCCGCCAGGTCGGGCCTTGTGTTTTGACATCGCGGTGCAGAATGGTGGCATCAATGAAGGCCCCCAGATCCAAAAGGCCCTGGCCGAAGAGATCGACCCGACGCCCCAACGCCGCCGCGAAATCATCGCTGAGCAAGTCGCCCTGGGGTCCCGAAAACTCTATCAGGAGGATGTTCGCAGCCGTAAGATGACGCTGGCCACCGGACAAGGCACCGTCCATGGCGGTCGCTTCAACACTGCGGATTGGGGAATAACAGATCTGGTCTCAGATAATGATACGAGGACCCCCCCACTTTAGAGGAAGCCTAGATCGCAGGTCCGTTGTCCATGGCCCCCTAAAAGCGAGAGAGTGCTTTATTGGTTGAATCGCTGAGGTCGGTCCAAGCTTTTTCGACGCCCAATTTAATATCTTCCCAGGCACCATCCCCGGCATCGCGAAGATCATCTAGTTTATCGCGCACACTTTCCTGCTGTGCACGCAACGCCTCGATCTCTTTATAATAGGCTAACTGGGTGTCCCCTTCGGCCTGATCCGCCTTGGCTTTCAATTTATCTATGTCAGCACGCCATTCAGCCAAGCGACCCTTTAGTTTTTTTTCGTATGCATCCTTAGCGCTCATTCTGATCTCCTTCGATAGTATTCGTCGATGATTGTCGATACAGACGTATTGATCATTTGCGAAATTTCAATGTTATCTTTTAATAACGCTTCATTACAAAGTGGCTTTCTTTCAGTAATTTGTGGATAAAATAACTTATTATCGAATGATAATTCCCTAATTTCAGGACAAAAGTTAAAATTTAGAATATATTAAACGCATACTACGATTCGTACGATAACACCTGTTGACAGGGTTAATTTTGTTACTAAGTCTTTATTAAAGTTTTTATGACAAACCTATGAAAATTATTTTATTGGTTGTGTGAATTCTGAAAGGAGAGCCCGAAACATACTATCACCAGAAATACCATTTTTGTGAATTATAGTTATGTTTTGGTATGAAAGCGTATGCGTTTGACTGTCAGACTTTAAGGATCGCTTTCGCGCCTGGCGATATTCCAAGCGCAACCATGATCGGGGATGTCTTAACAGAGACGCACAGGACAACCTTGTTGGGTCTGCACAGACGGAAACATGGGAAACCGCCCGCAGAGAAGTCTAACAAGGGTGATCCCGAATTCTCAGAAAGGAAATGGAAGCATTATGAGCCAACAAAATGAAAATACGACGGAACAGCCTGACCCTAAAGATAACCGCGACCAGCCAGAAAAGCTAAGCGGTGTCGATGCGCGGCAAGGAAAGATCGTGTTGAAATCAAAATGGCAGCGGGGTCTCGTCATCGGAATATTTGCTGTCGGCATAGTGTTGCTGGGCATTGTGGCAGTCAGCATCGCACCGTAGGAAATTTACCACGCCTTGAATACCACTAGAAGCGACCGCAACTGCCATGATCACAAGAGGCTGGCTGTTACTGCCAATAGACCGATGGGTCGTTCAAATTCTTCTCAACCAGCGGCGCGATGAATTGATGGGCCTGCAACAGCGGGGCCAGCGCGGCTTGCTGTCGGCTTAACATGTAGACGCCAATTGATCCCTGCAAAAAGGCGGTCTGACTGTCAGGAAAGGTCGCAACCACTTCCTCATGTGACCAGTCGTCTTTGACATGCACTTCATAGGGGTTCCCGTTGATCTCGTCCTGCGGGTAGTGAACGATTGGGATGGAAACCAGCAGATAGCGCGTATGCGTCAGGATGCGATCAACCAGCGCTTCCGCCTCCTGCTTTTCCATATGCTCCAGAATATCGCCACAGAAGACCAGATCGATGGGCCCCTTTACCTGATCCCAATCAAACAAACGTGCATCGACCTGATGCACCGTGTCATAGCGGTCTGTCAGATTGAACTCATCAATATAGGGCTGCCACACTTCAACGGCGTGCCAGTCACAGTCTGGCATATGCCCGCGCAGCAATTCGCTATACGTGCCGCCCCCTGCCCCGATATCGACAACACGCCGGATCAGTCCGGCCTGATAGAGCTTCTGAACCAGGACAGCCGTGTACAGTTTCCCAAATTGCGACGAACCGCTCATGCCTTTTCCTTTGCACCCGATAAGAGCCGCAGCATGCCATAAGCGAGGGATTTGTCGAACCAGGAAACTGGAGCGGGTGAAGGGAATCGAACCCTCGTATGCAGCTTGGGAAGCTGCCGTTCTACCATTGAACTACACCCGCATGCGACCCTGACGCGCCGACAGTTCGGGTTATAGACGCGCCAGGGTGCCACAATCAAGCAGGATGTCGTGTTATCGGTTGGTCATTTGATCGGCACGGGGGTGACTGTGCCCGATTGGCGCGACAGGCTGCCATCTTCATATTCGATGCCCATCAGCGCCAGGGGAACGACGGGTCCGCCCATATCCAATTCCCGCACCGGTTCAACGCGAAAGCCAAACGGGGCGTAATAGCCGGGATCACCGATGATCAGGATCGCCGGCGCGCCGGACAGGCGCACCGCATCCATCCCCTTGCGCACCAGCCCGCGCCCAATGCCCAATCCGCGCAGTTCCGGGCGCACGGCCAATGGTCCCAGCAGGGGAACGACCTGACCATTGGGCAGGCAAACCGGCCAGAACCGGATGGAGGCCACCATTTCCTTGGATTTCTTGGCGACGAAACAGAATTGCGGCATCGGCGCGCGCTGGTCACGGAACCGCACCACATTGCGGGAATGACGACCGGGCCCAAAGGCCAGGTCCATCAGGGTTTCTATATCAGCCGCATCAGCGGCGGTTTCTTTGGTCAGGGCATATCTCATTGACGCTCTCGTCCTCTAATCAACATCATATTCAGGGGAAATCGAGGGCGTCAGGGGTGTGAACTGTAACGTTACCAAAAGGTTGCGTTCAACCGTCCCATTCCCCGCGCACCGTCGATATCGGCACAACGCAGGCCGCTCCGGCCCAGACAAGGGGCGGGTGCGGCGCAGCTTCGTCGCGCATCAGATCGGAAAGAGGATGGTCGTTGAGACACGGTTTTCTCGTCGCTTCTTAGTGTGCAAAACGACGCTATCACGGCTTTTGCCAGTGCACAATTCTGTGTTCACCCTAAATTGACCAGCCGTGCGCTGGTATCCAGGTCCCGCCTGCACTAGGCTTGTAGCAATTAGAAAAACACCAGTCCATAGGGGGTTCCAGAATGCTGTTTAGCGAAAGCGGTCTTAAGAAAATCATGCTGGCGGTCGGTTTGCTGGCCGCATTTCAGCTTATACCCCCTGCACAGGCACAGGAGTGGTCACAGATTGAACAAAAGGCGCGCGGTCAGACAGTGTATTGGAACGCCTGGGGCGGAGATGAGGCGATCAACGCCTATATCCGCTGGGTCGGGGAGCGTGTGGCGGCAGACTATGGCGTAACCGTTGAGCATGTGAAGCTGGCAGATACGGCTGACGCCGTGCGCAAGGTGGTTGCTGAGAAATCGGCCGGGCGGAATGACGGCGGGTCGGTCGACCTGATCTGGATCAATGGCGAAAATTTTAAGGCGATGAAGGATCAGGCCCTGTT
>Ga0207892_1000015_pt1 | contig 88600 bp, 82 predicted proteins | sample LinPmetageLP54_FD_184063 | JGI IMG/M metagenome (GOLD analysis project Ga0207892, IMG submission 184063) | Marine viral communities from the Pacific Ocean - LP-54 (SPAdes) | ecosystem: Environmental > Aquatic > Marine > Oceanic | place: Pacific Ocean | collected 2010-02-09 | reverse complement strand
GGGGGGGATCGGAGGTTCGAATCCTCTCGTCCCGGCCAGTTTTCAGCCATTTTTTCAAAATGCTGAATTCTTATATCACCGCTGTAAGTGCAATGTAAGTGCGGATATTCTCTTTTTGTTCTCATCGCACCCTATGGATTTCACGCTCATTCTAGAACATGGTCAAAAAGATCAACCAAATAGGTTCAATTGAAAACAATTTCAATTGAGCGATCTTGGCATGACAAATCAGGCTTTCCTATACTATTTTCAGAAAGTGGCAGTCGCACGTCAGGCTTGAACGACCTGCTGGTCGATCACACCACATGGGGATGAGCCGTCAATTCCGCGCCCTTCCATGCGATTAGGGTCACCAAAAGACAGGAACGGCGTTGTGGCTAGGCCCTTGTCGCGGATCACCTCGATCGCACGAACCTCTGAAATACAGCTTGATCCGACTTCTGCATAGTTTGAATTGGAAACGGTAAGGGCAACTGCTACGACAATGCCTCGGCGGAGACATTCTTCAAAACGATCAAGGCGGAGCTGATCTGGCGGCAAAGCTGGCCAACACGCCGTCAGGCTGAGGCTGCCATCTTCCAATACATCAACGGGTTCTACAACACCCGAAGGCGCCACTCATATCTGGGCGGCATAAGCCCCTTGGCTTTCGAAGCTAAGGTGGCATAATGAAAGACAAGCGACCGGAACCAAACCGTTACAAGTCCAGTTGGGCGTGCCCAGCCCCGAGCACCGATATGACTCACGCCATTTTGTATGGAGAGGCGTTTCGTTTGTCGGAATTTTCAGGCCTGCTAGCAAGTTGGCCTTAAGTTCTTCCGGGAAGTTTTCGGCAAGGAATTCGCGTACTTCTGTCCGAAACGCGTCGTCGTCCGCGTGGGTGTTCTCTTTCAGCTGGGTCGCCATCATGGTCTCCATCTGAGGATCAGGGTTGCTTCTCCATCGATTGGGCGAGGATTGCGAGACCTATCTCGATGGATCAATATTGCTGTTCGGGCACGTGAAGCACTAGGCCATCCAGCATCGGCTTCATCGGAATCTGGCACGCGAGGCGGCTGTATTCTGTAGTGCCTTCGGCGAACTGCAGCAGCTCGGCTTCCATCCCGTCTTCGTGCAGCCGACCGACCTTGTCGATCCATTCGGGGTCGACATGGACGTGACAGGTCGCGCAGGCGCAAACGCCTCCGCAATCGCCGTCGATACCCGGCACGTCGTTGAACAATGCCGCTTCGCGCGCGGTTTCGCCTTTGTCGATCTCGACTTCCCGGCGCTCTCCGCCGCTCGCGACGAACGTTACCTTTACCATTTCTATCTCCGCAATATTTGGTTCGGACAATCAGCGGGCATGCAAACGCACCGGCAGATTGGTGATTCCCCGCACCAGATTTGAATACAGGCGCTCAGGCTCGCCTGTCACTTCGACCCTTGAGAAACGCTTGTGAATCTCTTCCCAGATGATACGCAGTTGCAGTTCGGCGAGGCGGTTGCCCATGCAGCGATGAATTCCATAGCCAAAAGAGAGGTGATGGCGCGGATTTTTGCGGTCGATAATGAATTCGTCCGCTCGGTCGATGACGCTGCCGTCGCGGTTGCCGGAGAGATACCACATCACGACCTTGTCGCCCTTTTTAATCTGTTTGCCGCCGATCTCCCAATCCTGGAGCGCAGTGCGGCGCATATGGGTCAGCGGCGTCTGCCACCGGATGATTTCCGGCACCATGCTGCCAATGAGCGAAGGGTCGTCCGACAGCCTGCGATATTGATCGGGGTTCTCATTAAGAGCCAGCACGCCTCCGCTGATCGAATTGCGGGTCGTGTCGTTGCCGCCCACGATGAGCAGCAGAAGGTTACCCAGAAATTCCAGGAAGGGCATGTCCCTTGTCGCCGGGGAGTGCGCCATAATGGAGATCAGGTCGTTCTTTGGCTCCTCATTGATGCGCTGTTCCCACAGTCCCTTGAAATACATTGCGCACTCGATGAGCTCTTCGCGCCTCGCCTCGTAGGATTCGACGATGCCAGTTTCCGGCGCAGCCGTTGTGATGTCCGACCAGCGGGTGAGCTTGCGCCGTTCTTCCCAGGGAAAGTCGAACAGCGTCGCGAGCGTCATAGTGGTCAATTCGATCGAAACCTTGTCGACCCAGTCAATCTCCTCACCGACCGGCAGGTCGTCGAGAATCTTGGCGGCACGTTGGCGAATGATCGGTTCCAGCAGCTGCAAGTTGGACGGCGCGACCGAGGGCGTCACAGCCTTTCGCTGCTGATCGTGCTTGGGTGGATCCATGGCAATGAACATTTCCAGGTCAAGCGCACCCTCAACCGAATGCATGTCCTGAATCGCGATACCGCCAAGCTTCGCCTCGGACGAGAACACCTTGTGGTTGGTATCGACCGCCATGATGTCGTCGAACTTGGTGATCGACCAATAAGGGCCGACATAGCTGTCGCGGCAGTAATGAACCGGATCTTCCTTGCGCAGCCGGTCAAAGAACAATCCGATGGTATCGTTCTGGAACAGGCTTGGCCGGGCAACGTCGATCTCTTCAATCGGAATCGCGGCGATCTTGTCTGCAGTATCCATTTCCATGATCTGGGTATTCATATCCTGTCTTCCTCTCCCGCAAGCAATCCTGCCCTAATCTTACAAAAATAATGGTCTAGCCGATTTTTGTCAAGAAAGCTTATAATATTTTCTACTTTTTACCCCGCCCTATCGTTTCAAGGCCATTGACAGCGGGCATTGAACGCTTTTAAATGTTATACGACTTTAGCCAAGGGGCAACGATGCAGCCGCAGGTCGAAACAGTGAAGAAAACCAAGCGCGCCTTATCGCTCGCCCAGAACATCGTGCGCGACATCGAGGCGGGGGCGCATTCTCCTGGGGACCGGCTGCCGCACGAGGACGAGATGCTGGCGCGCTACGAGGTTGCCCGTGCGACCTTGCGCGAAGCCTTGCGCTTCCTGGAACTCCAGGGCGTGATCCACCTGCAACTGGGGCGCGGAGGCGGGCCGGTGGTGGCACGCCCGCAGACTGGTGATTTCGCCAATAGCCTGTCGCTGATCCTGCATTTCATGGAAGCGGACCTGCGCGGATTGCTGGAACTGCGCGAGGCGATTGCGCCCGATGTCGCTGCCTATGCCGCGCTGCGCGCGACCACGGGCGACCTGAGTGCACTTGCCGATTGCTTCAAAGAACTGGAGCGCAATGAAGCCGACAATAATTTCGAGGAACTGAACCGCCGTTTTCACGACCTGCTTGGCTGGGCAAGCGGCAATCCGCTCTTTGGCTTGCTAACCTCGACGATGCATTTGCTGACCCGCGAATTCTCGAACTCGCTGGGGTATTCGGCACAAGAGCGAGCGGTCCAACTACGATTTTTGCGCCGCGTTCTCGAATCGGTGCGCACTGGCGACCAGGCAGCTGCACGGCAGGCGATGAGCCGCCTCGTCTCGGGCTCGGCATCCTATCTTGCGGAACGCAGCCCGGAACTGGTGTCCCAACGGGTCAAATGGGGGCAAATTTAGCAGTTGTAACCAATTGAAGCGTGCCAAAAGGCATCCATGCGGAGAGGAAGAGAAAATGGCACTGAGAAGCCGAATTTGTGAAATGCTGGGAATCGAATATCCGATCCTGCTGGCCGGCATGGGCGGTGCAAGCGTTCCGGCGCTGGCCGCGGCAGTATCGAATGCGGGCGGGTTGGGCGTGCTGGGTGCGGCGGCGTGTTCGCCTGAACAGCTGCGCGACTGGATTCGTCAGACCCGCGAGCTGACCGACAAGCCCTTCGGCGTCGATACGCTGCTGCCCGCCTCGGTCACGCGCGGATCCGCACCGCAGAGCGGTGGCGCACCCGAAAATCCGATGGAACTGCTGGGCGAATACCAGCAGTTCACCCGCGATTTCATGGACCGCGAAGGCCTTCCTCAAGTTGATACTGAGGCGGCCATGCGGGCGGCTGGCGCCGCCGAAATGGGGAAAGGCGGGCCTCAGCTCTTCTCGAAGGAGTTCTTTGAAGCGCAGATGGAAGTGGTGATCGAGGAAAAAGTGTCCGTCTATGCTGCGGGTCTTGGCAGTCCCGAACCGTGGATGGACCGCCTGCATGCCAATGGCACCAAGGTCATGGCGGTGATCGGCAAGGTTAAACATGCCGAGCAAGTGGTCGGTTCGGGCATCGACATGATTGTGGCGCAGGGTCACGATGGTGGCGGTCACAATTCGCCGATCGGCACCATCTCGCTCATCCCGCAAGTGGTCGATGCGGTAGGCGATCGCGTTCCCGTCATCGGTGCCGGCGGCATTTCGGATGGCCGCGGCGTTGCTGCCGCGATGATGCTTGGCGCCGAGGGCGCATGGATCGGAACGGCGTTCCTCGCGACCGAGGAAGCGGGTATCGAACACTTCCAGAAAGAAGCGATCACCGAAAGCGGCGAGGACGACACGGTGGTCAGCCGATCGCTTACCGGCAAGCCTGCGCGCATGATTCGCAACAGATGGGCCGATGCATGGGCTGCAGCCGACAAAGAGCCCCTCCCCATGCCGTACCAATCGATGATTTCCGGGCCGGTAATGGCCTCCGGCATCAAGGCGGAGCGAAAAGACGTTATTCCCGGTTTCGCAGGTCAGGGGATCGGACTGATCGACGCGATCCGTCCCGCCTCCGAGGTCATGCAGGATCTCGTCACGGGGGCCGAAGAGGCGCTTTCATCCGCCAAGTCCTACTCGTGAACCGCAACGGAGGTATTGTCGTGAATGATGCACCAAACCTGCCGCAAGGGCACGAATTGCGCCGCGGCATTCGCCCTGGAGAAGCCTTGTCGGCAATGCGCCAGCTGATAGCGGACAAGGAAGACACTTCGCAGGTATTTCGCATCGTCCAGGCGCTATCGGGCAATTCCTACTACCGCAACTTCCGCCGCTTCGCCGCCTCGCCGCAAGGGCAGACGATCCTGACGGAACGGGCCGATTTGCTCGGCACGCTCAGCGACCGGGAGCGCCTGGCGCGCTGCGCGCCGGGGACGCTTGGCCGCGCTTATCTCGATTTCGTCTATGGCGAGGGACTGACCGCTCAGGGCCTGGCCGAGGCGAGCGAGGCAAGCGGCATGACAGAATTCAGCGATCCTGCGGTCACGCGCTATCGCCAACGTCTGCGCGATTCGCACGATCTGTTCCATGTGGTGACCGGTTATGGCCGCGATGCATTGGGCGAATTGTGCGTACTCTCTTTTGGCAATGCACAATTCTACAATCACGGCATCACCTTCATCGTTGCGGTCGGTGTCCCCAAACTGCTGGCGGAGCAATGGCAGCTCCCCGTCGCGCGCGCCGCGTTTGAGGCGTGGCGACTGGGTCGCAAGGCAGCGGACCTGACCACGTTCTATTGGGAAAGGTACCTCGATCGCCCGCTTGAGGAAGTGCGCCGCGATCTGAACCTCCAGCCCCCGGCAGTATATGTAGGCGTGCGTGATCTTTCACAGCGACTGGAGCGTGAGTTTCAGGCGCGCCGGCAAGGCGAGCTGCAGGCATGAACGGTCCCGCCGCCCTAAGCTTCAGCGACAGGTCCGCTATCACTGGCGTTGGCGAAACCGCTTTCGTCAAAGGCACCGAACGCACCGCAGTGGACATGATGCTGGAAGCATCGCGCCGCGCCATCGCGGATGCCGGGCTGAAACCTTCCGATATCGATGGCATGGTGCCGCCGCCGATCTATACGACGTCAGAGGAAATGGCCGCCAATCTGGGTATCGATGTGCTGCGCTATGCCGCCACAGTGCATATGGGCGGGGCCAGCCCGACTACGGCGCTGCAAAACGCGGCAATGGCGATCGCAAGCGGCCTGTGCGACCATGTGCTCATAACGCTGGGCTGGAACGGATATTCGGCGCTCAGGCCCAAGCCAGGTGCGCCGCCGACGCGGCCGATGAACATGAACACGCTGACCAACACGGTCAAAGGCTATTACAGTCCCTATGGCGTGTTTTTGCCGGTGCAAATGTATGCCTGGCTCGCGACCCGCCATTCAAAGCTTTACGGCGTCGGGCCTGACGCAATGGCGGCCGTCGCGCTGGCCTGCCGCCGCCATGCGCAGATGAATCCGCAGGCCTTTACCTATGGGCGCGAGCTGGACGCGGAAACCTATCACTCGGCGCGGTTGATTTCCGAACCTTTCCGCCTTTACGATTGCTGCCTGGAAACCGACGGAGCCTGCGCAGTCGTCGTCTCGCGGATGGACCGGGCAAAAGACATGCCGCATGTCCCCATCAGCATTGCGGGCGCAGCCGAGGGACATCCCTATCCGGCCGACGACATCCCTTCCCGGCCCGATCCGTTCAAAATCGGCCTCAGCTATGCCGCCCCGCGCGCCTTCGACATGGCGGGCGTTCGCCGCGAGGACATGGATTTCCTGCAGATCTACGACTGCTTTACCTATGTCGTCCTGCTACAGCTCGAAGCGCTGGGTTATTACGAGCCGGGCGGACAGGGTGAATTTGTCGCCGACGGGCAGATCGAGCTGGGCGGGCGCTATCCAGTCAACACCCATGGCGGCCTGCTGAGCGAAGCGCATGTCTGGGGCCTCAACCACGTGGTCGAAGCGGTGCGTCAACTGCGCCACGATTGCGGCGAACGCCAGGTCGAAGGCGCGCAGACCGGACTGGTCACCGGCTGGGGCGACTTGGGCGATGGCAGTATCGCTATCCTGAGGAGGTTTGCATGAGCGACGAGAAGGATCTTCCGCCCAAAATGCGTGCCTCGGCGCAGAAGGTGCCGCCAAAGCCGCAACCGCGCCCGCAGGATCCGGTGGAACAGGAATTCTGGAACCGTTGCCAGGACGGCAATCTCTATTTCCAGCGCTGCGGCGAATGTGGCACCTTCCGCCACCTGCCACGCTACATGTGCGCAAAATGCGGCTCGCCCGACTTTTCTTGGGAGCAAAGCAGCGGAAAAGGTACGCTGTTTTCCTGGACGGTCACACATCAGGCTCTGCACCCTGCCTTTGCCGCTGACATTCCGTTTGTCTCGGCGGTGGTGGAACTGGAAGAAGGCGTCCGCATGGCCACGCGCCTGATCGATTGCGACCGCGACAAGCTAGAACTGGACCTTCCGGTAACGCTCGATTTCGAACTGATCGGCGCGGATTTCCGCCTGCCGGTTTTCCGCCCCGATACGAACCTGCCCCACGAAGGATAAGCACGAAATGGATCTCGAATATGGACCCGAATATGACGCTTTCCGCGAGGAAGTGCGACAATTCCTAAAGACGTACGGGAATCGTGCGCCAGCCGTGCAGGGCCGGGCCGCCCGCCCCTGTCCCGAGGCGGTCGAGTGGCAAAAACTGCTGATCGAACATGGCTATACCGCCCGCACGATCCCCACGGAATACGGGGGTTACGGGGCCGAGCCCGACATTCTCAAATCGCGAATCATCGCCGAGGAATTCGCGCGCGCCGGCATTCCCGGCGGACTTGCCAACCAAGGCATATCGATGCTGGTCCCTACACTGCTGGAACTGGGAACCGAGGCACAGAAACGCCAGTGGGTCGAGCCGACGCTGAAAGGCGAGGTCGTATGGTGCCAGGGCTATTCCGAGCCCGGCGCGGGATCGGACCTTGCCAGCCTGAAAACCAGCGCGCGGATCGAAAACGGCGAATTCGTGATCAACGGCCAGAAGATCTGGACCAGCACGGCCAAGCAGGCGGACATGATCTTCTGCCTGGTCAGGACCGAACCTGACGCGCCCAAGCACGGCGGCATTTCCTATCTGATATTCTCGATGGATACGCCGGGGATCGATGTGCGTCCGCTCAAGACCATGACCGGTCACGCCGAATTTAACGAGACGTTCTTCACCGACGTGCGGGTGCCGATGGACCAGATCGTCGGCCAGCGTGGTCAAGGCTGGTTCGTCGCCAATGCGACACTGGGTCACGAACGCGGCATGCTGGGCGATCCCGATGCGCTGGAAAACCGATTTCAGGCACTGGTCAAGCTAATGCAGAAAGAACGTGTCGGCCAAGGCCGCGCGATCGACAATGCCGTGCTGCGCGACCGGTTGGCGGCGCTTCAGGCCGAAGTTGCAGCGATGAAATACAACGGAATGCGTATCCTTTCGGACAATCTGAAGGGCGAACCCGGCGGCATGGCCAAGCTGATTGTCAAGCTGCAAAGCTGCGAACTGGCGCATCAGATATCGGCTCTGGCGATCGACGCCATGGGCGAGATCGGCATCCTTTATCACGGTAGCAATCGCGAGCGCGAAGGAGGCGCGTGGCAGTGGAACTACATGTTCCAGCTGGGCCTTATCATCGGTGGAGGTACCGCGCAGATCCAGAAGAACATCATCGCCGAACGCGGTCTCGATATGCCGCGCGAACCTAAGCTGGCCAAACCTGCGCCGGCCGAACAGGGCGCCGCCGTCGCGGTCCGCCAGAAACAGGGAGCCGCCTGATGGATTTCGGACTGTCGCAAGACCAGCAGATGCTGCGCGATACAGTCGCGCGATGCCTCGCCGACACCTGCCCGCTCGACCATGTGCGTGAGTGCGCCGAAGGCGAAGCTTCTTACAGCGAAAAGGTGCAGTCTGCACTGAGCGAACTGGGCATCACAGGAATGATGGTTCCCGAACAGCATGGCGGCCTCGGTATGACCTTGCTAGATGCAGCTGTTGTGGCCGAACAGCTTGCCTATGCGGTCGCTCCGGTGCCGTTTCTCGCCAGCCATGTGCTTGCACCCATCGCGCTGGCGCAAGCCGGCAACGAGCAGCAGCAGGCTGAGTGGTTGCCTCAGATCGCCAGCGGCAAAGCGCAGATCGCCGTTGCCATTGCCGAGACTATTGAGGTGCGCGACGGGGCGGGCGTAACCTGCAACAGCGGCAAGCTGGACGGCACGGCGCTGTTCGCACTCGATTTCACCGGCGCCGAGGCCTTCCTGGTGGCCGATACCGCCGGGCGGATGCACTTCGTCCCCGCCGATGCACCGGGGCTGGAGAAAATCCCGCTGACGACGATCGACCGCACCCGCAGCGTAGGGGAAATGCGGTTCGAGACCGTTGCGGCCGAACCACTGGCCGACGATGGCGGAGCGACTGCGGCACGGCTGCGCGATGCGGGCCGGGTGATCCTGGCCGCTGACAGCCTCGGCGCGGGTCAGGCCATGATTGAGAAGGCGGTCGATTATGCCGGACAGCGCGAACAATTTGGGCGGATCATTGGCAGCTTTCAGGCGGTCAAGCATATGTGCGCGGAAATGGCAGCCCGTCACGAACCATGCCGCTCCCTGATTTGGTACGCAGCGCATGCTTTCGACGCAGCGTCGGATGAAGCCACGCTCGCCGCGTGTCACGCGAAATCGCATACCGGCGAGGTGTATCGCTTCGTCGCGCGCACTTCCACCGAAGTGCATGGCGGGATGGGCTTCACCGACCTGCTTGGGCTCCATTATTGGTTCAAGCGGATCGGTTTCGATCGCCAGGTTCTTGGCGGCCCCGAAGCGGTGAGAGCCGAAGCAGCAGCGCGGCAGGGGTGGACCCGGGCAGCGTGATTTAAGTAGCTGCGGGGACGCCGCGAGACAAGCGGCGCCCCGCCAAGAGATGAGATGGAAACGTGATCGACTGGAACCTTGGCGACATTCTTGATGCTATCGAACCGGCCATGCCGAAGGATGCGCCCGCGCTGATCCATGGCGACCGGATCATCACATGGCCGGAAATGTCAGTCCGTTCGAACAATCTCGCGCGCAACCTGCGGGAACGCGGTGCCGTCGACGGGGCGAAGGTGGCGTTCTACATGCGAAACCGTCCCGAATACGGCGAGCTGATGGCGGCCTGCTTCAAGGGTCGGCTCACGCATGTGAACATCAATTATCGCTACGTGCCCAAAGAAGTATTCTACATCTTCGACGATTCCGACAGCGAGGTGATCGTCTACAGCTCCGAATTTCGCGACTATATCCTTGAGCTGAAGGACCGGCTTGAGAAGGTCCACACTTTCGTCGAGATCGGTGATGCGTCGGAAATCGCCCCTTTCGCCGTTCCCTATGAACATCTCACGACGCAGGGAGACGGTTCGCCTCTAGGCATCGAGCGCTCACCAGGCGATCTGCTGTTCATCTATACCGGCGGCACCACCGGCATGCCCAAGGGCGTGATGTGGCGGCACGACGACATGCGCAAGGCTCAGCTCGATGCGCAAAAGCTGCTCGGCCCGGTGCCGCAGTCGCACGAAGAAAACGTCGCGCTGATCAAGAGCCAGGGGCCGGGACGCCGCACCCTCCCCTCCTGCCCGCTGATGCACGGCACAGGCTTTATCACCGGGATCGGCGCGCTGATGTCGGGCGGTGCAATCGTTACACTCTCCGACCCGTCATTCGATGCCGAAGAGTTGTGGGAGACGGTCGAGAAACACAAGGTCGAGAGTATCGCAATCGTGGGTGACGCTTTCGCCAAGCCGATGCTTCGCGCCCTCGACGAACATCCCGGCCGCTGGGATACCAGCAGCCTCGTGTCGATCATCTCGTCCGGCGTGATGTGGAGCAAGGAGGTCAAGGCCGGTCTTTGCAAGCACATTTCTCAAGTCATCCTGATGGACAGTTTCGGCGCTTCCGAAGGCCTCGGCTACGGCCTTTCGGTCACCACCGCGCAAGGCGGCACCAACACCGCCAAATTCGGCATCGGTGAGTTCTGCGACGTGTTCGACGAGAACGACCAGAAGATTGAGCCGGGCAGCGGAGTATCCGGCTTTATCGCGCGCAAGGGTGCGATCCCGCTCGGCTATTACAAGGACCCTGAAAAGTCGGCGAAGACCTTCAAGACAATCGACGGTGTGCGTTACTCGATACCGGGCGACTGGTGCCGCGTGGAGACCGATGGCAGCCTGACCCTGCTCGGCCGGGGCAGCGTGTGCATCAACACCGCCGGTGAAAAGGTCTATCCCGAAGAAGTCGAAGAGGTGCTGAAGACTCACCCCGCGATCGCCGATGCGCTGGTCGTCGGGGTACCGCACGAGAAATGGGGTCAGGCGGTGACCGCCGTGGTCCATCTCGACAAGCAGGGCGAATTCGATGAGCAAACTGTAAAGGACCACGTCCGCGAACAGCTGGCAGGATATAAGACGCCCAAGTCGATCCATCCTACCGACACGCCTCTGCGCGCCTCGAACGGAAAGGCGGATTACGCAGCGGCAAAGAAAATTGCGGAAGGCAGCAGGGTGGCAGCGTGAGCGGCAAGACCACGCCAGACTATGACGCGGTGATCGTCGGTGCCGGTTTCAGCGGCGTCTACCTGCTTCACAGACTGCGCGAGGCCGGGTTCAATGTCCTGCTGGTCGATGCTGCCGCCCAGCCCGGCGGCATCTGGTACTGGAATCGCTACCCGGGCGCGCGGGTCGATTCGCAGGTTCCGCTTTACGAATTCTCTCTTCCCGAAGTCTGGCGGACATGGTCGTGGACTGAGCGCTTCCCCGGCTGGAAAGAGCTCCGGGCCTATTTCCGCCATGTTTGCGATACCTTCGATCTGTGGCCGCAAATGCGCTTGGGCACGAGGGTCGAAAGCGCACGCTTCGCCGAAAAGGCATCGCTCTGGCGCCTGCATCTGGACGGTGGGGACACGGTGACAGCGCGGTTTCTCCTGCCGGCTCTCGGCTTCGCGTCGAAGCCTTATGTCCCCGACATTCCCGGCCTCGACACCTTCGCTGGCGAATGGTGCCACACCGCGCGCTGGCCTCAGGAAGGCATTGATCTGGCAGGTCGCAAGATCGCCCTGATCGGTACCGGGGCGAGCGGCGTACAGGTAGCGCAGGAGGCGGCGAAATCCGCAGATCGACTGACGCTGTTCCAGAGAACGCCGATCCTGGCCTTGCCCATGCGCCAGGAGACCTTAACCGAAGAAAGGCAGGAGCGCGAAAAGCAGGGGTATCCGGCCATTTTCGAACAACGCAAGCAGACCAGCGGGGGTTTTGAATACCAGTCGCTGGAAAAATCGGCACTTGAGGTTAGCGATGAGGAGCGCACCGCACATTTCGAGCATCTCTGGCAGCGCGGCGGTCTAAAATTTTGGTATCACAATTTTGCGGATATGCTCACCAACCGCGAAGCAAACCGCTACGCTTATGATTTCTGGCGCGACAAAGTCCGGGAGCGGATCGTCGATCCGGCGCTTGCGGAAAAACTTGCTCCTGCCGAGCCGCCCCACCCCTTCGGCACCAAGCGGCCATCGCTGGAACAGAATTATTACGAGATTTTTGCGCAGGAAAATGTCGCGCTCGTCGATCTGAAGGAAACGCCGATCGTCCGGATCAGCGCGGACCGTATCGAAACTCAGGATGGGGCGTTTGACTGCGATCTGATCGTCTTTGCAACAGGCTTCGATGCCGGACGCGGCGGACTGATCGACATGAATATAACCGGGCTGGGCGGGCTCGGTTTGGCACAGGCCTGGAACGATGGCCTGCGCGCTTATTTGGGCATGGCCGTGGCGGACTTTCCCAATATGCTGTTCGCCTACGGTCCTCTAAGCCCTTCGGGTTTTTCGAATGGTCCGACGACCGCCGAGATACAAGGCGACTGGATTTGCGATTTCCTGGTCCGGCTAAGAGACGAAGGCATCGTCCTTTTCGATACGGAACCCGAAGCCGAGACGACCTGGACCGAAATGGTCGCGCAGGCGGGGGCGATGACGCTCTTTCCCGAAGCAGACTCCTGGTACATGGGCGCCAATATCCCGGGCAAAAAGCGTCAACTGATCAATTTTCCCAGCGTGGTCGGTTATGCCGCACTTTGTGATGATGTAGCGCATGACGGCTATCGCGGCTTCGTAACCGAAAAACCCACAAACACGGAACCCTTCGCGCAATGAATGAAATGACCCCTGTAAACAACCTTCCGACTGACATCGATTCCTTGTGGGCCGGGGACGGTTCGCACCTGCCCGAATGGTTCATAGCAGCACTGAACGTGCCGCGCGAAGAAGCTTATGTAGAGATTTCCGGTGCCAAGGTGCACTATCTCCGCTGGGGCAGCCCCGAGAAGCCCAAATTGCTGATAACGCATGGCTTCCTCGCCCATGCCCGATGCTTCGCCTTCATCGCCCCCTTCTTTGCCCAGGATTATGACGTCGTAGCCTTTGATCTGGCGGGCATGGGTGACAGCGAAATGCGGGGGGCAGCTGACACGGCGGCCCGCGGGAGGGAATTCACCGAGGTTGCCGAGGCCCTGAACATGTTTGCGGATGGCCAAAAGCCAACGATCATCGCGCACAGCTTCGGTTCGGGTGCCGCGCTGACAGCCGTGACCCAGTCGCCCGACGCCTTTGCTGGAGTGGTCGTATGCGACCTTATGATCATGCGCCCTGAATTGCTTGAAAAATACTGGAAGAACGATCGGTCGAGCCCGGGATCAGGGAATCCGGACAAGCCCAACAAGCGCTATCCCAGCTATGAAGCAGCGCGTGCGCGCTACATCCTATCCCCGCCTCAGCCCGTCGAGGAGCCATTCCTGCTAGATTATATTGCGTATCATTCGCTGAAGCATGAAAGAGGCAGTTGGACGTGGAAATTCTCACCAGAGGTTTTCCGGCGGAGCAATAGGCCCGAGGAGTGGCTGAACATGGGTAAGCGCCTGGTGCAAGCGCCGGGCCGCAAAGCAATCGTGCACGGCGGTAACAGTCTGCTCTTCTCACAGGATTCTGCCGATTACATCCGCGAGATGGGTGGAACCGACATCCCGATAATAGCCATACCGGAAGCCCGCCACCACCTGATGCTCGATCAGCCATTGGCCTTTGTCGCAGCTCTCAGGAGCGTTCTTTCTTTTTGGAAAAGCTCCCACGAACGCTAACCGCAATGTTAGAATGACCTGTCATATCTTCGATGAATTGGGTGGTCGAGAATACCAAATATGAATTTTGATACCTTGATTTGAACCTAGTTGTTTAGTCCCGGCATATGATGGGTTGGATTGAGCGTAAATCTGTTTGGTTCGGTTGTCCACATTTTGCAGATGTATTCGAAGGGTGTGAGTCTCTTGAGGGTCTTCAGCCGCCGACCATAATTGTAGGCATCGATGAAGTCGTGGAGATGTGCAGTCAGCTGCGCATGGCTGTCATAATGATACCGTTTGACGGTCGCCTCCTTGATTGTTCGGTTCATCCGTTCGACCTGCCCGTTGGTCCAGGGATGCTTGATCTTGGTGAGCCGGTGCTCGATCCCGTTTTCTTCGCAGCGCATATCGAACATGTGGGTCATGTAGGTGGCGGTCGGACCGTCAGCGTAGCGCGGCGGGAAGGTGAACTGGATACCATTGTCGGTCAGCACGGTGTGGATTTTGTATGGCACGGCCTTGATCAGGGAGACCAGGAAGGCTGAGGCTGTCACCCGGTTCGCCTTGGCCACGAGCTGGACGAAGGCGAACTTGCTGGTCCGGTCAATACCGACATACAGGTGCAGCTTGCCTTCCGCGGTGCGGACCTCGGCGATGTCGATATGGAAGTAGCCGATGGGGTATGTCTTGAACTTCTTCTTCGGCTCCTTGTCCCCAGTAACTTCGGGCAATCGGCTGATCCCGTAGCGCTGCAAACAGCGGTGCAGCGACGAGCGTGTCAGGAGCGGGATCGTTGCCTGCAATGCGTAGAGGCAGTCGTCCAGCGGCAGCAGTGTATGCCGACGGAAGGCAACGATGATGGCCTCTTCTTCGATAGTCAGGACGGTGGACTTGGCCTCCTTGGGGCCGGTGGGGAGGTCGTGCACTGACGTGCGCTGCTTCCACTTGGCCACTGTCTTCGGGTTGATGCTGTAGCGCCTCGAAAGCGCCATCAGGCTCTCTTGACTATGTTGTATTGCTCGACGGACTGTCTCTGTCGTGGTGGCGCTCCCGTGTAGAATCTGTCCCATAGCGCGTCCTTCCATTGGTGGGTGAATATTACACCATCAAATGCCGGGACTAAACACCTAGTGCGTTGTAGCGGCATCGGCAAAAGGTTGCGTTGATGCCGTGATGAGACAATTTGACTAAGCGCGGCGCTCTTTCCACAATCCTCCCGATAGCTTTGCGCGAACGCGGGTTTTAAGCCGAGCATAGTCATCAGGCAAAGCATATGCAGCAGGCACTACCAACAATGTCAAAAAGGTCGATGTCGCTAATCCGCCCATAATGATAAAGCCCATAGCATTGCGCCATTCGGCTCCATCCGACTGAGCAAAGGCGACAGGCATCATTCCGAAAATTGCTGCCAGAGCCGTCATTAACACTGGCCGGAGCCGTTCGGGTGCGGCTTTTTGCATGGCATCCGCTGCGTCCATACCTCCCCGCCGATATTCATTGGCAAGATCCACAAGAAGAATCCCGTTTTTCATCACGATCCCCATCAGGGCAATCATTCCGATTTGGGCGAACATGCTCAATTCCTGATTGGAAAGCCAAAGTGCAATAAACGCTCCGGAAAAAGAAAGGGGAGCCGTAAGCATGATCAGGACAGGTTGTCCGAAGCTGTTAAATTGGCTGGCGAGGACAATATATAGGGCCACAAAAGCAAGCGCAAACGCTAGCAGTATGGCAGAAGTTGTGTCTGCCAGTCTCCGCGCCATACCCTCCATTTTGGTCGACATTCCTTCAGGTGGGGGATTGTTGGTCAGGATTTTTTCAACCTGAGCGACAGCGACGCTCAATGCTACGCCGGGCGGCGTGTTTGCCATGACTGTAATTTGCCTCGCTCGGTCCACGCGATCAATCTGAGCTGGGCTGTCGGCAACTTCAATATCAGCAACTGCCGCCAGATCGACTAAACTTCCACTTCCTGATCGAACTGGAAGCCGGGCAATGTCGTTCAAAGTTTGCCGTTTATCTTCATCCACTCGCACTCTCACATCATAGCGTCTGCCGTCGGCTTCAAATGTTCCCGCATCACTCCCGCCAATTAAAGTTCGCGTTGCTGCTGCGACATCCCGAGCCGTCACCCCTAAATCTGCGGCCCGATTGCGGTCTAACCTGATCTGCAATTCCGGCCTGCCGCCTTCGTAGGTAGAGGCGACATCCACCAGTTCTGGGGTAGCACGCATTTCCTCCGCGATGATATTTGCATATTCATTGATCGTCGTAAGGTCGGAACCAGAAATTATAAGCTCTATCTGAGCCGATCCCACACCGGCACCGGAAACCCATGGAACTTCTACAACCGAAATATCCGTGGCTTCTGGCAGCGTCTTTGCAAGGACCTCACGCGCTTGGTCCATGATCGCGCCCTGCTCGACTGATCGTCCCTGTTTAGGACTGAGATCAAAATAGAAATCGAGCAAGTTGGTTTTCTGATTGGTACCTGCCCCTATGGTTACGAAAACATATTCTACATCTTCAATATTGCGTAGCGCTTCGTCGGCTCGCAGCGACGCCTCTTTAGCTGTCGCAATCCCAGTTCCCAACGGAAGTTCAACACTTGCAAGGAACTCTGATCTGTCCGTGAGGGCCATGAAGGTGGCGGGCACCATTGCTGCGAAAAGACCGCCGATTAAAAGACTTATGATGGCTCCCAAAAAAACGAGATATCGTCTTCTGATCGACCAACCTACAAGCCGTTCGTATCGCTTTCGCATGATCTGGTGGAAGATTTCAATTTTTCCCAGCCAGCCTGTTTTCTCTTTTTCCGATTTCAGGAATCGAGACGCAAGCATGGGCGACAGGGTAAGCGCCACCAGCAATGAGACGCTAACCGAAAATACTATCGCCAAGCCATATTGAAAAAAGAAACGTCCGACTATCCCTTCCATAAAGGCAATAGGCACAAACACTGCCAACGTGGCAAATGTCCCGGCAAGCACCGCCAATGCGACCCGCTTGGTTGCTTTTGGTGCGGCCTCCATTGGATCAGCGCCTTCATCGACATCGCTTTGCACGGCTTCAACAACGACGATAGCGTCATCAACAAGCAATCCAATCGCGACCGTCAAGGCCAATAATGTCATGAAATTAAGCGTAAAATCGAAGGCGGCAAAGGCAGCGAACGTGGCAATAACGGAAGTCGGGATGGCCAGCATAACGATAAAAGTTGCCCGCCAGCTGAGCAGAAAAAAGAATGTGACAAAAACAACCAATACCACCGCGATCATCAGATCAAACAGAACATCACCAATGGCCGATTCGATGAATCTCGCTGTTTCTCTCGTGACAACAATTTCAACCCCGCTCGGCAGCTGGTCCTTGATCTGCTCGATTTCCGCTTTGATTGCTCTGGTCATTGCAACGGTATTGCTTCCAGATTGCTTGCGAACCTCAAGCACAACCCCGGGGCGACCATTTAATTGGGCATAGCTGGTTTCATCCTCGACCGAGTCTTCCACGCGACCGATATCGCGGACCCGTGTGACCTGTCCGTTGGGCCGATATGCTACCGCGAGATTGCCAAATTCCGAGGCTGTATTGGCTTCCGCCAATGTTCTGGTCCCATATTGCTTGCTGCGACCATCAATCTCAAGGCGGCCGCCCGGCAACTCGGCATTTTCGTTTCTCAAGGCGGCTACGACATTATCCGTGCTAATAGCGCTTGCCCGCATTTTTGCCGGATCAAGCCAGACCCGCATTTCTCTCTCGCGCCCACCTACAATGGAGATAGAACCTACGCCGCGAATACGCTGAAGCCTCTCTTTAACGACCTCATCGGCAAAGACCGTGAGTTCTCGGACCGGCGCATCTCCTGCGATAAGCAGCGACAGTATCGGCGCTGCGTCCGGATCAAGCTTTTCGACAATAGGCGCGTCCGATTCTTCCGGCAAATTGCTTAATATGCTGGCCACCCGGTCCCTGACATCCTGGGCCTTCACGTCGGCATCTTCCGACAACTCAAACTCCAACACGACCTGACTGACGCCTTCGGCGCTGACTGAACGCATTTGCCGAATGCCAGAAACGCTGTTGACCTCTTCCTCGATAACGTCGGTGATTTCAGTCTCGATCGTATCTGGAGACGCGCCGGGCAAAGTCGTTGTTACCGAAACGTAAGGGAATTCGATTTTGGGGAACAGATCAACACCCAGTCTCCCGAAACTCAACAGACCCAGAACGACTAGCGAAGCAATCACCATTGTCGCAAAAACGGGACGCCGGATCGAGACATCAGAAATCCACATCAGCTTACCGTGCAGGCTTTCTTTGCTTGCGCTCTACTTTTTGCCCATCGCGCAAAGTGGATGGTGGGTTTTGGATGATTTTTTCGCCGGTCCGGACGCCCTGGGTGACCTTGACCCGTTCGAAATCTATGCTTTCGACCTTTACATCCCTTCGGCGTGCGATGCCTTTCTCAAACAGGAATATATATGCGGCTGCGCTATCACCTTTCACGGCTGATCTAGGAAGAATAATTGCGGATTCCGGCGGCGTCTCGATAAGCGCGCGCACGCCAAGTCCGCTACTGATTCGATAATTGGGGTTTCTTATCGGCAATCGCAATTCGACCGTCCGGGATTCCGGGTCAACCCGGTCATTGATGATGAACACAAAGCTGTCGAAAGGCTCATCAAAGCCATCAATATAAACTTTTGCCTTCTGGTTGAGCTTGAAATCATCAACCCGGGCCTGCGGAGCACTGACGATTGCTGCCACTATTTCTAATTCCTGTAGTTGCAAGGCTGCAGATTGTTCACCCATCGAAAAGCGATTGTTGAGATAGGACCCCTCATCGACCAATCTGGCTGTAACGACGCCGTTATATGGAGCGCGGGCAACAGTATCGCGCAGCGCCTGTTTGGCCGTGGCCAGTAGCGATTGCGATTGAGATACCTGCGCTTTCGCGACGACCAGGTCTGTTTCAACCCTTTCGACCTGTGCTTTCGATACAAAGCCTCGCGGGGAAAGCGCAATTACGCGGTCATGTTGGCGCTGGGCCTGTGTCGCCTGCGCTTCCGTCAGGCGTAGCGCTGCGGATGCTTCCGCAACCCGTCTTTTATAATCTGCTTGCCTGATCTGGAAAAGCGCTTGGCCCTTTTTGACCCTATCGCCGACGGTCACAAACATAGTTTCAAGCGGTCCTTCCACGAGAGCGCCGATTGCGCTGCTCTGCTTGGCCGCAATCGTTCCAAAAACCTCGACAGGATCGGCCAAAGGTTCGGACTTCGCTATCAGAAAGTCTACTTCGAATGCGGCGCTTGTTTGAATGTCATCATCATTGGCATTCGCAGTATCGTCGTTCGCACAGCCCGAAACCAAGCCCAGCATGGCTACAGACAAGAGAAATATGATATTTTTGACACCCATTTACGTGCTCAAATATGTCCCGCGCCCGCTGGCTACCAAGCGATCATCATCATCTAAAATGCGGGTGTCTGCGGTGCTTATGGTTTTTCCTAGCTTCACGACCTGCCCAATTGCACGAAGCGGGCCGTTGGTGGCTGCCCGATGATAATCTACCCTCAGATCCACGGTCGCCCTGGCAACGCCCCCTGCAGCAATAATCGCATAAAGCCCGGTTAAATCGATCAGAGATGCCAATATGCCGCCGTGCACGGCTCCAATCACGGGATTAGATACGAGTTCGTCCCGCCACGGCATTTCCAGTTCCAGTTGATCGTTGTTTTGCTGAACAATTTTCAGACCCAACCAGCGATGGAAAGGCGCAATCTGCATTACGTCAGCAAGATTTTCCGTATCATATTTCATGCTGCGGCACCGCGATTGTGGGTCGCATTCAAAAAGGAGATTATCGCCGAACAAAACGCATCATTGCGGTCACCGACGACCATATGGCTAGCATCCGCAATGTCGGTTAAAAGCGCGCTAGGAACCAGCGTTTGGAAATGGGCCACAGCTTCTTCAGAGACCATGTCGCTGGAACCTCCGCGTATGAGATGAACCGGCAGTGTCAACCTGGCAGCCGCAGCGCTTAACCTGTCGAAACCATTCTCTTTTGCTTCGGCAGCGTTGTCCCGAGCGTGCGTCACATGGTGAATAAAATTGGGGTCCCAATGCCAATAATATCGCCCGTTTTCCCGTTTGCGTAAATATCGATCAAGCTTGCCTGTGCCGGTGCGTTTCTCTCGCTGTGGCATATACTCGGCGATAATTTTGGCAGCTTCTTCTGGGGAGGAAAATCCATCTGTCATGTGGGCCTGCATGAACCCGACCACTCTTGATACCCCGACGGCTTCCATCTTCGGCGCGATATCAACCAAGGTGAGCGACCTAAAACCTGCAGGAGCCAGTTCACCGGCCGCAATCATACCCGCGATTCCGCCCAGTGACGCTCCCACTAACGCTGGAGGATTACTAAGCTGCTTGGAAATAGCGACAAGATCACGCGCAAAATCGCGCATATCGTAAGCGCCATCTGATGCCCATTCACTGTCCCCATGACCACGCATGTCAATGGCCGTCGCGCGGTAGCCAGCATTTGCGAGTTCGTCCAGCACCTTCACCCAGGCATGACGGGTTTGCCCTCCACCATGCGCAAGCATTACCGGAAAGCCGGTTTTTGGCCCAGTCGTGCTTGCCGTGATCTGCAAGCCGTTGTGACCGGCCAAGATACTCTCTTCATGGTCCATACTGATTTTATAGGCTGTATAGTGATAGACAGTAAAGGGCTTTATATTATATTAAATTTACGATATGGTCACTATCATGACAACCAAAACAGCTACAATGAGTGCCAACGCGCAAGACGGGTTCCTTAATGAGACCGATGAGTTTGCGTTTTTGCTGGAGGAAGTACCCCGAGTTCTGCGCAAGGCATTTGATGAATCGATTGCCCAGTTCGGCTTGTCCCGCACACAGTGGAGAACATTGGCCTATCTGATCAAGACCGAGGGAATGACGCAAACCGAGTTGGCAAATTGCCTTGAGCTGGAACGCGCTACGATCGGATTAACGATTGATCATCTTGAAAAACTGAGATTTGTCGAACGCCGGTCCGCAGAAGGCGACCGGCGCGTCTGGCGGATATTCCTGCGTCCAAAGGTAATCGATATCATTCCACAACTTCGGAAAGAGGCTAACGCCGTTTATAAAAAGATGTTCAAAGGCGTTTCCAACGCAGACGTGGCCATCATCCGAACCGCGATGGAAAAAATGGTTGGGAATCTAAGGGAATGTTGAGTGTTTAATCTCCCAAAATTTTAGCGAGTTCTGATCCTTCTCTCCCGTTGGATCAGCTGGAGCGAGTGGCTGGGGCCACTCGCTCCCTTTTTTTTGCAGTCCAGGCCAATTAATTTAATAATTATCGGACGGTGAATTATACCGTTGATACCTGCCGGGACACCAATCAAATATGCGCTAGCGCACAAAAGTTGCTATCGCCGTGGCTAGTGGTTTCTCTGATTCATGAAAACAGGTGGCGCGGACAAAGCTCGCGGCTTTGCCTTCACGTTCAAAACAGCTGTGCGTGAATAGATCGCGCGAACCTACGGCTGGACGCAAATAACGAATGTCAATTGACTCTAGCTGCTGGCCGATCGAACTTTCACCGCCTGCCACTCGGCCCTGGCATGCAGCCATCAGCGCCGCAGCAACGGCGCCGCCATGGACAATATTTCCGCTCTCCCAGCCCAAAACGGCCCGGTTTCCTGCAGCAATTTGTGGCGAGCCTGGTGCGCCCGATAAGCCCAAACTGGTGCTCATCGGTCCGGGCATTGCTTGAGGATCGAAATCACCGACCAAATTATAGTCGGCCGGAGCACCCCCCGGAAAGCTCCCCAAACGAAACAGGCCTGTTGCTGTTCCGACGATATCTTGGGACGAGTTGGTTACACTGCCTGTTACAGTGGCAGATGCTTTACCAACCATCACCGCTTCGGCGGTCAACGTCAATTCATCTCCCATCGAAGATCCTGATAAAAGTCCGATCCGCAAATCAAAAGTTGAAATCCCGATTTCTGTCCCAATCAAACCTTGCAACGATTGGGACAATCCTTGGTCCATAAAGCCCATGAGTGCTAGCGGATCAAGGTTTGGATTTCCCGGAGCTTTGGCAATCCGCCTATTGGCTTTCATTCGACTGATCGAACGCCCGCTGCTGCATTCCAGCAATTCCATACCGAGCGTCAATTGGTAAGGGGTTACAAGTCGAACCCGCATTTTCTCACCCGTCTGTTCATCTGGCTTAGATTGCGCAGTCATCCATTTATCTTCCAACAAGGCATACTCAACAAGGCATACTCAAAATTCCTTAGTTAGGCGTAAACTGCAAACAAAGGGCTCCGTTCGCCGGCGACGCGAAAACTGATGTCCGCAAAAACCCGAACGGTGCAAGGTAATTATGATCTAAGGGGATGAGGTCCAATGATTGCGTTTACAATCCTGAACAACATCCCCTTTGTCATTTGGTCATGTTAAATTACCAAGACCACAATCGGAGGTCGACGCAGCGCCGGTTCGCCTTGCCGAAAGTTTCTTAGCGTTGAGCACGCCGCACGTTAGAACTTCACCGTTGCCTCGATGCCATATGTGCGCGGTGTTCCCCGGTTAAGATAATCGAGTCCGAAGATGTCTATGTTCAACCCGTAGCTATAATAGACCTTGTTGGTCAGGTTCTTGGCCCACAGGCTCGCTGAAAAATTATCCTTCTGATATGTCAACCGGCTATTGACGAGCCAGTAGCCCGGGTTTCCGCAAGTGATTGCCGGGCCTGCAGGACGGACGCTACCAGGTGCACCTGGGCGATCACAGGGTGTTTGGCCGTAGTCGCCAAACGGATCGAAGAAATATTTTCCCGTATACGCAGCATCACCGCGCAGACTTAGCTTGCCTGAATCAGTGTCAAAAACGTCCCAGTCGAACCCTGCAGAAAACGTCTCGCGTGGAGCGTTGGGGAACGGATTTCCGTTTACATTGCGTGTGGGGCTTCGAGGATCAGTAGGATCGACAACATTTCCTTGATATTTACTGCGCAACAAGCTGACCGATGCGTCAAAGCGCAGGTTATCGGTAGCAATGATTGCGAGTTCCGCCTCACCGCCGTAGAGTTTGCCATTGGCGCTGCGAACAAACGTCGTCGCTCCAATCACCTGAGTGACCTGATGGTTGCTGTAGTCGTAGTAAAAGCCAGCTAAATTAAGCTGGACGCGCCGATCAAACAGGAGCGTTTTCAGACCGCCTTCATATGCGTTTATCTGCTCCGGCTCAACATAATAGACCTGATCGGTTCCCTGATACGCTAACCCATTAAAACTGCCGCTGCGATATCCTCGGCTGAAATTGACATATCCCAACACATCGTCGGTGAAATCATAACTGACATTGATCCGCCCCGTGACTCGGCTTTCTTTTTCGCGTTGCTCAAGCGGAGGTTGGTTTGGGTTGAAGGGGAAGGTATAGGGAATCGTACTTGCTCGCTCGGTTCCCCCCAAATCAACCAGCACTGTTCGTCCGTTGAGGTAGTTCACTTTGTCTTTGGTGTAACGCAAGCCGACACTGACCGTCAGTTCGTTGGTCACATCATAACTGGCATCAGCATAAATGGCAGCGGAAGGACGTTCGACGGTGAAATTCTGTTCACCGGTTATTGGTCCAAATGGGGGAGCGCCAGCTGCCCGACACGCAGCAGAAAGGGCTCCACCGAAGCCGCCGCCAGCCGAATTATCAATCTGGATATCGGTCTGGAGGGCAATAAGCGATCTCGCATCAAGGAACCCGTTGGGATTCCCGGTTGCAACCGGTGCACAGCTCGATGCAAGAGTGGGGTCAAGGGCTGGATTGACCAAAAATGCCGGGACAATCGCAGCAGCCTGAGGTGCAGAAACAGGTGCGTTAAAAAACGAGTCGCCAATGCCGAAACTGCGCAACACTGGATCCAGAACACCAAAGAAATCGATCCCGTTCCGCGTTTTGATTTTATCTACACCATAATAAAGTCCAGCGATCAGATTGAAACGGTCGTCCTTGTAAGCAAAGCGCAGATCCTGATTGAAATTTTTGCTCGTTGAATTGAAACGGATCGCGCAAACGTCATTCGGTGAACCGTCACAGTCAAACGGAGAAATGCTGTAATTCCCAGTATCATAACCGGTAATCGATGTAACCGAGAGGCTGTCACTAATCTCGTAGGCGACGTTTAGCGCCAGACCCTTCGACAGAGTGTAGTAGTTTCCGCCCGTATCGGCAGATACCTCGTCGCGGTTTAGCGCGCGCCCCCCATTCTGGGCGGGATCGAAACGTGAATAACCCAAAACATCACGGCCCTCTGCATATTGACCGAACGCATACGGGTTGGGTGCAACCGGATTGTCCCGGGAAATATATCCCTTCAAGTTGATATCAAGTGTATCAGTTGGTTTGAAACGGACCGACAGGCGGCCAGCAATCGAATTTGTCGTGCCGGTATCGCGGTTCTGAACGGGATTGAATTGCCAGCCATCGCCCTTGGCAAAGGTTCCCGCAAAGCGGATACCAAGCACATCAGGAACCAGAGTTGTTTCTATCGCACCTTGGATTGTCTTTGTGTCGTAATTACCGTAGCCAACCGAAAGCGTTCCAGTTGTATCAACAAGTTCGGGTTTGTTTGAAAAAAAGCTGATGGCACCGCCGGTTGTGTTCCGCCCATAAAGCGTTCCTTGCGGCCCACGCAACACCTCAACGCGTTCCAGATCGTAAAGCTGCTGACCGTGGCTGGCACGGAAGCTCTGGTAAACTTCGTCAACATACACACCGACAGGCGAAGCGGTTGAAGCATTAAATTCATTAGCCACTGAAACGCCGCGCAGTGCGAAGTTCGGTTGGGTGCGGCCATAAGGCGTGGTGATCTGAAGACTTGGTACAAATCCTTGCAAATCTGATGTTTCATCTACGCCGCGAGATTCCAGTTCCTTTGCCGTCAATGCGGACACAGCGACGGGAACATCTTGAAGCGCTTGTGACCGCTTTTGCGCAGTCACAACAATTACCTCAAAACCACTGGTATCTTGTTCTTTGGTTTGGGCCAAGGCAGTTCCTGATAGAGCTATTTGCAATACAAATAACGCGCAACCTCCAGCCAAATATGTTTTGTTCATGTTCTTCCTCCCTATTTTTCGGACTTTTTTTATTTTTGGTTTTCCAGAATAAACTCTGCAGCGCGCTCGGCGATCATCGCTACCGGGGCATTGGTGTTGCCGGATATTAGATTGGGCATAACGGAGGCATCGGCGATCCAGATATTTTGAATGCCGCGAACCTTTAATTTTTCGTCACACACAGCGGTTTCATCATTCCCCATCCGGCATGTCCCAACCGGGTGATAGACTGTATCTGCGCGCGCCCTTATCGCATCAATGAGTTCTGAATCTCCGCTCATGCCCTTTGTAAAAAGCTCAGTGCCGCGAATGGACTTAAGCGCGTCTGATTCCATAATATCGCGCACCAGCTTGAAGCCGGACAACAGGGTTTTAATATCACCATCTGTTGCGAGAAAATTTGGATCGATGACAGGAGCGGCAAGAGGGTCGGCCGAACCGAGTGTCACGGAACCCCTGCTCTCGGGTCGCAGCACGCAAACATGGCAGCTCATCCCTCCGCCCAAATGGATCTTGCGAGAATGATCATCAATAATGCCGTGGACGAAGTGCATCTGGACATCTGGTCGATTGCCACGACCTTTGGTGGATAGAAAAGCACCGCCTTCCGCCGCGTTGCTGGTAAGCGGACCACGACCATTACGGATATAGTCGGGAATCGACGCACCAATACGCGCGACACCGCCAGGGCTGACAGCAAATAAATCAGGACTTTTGGCGCGATATACCGTGACATGATCAGGATGGTCCTGAAGATTCTGGCCAATTCCCGGTATGTTCAACCGGACGGGTATAGAATGGCGTCGCAGTTCGGACTCCGGCCCAACGCCCGATACCATCAGAAGGTGCGGCGTACCGAACGCACCGCTCGTCAGCACAACGCCGGCATCAGCGCCAAGTGTCATAGACCGTTTGTTGCAAAGCACCTCCAGGCCCGTCGCTCGTTCACCATCCAATATAATGCGAAGCGCCTTTGTTCGTGTCATCACCGTAAGGTTCGGTCGATCAAGGATTGGTCGCAGATACCCGCGCGCTACACTCCAACGCCGGCCATCCTTTTGGTTTACCTGATAACGCCCAACGCCTTCTTGTTCAGCTCCGTTAAAATCGTTTGTTGTTTTGTGTTGTTGTTCCGCTGCAGCCTCGATGAAGAGATCGGTAACCGGGTTGGGTGAACGGTGATCTGCTACGTTAAGCGGTCCCGACACGCCGTGATATTGATCTTCACCGCGTTCATTGCATTCCGACATCTTGAAATAAGGCAGCACATCATCATAGGACCAGCCCGGCGCACTGTCCGCCGCCCAAGCGTCATAATCCTCGGCTTGGCCGCGGATATAGCACATCGCATTGATCGAGCTTGATCCACCAAGAACACGGCCACGCGGTTGATAACCTTTTCGGCCATTGAGTCCCGGCTGTGGAACAGTTTGATAGCCGTAATTATTGATTTTGGTTGGCAACATGGCGGCCATGCCAAGCGGCACGTTGACCAGCATCTGATCGTCATCTCCGCCAGCTTCAATCAAGCAGACCTGTATCGCCGGGTTCGCTGAAAGACGGTTAGCCACCACGCATCCGCCTGAACCTGCCCCAACGATTATATAGTCGAAAACATTTTTCCTCATCGAGCCGGTCATTGATATAAAATCAATGCTGCGCGAGAGGCAGGCGAACGATCAGTCCGTCAAGCTCTTCCGTAATCGATATTTGGCAGGCCAGACGGCTATATTCATCGGCTCCTTCCACAAATTCGAGCATATCGCTCTCACTGCCGTCCGAAGCGTGACCGGTTTTTTCAATCCACGCCGCGTCGATATGAACATGGCAGGTGCCGCAAGCTGCACATCCGCCGCAATCGCCATCGATGCCCGGGACTCCGTTGTCTCGGGCTGCCTCCATGACTGATGAATTGGCATTTACATTGACAAGATGGTCGTCACCTTGAGCGGTAATAAACTTTACTAATGGCATTGGTATTCCTTCACTCTTATCGCGCGTGAACGCGGACCATCATTTTGGTGTAACCTCGGACAAAATTCGACTGAACACGTTCGGGCTCACCGATCACTTCAATGCGGTCGAAGCGATTGAGTATTTCCTCCCACAAAATTCGCAGTTGCATTTCGGCAAGCCGATTACCAACGCATCGGTGGATGCCGAACCCGAAGGATAAATGCTGGCGAGGGTTCGGGCGATCGATGATAAACGCGTCAGGCCGATCAATGACTTCATCATCACGATTTCCCGAAAAATACCACATGACGACTTTGTCACCTTTGCGGATGGTTTTACCGCCAACAACCGAATCTTCCTTTGCTGTACGCCGCATGTGCGCCAAGGGTGTCTGCCAGCGGATAATTTCCGGCACCATGCTTTCAATTAGCGCTGGAGAGGCCCTCAATTTGGCCATCTGGTCCGGGTTCTGATGCAGCGCAAGAACCCCACCCGTCATCGAATTTCGCGTTGTGTCATTGCCGCCCACAATCAGCAGCAGCACGTTGCCGAGATATTCTTCCGGTGTCATGTTTCGGGTCGCCGGGGAATGGGCCAACATTGAAATAAGGTCATTGCCTGGATCCTCGTTTACCCGTTCATTCCAAAGCGTCTGAAAACATTGCGCACATTCCATTAATTCATCTTTGCGCTGCGCCCATGAATCAACGACGCCCCCGCCAGGTGCAGCTGTGGTCACATCCGACCAGCGAGTCAGCTTACGACGATCTTCAAACGGAAAATCAAAGAGAGTGGCCAGCATCTGGGTGGTAATTTCGATCGAGACCCGATCAACCCAGTCAAATTCTTCATCTATTGGCAGGCTATCCAATACGGCCCCGACACGCTCGCGAATGGTGCTTTCCAGAAGAGCAAGGTTACCGGGAGCTACGATGGGGCTGACGGCTTTTCGCTGTTCGTCATGGCGCGGTCGGTCCATCGCAATGAAATTAGGAAGGTCAAGCCCCTCTTCACCACCACCTTTTTGAATATTGTCATCGATGATGATGCCGCCGAAGCCTGCCGCCGACGAAAAGATGTCATGATGGGTATCAACATGCATGATGTCTTTATATTTGGTGATCGACCAATAGGGCCCGTAAGCACTCTCAGCGCAATAGTGGACAGGGTCTTCTTTGCGCAGACGTTCAAAATAGGTGCCAGCCGAATCGTCCTTGAAAAGCGCTGGTGAGCTTACGTCGATTTTATCAAGTGGTATCGCATACGCAGCTTCAGTGCCGGTTCGTGTCATGCTGGCCATCCTCTCTGATGATATATGATTTTTATTGAGTATAGTATCAGTTATAAGTGAGTATAATGTCAACAAGGAAAATCTGTTGCGATTTTTTTTGATGACCGGCACACAAGCGCGCTCGGATTTAAGCGGTGATGCCGGCCATCAATCAGGAGCCTAGTATATTGAAATACAAACACGAATTGGGGAAAAGGCGCCTGAAGCCGGACGAGAGGCGCAAACAATTGACACTCTGCGCGCTCCAAGCCTTTGCGGAGAACGGTGTCGCTCGTGCCACTCATTCTCACGTCGCGAAGCTGGCCGGAGTTGCGATACCAACCGTGCACTCCTATTTTAGATCACGGGAGGATCTGGAGTCAGCGGTGCTCGACGAAGTAGAAAACTACCTGATCAAACTCGTCACTGATTCGCTTGGTGGGAAAAAATCCGTGGAAGAAGCGCTTACGACGCTAGCAACCCGATTTGCCAACGACGCGACCACGAAATCTGATATCATTAAAGTTTGGCTAGACTGGAGCACCGGTGTTCGCGCTGGCGTATGGCCCCGATATCTTACTTTGTTGGACAAGCTACACTCGATTGCTCGACCGGTTTTTTCGCGTGGCAAACGTGAAGGTATACTGAGCGAAAATCTCAATGTGAAAGCAGCGGCCAGATTGTTCATAGGCGGCGGACATACTCTCGCACTAATGCAGTTTGCCAAAGTCCCCAACCGGGATCTAGCGATTTACATGGATCAATTTATACAGAGCTTGATGAACATCGGAAAGCCTTGATCATAGTTTTGGGATGAAGATGGGCGAATTGAACCGGAAATCGCTTCGCGCTCAGCAAGCGTAAGACCTAATCTGGATCGCTTCTACTTTGGTGGATGAATGCCGTCAGTGCGCGACAAAAAGGGACAAATCGATGAGGAAACCGGTCAACCCCGCGACCACTCGAGCTTATCGACTCCCCGCGCTGCCAACGATCCCATATCTCGTACTTCTGAAAGTCGGTAAATATATCCGCTGACTCTGTTTCATCTTCAACGCCCCATCTTCTTTCAAAAGATTAGATTGTTATGACGATCAGTTGAAATCACCACGCATTTGTGGGCGTTTGCCTACCAAACTATCCTGGTTGAACGCGGACGGCCGAATAACTTCTCGTACTGGGTAACAGTCACTAGGAAGCAGAATATGGAGCCGAATAAGTATTGAAGCGCACAGCCGTCGCAGTAATCGCGCCCCAAAATTAGGATCAAAGCCGCAGAGCTAGATTGCCAAACTAAAAAAATAGGGTCATAACCCTAAACATGGAGAGTCGCAGCAGCGATTGAGGAGGAGAAAGTAAATGGCAACAACACTGGCACCTGAAAAAACTGTATTTGATCCAATCGACGTTTCGCTGGCTGAACTTTACACAGAGGACCGCTGGCAGGAGCCGTTCCGCAAACTGCGCGCAAATGCACCTATCCAATATGTCCCAGATTCAAAATTCGGTCCCTATTGGTCGGTCTCCACCTACAAGCCTATTGTCCACATCGAGGCGCTGCCGAAAATTTTCTCTTCTTCGTTTGAATATGGCGGTATTTCGATAGCATTTTATCCGGATCGCCTTCTGCCGGACGAGTTTCGCCAGCCGCAATTTATAGCTATGGACCCGCCACAGCATACAGCCCAGCGCCGGACAATTGCTCCAGCCTTTGGCCCCAGCGAGGTCAAGACAATGCAGGACGAAGTGCGCCAACGCACAGCAGAAGTTCTGGATTCTCTTCCCATTGGAGAACCGTTTGACTGGGTTGAGAAGCTATCTATCGAACTGACCACCGGCATGCTTGCGAAGCTGTTTGATTTTCCTTGGGAAGAACGCGACAAACTGACCTATTGGTCAAACATGCTGGGCGATGTCGAGCTGGTCCATCAGGAGGGCGGGATTGCGCGGCGCAATAAGATTGCGATGGAAATGGCAGGTGCCTTCGCCGAACTCTGGCAACGCAAGGCAGCCGGTGAACCGGGCAAAGACCTGATCTCGGTAATGATGCAATCGGACGCGATGAGCGAGATGAGCCAGGAAGAGTTTATCGGTAATCTCATTCTGCTGATCGTTGGCGGCAATGACACTACGCGCAATTCGATGAGCGCCTATGCTTATGGTCTAAGCCAGTTCCCGGAAGAACGTGCCAAGCTGGAAGTTGATCCGTCTCTTATCCCCAATGCGGTGAGTGAGCTGATCCGCTGGCAGACACCGCTCTCCCATATGCGCCGGACGGTGATGGAAGACACCGAGTTCGAAGGCGTGCAGATGAAAAAGGGCGACAAAGTTGTGCTCTGGTATATCTCTGCCAATCGCGATGAGAGCGTGTTTGACGATCCCGACAGCATCCGCGTTGATCGCGAAAACGCGCGGCGACACTTGTCCTTTGGCTATGGTATCCACCGCTGCGTTGGCGCGCGGGTTGCTGAGTTGCAACTGCACGTGTTGCTGGAGGAAATGGCTAAGCGGCGACTACGGGTGGATGTGCTTGAAGAGCCAGAGCGCGTCCCGGCCTGTTTTGTGCACGGATACAAGAAGATGATGGTCAAGCTGGAGAATTACTGAATTGAAAACCCGCGACCGGATCGTGATGGAGGCGAGGCGGCTATACAACCGAAACGGTTATGGCAATGTTTCCAGTGCGACGCTCGCGTATCATCTCGGCATTTCGGAGGGCAATCTCTGGTATCATTTCAAAGCCAAGCGTGCGATCCTCCGCGCTATCAGCGAGAAGTTCGCGCAGGATATCGAAAAGCGCCTGTCGCGCGCGCCGACCGGCGAAGCGGATATCGTTGATGAATATACCGCCCTGTTACAGGCTATTATTGACGAGCTTCACGAATATCGTTTTCTTTACCGCGACCAAGCGGATTACGGCGAGCATGATGAGATCGTGCAGCAGGGCGTGCGCGGCTGGACCGAGCGGACCCATCGGCAGTTTCAAACCTATCTAGCAGGATTTGTCGCGGCCGGCCTGCTCGACTGGCCCAAGGACCGATTGGCCGACCTCGCTATCAACGTGACCATCATCCTGCGCTACGGTCTTGAATATTTCCGTGAGATGGGCGATCCAATTCAGGAGGGCGGCGGCGCGATACGCAATACATTGCTCCGGCATCTGACTTTGTTCGAATATCGCCTGCTGCCAGAAACGGTGCTCCGGCTACGACGGTTCATTGACCGGATGGAAGTTGAGAGAGAAGCGATGGGCAAGACCATTGGAAAAGTTTTGGAATAGCTGCGCTAGCAAAACGGGACCATCACAGCGGTCACAAACTTGAGGCCACCTCGAAAATTACCCTTTCGTGTGCGCCGATTTTCTGATTCAGTAGATTTGAACTGAGGAAGGATTTCACACCATGGGTCAGCCAGGATTTTTTGATTTGAGCCGCCGTTATGAAGGTCTGGACGCGGCGGGTGATCCGTTGGTGGCGATAGCAGCGGCAGTACCCTTTGAGTTGTTCCGGGGGAAGCTTCAGCGTGCGCTTGTCAAAGGCGGTTTGCGCAAGGCGGATGGGGACCGCAAAAGTGCCGCAGGGCGCAAACCCTGGGAGGAGGTTCTGATTTTCAAGATATTGGTGCTTCAGGCGCTCTATAATCTGTCGGATGATGCGATGGAATATCAGCTTCGCGACCGGCTTTCATTCATGCGTTTTGCCGGGCTCGGCCTGGAGGATGCGGTGCCCGATGCCAAGACATTATGGCTTTACCGCGAGGCGCTGACCCAAGCGAAGGCGGTGGACAAGCTGTTTCACTTGTTTGACAACTATCTCAAGGACCAAGGCTATCTGGCTATGGGCGGTCAGATTATTGATGCCGCCATCGTGCCTGCCCCGCATCAGCGGGGCTCGCGTGACGATAATGCGAAGATCAAAGCGGGCGGGACCCCGGCGGGATGGGAGGCGCACCCCGCCAAGAACCGCCAGAAGGACAAGGATGCGCGCAGGACCAGGAAGCATGGCAAGTCGCATTTTGGATACAAGAACCACATCAACGTTGATCGCCGCCACAAGCTGGTGCGGCGCTACGCCGTCAGCAGCGCCTCGGTGCATGACAGTCAGAAGCTGGATGATGTGCTTGATCGTGCAAACACTGCCAGCGGGGTCTGGGCCGATAGCGCTTACCGCAGCGAGGCTAGTGAAGCGGTGCTCGCCGAGCGCGGCCTGACCAGCCACATCCATCGGCGCGGATCACGGGGCAAACCGCTCACCAGCGCCCAAGAAGCCGCCAACAAGACCCGCTCAAAAGTGCGTGTGCGGGTCGAACATGTGTTCGGATGCCAGCACAGCATGGGCGGCAAGTTCGTGCGCACCATCGGCATCCTGCGGGCGACTACGAAGATCGGGATGCAAAATCTGGCTTACAACATGCGCCGTCTGGTCGTGCTCGAACGGGCGGCAATCGTCGCTACCTGAGGCCAAAGGCCAGAAAGACAGGCTGCATCAACCCAAAACAGGCTGGGGGAAACCCAAAATGATCCGACTTCTGGCCCAGTGAGGATATCAAATCGCTATATCAGCCGGAAATCGGTATTGTTCGAGGTGGCCCACAATCAGGTTGGCGTTGGCGCCTCTGTTACCTTATTCCATTGTTGTTCCAATCGATTTTTCTTGTCTGACAAGATATTGACTTTACTGAGGTCGCCGTCGGCCCATTCCATTACTTTGGGGTCCATCACTCTGAAGAATAGAGGCGGGATCGCTGCCAGTAAAAACATTCCGGGATAGCCACTCGGCAAACGAGGCAAATCGGCAAAATCTCGCAACGTTTGATAAGGGCGCATCGGATTAGCATGATGGTCAGAATGCCGTTGTAAATGAAAGGTCATTAAATTGGAAAAGATATGATTGGTATTCCAGGAATGATGTGGCTGACATGTTTCATAGCGACCATTTTCGTGTTTCTGGCGCAGTAAACCATAATGCTCTACATAGTTGGCTTGAGTTAGCCCGTACCATCCAAATATATGGTGGACAAGAATGAATGGAGCAATCATCCAACCCAGATGTGCGGTTAGGATCACCGTTGCCGCTAGAGTGATCATCCAGCCCTGCAAGATCTCATTGTCCAGTGAAAAAGACGACTTTCCTTTTTTATTGAGGCGCGTTGCTTCCGTTGACCAACCATTTTTCAAGGCACCAGGAATTTCGCGCAGGACGAAGCGATAAATCGATTCACCCATACGTGAACTGGCAGGATCTTCAGGAGTTGACACCAGCATATGATGCCCATGATTATGTTCCACGCGAAAATGGGCATAACCGATAACTGCGTTGGCCCACATGGCGAGCTTTTGATCGAGTTTGTTGCTTTTATGTCCAAGCTCATGACCAATAGTGATCGAATTACCGCTTACCGAACCGACGCCGACAACCAAAGCTATTATGGACCACCAAGGGAGCTCCTGTGTGCCAACCAGCATAGCGGTTGCGATAAAGCTGAGCCACAAAAATGGAACGGTAGCTCTAACCATCCAACTATAAAAACGATCAGCTGCCATCGCCGAGATGACTTCGTCCGGCGGATTGTGACCATCTTCACCAATGATCGCATCCACTATCGGAACAAAAACATATAGGTATATCAGCGGGATAAAAGTGGACCACACTCCGATCTGGGTAAAATAGAGAGCCGCAGCTATCGCCGGAACAAGGGGGAAAAACATGGACCAAAGATAAAGGAAACGTTTTCCATCCTTGTATCGAATTTCAGACCCATCTTTCGCAGTGGCTATAAACATATTCATGGCTCGTCCCTTTTTCCCCAATTGAGTTTTGCAAATAGAAGAGCGTCGCAGACGAATATAGTTCCCATTGCGCCAAATTCGTGGCATTTTGCGCCAACCATGTCAGCAGGTGCCCATCTTCGTATCCCAGCAACTTACGTCAATGCGTTGATTCGGCAATATAGGGACGTGCTAGACGATGATGCTATTTCGCTGGATCTGGCAAAACTAGAAACAAATTCCGGCATTGCCCAAACCGACATTCAGTCGTTATTTGCGTTGATTGAAGCTCTCAATAAGCAGGTGGGTCCAGAATGGCCGATTGAAGCATCATTTGCATGGCGAAGTCAAATGCATGGAACCATCGATGTTGCGGCGCGTAGTGCTAGGACATTGGGGGATGCGCTTAATGTCTTTGCGCGTTTTGGCCGAGTAAGGGCACCGTTCGCGGTTATAAATAAAAACGTATGGTCCAAAACCACCGCGTTAAAAATTCAGCCCTCCGTTTCAATGGAAGATTCAGTCTGGCAGGCACTAGCCGAGTTCATTATGCTGAGCACCACCGCAATCCTTAATCAAATCACCGACGATAGGCTGAGTGGTGTTACTTTCGAAATGCCAAATCGAACGTTTCAGCACAAACAGTCATTGGAAGATGCGTTCGGTGTCCCAACTCAATTTGGCGGCACCCAATTCACCATGACCTTCACAAACGAAACTTGCTCCTTGGTACTGCCCTTTCATGACCCTTTGCTTTTCAAGAACACTGTCGAACAACTGCAATCCGAAACCGAGCAATTGTCACATCACAACTGGATTGTTGAGGATGTAAGACGTCTGCTCTCTAGTCAAAACCACATAAGACCCAGCGCACAATTTGTCGCAGATGAACTCGGTCTCTCGCGGCGCTCTCTCGTCAGGAAGCTCACGGCAAATCAAACTTCATTTCGAACGATGTTGGATGATCATCTGAAAGAACGAGCAACAAAAATGTTGGGGCAAGATAAAATGTCGAAAGAGGCCATATCGGAAGCATTGGGCTATACCGACCGGACCAGTTTTAGCCGTGCGTGCAGACGGTGGTTCGACATTTGATGGCCACGTCGAGAAATGGGCCCTTCCCTTGGGGATTGAAATCCGGTTCAAGGATGCTGATGCAGCGAGGGAACTTGGATCATGGGCCAGCCGGGATTTTTTGATTTGCAGCAGCGGCATTAAGGTCTGGACGCAAAGTCTGATCCTTTGGTGGCGATATTGGTAGCGGTGCCGTTTGAGCTGTTCCGCGTGAATCTGAAGGCGGCCCTGGTGAAAAGCGGTCTGCGCAAAATGGCGGATGATCGCAAGAATGCGGCGGGCCGCAAGCCTTGGGATGAAGTGCTGATCTTCAAGGCCTTGGTGTTGCAGGCGCTCTACAATTTGTCGGACGATGCGATGGAATATCAGCTGCGGGACCGGCTCTCCTTCATACGGTTTGTTGGCCTTGGCCTTGAGGACGCGGTGCCCAATGCCAAGACGCTATGGCTGTACCGCAAGGCGCTGGTCAAAGCGGGAGCGATTGAAGGCCTGTTCCATCAGTTTGACAGCACGCGTCACTGCTATGAATGGCAGCGTGCTCAAAACATGTTATAGCAACTGTATCGTTCACGCTGTTTGCTCCATCCAGTTTATTTGTGAGCGACACAACGCGTTTAGTATCCGACGGAAAAAAATTTGTGGAATTCCGAAAGTTCTAGCTTGTAGCGTCGAGCGATGTCTTTGAGGTGATCCATCCGTTAATATCGCTTTCTAGCCACCTGACGCTGTAACCGCCTATTGAATGAGGCCTAGGAAATTTCCCATCGTCCATCCAGCGATAGATGGTTGATCGTCCTAGTCCGACACGGTGCTGGACTTCTTTCAGACGGAGCAAACGTGCCGCAGGCGGATCTGGCAGTTTATTTGGCTCAATATCAAGCATATCCGCCTCCATGTGCGCGATCGAAGCCATCGCCCAGAAGCGTATCCTTCCGGGCGAGGTCGTCCATGTGCTCAGCGAGCAGTCGCGCGACGCGTTGAGCAGTCCCCTTCGCCCAATGCGGTTTGACACCGTGGAGGTGATCACCAAGCTGGGTTTCTAGGACATCTGGCAAATGGCGAACCAGTTCTTCAAAAAACAAGGCTAGATCCGTTTGCATCCAGCGTGATGCCTTGTCCTGATCTGAAGCTAGATAAAGAAGCAAATGGGCATGCGGCGATGCGCCCGTGCCATATAATATACGCAACGCTTCGCTTACCGTAGCTTCGCGTTTGCCGGCCAAGATACGCCGCATCGTGCCCCGGTCAATTTCAGCCTCGCGCGCAATGCGCACTTGAGAACGGCCTGATGTTGAGGCCGCCTGATTAAGCAGCATAGATACGCCGGCTTTGATATGCGCTTCGGAAATTCTATTCAGTTCAGTCATGTCATTCATCCTGTCTTTAAGAGAACGAATCACCTGATATCTTGAAGGCGCACCTGTAGGAAAATGAAAAGAACATAAAAAGAACAAATAGGAAGTTTCGAATCACTCGATTCGTATTTCCTGTTCAGCTGAAAACATCTTCTGTTCAAACTAGCGCAGCAGCTGTGCTGGCCTGAACAGTTCCGGGCAGATTAGCGCAATCGCTGTTCGGCTATGCCCATTTGCCATCCAGAATGTCGCTTTTTGCTTGGAAGGCACCTATTTTCCCATTTCCTGTTTTCCTACAGGCGGGTCAATCGCGCACTTAGAACATACAGCGAACACATGCTGTTTCATGTTTCTCAAGCGAAAGTGATTTTCCATGACCAATATTTCTCAAACACACCGGCGCGCATCCGATTATCTCATTCCAGCAGCTATAGCGCTTCTCTGTGCAACGGCTGCCTATGCAGGCGCGGACAATACCTTTGATCCTGCGCTAGCAAAATTTACTGACTTTCTAGAAGGTTCTGGTGGCAAGATCATTACCGTTCTCAGTCTGGCTGCGGGGCTTATTGGTCTTGCATCCGGACGCTTTTCATTGGGGCAAATCGCGGTACCCGTAGGCGTCGGTATCGGCGTCGGGACCGGCGTTCCCATCGTCACCTCTGTTGTCACGGCAGTCATTTAACGACTGCGACCGGCAAGGAGGGCGGCACAAATGGCTGACAGATATCTTTTGCCCCGGCGGCTTGATGATCCCGAACTCATCGGATTTTGGACGATCGACGAGTTTCTTGGCCTGATCATCCCGTTCGCCTGGGGCATATTAGCGCAGCATATTTTTGTAGGAATCGCACTAGCATTTGTCGCCTGGTTTGCCCTTCGAAAAGCAAAATCTGGCGGTGCGAACGCGCAGCTCCTTCATGCTGTCTACTGGTATCTGCCCGGATCATTTCTGGGATTGAAAGCGACGCCGCCCTCCTATTGCCGACTTCTGGCCGGTTGAAGGAGGAGAAGATGGAAGCACAAATAGCACATCAATCGGCGCAGCGTCTGCTCCGGCAACGCAACTGGCTTGCGCTCGCAGCCGCAGGGCTAGCGGTCACCAGTCTGGCCGCCATTGCAGCTGGATCAATGCAGTCACGTGAAATCGTGCTGGTACCTGTGACCGGACAATCGCTGACTTTATCGAGCGCAGGCGTGTCCCATGAATATTTGGAGCTCGTCACCCGAGATACCGCTCTCATGCTGCTCAACCGTAGCCCTGAAGGGCTTGATTACTGGATGGAACAGATTCTCAAGCTAGCCGATCCCAGTGCCCATGGCCGCCTCAAATCAGAATTGGTCCAAATCGTTTCCGAACAACGCGGCTCCGATATTGCCCAGGCGTTTGTCATCCGTTCGCTCGTCATCGATCCGAAAGAACTCAAGTCTGAAGTGACCGGAACGCTCAAGACGTTTGTCGGCGCGCAGGTAATCGCCAGCGAGGAGCGCAAATTTATCTTTAGCTGGACCTACTCAGGCCTTCGGCTTGCGCTGACCGGTTTTGCGCAGGTCCCAACCGAGCGCGATCAACAAATTCAGCAAAAATCAATCGAAAAGGATGCCTCGTTATGAGCAGCATATTAACATCCCTGCCCGCCTGTCTTGTGGGCGGCGGCATGGCGAGCATCAGCTGGGGCGTTACGCGGCTTCCCGATACAGGGTTCAAAACTCTTGGCTTGGCATTACTTATTACCGCACTTTCGGTCAGCGCATCACCCGCTTTGGCGGACCAGTTTATCGAGGCGGCGGACAATGCAAAGATTGACTGCACATTATCGCGCGATGAACTCACGCGCATAGCGCTGGTTGGTGACGAATTTTCCAGCGTTTCAAAAATCGCTTCGGGCTATCCCTATAATGATTTCGGGGTGACCCATGAACCGGTGCGCGGCGATATCTATATTTCCGTACCGCCCAGCTTCGCCAGCGACAGCGTTAGTTTCTTCGCCACCAGCAAACAGGGTTTTGTCTATAAATTTGCCTGCCACACGGCCCCTGTTGAAGCGCATCAGCTTTTTATAACCAATCCCGCCCTTGCAAAACCGGAGGCGGAGACTTGGGAAAACGAAAGAAGCGAAGAGCAGACCATCATCGCTTTGGTCAAAGCGGTGGCGGAGGGGAAAGCGCCTCCCGGTTATAGCGTGCGCCAGCGGATGACGCGCCCGGTTCGAACCGGATCCATCGAAGTCCAGCTCATCGCGGAATATCGCGGAGCTAATTACAACGCGCAGCAGTTCATTCTCACCAATCGCGGAAAAATAGCAGTCGAGCTCAATGAAGAAGAGCTCGCACCAAAATCCGCGCGCGCAATTTCCTTTGCCCAAAACACACTGAAAGCCGGAACAAGCACATCGGCCTTTGTTGTCACCGCGACCCGGGGGGCAGACCAATGAGCGACGTCAAAACGGCAACCCAAATTCCGGACATAGAGGCAGAACCCGGACATGCGCGCGTCGGCCTCAACAAGAAGATCGCGCGCCGGCAAAATATGCTGCTCGCCGGTATTGGCAGTCTCGCGCTGATCGCAGGCGGTTGGTTTCTGTTTGCAGGTGATGGCGATGAAAAAGGTACGCAAGAAAGCGGCATAGTGACCATTGATGCTGGCAGTCTGGTCAACCGCAATCTTTCCCAGCGCGAGTTTGTCGCGGCTTATGAAAACCGGCTTAATAAACTTACCCAGGATCAAAAGGCTCTCAAGGAAGCGCAGCTCCCTACACGCGAGATAGAAGATAAGATTGAAGCTCTTCGGCTTGAGAACAGCGAAATGCGCACCAACGGGCAAGCGGCTATCGATGCGATCTCTGCGGAAAACGCGGGTCTAAAGACGCAGCTGGAAGAGAAAGCCGCAACACCGCCGCTGGCGACACCGCCGACCTATGGGCCGCAGGCAAGCGATTTTAACCGCCAGTCGTCATCGCTTGGATCACCCGATGGTACAGAAATCACGCCTGGTGGTTCTCCATCCGGCGCAGTCAAAATACTCAATTTCGGAAGCACCGAGCAGGGATCAAAATCTTCCAAGAAGCGCACATCTGAAACATCACCGCTGCTGGTTGAAGACAGCCCGGAATATCTACCACCCAATAGCTATGCACCGGCAAAAGTTATTGTTGGCGTTGATGCCTCGGTCGGGGTTGCCAGTCAGAGCGACCCCTTGCCGGTGGTACTCAGGATTACCGGCCCTGCCCGTTCGGTGGTCAAAAACGGCAAATTGCTTACGACAAATATCACTGGATGCATCGTCAACGGCGCGGCTCGCGGCGATCTCTCGGCTGAAAAAGTTTATGTGAAGCTTGCGCGTATGACCTGCGATCAGCCCGGCGGGCGGGTCGCCGTCAGCGAGGTTAAAGGCTTTATCAGCTTTGCCGGTAAATCCGGCGTGCGCGGCCGCGTTGTCAGCCGCGAAGGCAATCTTGTCAGTCAAGCCCTGCTTGCCGGGATTGTCGGCGGGTTTGGGCGCGGCTTTTCCGCCAATGCCAACGGCATATTTTCCGGTCAGATTGGCGCGGACGGGAAACGCGATAGCCTTTCGGGCGCGGACATATTGACCGGCGGCCTTGGTCAGGGCGCTGGCGATGCCGCCGATACCGTCTCCAAATATCTCATCGAACGAGCCGAACAATATCAACCTGTCGTCGAGATGCCGACCGGCATCGATGTCGAGATCGTCTTTCTCGACGGCGTCCATGTAAGGAGTGAAAAAAAGTGATCTTTTCCAATTTCAAAACCGAGATACGGAGTTTCAAGTCTCGGGCCGCCGCCATTACGCTTGCCGTCGCAAGCGGCGGGATGGTTTCGGGCCTTGTTGCAGCCAGCTTCATCTCGGCTCCAGCCAATGCCGCTGCTGTACTCGAGGATGTCAGAACGGCAATCGCACTGCGCCTGCCAAAAACACCCATTACCAGCCTCACCTGCAAGGGCTTTGGCGGCCTGTGCGAAGTCGTATCCGAAAAGACATTATTCTATATTGATGAACGCGCGCGCTACCTATTTGTCGGCCGTCTGTACGACATGGAAAGCCGGGCCGACCTGACGGCGGCCAAACTGCTGGAGCTTAATCCGCAGCTGCTGGTCGCAGGTTCCGCGCGTGCAAATGACAGTGGACCAACGGCCTCAAAACAGCCAGCTAAAGAACGCGCATCCAAAGTTCCCGTCGCAGACTTAAAGCCATTGGGAGCCATCCATTGGGGGGCCAAATCCGGCCCCAAACTCATCGTCTTTTCGGATTTCAATTGCAGCTATTGCAAGCGGCTGACGGCTGAACTCAAAAAAGCACGCGTGCGCGTCGAAGAGCGGCCCATTTCGATTTTTGGCGAGAAGAGCCGGAGACTGGCCGAAGCGGTGATTTGTTCGCGTGATCCTGCAAAGGCGCTGCATCAAGCCTATTCCGGCGAAACGCCAAAACCACAAAAATCATGCGACACATCGGGTCTCGATGCCAATGAGGCCTTTGCAAGCAGCCACGGTTTTTCCGGGACGCCGGTCATGGTGCGCGCAAGTGACGGCGCGGTGCTCGAAGGGTATCGCAGCGCTGCCGAAATCCGCGCGTTCCTTGGCTCAAATGCAAAAGGTGCAAAATGACGCGCGCGCGCTTTCCATTGGGCTTGTTTGCGTTTTCATGCGTCTCACTGTCATCCTGTGCTAGTCTGGGCAGCAATATTAGCGGCAGTTTTGATTGCAAGGCGCCGGGCGGTAGCTGCACGCCAACGTCGCAAATTGATGCAGCGGCGAGTGCCGCAATGCTCGATCAACCTCAGCCAAATGGCAGGCGGAGTCTGATATCGGCGGCGCAAACCTCGCGGACCGGCGAGCGTGTTCTGAAAATTGTCTTTCCCGGATTTGTCGATGCATCGGGCAATTTGCATGAAGCCCGCAGCGTGCACGTCGTCGCAAGATCTCCCGACTGGGCTGCCACATTGGCTAGTGGTGATACTAATATCGCCAAGCAAATGGCACGCGATATCTCAGATCAAGCCAAGCAAGCATCCAAAGACAATATCAGTGGCGTTCTTAACGCAGACGATAGCACCGTCGAAACGCAGCCGGACATTACAAGCGCCGTTGATCCATTTCTCAAAAGTTCATACAATTTGCCCTCGCGTGGTTCGTACCCCTTGACCGTGCGAGAGGCAATTGCCGGGGCAAACATGCCGGCAATCGAGGGGTTCGATGGGCTCCCTCCCCCAGCAAGTCGAACCCCTCACCCTGTTTTGAGAGCAATCACGAAAGATGGTTTTCCGAGCATTGAAGCCATCGAAGCCGCCAAGATACGCGGGGCCCAAAAACGGCCTGGCGAGGAGAAGGGACGATGAACTTCTCCATTCCATCTGCGCGCGCAAAACTGTTATCGGGCCTGTTTGGTGATCAGCAAACCGCTGACCATCAAAGACCGAGCATCGCGCTCGACATGCTTTCAGACTGGCTGCCGTACCGGGTGTTTGATACCGGACCGCGGCTGTATCGCAACGCGCGTTCCAAGGGGTTTATATTGTCGGCCGCGCCACTGATTGGCGCGGATGAACGCACCGGTGAAATATTGGGGCAGTTTTTTTCAGAAGGCATGCCCGAAGGCGCGTGCTTGCAGATTTTACATTTTGCCAGCCCGCGCATTGGCCAGGTAGTCGCCCCGTGGTTTGCCAAGCGCTACGCACAGGGCGGCGTATATGAAGCAATGGCGCGCCACAGATCAAAAAGGCTTTATGATCTGGTCTGGGAAAGCGGATCTGCCCATGCGCCGTTTCATGCCCGCTGCCATAATTTGGTTATCTCGCTGGGCGTTCCAGACACCGCAAACATTGATGACAATGAACTTGCGCAGTGCCGCGACGGGCTTGTCGGCGTACTGACGTCTCTTGGCATTGATGCGGGTGAAATGGAACCGCAGGAACTCATCGCGCTCGTTGATGACCTGACTTCCCCCACCACAGCGCCGCAAGAAGACCGAACCGTTTACAATCCGCTCGATGATATTGCCAGCCAAGCCATCCGCCGGGATATTGAGCTCGAAGTTGAAGATGACCGGATGATCCTGCGCACCGAAAGGTTCCGGGAAATTGGCCGAAGCGCTGATGGCACGCCGGAAATTGGCGCAATCTATCCCGATGCCTTTGACATCCGGCATTTTGGCGTCAGGCAAATGCCTGAACGATGGGCGCCTTGGGAATGCGCGCGGCTCATCGGCGACATGTTCACCGACAAATTGCGCTTCCCCTGCCCGGCTGCGACCATGCTTTGTCTGGTCTACCCCGACCGCGAGGGTGCCTCGGCAAAAGCCGGTTTCAAATTCATGCGCACAACCAGCCTCAGCCAATCCAAGAGCGCGCGGTTTCTGCCCAAGCTCGCCCAGCAATCGTCCGAATGGAGCCATGTCCAGGCAGAATTGCAGGCTGGCAAACGCCTCGTGCAACTGTTTTATGGCGTCACCAGCTATTCGCCGCTTGGCCTTGGCGATGCTCATGAACGCTCGATCAAAGCGATCTATAAGGCCGCTGGTTGGGATTTGGCCGACGAGCGCTTTCTCCAGCTCCAAGGTCTGATCGCCGCCATGCCCATGACACTGGCCGATGGTCTTGCCCATGATCTTAAACGTCTAAAGCGGCTTAAAACCATGCTTTCGACTAGCGCGGCTCATATTGCCCCGTTGCAGGGCGAATTTCTGGGCGGGCCGCTCCCGCATCTGCTGCTGGTCGGTAGGCGCGGGCAGCCATTCTACTGGTCGCCGTTCGAGAATGACGCGGGCAATCATAATGTGGCGATCTGCGGCAAATCCGGTTCGGGTAAATCGGTGCTGCTTCAGGAAATGTGCGCAAGCCTGCGCGGCGCCGGCGCAAAAGTTGTTGTTATCGATGACGGGCGCTCGTTTGAACATTCGGTTAAATTGCAGGGCGGGCGATTTGTAGAATTTACCCTCAAATCCGGTTTCTCGCTCAATCCCTTCTCGATGATTGATGATGTGCGCGCTGCCGAAGACGATGATTATAAACTCGACTGCATCGCAATGATCAAAGCGATTGTCGGTCAAATGGCGCGGCACAGCGACCGGCTTACCGATACCGAACGCGGTCTGATCGATCAGGCGGTTACAACAGTTTGGGAAGCGCTTGGCAGCGGCGGCACGATCAATGACGTGGCAGCAGCATTCGCGGGCATTTCCAATCCTGTCGCCGATGATCTGGGCGTTGCCATCGGACCCTATATGAGCGGGGGTAGCTATGGCGGCTTTTTTGAAGGTCAGGCCAGTATCGCGCTCGATGATGATTTTACCGTATTTGAGATGTCTGATCTAGCAACGCGCGAGGAGCTGAGATCGGTCATTCTGTGCGCTATCATGTTCATGACCAGCCAGGCGATGACCCAGAGCCCGCGCAGCACCAAGAAATTACTTCTCATCGATGAAGCCTGGTCGCTCCTCAAAGGCGGCTCGATGGGAGAGTTTGTTGAAACCTATGCGCGTACTGCGCGCAAATATGGCGGCGCGCTGGCTACCGCCACGCAGTCACTCAATGATTATTATAAATCGGACGGCGCAACCGCAGCGCTCGAAAATAGCGACTGGATGCTGGTGCTCCAGCAAAAGCCGGAAACCATTGCTGATTTCCGCAAGAACGACCGCCTCGACATGGATGATCGCACTGAAACGCTGATCCGCAGTTTGAAACGTTCGGGCGAGGAATATAGCGAGGTCTTTATCAAAGGCCCGGAAACGCAAGCGATCGGCAGGCTAGTTCTTGATCCTTATTCCGCCTGTATCTATTCTTCTTCGCCCGATGTTTATGCTGCGATCGAAGCTGAGCAGGAAGCGGGTGCTTCTCTGGCACAGGCGATTGCCCGCGTGTCCGGTGTCGGCGCCGACAATCGGAAGGGTACTTAAAATGCCTGACAAAACCGATACGCTGTTTGATTCTTATCTTTTCCTTGGGACAAGCAAGGACTTGCGCTGCAAAGGTTCGCCGTTTCCGGTGCGACAGTGTTTTCAAACCTCTTGCTACATTATGCTGGAAGCATCGCTATTCGCAATAAGCTCGGTCCTGATGGCCCTCGGCCTGCCGCTGTGCTTTTTCCTGCTGCTATCCGGTTGGGATTTGCTCGGGCTGTTCGCGCATCTGGACAATTTGAGCAGCCGCTACCTCGAAGCGGACGGGGTGCGCAGATTGGCGTTTTCCAGCGATCTTAAAATCATGTTCTTTGGGTCTACTGCTCTGATCGCGGCGCTTCGGATACCGAGATTCATTGCCCGGATTACCGATGATTTTCCCGAAGGGAGGGAGGGATGACCAAATCAGCACTATTAGAGCATCTACCAAGCGGGCGATCCGTTATCATGGTCCTACTGGTAACGGCTTTGGTTTTGTGGATCATCTGGGTCAGCTTGCGTCTGATCCAGCCCAATGGACAACAAATTGTTCAGGTCCATATGTCCGAGATCATGCGCGATTTCGTTGACGCAGAAGCAAAGGGCGCAGCTGATCCGGAAGTGACGCGCGAAGCCATTGGCCGGTATCTCAAAGCAACCGAAGCCGCCGTGGATGATTTGGGCCGTAGTGGACATGTGATTTTGGTTGCCGAAGCGGTGCTTTCGAACAATACGCCCGATGCCACGTTGCAACTTAAAGCCAAAATCGCCCAAAAACTGAAAAATGATAGCCGGGAGAAGCCGCAATGAGCGCTCTCAAATCCCGTCTCAAACGCCCGATCATTTTAGCATTGCTGGTAGCGATCCCGCTGCTCTATGCGCCGATAGCCAAATTCAGCGACAACCATGCGCTCTTGATCAATGCCAGTCCCAGCCTGCCCAACTGGGCATTTTGGCTGAACAAGAATTTTATACCTTCCCGCGGTACCTTGATATTTTTCGAGCCGCCACGCTCGAAATTGCTCATCAACCATTTCGGCGAGAAACCGCAGATTTTTGGCAAACGAATACTGGGCATGCCCGGCGATCAGGTTCGCCATGACGGCAAAAAAGTCCTCATCAACAATACGTTTGTGGCGCGAACAAAACCCAAAACCCGCAAAGGGGCCGCGCTAACCAAAGGCCCTGAAGGGATAATTCCGAACGGCTGCTATTATGTCGGGACGACCCATAAACATGGCTTTGATAGCCGCTATGGCGAGATCGGGTTCATTTGCGCGCCCCGGATTATTGGTACCGGGAGGGCAATATTGTGAACAGACTATCTTTGCCTTTTCTCATTGCAGCCTTGCTGTCGTCATCAGCTTTGGCGCGCGACTATGGCCAACAGGGTACACATTTCCCGATTATCGAGTTGGACCTGCTTAAGCAAATTCAGTCGCGCCTTCAGGCCATGGACAAGAATGGCGACATTGACGGGCTCAACCAGAAACTCAAATCCCGCACCATCGCGAGGGTGAACAGGCCCAAGCCTGTCGCAGGATTGGTGAGGGCGACAAAAGCCACCACGCAGATGTTCGATCCGACGATCACTTTGCAGGCCGATATATTTGATCATGATGGGCGCAGGATCTGGGCCAAAGGAACCAGGGTCAATCCTCTCGATACCGTTCCATTGCGCGCGGCGTTGGTTTTTTTAGACGGCGATGATCCGGCCCAGCTCGAATGGGCGTTTGCGCAAAAACCAAAGACAACAAAACTCATTCTGACAAACGGCGCGCCGCTAAAACTTATGAAAGCGCGCCAAAGACGTTTCTATTTTGATCAGGGCGGCAAGCTGACCGCGCATTTCGATATTAAAGCACTGCCGGCGATGGTCGATCAACAGGGCCGGATGCTGCGGATCCGCGAATTTACGCTGTCCGAAAAGCGGAGGCCAACCCAATGATAAAGGGCTTTTCAAAACTGTTCGGAACAAAATCCGCTTTGCTATTATGTCTGCTGGCAGTCAGCCTGCTCGCCTCAGCCCCGGCGCGCGCTGATGCCGGCCCTGGCCGCTGCACCGGTAAATTTGTCAATCCGATCACCGATATCTGCTGGTCGTGTCTTTTTCCGCTGTCCATTGGCGGCCTGGATATCTGGCCATCAAGCAGACCTGATCCTAAAAACCCAACCCTGCCCGTCTGTCTTTGCGGTTTGCGCCCGGGCATTGCCATGGGGTTCTGGGAGCCGGTCCGGCTTGCCGATGTCAGCATGAAGCCCTGGTGCTTTGTCAATCTCGGCGGGCTCAAGATCGATCCCGGATTTGACATTGGCTATCGATCCATCTCCGGGCCATCGGCAATTGGTGGGGCCAGCCAATATTATTCAAGCTGGCATGTCCACTGGTATGCCTATCCGCTGATCTACTGGATGGAGATTGTTGCCGATTTTCTCTGTCTCGAAGCTGGCTCTGTCGACATTCTCTATATTTCCGAGATTGATCCGCTCTGGCAAGACAGTGAACTCACCGCGATTATTAATCCCGAAGCAGTGCTGTTTGCCAATCCGCTCGCACTGGCTGCCTGCGCTGCCGATTGTGTTTCTGCCACGGTCAATCTGCCGCGCGATGAACTCTTCTGGTGCGCTGGCTGTCAGGGATCCATGTATCCAATGAACGGCAATGTCTCGGCCAGCATTGGCCATGTCCAGGCCTCGCGGCTCGTACTGTCGCGCTTTGCTTTCAAATTACACCGCCAACTGGTGTCCTGGGGAACCATGGGCAAAAAGGGTCTGTGCGGCAAATATCTGATGCCGATCATGCGCAAGCAGCAATACCGCCTGCAGGCAACCAATCCCAATCCTGCGACCAAGGGCCGCTATGCCTGCCCGCCCATCGGAGCCTCCACCACCTTTCAATCTGCCGGACAGGTCATTCCCGCCATTGGCGAGGACATGGGCTATCTCGTCTGGCGCAAACGGAATTGCTGCGCGCTATGAGAAACACAATTTCCTTTTTCCTTTTGTTCGGGGCCACTTGCACGGCGGGTTTCGCCGCCGCGCAAAATCAAAACTCGGAAGCCCTCGATATTGAGTCCATTCGTGCTTCGGCCAAATCCTATTCCGCCGAGGCAGAAGCGCTGGCTGAAAATGTCCGCATGCGCAGCGGAGATTTGCGAGATGAAGCCCGTCAGACCCAAGACCAGGCAAGGGCTAATGGCGAGCGATATACGAAGACTGTCCAGCGGAAACACAGAAACAACGACAACAAAAAAGACGAAGTCTTTGATTTCGAGCGGATGATTTCGGACCATGCAAAAATGGCCCAGGCCAATCTCGGCGACGCACCGCGTTTCATTGCCTTTGCAAGTCTGTCGATGCCGCCCCAGTCTTTGAAAAAACTCGTTCACGACACATCAGCGGCAGGCGGGGTCACGGTGCTGCGCGGTTTCCCCGGAGGCAGCGCCAAACAGCTGACAAAAATGCTCACCGCCATGGCATCAAACGGCGAGCAATTATCCGCGCTCGGTATTGATCCCAGGCTATTTCGCGCTTTCGATGTCAAGGCTGCGCCCAGTTTCGTCATGGTCTCCTCCGATTTTACTCTGTGCGACGGCTTTGACTGCAAAGGTGCGGTCCCACCCCATGACCGGATGACCGGCAATGTCAGCGTAGAATATGCGCTGGAAACATTTGCGGGCGGCGCTGGTCCGGGATCGCGTCTCGCTGCGCTGCACCTTGCCCGCCTGAAGAAGGAGCGCTGAGCGATGAAGTTTTTGAACACAATTCTACTCGCCGTCATGATCATCAGTTTCTCCGCAGGATCACTACTGGCCGCGCAGGACCGTGAGGCGGCGAGAGAAGAAGGAAAAGCTTTTGCTGGCAAACAGCAGAAACGCGCGCGCGCAAATGCAAGCACGCAGCCTGATGCTTCGCGTATTCCCGGCTACACATCAAATCCAGCTGAGGCCGATTATGCCAATAATCCGGAACGTATTGAAGGCGATGCGCGGGCTGCAGCGCGCAGCCACGAAGGCATGAAAGCGATTAAGGATTCCAATACCCGGCGGGCTAAGTTTGAGATAGATGAAATCAAAGCGGTCACTGCTCGGTCTAAATCGATCAACGAAGACCCGCTTGCCTATACCAGCGATATGGAAGTTAGCGGAGCGGAGGGGCGCTGCGTTCCGCTTCCACCTTCTCCCGGATCGCCGGGCCGTTATACAGCAACCTGCAATAGCGGGGTGGCGCTGGAAGAAACAAACGAGAGCTGCAGCATCTATCTGGATGTAAGCGTCGAAGCGCGGACCCAATATCATTATCTGTGCAGCTACATCAGCCCATATGGTTTTGGCGGCGTCCCTTCTTGCGAGATATTTAACGCAAATGGATGCCGTAGGACCGGATTACGTCCAGGACCATGTTTGCAGTGGCATGACAACGGATATGGCCCGAGATACTGCGTTGAACCCGGCGAGCCCTATGTTGAAATGAGCTGCAGCGCGCCTGTCGCGGGAGAAACGCCCTACGCGACATCATCTGAGAACATTATTCAGGAAAACAAAAATGATGCCGCATGCCGGACTTTCGCCGAAGATGCAGATTGCGAGCAAACAGCCGAAACTTGTAGCGACAGCGACCCGGAAACCCGCATCATAGACGGAGTGCCGGTGACAAAACCCTGTTGGGCATGGGAGCGGGCCTATCAATGCAATGCGCGGCGCGCTGCCAATGATTGCGAGGAACTCGACAATGATCCGGCTTGCCAGTTGCTGCGGCAAGATTGCCTGAGCGAAGATAATCCCTGTTCAACGATAGAGCGCGTTTATGATTGCCCGCTTCCAGATACGCAAGGCTCAGGCAACCAGTATATTTGTGACGGCGATGTCTATTGCATCGACGGATCATGCGAGACAATCGAACGTACGCCCAATGATGAGTTCAAAGATGCCGCTGTTGCCCTCCATGCGATGGACGATGCGCGGGGACAATTTGATCCGGACACATTGACGCTTTTCAAAGGCGAGCGCGAAACGTGCGGCTCGAAAGTCTTTGGCGTACTTAACTGCTGCAAGGGGAAAGGCTTTCCGCTTATTCCCGGTATCAGTCTGCTGGTTGCGCTGGGCTGCAACACGCAAGAGATCCTCCTTCACCAACGCGATGCAAATGGACTGTGTGCCTATGTCGGCAGCTATTGCTCGAAGAAGATCCTCGGCATCTGCATCACCAAGAAGAAGGCATATTGCTGCTTCACCTCGAAATTATCGCGTATTTTGCAGGAGCAAGGCCGCGCGCAGCTTCCCAAGCCCTGGGCACGCGCGAAAGACGAACAATGTCATGGATTCTCGATTGAGGAATTCGCGCAGCTTGATCTTTCAAAAATGGATTTTTCCGAAATCTACTCTGAATTTACCGAAGCTGCCCGCCTGCCCGATGAACTCGAAGCGGCCAATGACATCCAGCAGAAAATTCAAAACTTCTACGAGAGATCAGGCCCATGAAGAACAACTTAGCCCGAAGGTTTCCCCTGCCCTTAGCGCTCGGCGGCTTGGCCGTGCTTGTCCTTGCAATCGTGTTTCTTATTGACGCCGCCATCAGTCCGGCATTTGCGCAAGGCGCAACATCCAATCCAATTGACCCACCAACCAATACCGCGCGAACCAGCGCGGATGAACTCTACTGCGAGAAGCGCCGGCTAGGCTACTGGTTCTATTGCACCAAACCAAAGCCGCCTGAAATGGAAGCGCTGCCGCCAGAACCACAGACAAGCGCAAGCGAGAAACTCGATGCGGTCACGAAGGAATTGCGCGAGCTTAAAGCCAAAGCCATTCTCGAACCAACCCGCGAGAATGTTATCGCTTATATACGCTTCCAACGCGAACAGCTCGACCGCGCGTCGCTGTTTTCGGACGTTTGGCAGCGCGCGATCTGGCAGCAACCCGATCTGGATTACACGCTCGAGCGCCCGGTTTCCACGCTGGCCAAAAGACAGTGGCAAGATGCGCGAAGCGCTTCGCGTGATACCGTCATGGCCAATCTGGGGAAACGCTACGGGCTGTTTTACTTTTTTGCTCAGAGCTGCGGAGCCTGTGAGGTCATGTCGCCAATCGTAAAATCAGTATCGGGTCGCTGGAAACTGACGGTCCGCGCCATCTCAACCGATGGCGGACCATCGAAGCATTTCCAAAATTACACCGTCGAGACCGGGCAACGCGTGCGCATGGGATTGAAGCCTAAAATTACCCCTGCCCTGGTGCTTTGGGATAGCGCGCAAAGCCGGGCCATCCCGATTGGCTACGGCATCATCTCAGCGGATGAACTGCAGGACCGTATTTATTTGCTCACATCAAAGGAAGCCGGACATGATTATTAAAAAAGCAATCGCTACGATTGCAGCCGCAAGTCTAATCATCGCTCCCCTTTCTGCCAATGTCGGAGACAGTATGGACCGGTTCATGGATGATATGGGCGGCGCTGCCAATGTCACCGGACCTACCGCATTCGAGGGCCAGTCGGCGGGCTATTATAGTCTCGGTAATGTCTGGACGCGCTTTCCCCAGAAGACGACCAATATTGCAAACTTGCAGCTACCCTCTGCCAAAGCAGGCTGCGGCGGTATTGATATTTTTGCAGGTTCGTTTTCATTCATCAACGCCAGCGAAATTGTCGCGATGCTCAAAGCCGTGGCGAACAACGCGGTCGGCTTTGCCTTCAGCCTCGCCATCGACACGGTTTGCCCGGAATGCTCGAAGATCATGCAGGAGTTTTCGCAAAAAGCGCAGCTCATGAACAATCTCAATATTAATAGCTGCGAAATGGCGCAGGGACTGGTGGGCGGTATCTGGCCAAAGGGTGATCTAGCTGACAAGGCAATCTGCGAGGCGATTGGTAATTCGGAAGGCATTTTCACAGATTATGCTGCCGCCAAACATGGTTGCGGTACCAAAGGCCAGCGCGATTCCACAAACGCCGGTGCTGGCAGTGATTACGCCGATGTAAATCCTGGCGTCGCGCGCAACTACACATGGCATATCCTCAAGAAATCCGCCTTCTTCAATCCTGGCGGCAGCTTTGACCGCGAACTCGCAGAATATGCGATGACGCTCATTGGCACTATTATATATGTACCGCCCAAAGACGCATCTCCTGGAAAATTTGTGCCGTTCGCCGGCGATGCCTCCTCGACATTAGTAACTGCATTGCTGGACGGCACATCGGGACAGACCATCAAGGTGTTTGATTGCGATGAAGCCGATCAATGCCTCGATCCAACGTTTCGCAATATGAGCCTTGCTAGCTCTAAGGCCATTCGCCCTCGTGTCGCTGCACTGATCACCAGCATGGTCGAGGCTATTCGCGCCGACACGGCGATCGGCAATGCCGAAAAAGAATTGCTGCAGGTTGCATCGGTGCCGCTCTATAAAATCCTTACCGTTCAGGCGGCTTACGGTCGCGGCATGCCAACCGATGACCGCGAGACTCTCGCTGAAATTGCCTCGGTTGATCTGCTGTTTGCGGTGCTTGAACGGATTGTTGGCGAAGCGGGTCGTTCGATGTCCACCTTCATTGGGGCGGATGAAGCAAAACTCGCGATGTGGCAAGGTCAGATGAGCGAAGTGCGCCGCGCCTTGGCGGATAGACAATCTAACAGTCAGGCCAAAGTCAGCGCTATCATGCAGATCATTGAAAAGACTGCGATGATCGAGAATATGCTCTCCGCTTCCATGTCGCCATCCATGGCAGCAGCCCTCGACTGGTCGCGCGCGGTTCAAAACCGCTCGCTGACACCTTGAGTTGGGCATAGGCAGATGGTCGAGATATTCACAATTGGCGGCGGCGAATATATCGTCAATGTCCTCAATGCCGTTGCAGCGTGGACCGGTGCAGGCGGCTATAAAAGTCTGATCCAGGTCGCCATGGTGATGGGGCTTGCATTGTCGGTGATAGTGGTCGCGTTCAATCAGGACTGGCGCGCATGGCTTCACTGGTTTTTAGGCGCAACGCTGATCTACATGTGCCTGATGGTGCCGCGTCTCGATGTCCATGTCACCGACAGGATCAATCCATCACTGGCACCAGCCGAAGTTGCCAACGTTCCCTTGGGGCTGGCACTGATGGCAAGCTTTACCAGTCAGGTCGGCGACTATCTGGTGCGCTCCTCCGAGACTGTGTTCGGGCTGCCAACTGATCTGGATTATTCAAAAAATGGAATGATCTATGGCTCGCGGCTATTTGATTCGACGCGCAGTTTGCGTATTTCCGATCCTGAATTTGCCGCCAATCTCGACGAGCATTTCCGTCAATGCGTCTTCTATGATCTGCTTCTCGGTCGCTATTCGATGAAGGAACTGTCGGCAAGCGATGACATCTGGGCGGTGATTGCGCCGGGAAGCGTAGCGCGCGCGCAAAAGTTCCTGACCCGCAATCCCGATGATAGTGTCAGCGCCAATATCATAACCTGCCGCGCGGCCTATAATGATCTGAATAGCCAATGGACCGCGATGATCGATGAGATGGGGACCATCTTTGGCCGTCAGCTCTATCCCAAACAAACCGCTGCGCTAGCAAAAGCCAAGCTATTTGCTGATCTACCCATTGCGTATAGTTATTTGAGCGGGGTTTCCAAAAACGCCAGCGAGATATTCCGGCAAGTGCTGACTATCAACGCTATGAAACAGGCGATGCACGGAATGGCGGGCTCTAGCGGCACATCAAGCGTTGATGTTTTTGCCCAGACCCGCGCCGACATCCAGACTGAGCGTACTTATAGTTCGATTGCCCAAAATGCGATGAAATGGGTACCCATCCTCAATATCGTGCTGACAGTGGTATTCTACGCACTGTTTCCGGTGCTTTTCCCGCTATTCCTGATGCCAAGAACCGGACCAACGGCACTGCGGGGTTATATTACCGGCTTCTTCTATCTCGCGGCATGGGGGCCATTGTTTGTTATTTTGCACATGATCTTGATGTTCAAAGGTGCATCTGACGTTGGCGGTGCCGCAGGCGGGACTGGGCTAAGTCTAGCAAACTTCTCCGGTATGGTTGATGTAAATAATGATATTGGCGTGCTGGCAGGATATCTGGTTGCCTCTATTCCCTTTCTCGCTGGCGGGATCGCCAGAGGCGCGCTTGCGATTTCGGGTCAAGCCACTTCTTATCTCAATCCATCGCAAAATGCAGCAGAAGAAGCGGCGCGAGAAGCCAGCACTGGCAATGTGTCGCTTGGCAACAGTAATATTGAAAATTCGAGCGTGTTTTCGAAGCAATTTGCCCAAGGGTCTATTGCGCCGAACATTTCCTATGGCGCAGCGCAGACGCGTGGGTTCAGCGCAAGCGGAACGCAAACCACCAGCTTTCCTGACAACAGCTTTGATACCGTTCCTAATTCATCCTATCCGTTTACACCGACACTGGGTCAGGATTTTACTTCAAGACTGTCAACGCTGGCATCGAACAGCCGATCACAAAGTGAAACGTTTTCAAACCTTGCCCAGCAATCGACCAGTTCTGCCGTCACCCGGTTTAACGAGCTCAGAAATACATACAGTCAGGGAAATTCTTCAGAAACCGCAGTCGGCACCAACGAAAGCAACAGCGTCAACAAGGCGTTCAGCGAGGTGGATTCAGCGTCGAGAAACTTGCAGCAGCAATATGGTCTGTCGCGACGCGCCGCCGATGACATAACAGTATCATGGTTCCTGAACGGCGAAGGTGGTCTCGGCGTAAAAGGTGAGAAAGGAGCGCTAGGAGCGAACCTCGGACTCAAAGGTGGACGAAATCACAGCTGGACCGATAGTGATATCGGAATTGCTTCGGAAGACCGCAACCGGATCATGGGAAGCCTGAACCAGATTTCTGATAGCCGTAACTGGTCCAATACCCGCGATGGTTTTGTCCGCAGTGTCAGTTCCAGCAGCAGTTCCGCCATCTCCAACAGCGCGTCGGGCCTGACCAGCTCACTTTCTGAAGCGCAAAGCTATACCGTCGAAGCGAGACGTGCAGAGGAGCTTGCCAGCCGCCTCGAAAACCAAGCGACATGGTATGAAACCAATAGTGCTGCCGGATCTTTGAACCTCAGCCAGACGTACCGTGAATGGGGTATGGCTGAAATGGACTCCAACCGAGATTTTTATGGCAATGCGCGGTTTGATGATGTGAACTTCCAGCTCAGTGCAGAAGGACAGGAGCTGCAAACGCGGTTTGTGGCAGGATATGCGGATCGGTTGCATGATGATATTGAAGATAAGCTGACACTTCCCGAGTTTGCGCCGGTGCAAAAACCAAGTGTGGGCAGCGCCGATGCCGTAAGAGGTAGTGTTCCACTCGGAGGATCAGGAAGCGGGTCAGTGTCTGCGCCGCCTGATGTTGATGGTATTCGGGACGAAGTATCCGGCGCTCAATCGCGAGGCAAAAAACGGGTTGGGACGGTTCAAGATGCGCTACAGAAACGCACCCGCAATGCTCGCGGAGCTAGCGCTGAAGCAGCCGATGATGTTAAGGAATGGAAGTGATTTAGATTTGGATGAGACCATCGTAAATTGCGACAAATATTGCGAAAGCTAGGAAAGCTATGAAGAATACGATCAATCCAAAACGTCCCCAAGGATCACGCCAAGTCTTTTTCCAAGTATAAGCGGTCAAGCTGTCCTCCGCGAGTGCACGATCAAGCTCCGATAAGCCGGGCCAGTTTTTTTCGTCAACAGATTGAGTCTTTTTATCCTCGGTCATTTTTCCTACTCCAAGTTCTTGGTTCGGTAAGGACCAAGCCCCCTCTTCTCTTCAGCATAACCGAAAACGAGAGGATAGTCATTTTGAAAAAGCACTGTGCAAAAGCGGCCAACAACATAATGAGACTTGAGTTTGTGGCCGAACGCCTCATTATCCAGAAACTTACCTGCCATTGAGCACCGCGACGGAGACATCTGGAATTGATTGAACTACTTTTACTTGGCGCAAGCATCGTCGCGGCTGGCGAAACCTTTGAATGTACGCCCATCCGTGTCTGGGACGGTGATGGACCTATCTGGTGTGCGGAAGGACCTAGAGTGAGATTGTCTGGCATCGCTGCGCGTGAGATGGATGGTTCTTGCACAAGCGGTCATCCTTGCCCCGAGTCGAGCGCTATTGCCGCAAGGGATGCACTAGTAAAACTGGTGGGAAAACCCACCGGAAAATCAAGAGAAGGACATATCCTGGTGTCCGGTCCCAAGATGATTTGCCGTTCCGATGGTCGCGCAGGGGGTTCTCGAACCGCTGCCTGGTGCATATCACCCAAATCTGGAGATCTTTCGTGTGCGATGACTAAAGGTGGTTGGGCGCTGCGATGGGACAAATATTGGAAGACGCACCGCTGTGATGGATAGTCGGGTCTCCTTGCAAACAAGAATGGCAAATTTATTGTTTAGCACGGAAGTTTGCTTCTTCGCCTGGATGATTATCGGCTGGCCGCTTTGTAACCTGGTTCAAAAATTGCTTTAATCTCGCAGGTGGGATGTATGCTATTTCAAAAATCGAGCATTGAGATAAACGCTACCAGTTCTTTGACCTCAGTATCGGATAATGTCGTTGGGACAGTATCTTCGGGAGCAGCTTTCATTCTTCGGTAAAAATTTGATCGCTCTTGGATGCTCATTTTTTGAAAGTTCGCCACTCTCAGTGGATCAAAGTGAGCGACAATTGCCTCATCCAAAGTTCGAAGCGATCCGGAATGGCCATAAGGAGAAGTCTTGGTCGCGTTGTAAAGAGGTGGCGTCCGAAACAAAAAACGATCAGAAGGGTTAAACGTCACATTGTAACGCCCCTCATCATTGCCAAAGCCGTTTTTTCCAAAGCCTAATTGAGGAAATGGAATTGAATGGAAATCAAAATCCGAAAAGTACGGGCCGTTGTGACACGATGCACATCGACCTCTTCCATAGAAAGTTATGCCGCCGTTCAATTCATTTTGCGTGATTGGGCCATTTTCAAATACAAACCGATGGAGTTTCGTTTTCTTAACTCGGAAATTATGCCGAATGAACTGAGCTACAGCATCACCGATTTCACTAAAGGTAAGGTTTTCTAACGGTTTTTGGTAAGCCTTTGCCAATTGAATGCCCAAGTCTGGATCTTGTCTGACTCTACCGGCAAGTGTATTGAAAACCACTTCTGCCGATCCAACATCCTCCGTCACTAGGTCTTTACGAACCTCCGGGGTATCGGCTATCATTTCGCGAAGCTCTACAAAAGGGAGGTGCACAGCCACTACCAAAGGGTCAGAAGATGGAGCAAAATCACCAAACTGGCTCACCACTACCCCGTTTTCAGATTGTACTTTGCCATCCCAGAAAAAAGTATCAAAGTTAGGTCCGCCACGCCCCCAAAGCGGCAAAACATTGCGCGGAATAATCTGGCCACCGCTTGCCATTCGAGCACCGCCTTCGCCCGATGCACCTGCACCAACTGCATTGGGCAGACCGTCGACTGACCCGAATTTATCTAGATGGCAGTCCTGGCAAGAAATATTGCCATTTAAACTTAGCGTTTTTGAAGCAAATAGCTTTCCGCCAATACTACGTTTGGCACTATCTGTCTTCGATTGCAGTGCGCCAACAGATACAAAACCATTTTGAATTGAGGCTTTCCGCAAAGTTTCGATTCTCAGCGTGTCCGTTGCCGGACCCATTTTTTCTTGAGTATAGCTTCCAGATGATTGTTGTTCACAAGCGCTGGTCAATGGAATGAGCAGCAGGTAGAAAAGTAACTTAAAATCGAATTTCATGGGTTGCGACAACTTCTTCCAGATCGGTACTTCGCTCTTCTACGGCTAACAATCGCATTTTAGCTAACTCATTTTCCCTCAAACCCCACTGCATCAAACGTTTCTGATATAAATCGTAGTCCTGACAGATGAGCAATCCAACTTCAGCTGAATAGAGTTCGCTGCCAACATCATCCGAAGACCTTTGGGCGCTACGTTGCCGCGCTTGTAAATGATCTCTCATGGCAACGTCGCATTTTTCCACAAGCGCTCCATATTCCGATTGATTTGCAAACATCACTGCCTGACGCCAAATCGGCATAGCTACCCAGGCCATTGCGACACCAATGAGAAGCACGATCAAATGAGTAGTAATTCTATTCCGCAACAATTTTAAATGCATCCAAAACTTCTGGAGTGATTGTGCCTGTTACCTTGAGGTCAAAGTCTGTCTGGAATTTAACCAACGCAGCGCGAGTTCCCGAACCTGCAATTCCGTCGATTAACCCGGTATAGTATCCATAGGATTTCAGGCCAATCTGAACGCGTCTTACAACGTTTTTTATCGCGTCATCCTGGGGTTTAAAGAACGTATTTGGAGCAATTGCGGGAGATTGAGGAAGCACCGAACTTGGCGGCGTACTCCTCGTATTGCGCGATGGCTTAGGCGCAGGGGTCGTTTTCGGACGGCGGATCGGGGGAGGTGTATATACTGGAGACTTAACCCTACCGCTGGCCCCGGACCGATGGCTACTATGCGACGAATGGCTTGAGTGGGATCTATGCTGTGCTAGCTGGAAAGAATGTTCTTGTGCAAACCTCTTGATAACAGCATCGCCTTCAGGATCTTTTCCACCGGAAGCGATATTGTTAGTTGCAGCAGATTGTGCAGTTGGAAAAGGCATAATGCCGGCCATTGCCAACGAGGAAATCAGAAACTTTCGTTTACTCATAATGGAGAAACTTCATCGAGCATTTCGGCAGGATGCCATTCAAAAAATCCAGAACAAGTTTCCTTCTTGCTGCACATCAAACACTTTTCCCCAAAACGCTGTTTCCAGTCAGATATTGAATTTACAGCAAAATTGCGATGAAATTCTGGCAAATGACAAAGCGGCACGTTGAATAGCTTTGTTGGTATACCGAATAAAGAAGCGACATCCAGTGATTGGGCAATTGGATTGAAACTCTTACGAAAGTCGACGTAAAGAGAGTCCCATCTATTTCTTGCAAAACCGATATTTTCTAGCTGCATCACGGACCATTGCTCGATAAAGTGCAGCAAGCCTGCAATATGCCGCGCGAGAGCGGGGAACGAATTGAGATTGGTTTGAAGCACAACAGTTCTAAGTTCAATTTTAGCGCCGGACAAAAGCAACGTATCAAAACTCTGATGCAATCGCTCATACGCTCCTGTTTTAGCAACGATTTCATCATGTTCAGCGGCATCATTGGAATATAACGGGATTCCCCAAACAACCTTTCGGAACAGTTCCTGACGCAATTGACTGATGTCGCTTGTTTCAAAATGTTGGCCATTGGTAAGGACATGAAATTTCAAATCCGGACGTGCTTTCAACACCGTTTCGAGAAGTTGAAAAACCTCCTGTTTATACAACGTCGGTTCCCCGCCGGTAATTCCGATTGTTATGCCGTTGTCAGCTAAAAGACAGGCCTGAACAAATAGACCGAAGCGGTCGTGATGGGTTTTCTTTGGCGGCTGGGAGCACATCACACATAGTTGATCACAGCGTTCGGTGACTAACAGTGAATTTTGAGTGGAACCAGCCCTTATAATGCGCTCTGCATTGCCCGCAGCAGGCGTCACAATTACGATATCACCATCCAAGTCTTGAATTCCGGGTCCAACGATCTGGAACAATCCGTTCTCGCCGCTGAACACCGATTGACTCTCGCTACTTTCGATGCACCAACTTTCCCATGGAGAATCTGTCCGGTTTTTCGACAATCGAGTTACGAATGGTTTCTCGGCATCCGAAACTGCGGGAAGCATTAGCGGGATCATATTGACTCGCCCAATGTAATTGAATCTCCACTCAACCCTAGCCAGTGACGCAACGAATATTGGACTGCATCTTCATTTGAATAAATCAGAGAAAAAGCCAAATCGAAAATACTCATGTGGCGCTTGCAGAAGTTTGTCTCGTGTCTGCGTAGGTCGATCCGGCCATATCTTGAAATATCGTCGATTATGTCGCGTCCACAATAGGGCTGGTAGACGCAATTTTGACAATCTGGATCATCTGCATTTGTCGATGCTTCGTTGAGTGCTCGTCGTTCTGGAGAATCCCAGCCGGTAGCTATATCGCCTATGGTCAAATCAATAATCCCCGATCGTGAAAGCATGCGAGCCTCATCTGTTGGGTAAATCTTGCCATCAAAATCAACGACAATATAATCTACGCCGACGGGATTGGGGCTACGCAGGTCCACATGTCTATCAAGGCCTGGCTTGAAAATTCGATTCAAACAATGACTGAAATAAGTCTCTTCAATCACTTGATCGCGATTGTCCCAATTTCTCGCAATGAGCCTGTGGATGAATTTTGAATAATACGCACCCCAATGACCTGATTGTTCGATGGATTCCGGGTGTTGTTTTCTGGCAAAGCCTTGATAGTTGATTGGTCGCAGATAAATGCTCGTAAAACCGCGCGAAACGAATGCCTCTACAAGGCTATCAATCTCGGGAGGATCATTCGGATTGACAGTTGGTAACGCGGAAATTTTGCCTGGGCCATATCGCTTGAGAACTAAACTCAAGTTTCTTTCGAATTGTGAAGTGGATGCATCATCTTGAGTTCTTTGAGCCTTGTGAGTAATTAACGAACCATCCAACGACGTGCTAATTTGTACATTCTCTCTATTGAAAATAGTCAAGATTTCTTCATCAAGTCGCTGCAAATTGGTACATATCACGGCTGTCATGTCGGGAATATGTGATCCTGCGTCTAGGACTGCACTTATAAGATCCGGTCTCAATGTGGGTTCACCGCCCTGAAACTCGATCTTGAGTGACCGCCCTGAAAACTGTTTGATCAAGCCAGTTATTTGTCCGAGTGTCGCTTCATCCCAATCATAGCCTTCGGCATTCTCATTGGCCCGCGAAACCTGACAATAGCTGCAAGCGAGGTTACAACGTAACGTGGGGACCAAAATAAGATATTCCAAACCTTCAACGTTTGTCTTGCGACGTGCCTGAGCGAATAGCGACGCATGCTTTACCAACTTACTGCTTTTTATAAGATGTCGCTTTTGCAGGAACTTCAGTTCCTGATCAGATAACTCATTGCTACCGATCCGGCTCAGCAGGTCATGTTGACCTTTAAAAAAACGACCTTCTTCATTTGCAAAAATGTGACGATCGGAAACTGTGCGCGATCTTAAATTCGGAAGACCGTCCAATTCCTCCATTCCAAGAATCCACCCCTAACGAACTACAAAGAAACCGACTGTAACTGTTCAATTTAATAATACAACTCGGTCAATCGGCAGCATGTAACTCCGTCGGTTTTTTCCGGGCAGATCTTGATCCTGATCTGTGCATTTTAATGTCGATATTTGCCAATTGATCTTCCACCTTCGTCAACTCCCAAATCTTTGATCAACAAACGAAAAGTCTGGGACTTACACAGCGCTAGAGCCCTGTTTAGACCTTCCTTATTCGAAGATGTTTCTGAAACGAGAAGTCAGGAAGCGAACAGCTGACCATTTGCGTCTTGATGAGTGAATTCGAAGCGAATAGGCCGAAATCTAACTGATTGCTGAAGCCAAATAGCCGTTGTTCGTCCGTTGCAAATCGGAAACACCATTGGTGCTTTGTGATGCCTTACAAGCTGTTTCCAGTTCCTATTATCAATACCCGACGGGTTTGGAGAAAAACCCGGATGACTATGCCATTCGCCAAGCCAATCTACGCGCTTATGTGACTCTTTCCAAAGTCGTAGCGCACGCATTCGATGTGCTTTGGGTGAACGTATGAACGAAACTCTGCTCTGGCTGTCCCATGCATAAGGGGTGGTAGCCTCAATGACATGGAGATGCCGCCCTTTTCGAAATCCCAGCAACAAACCACCCGCTTCTAAGGGCGAATAGCGCCGTGTCGCTTTCAGCATAATTTCCAAAACTTGGTGATCGAACAAAACGCCATCAATCATCACTATCCCTCGCAGCGCAGGCTGGGCAGGCCGCAGCAGGCGAAGGTGTTGTGGGCTGCCGCTCTGCGCCCCGTTCATGATCAATCACGATTGTCTTAAGCCGTGATCCGGGCTTACCATTTGCCCATCCCAATATCATTTCGGTAGATAGTCCTGCGGCGATTGCCGGTGCAGCTACCGAATAAGGATAATATGCACCGTCCCCGCAAGTAGCCTCCTCAATAATTTCCTCATATTTGGGCTTGAGAGCAGTATAGCGCCAATTCTTGCCCGCATCCGGGCGGAGACAGCGAAAACAATAACCATCGCCAACGATGCTCAGGAAACCTTGGGCGGCCGCTCCGTTTCCACAAATCCAGCTATATAAGACCGCCTCAGCTTTGACGTCTTCGCCGTTCAGAAAGGCTTCATTGACAGCATTTTGGGTATTCCAGTCTCCGGTCGCATCAATAATCAAGTCGCAATCTTTTGCCGTATTCCAGTCATCGAATACGTCTCGGCAAATCGCACGAACGTCGATATCCGGATGAAACCGCTTCAATTCATCACACAGGGCTTCTGCTTTAGCTTTGTCTATTTGTCCAATACCAAGGTAGTGGCGACCGACGTTGCCTGCTGATAGCCCTTGACCATCAAAAAGGTATAACGGAGCATCAAACCCGGCCCCGCTTTGGACAAGAAATTTGGCCAGATGGCTCCCGAGTGTACCACATCCAATTAGAGCAATCTTTTTCCCAGCCAAAGTGTTCATACCTACAAGATTCCTTTCGGCCAAAGTCTTTTGATCACACCAAAAGCCACCAAAACGCGTTAGATTTATTTCTGATTTGCGATTGGCAATCAACTCCGGGATCTTCGCCTTCCTAGTTTTTATCGTGTTTAGGGCTATTTCTAGTCCCCTTGGAAAATCCAGCCGGACGCCCAAAACGCAATTTGGTGCGTCTATCGCCACAATGTTGCGTGCTGCCAGTGCAGCGAATGCTTGGCTATACTCGGCGTCCGTGAAGCCAGGTTGGCCTCGGAACCAGATTTCAAATTGCTCAAGTGTGAGTGGCACCTTGATTTTTCCAACGGGAGAAAGCGGTTCATTGCTAAAAATGAGTAGGCCATGGGAAAATTCTTCAGCCGAAAAGCCGCCAAACTCCGCAACATCTCGTAACCCCAAAAACGGCGTCATCCCTTTCGCTTTGAATCGATAAAAGTTAGTTTTGAGGGTCGCAGTATCACTCGTTGGTCGTTTGATCAGAATTCGAAATGACTCAATACCATCGCGCCAGTAGTCCTGATATTCAGCTGCGACCTCTGCAACACCGCGGCCTTTGTAATTAACCTCCATTGCCACTTTCGCTTGCTCTAGCACGCGTAAGACCGATCCACCCGGGTCATAGATATCGAGGGGTAGTCCCACAGCAGATGCATAGCAGATACCTGAATCGCCGTCGCCCCGGTTAAAAAGATGCCCCACGATTTCCGGGTCGAGTTGCGCCGGGTCCTTCAATTTCACTTTGGGAAGTTTAACAAATGTAATGTCAGGAATTTCAATCGCAACATCGATTGGTTTGCCATGAACGCTTATCCGTCCTTCGAATTCTAGTACAATCGCTGATTTTTCGCTGAAGCCTTGTTCCTTTAGCGTTGCGTTAATCTTACCCAGCGCCTCTCGCCGGTTCATCACCCTGAGTTGGAATTGATAATTTTGGGTGTTGGAACAGTTGCTGCCGGAAAAGCGCGAACGCTTGATGCAGTATCATTGGCAATCGTAATAATATCAGGACGGTTCGGAATACGGCGACCAAAGACGTTTCGAAGGTGATCAATCACGATATCGGGATGGCCTGTACGTTCGAGCGCGCCCTCCATTTCATCGGCAAGCGCTTCGGTTGACTTTAATATTTCGTTTCGATCAGCATCGCTCCAGCCGTTGAGACAACTCCCCTCGACGACCGGGTTGTTGATCTCTCCTCGGAAAATGTCAGGGAGAAGCTTGGCCACTTCCATAATTTGCATATCATCGCGGTCATCAACCGGATTGCCGCCGAGTTCAATCAAGGCAGCGTCTATCGCGCACATCAAGCAGATCGATGACAGTGGCGAATTTTCCCATGTATGATCGCGCCATCCTTTGAAGAACCTGCAAAGACGGCGAAAGACTGGTCCATAGCGCGCAGAGCGGGCTTCCACCCAATCGTGAAGCTGCTTGGGATCAGACTGAATCCATTTCCCATCACGCTGCGCCAGCATCACCAAATTGGTTGGTATCGCGGCCATTGATGGGAACTTGTCGGCCGTAAAAGATATCGACGCCATCCGCGCATCAGCGATTGCACTCTTCATCAACCGATACTTGTCTTCAGGGACCGAATAAATCGGAATATCAACATGTGCCCCTTTCCAAAGTCGAACACGCGCGCAGGTGTTCTTTGAACTGTCAAGCTCCCACCCATTTTCATTGCATACTGGGCTCAACGTTTCCTCAACAAATGTGAAAAGGGATCCAGCTGCCAAAGCCGGATGGCTGTCCTGCATAAATCGAACGGGTACATACATACCGTCATCAAGATCGATTTCTTGGCAGTTCGGCTTAGCGGGCGAGTTTAATGTTCGATATGCGAAGCTGCCTTGCATCAGAAATTTGACCGCTACTGTTTCGGCGACTTGTTTTGCCGCCGCGAAAACAGTCGAGTCACGCCAGAAGCGTTTTTCATTTTCTAGTCTTGATGATGCGTCACGCAACGCTTTCCTGATGATCGTTCGCGCCTCCATCAGCTTGTGATGCTCTTCATCTTCAATGTTGAGTTGTGCCAGATAGCTGAGGTTTTTCTTCAGGCCGACAAAGATCGGGTGAGCGTTGGCAAGCGTCATAGGCAAATCCTCAAAAATTCGTGCTTTTCCAATCCACTTGGTGCATAATTAGCCAATTTCAAGGGACGTGAACAAAATATGTACAAAATTTTCCCGCTCAGGTCATTGACCTACTTGATTTCGTTCCTGACCTTGACGGTTTTCCTCGTAATCGAGTTGGCAACGGACGCTTTTGGATTCGAGGTCAGATTGCTTGCTATTCCCGGCATTGTCTGGGTAATTTTGCTTGGTTTTGCATTCAATCCGATCTGGCGAAAAATATGGTCGTGGAGCGCCAAAATCCCGTTCATTCCAGATCTGAATGACAAGATTTTCCCTGATTTAAACGGTGAATGGGAAATGCTCCTGGAGAGCAATTGGTCACGTCAGGAACAGATTTTGGAGGCTGCTAAAGACGGGCGACGTTCTTTCGATATCAAATCCTGCGATCAGAATGATTTGGAGCCGTTGATGCAGGTGGGCCTCAAAGCCGAGATCGAGCAAAGCTGGTGGTCGATCAAAATCACCGTGACAAATCCGAGACAGGATACTCCCATCAAAGAATCTCAGACTAATATTGTCATACCTCGCAAGAAGAGCGAAGGTCAGCCGTCATCGCTATGCTATTTCTACGATCAAACTAACGACACCGACAATCAGGCGGATGATCCGGAATTCAGCGCGTCTGCGTGCCTGTCCTACGACTATAAGAGAGATATTCTTGAAGGGACTTTCTGGACAGAACGTCAATGGCGGCGAGCGATGAATACGGCTGGCCGCTTAACCCTCAAGCGGATGTAATGAAAATATCCGGGACCAACAAAAAGTAACAAATTCAAAAATTATGTCGTAGTGGATTCCCTAACTTGTCGACGGAACAATGTTCTCGTCTCGGGTCTTCTCATCGGAACTAGCCAAGTAGGCTTCCACCCTCCTCAACGTCCTAGCCCGCGGCCTACGCCCTTCCCTCAAATCCAGAACAAACCGCGGATCACCGACAGCGCGCCTGCCAAACCGCGTCGGCGACATATGTGTCTGCTTGAGATGCTTTTCGATACGATCCAACAGTTTCATATGAGGCCTCCTCGAATCATAAATTGCTTGTGTTCTTGTTATGTTCCTAGTAGGAAGATTGCATATTGTCTAGGATAATTCCTATTGAGGGGTCAAAAGGCACAAAAGATGGATGATGTACGAGAAACTCTGGATCGGTTGATCCGCGAAAACGGGGATGATTATTCCGGTCTTTCAAAAATGCTTGGCCGTAATGCAGCTTATATCCAGCAGTTCATAAAGCGCGGTACACCGCGCAAGCTGGACCCTGAGGACAGACTTAGGCTGGCGAGCTTTTACGGTATTGACGAACAACTATTGGGCGGGCCGCCGCCAACTGGCAGTGACGGCATGGTCGAAGTCCCCGTACTCGATGTCAATGTTTCTGCAGGACATGGCGCTCTGGCGACAAGCGAGGATAGGAAAACGCGTTTTTCGTTCGATGAACGCTGGCTGCGCAAACTGACTCCGGCTAGGGGCGTCAGCCTCTCTGTGGTCCGCGTTATGGGCGATTCCATGGAACCAACCCTGTCGGACGGCGATGACGTTCTGGTGGATGCCTCTGACCATGGTTCGCGGCTGCGCGATGGTGTTTATGTTATGCGGATCGATGATACGCTGGTGGTCAAACGCATTGCACTAAGGCCCGATAGCCCGTTCATTACCATTGCCAGCGACAACCCGACCTATCCGACCTGGGAGGATATTGATCGCAGCACGGTCCATATCGCAGGCCGCGTGCTTTGGTTTGGTCGCGCGCTTTGATCAGAGGTTTGCCCTGAGATCATCTAAATCCCCATATCCAACGGCTTGCTGTGTTCTTTTTCAAGTTCTCGCTGGTCCTTTTGCGGTTCTTTGGGCGCAATTTCATTTCCTTTCGCAAGCCCAGTCGCTGCGGCTTTGCCGAGACGCTGTGTCACTTCAAGCGCCGATCTTTTTGCGCCGTCATTTTTCTCGACTGCTGCTTCCAGTTTCTCGCGGTTATCAACGATGAGCGTCAAACCATCCCGCAATCTCGTAATCGTAACCAGAAATGTCTGCTTGTTGGAAAGATTGCGCTCGCGGCTATCCATGACCGCAATCCCGCGATCAGAAGTAAGCCCCTGCGCCATATGCGCATTGAGCGCGTAAGCCAGATCAATACGTTTTAGCATGGGATCGCTATGGGGCAGACGATGCTCGATGCCGGAAGATGTTCGCAAGTGAACATGCCCAGCATCAATTGCTGTAATATTTGCCTGATCCGCGTTGAACAACCCGCGTTTGTGATCGCTGTCGGTCCAGCGAATTTTATCACCCGCATAAATATCGAGCTGCTTCTTTTCATAGAGAGCGATCTGGTCTTCAGATGCATTTGCGCGAAGCTTGCTCACCTGAAAGCTCCGCTCCCTGCCCCCACGATCTTTCAGGACAAGCTGCTTTGCGCGCTCATCGACCGAGACCACATCATATTGCCCCTTGCCAAGGCGCTGACTTCTGTCCGGAGCTTTAAGTTCAATCATCATGCCGGGTTTGTAGCTGTGAATATAGCGCAGTTCCTCGCGGGTGCTGTTGACGCGGGAGAAGGTGTCCAGTTTTTGCCCTCGTTTTCCCAGTTCACCGTTTTGTTTAAGCCCGGCCTGGACCGCTTCATTGACGGCTGTGCGCAGCGCTCGTCCTGATGCATAGATGGCGGTGGATTGCCGGTCTTGTGGAGAAAGCGCTAACCAGCGTTCGGCGGCGATTAGGGCGCTACCCTCTTTGGTTTCGGTAATATGGTCTTTCAAATAGGACATAGCCTCGCCGATATTTCCGGCCTGGGCTGAATATTGCGCGCGGCGTAATATTTTATCACGCGCGCGCAAATTGGTGATCATTTTTGCGGTATCAATGCCCGAGGCTTGCACAAGCGCGAAGGGCTTGCCGGCATCGACAGCACCCAGCTGCTTCTTGTCCCCGATCATAACCAGACGGTCGACCTCGAGCAGGTTTGCGAGCCGGACCAGTTTTTCTTTTTCAACATTGGAGACCATCGAGGCCTCGTCGAGAACCAGCACATGGTTTTTCATGGCGGCTTTGGCTTCCGTAAGAGCCTTTTTATCGGCTCCCTCCTTGAGGAGGTTTTTGTGGCTTCCAATGAAGCGCGCCAAGGTCATCGACGCAATCCCGGTATCGCGTTCGAGCATCTGGACGAGCGTATTCTGGACGGCGAGACCCAGAACCGTTTTGCCATTCTCGCCAAGAAGCTGCGAGACAGGTTTGAGAAGGCTGCTTTTGCCTGCCCCTGCAATGCCCTGCACCGCGATAATGCGATTGGACGATGATAATATCATCTGGCCGGCGGATTCCTGGCCTTTGTTAAGTGTCATCCCAAAATTGAGACCCGCGACCGCCTGCAACTGCTCGCCAGCCAATTCTGATGACAAAAGCGGCTCCGCCTTGCCCCTGCCCGCTTCCACCTGTCCAATTATGCGCTGCTCGATCTGCAAGGCATCGCGCGTGGTGACAAAATCCCGGTCGCGTCCTTTGCCCCGAACAAGCTCACCTTCCCTGACAAGTGCCCTGACGCGGCGTTCAACATGAGCAATGGATGTCGGGAGGCCAAAATCCAAAGCAGTCTTATAAACATCATATACCCCAAATGCTGCTTCGCGCTGGCTCAGATGGCGAATGGCTGAAGCGGCCGCCTGCGCTGCGGCTATCTCTTCGCGGGGTTTATTGAGGATATGCGCTGGCACCAAAGGATCTGCGGAGGGCTTTGGCCCAAATCCTTGAATTTTTTCTGCAAACGCCCTGAGAAAAATCATTCCTTTTTGCGCCAGTGATAGATTGGGGTTTTGATCAATCTCCAGTCCTGCTGCGCGAATATTGGCTTTGTCGATCAATCCGCCAAGATCGAGCTCCATCGCCTTTGCAGCTTCCTGCCATGTTGCAGACAAGGCATCCCTGTCCTTTATGGCTTCTTTGGGTGCGCGCGTTGCCAGAGCGGCAATCTTGCCAGCTTCCAGTCCTGGTCCCCGGCGCGCATCAAGTACCTCCTGTCGGCGCGTAGAAAAGGCCATAACCGCTTCGCGCGATATACCTGCGGCTTCAAAATTACCGTGCTTGCCCTGATGGGCAGGCTGATAGCCAAGCTTTTCGATTTCAAGACGAAAGCGCGCCATCGTCATGCTATTTAGAAGCGTGTTGTTCGACCAGAGCTTGTCATTATGCAGCGCCCGCCATTTTGCGTCCGGGCCTTGCGTCACATTGGCGACAACCGCGTGAAAATGAACATTGGGTTCAGAATTGCGATTGGTGTCATGCTGAAACAGTCCAATCGTCAGATTGCCCGTTCCAATGGGCTTGATCTTGCCTCGGGAAAAAACCCGCGTTTCGGCGACATTTTTCTCGGCCCATTGCAGCGTATCTGTGACCGCTGTCCGGTACGCATCGATAATCCTTTTATCGCCGCCAACCAGAGCGATCAGCGACCAGCTTTTGGGTAGCGAGAAGGTAAGATCGGTTCCGGCGCGGTGATATTGTTTATCGCTGCCCACTCGCTCGCCATTTGGCAATTCACCGCGCAGCAGAGCTTCAAAGGCTGGCGCATCTACTTGACCTTTTAAACCTAACCGCTCCGCTCCTTCTCCAATCCACTGACCGGACCGGTCGGCATCAGCTTTGGTATAATAGTTATCCGCCGCAAAATAAGTTGCAGCGCCGCCCGCAGAGCGAACATTTGAGGCAGAGAGCATAGTCAATTCCCATCATTTGGACGCGCCCTCCACCGCGCAGGTTTCACATGTCATATTCGCCGATATCGCGGTCCGGCTCATCACGCACAGCGCCCTCGCGAAGATCCCGGCCAGCATCACGCGGCAGACTGCTCAGCGACCGGGCCTTGTTTGCAGGATCGGATGGATCAGGCAGATCAGAGCGCTGCTGTTTGTCATCTTCGGGAGACGGTGATGGCGCCTGCTCATCCTTGCCGAGCGAATTACCTGGACCATCGGTAGCGGGATCCACCGTGCCATCCTTGAGTATTTTATCTCGAGGCTCATCGGGCAACTGGACGTCGGTGATTTCTTCGGGTTCCCGAAAGGCAAACTCCTTCTGATCGGCCGCAGATTGTTTGACGCCTTCTTCGTTGTCATCGGAGTCCGCTGCTGGTTCTACCTCCCCGCCGTGGCTATTTTTATCTGTCCCATCAGGCTTCGAAGACGGCAGAGGTTCTTGACGAGGTACATAGGATTGTCCGGTTTCATCGGGTTCATCAAATGCCCGCGCAATATATCCTTCGGCTAGACTGGGCCAGGATTGCGGGATCAGTTTAACCGGTGCAGCGGGGAAGCCATCGGGAAATTTTATGTAACCATTGAGGCGCGGCAAGTTCATAAACTGATCGGGTAGCAGCAATGGCTCGATCTGCCTTCTTGGGGTCAGGCTGACCGCATCACGGGCATTGTTATAGCCGTAACTATAGCCTTCTTCCATGTCGCGTATTTGCCGGTGACCGATAAAGTCCGAACACCATGTTGCCGTTTCCCGGTCAGCCGTCGCCAGGATTAATTTGGTGCGCGCAAGCGAAGACAATGTCATCGCCATATTTTCACCGTAGACTTCTTTAAGTTTGGCAAATGCGTGGATGCCAGTGACGATAGCGCCGCCAAAATTTCGGGCCGTTTGCAAACCTTTTTCCAGTGCTGGCAGCCGGTGCAATGCGCCCAGTTCGTCAATCATGAACCACACCCGCAAATCGGATGTCCGGCTCATCGACATAAGGGTATTCATCGCGGTGTCCATCCACAAGGTAAGCAGCTTGGAACAGATACTCATGTCGACATAGCGCGCGGATATAAATATGATCCCACCACGCGCGGATTCATCTTTTATCCAGTCGCGGATTGAAAACTGCGGACCATGTTTGGGCAGCAGCATTAGGGCCTCGGCGTTTGCATTAAACACAGCCCGGATCGAAGTTGCCATGCGGGCCGCTTTGGGCGCGGTTAATTGCTCCGCTACTGTGCCTTTCAAAAGCTTGTGCACATCTGTCAGGTCAGCAGTAATGAGCTTCTCGGCCAGCGCCTCATTGGTCGGCGTTCCGGCTTTCATCAGCTGCATGCACGATTGCACAAACAGCGAGCGCGCACCGATAACCCAGAACTGATCTTCGCCGCCGCCATCCTGCGGTACTATCGCTTCAGCGGCGCTGTGGAATTCGGCAATGGTGCTGCAATCATTGAACACGCTCCATTGCGGACAGCGGGCATCAAGCGGGTTTAATATGACATCGCGCGAGGCGTCATAGAAATGTTCGATAAAAGCGCCGGTCAGATCGAATATGACGGCGCGCTGTCCCTTTCTGCGGGCCTCATCTATCATCTCCAGCAGGGCAACGGTTTTACCGGTTCCGGTGGTTCCGATCAGCATCGCATGGCTCTGTTCAAGCCGCCACGGATAACGAACGCCTGCAAGTTTGGAGGGCTGGTAATAGCCTGCCGCAGCAAGACGTTCTTGCCCCGCTAAACGCCAGCGCCAGCCCAGTTCTGCTTTCATTTCCCGTGCCTGCTCGCTAGCATTATGACGAGTTATTTCCGCTTTCAGTTCGGGCAATGTTGCAAGTTGCGCGCCGCGTTCATGTTTGCTTTCTTTCGACCGGCCGCCAAAATATTCTGCCACCCAATAAAATATTATAAAGGCAGGCAGGAACAGCAATGCAGAAATGGCCAAAGCTGTGCGGAGGGCTGTCCATAATGCTTCCATTGCACGCTCGACCGGAGGGAAGTTCTGAACCGCTGAAATCGCCATTTCCATGCTCGCGCCGCCCGCAAGATCAAGATTAACCGGCTTGGTAGGATCAAACTCCATGAACCCATAAAACAAAGCATAAAGGTTCATACCCGCAAGGTAGCGCTGATGGTCGGTAAGACCCGATGTCACCATCCAATAGGAGATGCCTACCAAGAGAACGGCAGCAATGATCAGAGGAGCTTTAAGCCCACTTGCGAACATGAAACCAAAGTGTCCGAGAAGCTGGCTACCGCGCGTGAAGTTTACAATATTACGCTTCATCACGGCCTCCATTCGAAGAGGCTGGAGCAAGCCCCAATCGCTGTAAGCGACGACCATATGCATCATGGGTTTTTTGCCGAAGTGAGCTGTCCGGGTGGGCGCTTAAAATGGCATCAAGCGCTACGGAGGAAAATACAATCTCGCGGGCTTTGTCGAGGCCTTTTAGAGTATCATTATGACCTTCATCCTGCGCAATATATGCCGCCATGACAAGATCGCGAATGAATACGCTGACACATTCGCCGTGGTCATCAGCTTCCGATCTGACCCACTGTGCAAGCGGATAAGAAAGATAGGTTTGTAAACAAATATGGTTGGTCATACTCAGGTTCCTTGACGTTCAAGAACCTGGTTCACCCTTCGAAAAGCCCAATAAGAATAAATCGTGAACAAGTCTAAGTCAATCGGTTATATTTCATTATTTATCAATGCTTTGCGGCGATGTGATTGGGCTAAGACTTGCCAAAAACCCACCAAGTCTTAGAGGATTTATCTGTTACATCGGGCGATTTTGGGACTTAACCAGTTGATATCAATGAAGATAACCAAGGCAGCGAGCTGCGTACGGTGTGCACTCTTTTGTTCCCAGCTCGGCAGTAAATTTCCAGGAATTTTCTCGATTACATCATGTGGCGTTATGCCACGTGGATAGCATGGATAAAAACGCGCGCTGATGCTTGACATCAGCGCTCCACAATTACCCGATGGCTAGAATTTCAAACTAAAGCACGAGCAAAAAATAAGGGCAGCAGAATGGGGATTCCGCTGCCCCTATGTCACCCGATTTGGGTGTTTTCCATATCAACGCCAGCCCGGGTCGCAAATGGCCAGAATCGATACGGAAATTCTGAATAATCTTTATTCCTGATAGTTAGCAACTCGATTCCCACAATGATTGTATAGAATCGACTTTCGGCAAAGTACCTTGTGTTTCTCCCTGTTAGGTTTAAGCCAACCGACAGTGCAGAAAATGTCTTTCAGGCCGACGGTCGGGAGGCTAGGTTTGAAAGACATTTTCGGCGCTACCACTTTCTGAAGCGAACAAAAATAAAGGCAGAGACCGTTTCCGGCCCCTGCCCTGTGTGCCGTCCTTAGAATTCATCCAGCAGCGCCCCATGGACAGTATGGACAACCCGGTTCATTGCCCATGTCGGTAGCGCGTTATAATCTCCTTCATCCAGTGCTACATAACCCTGGTCGTCGTCCTCAACGACATGCTGATCAAAGAAGCTGTGTAGAGCCCTTCGTTCCGCTGTTTCTACTGCCGCAAAATAGCTTTGTGCATCAAATACCGTATCTATAACCTGTGTCATACTACCTCCTGAAATTTGTCAAAATGACGACAAGTCTCGTGATGCGTGGAGGGCTACCGGGTCACAGGACCGGCTGGAACAGGCGGCCGCGAAGCGGCGATGGGGGAAACGATTTTATCGTGTAAGGCGGCCCAGCCGCCGGAGCGGTAAAATGGTGGGGCCCCGTCGTCCTTTACGCGGTGGCCCTTCGCGCATCATACTTGGACTTCAAGTGAGCAACCCCTCCCCAAATTCGTATTCCACATCCAGATTACATTCGCAAAAATCATTTTCCTACAGGTGGGACAATATGCAATTACGGAGTTTCAAGGGGTCAACACTGAGAAAAAGGAAATCTCATGACCAGAAAAACAGGTGCGCTGGCAGCGCTCAAAAAGCTTGAAAGCGAACGCGCAAAACTCGACACAAAACAGCAGGAACTGGAGGCCAAGGCGGCAGCCGAACTAGGACGGATGTTTTTGGGAAGCGGCGTCGAAGCGTTTAGCGCGAAAAGCCTCAAGCGCATAGGAACTGCGCTTGGAAAAATGAATGAAGAACAGGCGCTGGCCATACTCAAAATTGGAGGTTCCAGTTTAGCGCGTTAACATCAACCTTCACGTACAAGAACATAAAAAAGGCCCCGCCGGGAAACCGGCGAGGCCTGATTGTTTGCAGGATGAAGATCAAGGATCATTCATCGATGTCGGGTGCATCCTTGTTATCCTGAGACGCACCACGGGTGAGAAAGTCCACCTTGTCGGCAAGGATTTCGCAGCCATAACGTTTGATTTTGTCGGCATCTTCCCACTGCGTATAATGCAGGCGCCCCTCGATCGAAACCATCTGGCCCTTGGTGCAATATTGGGCAACGTTTTTGCCCAGACCGTTGAAGCAAGTGATGCGGTGGAATTCTGCATCTTTGACCGTAAAGCCTTTTTCATCCTTGTAGGTTTTGCCTTCACTGTTGCGGGCGGGACGGTCGGTTACGACTGAAAGATTTGTAACCGTTGTGCCGCCGGTTGTTTCCCGGCTTTCTGGATCGCGAGTGACACGTCCAACCAAAACTACGATATTTGTCATTGTTATTCTCCTGATTTAATCTTCAAACCGGAACCATTCCGGCTTGCGAACTGACGAAAGAAACAGGGAGAAGCGGCATTGCACCGGGAGGCGCGTAGCGCCGAAGGGAAACCCGCTTTGTCCGGGTGGTGCGGGCAGCACCTGAAAGGTGCAACACGGCCGGTAACAAAGCTGGTTGCAATGTTGCTGACCTGGTTCAGGAAGGTTCGCGAAAAAGCCGATTTGGTCGCGGCTGATTTGGACTTCAGGAGACACTGACAAGCCTCGTATTGGATCCGTCAATCGCGGTTGATGCAAGAATGTTTAACGGCTGGCCTGATGGTCATATGTTGGGAACGCGCCCGCAACATTGGCAATACCTAGGACGGAACAGGCTGCTCGAGAACGAAGCTTACGCCGCCATATTCGCGTCAATGGCAACAAGTTTGGGTTGCTCCCGCATCATCCAGGTCTGTGGTTCGATCAGGCGCGCCCAATCCGCAAACGAGGGGATAGTTCCCAAATCTTCGATGACATGCTGTTCGCCGATCAGGCGGACTGGAACCTCGCGGCCATCGGCGTTAACAATGACCGTACCAAAGAGTGATTCCAGCATGAATATGCCTTCGGCATGATGCCGAAGCGCCCGGTGCCTCGGGTCCGCCAGTATTCCTTTCGATTTATCGAACCATTGATGTAGGGGCAGATAATCGCCTGCCTCGCCGCCCCATTTACGGACCGAAGAAAGCGCATGATAATGACAATGCGACATTATTCCTCTCCCCAAATTTCGGTTTCAAAATATTCGGTCGCACGGAGACTGCAGCACAGCGCCATTGTTCCTTCTTCGACCTCAATCCTAAAGAGGCCATAGGCCCCTTCATTGATTTCCCATCCCGGATGATGCACTTCCAGAGCATCATAAGCGACGGTTTCAAGTGCTTCCGACAGAGGCATGGATTTACGCATGATCATTGTTGAGCCGATCTCAAATGTTTCAATTGCGACTTTGGCATCGGACCAATCGACTGGCTTGTTATCGTTCGAATAGTACGTAGCAGCTTCCAGACAACCGCTGTCACCCATGCCATCATAGTTGAGTTCAACACTCGCGATATTTGCCTCTCGCAGCGCATCAAGAATAGCTGGCTTGTTGCGCTGAAAAGACTGGATCAAACGCGCGCTGCGGCTCTTCTGTTTGTCAAAATAGTCCGTCATCCATTCACTCGGTTCCATGATAAATACCTCCGGTTCTGTTTTAGCCGATCACACCGTGTGTCCGGTTCAGGGAAACCCGAGCCTCCTTTCCTCTTACTGAAGAAAGCCAGCACCGCGGCTGCGGCGCTGGCTCGGACAGCCTAGCTGCCTGTATCGGTTGGCTTTGTCTTGGGGCTGACGCCAAGAGGCCCGCGCCGATCAACGACCGTGATACGCCGTCTCTTGGCTTCGATGACGAGACGTTCCAATACGCCGCTCCCTGGAAAGGCAATGACATAGCGAGGTGCGAGGCCTAGCATCTGTTCGTTGCGTTTGAACCCAGCTCTTGCACCCAGATGGCGATCCAGTGAAAAGGTAAGTTGAGCAACGCCGCGACGCTCGGCCCAAGATGCAGCTAGACGGTCGGCACCCTTGCCATCGCCTCCGTGGACCAGCACCATGTCACCAACGGAATTATGCACTTTGTCGAGCGTGGCCCAGACGTTGTTTGCAAAGGCCTTCGCATCTTCGGTGCAATTCTGCTTGGTGCGGCCACCTGCAAAGATGATTGGCGTACCTTCGGGCATGAGCGCTTTGCGTCTGGACTGGCTGCGTGCTTGCAGAAAATCGCGGCCCTGAATGACGGCAGAGGTCAGCATCGCCCCATGATTGTCACGCGAACTGGAAACCGGCTTCCAGGAGCTATGTGTTTCATCGAGGTAGAGCGCTGCTGCAACTTCGCGCATTTCTTCAAAGGCGACCATAGAGGCTTCTGCCGCTTGCGCGCGTTCAATCTGCTCTTCCAGGTTACTGGTATGCACTTCTGATCCATCAGCAGATGCGATGAGTGCCCGGACCTCATCCGATGCACGGTCAAGCTGCTTTGATTTACGCTGCGCAGCGCGGTGGAAGAGATTGACGAAGCCCCATGCAAGATCTTCAGCGTCGGCTTCAAGCGCGGTATCGGTAAAGACAGCGAATAAATCCGACCAAACAGCTGCAAGTGTCTGCGAAATAGCATCCTGGGCTGGAAAATCCGATGATATAAATGGGGAATTGCTGATTGTGAGACCGGAAAGGTCAAGACCAGCAAGTTGCTGTTTGAATAAATTGTCCATGATGTTCTCCTGATATGCGGGAGATGTTCGGCACCTTGCCGCTTTATCCCGCAAGAGCCCGAAAGGACCGTCAGGGTGCATGGCGCACCGCCGACAGGCGGGGAACCTCGCGAGACAAGGCTGGCGCGGGCCACACGGGCCGCAGTCCTCGCGGGGTTGCGCCGCAGCCCTGATGGGCCAGGGCCTCTCTTGCGGGGAGAAAAAGCGGTCAGTAGTTACGTCTACAATTAGGAGATTATGGAATCAGTGTTGGGGCATGTTTGGTAGGCCGAAAATCTCCGGTTCAAAGGCATGACTTCCTCCGCCCGGAAAAGCCGCAATGGCGTTTAGTCGCCCCTGCTCGAACCGAAAATGCCAAGTCTGGCGATAATCCGGTGTCTTCCCGGCGAATATGGATGGATCAAATATGGCGCTATTATATCCAGCATCCGGATCACGCACCGAGACTGTGCGGATAAGCTGCGCATCTGCTTTGCGAGCCACATCAGCGAAATCCTGACAGGCTTTATAGTCATCCAGATGCGTCCAGTCTGATGCTTGCGCGTCAAATGGCGGCCTGGAAAGATCAACCGCGCGTGAGGTCGAAACGGCAACGGAAAAACTCAGATGCTCGCTGGTCCGGTTCCCAGGAACAAAACCCGGCGACCGGCTGAAAAAGCGCAATCGCCAATAGGCAGTCTCTGCAATCGCTGTGGCTTCGGCCTCACTGGCGTAGAAAATACCAGGACGCTCATTCGCGCGCCGGAACCGGCTTGGGCTTTTATGACCGTATCGAAAGGGTGAAGCGAGAAGATAGTGCAGACCTTGTGCAGACTTCGGAAGGTCAGGTTTTGCTACTTCGGCAAGCTCTTCAAGGCGTGCCTGATCTTCGAAGTTTTCTGCTAGACGATTGGTCGATATACGGTGCTGCGCTTCAACCACCCGCCAAACGGTTTTGCGGTAGCGGCGAAATTCAGACGCGAGCGCGGTGGGCGTCCACATAGTCACATACCGTCAAAAGTCCCTTGAAACTGTCGATGAGATCAATCGGCCGCGCTTCAAGATCAAGATTATGCGATGTCAGCCAGGATGTGGCTGCATCATCGTCACTGCCCATGAGCGCGTCCAGACTGCGGAACAGCCGCAGGAGAAACTGTCCGGCTTCAAAAGATTTGGAGGCAGGATCAAGAAATGTTTTTCCCGAACGAAGCCGGGAAATAGTTGCTTCCGATAGACCTAGTACCGCACTTAATTTGACATTGCTCAGGCTCCAGAATTCTGCAATTCTACCAATTGCAGAACTTAGCAACCTATCATCGCTTCGTTCTATTTTGAGTGCCCGTTCAGTCATTTTCATTTCTTTCTAATGAATGTATTTTACAATAATCTTTCATTTGCAAGATTGCAAGTTTTTTGCTCAATCATGCGGCATCGGATAATTCACCAGGCTCTTGTTGCACATAACCGCCAAGGCTCAACAGCAGATTTGACGCCTCTTCCGCGCGCGCCGCCGCTGTTAGTATAGCGCGATCATCTGTTTTGAGCAGCTTTAGCCAACTGGCGATATAGCTTGCATGATTATCCAGATGTCCGACCGGAAGGCCAAGCTCCGCGCCCAATATGGCACTGGAAAGCTCTGCGACCAGCTCCTCGGCGGCATAAGCAGCACTGCCAAAACGGTTCTTGAGATCACGATTCAGGCGCGACTTATGGCCTGACCAGTGACCAAGTTCATGAGAAAGGGTCGCACAAAATTGGTCATAGCCATCAAACAGACTGATGGGCGGCATCGTAATACGGTCAGCTACCGGTTCATAGTAGGCGCTGCTGCCATGCTCGCGGATATTGGCACCGATATCCCCAAAGAACTGGTCGAGCTTTTCCGTTCGTCCCTCCGGTTCGATATCCAATACTTCAGCCTTGGGATGGTAGCGTTCGGGCAGACCGTCGCATTGATCGGCATTGAATATAGCATAGGATTTGAGCACGCGACGGGTTTCCTCCTGCGCTTCACCATGATCCGCAGCTTCGATTTCTTTGGTATAGCTTTTGTAGAATATGGCGATGGACGATTTTTCGCCCTTGCGAACCTGACCGCCAAGCGATGCGCATTGCCGGTAAGTCATCCAGTAAGGAGAATTAAAGCCACTTTCCTGAGCCATCATCCAGAGCCAGAATACATTCATTCCGCGATAGGGCGTACCGCAACTGCGCAAGGGCCGTGAGACTGGAAGTCCTCTCCAAGGCTGTATCCAGGGTTTTGTTCCAACTTCCAGTTTTTCAATGATGGTTGCTGTAATTCGCGCTGCGGGCGATATTTTGGGGGATTGGCTTTGTTTCCGGGGCATGTGTTTTCTCCTGAATATCTCCAGCGAAATTACTGGATCAGACAGGCCCAAGCCCCCTATCCTCTCTCATTCGGAAGTCAGGCTCTCAATATATCTTGCAATTCTGGAACTCTACTCCATAAATACAAGGATGATTGACCGCCGAATTCACGATATTTTGCTTGAAAGACTGGCTGAAAGCCCCGCAGTTGCCTTGCTGGGGCCGCGTCAGGTGGGTAAAACGACTCTAGCGCAGGAAATTGGTGAAAGCGGTCCTTCCCTCTATCTCGATCTGGAATCGGATGCTGACCGATCCCGAATTAGAGAACCGGAGCTTTATCTTGGTAACCATGAAGACAAGCTTGTAATCCTCGATGAAGTTCACCGTGTTCCGGACCTTTTCCAGAACTTGCGCGGATTGATTGACAAAGGTCGTAAAAAGGGAAGGAGAACGGGCCGGTTCCTCCTGTTAGGATCAGCATCTCTGGACCTGATGCGCCAGTCGGGCGAAAGTCTGGCGGGCCGCATCTCCTATCTGGAAATGCGGCCACTTGACCCTCTTGAAATCGATTCAGGTGACTTGAATGAACTTTGGGTAAGGGGTGGATTCCCGGACAGTTACCTTGCCAAAAGCAATCAGACGAGCATGCGCTGGCGCAGGGATTTTATCCGCAGCTATCTGGAGCGGGACATCCCGCAATTGGGGCCGAGAATTGCCGCTGAAACACTCAGACGTTTCTGGGTCATGCTCGCACATCATCAGTCCGGCCTATTAAACGCTGCCGATTTCGCAAGATCACTGGGGGTCGATGGAAAGACGGTTGCCTCCTATCTTGACTTGATGGTTGATCTGTTGCTCGTTCGTCGTCTTGAACCCTGGCACAATAATACCGGCAAAAGACTGGTCAAATCTCCGCGTGTTTATGTACGTGATAGCGGCATTGTTCACGCGCTACTGGGCATAGACAATCTCGAAGCCCTGCTTGGCCATCCGGTCGCCGGAGCCAGCTGGGAAGGATTTGTCATCGAAAGCCTGATCGCTGCCGCACCTGAAGCTACGCTGGCTAATTTTTACAGGACATCGGCAGGAGCAGAAATCGATCTCCTTCTGACGCTGCCCACAGGCAAACGGTGGGCGATTGAGATCAAGCGAAGCTTGACGCCAAAATTGGAAAGAGGCTTTTATAATGCCTGCGATGACATACAGCCGGACCGGAAGCTTGTGATATATCCAGGTTCCGAAAGCTATCCCCATTCTGAGGACATTGAAATTGCATCACTCCCGGAAGTTGCCGGTCAACTGGCCGCGATCCGGTAACCGCCTACTGCCATGATTTTGATGAAAAGAAGCGGCTTGCCTTAAAAAGGCAAGCCGCTTCAGCCAGAAGACCACCTGTCAGGAGGAGGATCAGGCAGCCTTGTCGGCTATCTCTGGAATATCTTCTGATGCGCCGGCTTCCGAAGCTTCATCTTCCAAAACTTCATCAGCCGCAGACAAATCAGCAAAGCGCATCGCATCGGGAACCCACCGCGCAGCAGCTTGTTTGACTTCAGCCTCAGCAATGAAGTTTCCGGAGAAGATACGCTCGGCCGTTGCTGCAAGATCGGCCTTTTTGGATGCGCCGTAGCGGTTTGAAAGTTCCAGACCGCCAACCTCTTGCATGCCGCCAAGCGTTTTGGCCTTGGGTACACGGTCAAAATAATTGGCCGCAGTCGGACGCCACCAAGCCGCCATATCGATTTCCAAGATACCGCCCAGATAATCGTGCAGTGAGACTTGCCGGTCGCCTTCAACATTCAGGCTTGCAACGAGCGTTCGCGACACGACATGGCCGAGCCAGGCGCTGCGCGCGTCATCGCTTAGCTCCCGAAATGCCATGAAACGCTCAACATCGGTGGTGCCTGCTTTCCAGCTTTCATCCAGAGACCCGCGCAATTCCGCCAATGCTGCACTTGCTGGTGCGTCCTTTGCCTCAAAATTATGCGCCGGACCATGTGCTACGGGGCCCTTGAGCGTCGATGCCTCCTGAGCCTGCCAATCATGACTTTCAGCGTCAGCAAGCGTGAAGATCATAAAGTCGAGCGCGAGCGCCGGATCGCTTGCCACATGAAGCGACAAAATATCGCGCCTCTGCATCGCCAGTTCATCGACCAGTCGTTTGGAAAGAGCTGCACGCTTGGGTTTGGCGGGCTCGCCTTCCTCGACCAGTTCGACGCCTTCATCTTCGATAGGGGCATCAACCTTGTCCGTATAATATTGCGGAACCAATGTCGGTACTCCGTCATTGCCAAGCGCCAGAAAAGCGCCCGCTTCGCTGCGAAGCACGTCGGCCAGAATTGGCTTGCGATTGTTGAGCGCGCGCATTTCCTGTTCGATTTCCGACACGCGTTTCTCGGCTGCGAACACATCATCTTCGCTACTGTCCTCATTTTCGAGTATGACGGCTTCACCATCATATTCGATTTCCAATTCAGACAGACGCGCGATTGCTTCATCGCTAAGCGGTTCAAACTCTGTAGGAAGCCGGTTCAAGCCCTCGACGAGATCATGCGAGACATAACAGTCGAGCGTTGGCTTTACCCAGGCAAGACCATACTGGTCTTTGACCTCATCGGCCCGCCATTCCATTTTCTCAGCGGCGAGACGTTCAAGAAGAGCAACGTCAACCCAGCTTTCACTGTCATCATCATCGAAGAGTTCCCGGTCGATTTTGCCGCCTGCCTCAAGATAAGCATCGCGTCCGACCAGAACGGCACGGGGATCGCTAGCCCGGACACAGGCGTCCAGAACCATGCGCCGGATGCTGTCGGAATTTACGCTGTAATATCCTCCCGACACTTCCTCGAATATCTGTGCCTGGCGTTCGACATCCGAGGTTGCGCCGTAAGCTTTCGCAATATCAAGCGTGATGTCGCCGCTTGCCAAAGCCTCAAAAACCACTGGTGCGAGCTTGGCGAGCCGCAAACGCCCTTCGACAAAGCGAACCGTCTGACCAAAGCGAATGGCGACGTCTTCAACACTGGCGCCATCGTTCACAATATCTTGAAACGCTTCGGCTTCATCGGCAGGGTTGAGTTTTACGCGTTGGAAATTCTCGGCCAGACTGATTTCGCGGATCTCATGTGCTTCGCCGTTTTTAACGAGGCATGTAATCGGCTCGTTTTTCTTAATCGCCTTGTCCTTGGCAAGAGCCTTCAACTGTTTGAGACGCCGGCCACCTGCCGTGACCTCAAATTTGCCCCGAGCAATCGCGTTAACGACCAGATTTTGTAACAATCCACGCGCTGCAATGTCCGCCTTCAGCCATGCATCGGTTGCGGGATCAGACCGCTTGCGGACATTTTTCTTGGATTCAACGAGCTTGTTGAGTGGAATAGATTTGAACATTTTATAACTCCTGAAGAAACGAACCAACGATTTTCTGCGACCATCGCCAAAACCGGGTTCAAAAGAGCCAAGCCTCCTCCCCTCTCATTGCTAGGGATCACGCGTTCGCTTTCTGGTGGTTTGAAATTGGGGGAGAGCGGCAGCACTTAGGTCGCCAGTTTTTCCAGTATCTGCGCTGCTTCATTGACCGGCACGAATAGACGCGTGCGGTAGCGGATAATCTCGGTGAAACAGCCTTTGGATTTATACCAGTTGAGACGCTCGGCTGAAAAGCCCGTCAGTTCCAGTCGCTGGCTGCCATTGACCAGTGAGCGTTTGGCCATAAGGTCATCATGGCATTGAACTGAAAACGGCTTGCCGCTTTGCATCACCATTTCCGCAATCCGGGAGGGATTGATTGTCTGATCAAGATCGAGACCAAAGGCCCGTGCGAGATCAGCCATATCGAGTTCGGAAATTTCGCGGCCAATGATCGAACACCCGTCGCTCGCAGCAATACGGGTGACACGGACAAACTCTCCTGGAATTTTATTCCAAACTGGCAGTAGCAATCCGGTGGCAAGATGAACGCGTTCATGGGCCGTTTCGGACGCCGCTTGTTCTTCCTCCTCCAACCAGCCTTTTCGAAAGATTTTGAAATCAACCCGCTCCCAGAGACTTTCCGACAAAGCTTCGAGTGTCCAGTTTACCGTTTTTAGCGGCCTGATCAGCCGGCGACGTTCGATCGTCTCTCCCTCATCGGTGATCATACGCCGGGTCGGAACAGAAAGGGCGACACCCCCGGAGCGCGCATTGCGTAATAATTGAACTTGCGGCAGGCTGAAATCGTAAAGCTTGTAAAGCCGCTTGAAGCGAAGCGGTTTGAGCGGGCGCTGTGTTTTCAACGTCACAAGATGCGTGGTTGCCCCAGAGACGCTGTCCGTTCGGAGCAGCTTGTCCGACATAATTTCAAATGTATCAACCGCAATCGTTTCAACGCCGAGATCCAAGGTTCCCGCTTCGCGCGCTGCTTCCACGCGGGCTTCAATCAGCGAGAGATATTCATCAAATATTGCATTCTGCAAAGCGATGGGCAGCGCGAGTATCCGGTTTAGCCAGCGCTGGATGGTTGGCAGTTTTTCAGCCAGATCACCATCGGGTGTTTCAAGCTTAAGGCCCGTGACATCCTGAAAACGGTCCAGTGATACGGCATCCAATTTACCTGCATAGAGCAGGTGGAACCAGCTAGTGAGCGCGTCGCGAGCATATTCGCTTTCAAGATTATCAGCCGGATTAAACAGGTTTTGCCCGCCGGTCTGCCTTTGGCCGCGGGTCAATGCGCCAAGGCTATCGAGCCGCCGGGCGATCGTGGAGATAAACCGCCGTTCGCCTTTGACGTCAGTGGTTACGGGCCGAAAGAGCGGCGCGGATGCCTGGTTGGTGCGGTTGGTGCGGCCAAGTCCTTGTATGGCATTGTCTGCCCGCCATCCCGGTTCGAGAAGGAAATGCACGCGGCGCTGCTGGTTTTGTACGTCCAGATCGGCATGATAGGACCGGCCTGTCCCGCCCGCATCAGAAAATACCAGCACGCGCTTCTCGCCGTCCATGAAACTCTGAGCTTCGACTAAATTCGACCGCGCCGTACGGCGTTCAAGGCGTTGACGTCCGTCGCTGCCATTGACAAGCCTGCGGGTCCGGCCCGTCACTTCGGCAACATGGTCTGTTCCAAAACGTTCGATTACCGCATCAAGCGCCGCCCAAATGGGCGGAAGCGCACAAAGCTTTTCGATCATCGCGTCTCTCGCCTGAACGGCGCGCGGGCAAAGCACCGGATGGCCTTCAGAAGTGGACATAGGCTCTGATCGCAAGTTGCCGTCATCATCGCGGAACACCTGCATCAAACGGACCGGAAAACTTTTGGCCAGATAATCAATCACATATTCGCGCGGCGACAGGTCGATATCGAGCTGTTCGCGTTCTTCGGCGCTGAGATCGGCAAGTCTGCGGTTGAGCATGGCCTCGGCGGTCGAGACAAGCTGCACAACGGCGGAATGTCTGTCTTCCAATGCCTGTTCGATCGCTGGGAGCAGGCTGGGAAGTTTCATCGATAGCAGCAGCTGCGCGAAGAAACGCTGCTTGGTTCCCTCGAATATCGAAAGCGCCGCTGCTTTTGCATTTCGGTTAAGCGTATCGCCGCTATCCTCATCAACGATCCGCGTGGCTTCGAGGGCCGCCTCGAGATTTTTGTGAATAATCGCCCAAGCCTCGGCATAACTATCGTAGACCGATATCTGCTCTGTGGTAAGTTCATGCTCGAGAAGTTCATATTCAACGCCCGCAAAGGACAAGGCGCGGGCCAGATAAAGCCCTTGGGATTTAAGATCGCGCACGACCAGTTCCATCGCAGATATGCCGCCGGCGCGGATATCGCATAGAAACTTATCATAATTTGGAAAGGCGGTTTCCGGCCCCCAGAGCCCAAGGCGCGCCGCATAGCCAAGATTTGCAATATCGGATGCACCGGTTGCCGATGCATATATTATCCGCGCTCGGGGCAAAAGATTTTGGAGCCGCAGACCAGCGATGCCTTGCTCCGATCCTCTGACCTTGCCTCGGCTTCCTGTTCCTCCCAGTGCATTCGCCATTGCATGGGCTTCGTCAAAAGCGATGACGCCGTCAAATTCGTCCCCTGCCCATTCCAATATTTGAGCGAGCCTTGTCGTATCCATCCGGCCCGAACGCAGCGTTGGATAAGTGACGAATAAAATCCCGCCTGACATTGAAACCGACCTTCCCAGTTTCCAACTCGAAAGCGACTGGATATCGAGCGGCAGGCCGCCAAGGGCTGACCAGTCCCGGCGGGCGTCCTCGAGCAAGGTTTCGTTCTTGGTGACCCAGATATGGCGGCAATGGCCCTGCAGCCATCTGTCCATGATAACGCTGGCAATCTCACGACCCTTGCCCGCTCCGGTACCGTCTCCGAGAAAGAAGCCCGTACGGTAGCGAAAACCCTCTTCGGACGGTTCCAGCCCGGAGCCTTCGTTGATTGGCCTGTAAGTTCCGGGCAAATCGCGGGCGAAGGCATTCACTGCATAAATAAGCGTTTCGCACTGGGCATCGGAAAGTAGCTGTTTCTCCCGCCAGTCAGCTGGAACCACCGGCTGGTGCTGCGGGATTGGTGCAGCAACAGACCCCATCGCCACCGATTCCACCAGCGGTGTCGGGTGAACAGGAGCATTTTCGATTGTTATCCGGCTTGGCCGGTAGGCTAGATAAATGCCTTTTTGCTCCGGCGTTGGTGCCGCATCGTCGAGAACTTCAAAGATGAGCTTTTCGAATATTTGCATGTCTGGTGAGGATTTTGAAACTTGCGCGACCGGGCGTTTGGAACGGTAGCTCGACACAAGCGCGAGTGGGTTTGCTTTGGGTCTGGAAGTTTGCGCAGTGGATTTTGAGGCGGCGCGCTCGGGCAAAGCGCAGCAGGCGTCGTACAAACCCTCAAAATCAGCGATGTCGATTGGCGCTGCGCATTGTTCGGCAGCAATTTTGTCGATGACAACAAGACGCACGGTGATGCCGGTTCCCCGGCGTGTAAAAGATCGTATGATGCGCACATCAAGGCGCAGTGCACATGGTGCCGGTTCGCTTTTGGCAAATTTGGCGGCGCTGAATCCCTCGGGCATGATCGCCACAAGCCGGCCGCCAACTGCCATACGCCGCCATGCAGAACGCAAGTGCCGCAGAGCCGAGCGACCATCTTTTCCGCGTTCGGCGCTACACGCAAATGGCGGGTTCATAAGCACGAGATTTGGATTGTGGCGGGATGGAAGCAACTCATTGATCAGCTCGCCATCGTGTGAGGAGAGCACAGCGCCCGGAAACAGCTCGCTTAGACAAGCACTACGCAGGTCATCAATCTCATTGAGGATCAGCTTCGCGCCGACAAGATGCGGCCAAATGGCGAGAATTCCCGTTCCGGCAGATGGCTCGAGCACGATATCGTCGCGCGAAATGCCCGCTGCCAAAGCCATCGCCCAGGCAAGCCGGGTAGGGGTCGAAAATTGCTGGAGGGCAATCTGGTCATCATGCCGGTTATGTTGTGGCGGAAGAACTTGCTCAAGGGCCATGAAGCATTTGTCGACTTCAGCAAAATCGGAATTGAGTGAAATACCGGAATGTTCGCGAAGCCATATTAGCTCTGCCAGCTCGATGGCACAGCCAGTCATTTTTACCGACCAGCCATCGGTCGCATCGCTGCTTCCGGTGAGGGTTTCGAAAATAGCGTTGATGTCTTTTCGTGTGACTTGGGAACCTGTTCCGAGGCGACCTGTTATTTCCTGAGCGGCCTTGATTATTATTTCGCTGGCCAGATCCTGTGTATCGTCAAGTTGCAACTGTGCGTTTTGTAGAGTCATGATGGTTTTCCTCCGTTAGGCACGGACAGACCTCAGACGGCCATCTCGTGCATAATCAGGGAAAAGCCCCCTTTCCTCTGGGTCACGGGTGGACCGGGTTAAGTGGAAGCTGCGATTGCTCGAAACAATTCGTTATTCCAGTCATCGCCGCGCTGACCGGGTCGGCGCGCTATAATCGACCGGTCGGGCATCTGAAAATGTTCACGGGCCTTGGCTTCGGCAAGGTCGCCGCCAGCGTCATGATCCACGAAGAGATAAAGCCGCTTCACGCTTTCCGGGATGGTAACGATCCCGAAACGCTCATTGCCCAGCGTCGCCCAGGTCGGAATGCCGGTAAGCTGCGTCGCGGACATGGCGCTTTCTGTGCCTTCCGCTAATCCCAGAACTCCATTTTTGGGTGGAAAAAGGCGCACGGCCCCGGTGCCGAGGGATCCCAGCGCGCGTTTGGGTTTTATGAAATCGGCCTGGCCTGAACCATCGGCAAGCAGGAAAGTGCGGTGAATGGCCATGATTTCAGCGTCTGTGCGCACCGCTGCCAGCATTGCCGGTAAAAAGCGGACATGGCCTTTGGGGCGAAGCGGCGTGCGTTCGAGGAAGCGCAATTCTGGGGAAGTAATACTAATCAGGCGCTTTTGGAGATAAGTCCGGGCTATGCTTCCCTGCAGGCGCTGAGCCTGCCGCCAGAGCCGCTGTGCATTGGCGCTTGGTTTTATCTCTTTGGGGTTTGCTGCGGGAATTGAAACGGAGCTCCCGCTGAACAGACTGCGTGCGGGCACACCTTGGCGCTCAAGTCCCGCAAGCACGTCTTTCTGCGGACATCCCGCGAAACAGTGAAAAAGAATCGCATTCCGGCCGATGCTAACTCCAAGCGATGGGGTATTGTCATCATGTGCCGGGCAGCAGCACATTCCTTTGCTATTTTTCCAATAGCCTGAAAATTTTTCACAAATCTGTCTGGCGGTATTCTCGAGGGATGACGTGGGATTAGTTAGGACGTTACGGGACATCGAGGAGTTCCTTGCATCTGCGCCAGTTCTCCCCTTCCCGGCAGCCTCCCCTCTTCAACACTTAAGAAAACGCTTTCCTACAGCTATATGTTCTATTTATGTTCTCATCCGATTCGATGCAAGATGGAGATGAATTTTGGCAAAGAAGCTCTCAATGGGACTGCTAGCAATAGTGTTGTGTTCCAGCACGGCTTGGGCACAAGAAGCAAGTTTACCGGAAAGCAGCGGTACTCCCGAAACAGAAACTCCCGACAATCAGGCAGATGGAAATTCAACGTTCCAGCTATTCCAACACGGAATTTGGCATCCAGAAAATCCATTACAACCTGTCCCCAAAACATCGGCAGTTCATGACGGTGCCAGAACCAATCTACAAAAGAGAAAACTTACGCGGCTTAGCCGAACAACCTCCTCCAGACGGTCTATTTACCTAACCTCGATCCGGGCAGCCGAAAGGAAACATGCCCTTCCCTTTGGGTTGCTAGATGCGCTAATTTGGCAGGAATCGCGGTATAATCCGATGGCTGTTAGTCCAGCGGGTGCGGTTGGTCTTGCCCAACTCATGCCAGGGACAGCTTCGGACCTTGGGGTATCTTATGCTCCGCCGGTCGAAGGTCAGTATGGCGCAGCTCCGGCGCTCACTGACCGCATGACTCGACTGGACGTACCGGGCGATCTCGCGCTGCCGATCAGGCCTCAGACTTTTTTTGACAGAACATCCTGCAAAATATGCTTGTCCAGGCTGAGATCAGCAACCAATCGTTTGAGCTGCCGGTTCTCGTCCTCCAACTGCTTGAGCCGTCTCAACTCACCAACACCCAGCCCGCCGTAAAGCTTCTTCCAGCGGTAAAACGTCTGCTCCGAAATCCCCATCCGGCGGATTACCTCCGCCACCGGCGTTCCCGTCTCCGCCTGCTTCATCGCGTAGGCAATTTGTTCCTCAGTATATCGACTCTTCTTCATGGCACGCTCCTTCATAATCAGGGTTACAATACCGGAAAACTCTCATTCAAACTGGAGGAAAAAACAGGGAGGACGTCACGAAACATTAGGGTCAGGACCTATTAAAGGGATTCCCACCGCGGTATTTTTGTGATTCAATGGTGGCCTCAAAGGAGGTGCCACTGATGAGTGATCTGTTTATATTGAGCAAGGCGCAGATGCGCCGGATAGAGCCGTATTTTCCGTTATCGCACGGGGTTCCCAGGGTCGATGACCGGCGGATATTAAGCGGGATCATCTTTGTCATCCAGGGTGGTCTGCGCTGGCGCGATGCCCCCGCTGCTTACGGGCCACATAAAACGATCTATAATCGCTTCATTCGCTGGAGCCGCATGGGTGTGTTCAACAAGATATTTGCTGCGCTGGCCGCTACCAGCGATGCCGATGATGTGCTGATGATCGATGCCACGCATCTCAAAGCACATCGTACCGCTGCCAGCCTTTTAAAAAAGGATCTGTTTCCAGATATATCGGACGCACCAAGGGCGGCTTGAATAGCAAGCTCCATGCCGTGTGTGACGGGATCGGTAGGCCGCTGGTCCTGTGTTTAAGCGAAGGTCAGATGAGCGATCATATCGGTGCAAAACTTACCTATCCCGCGCTGCCGGATCATGCCACCTACATGATCGGTGTCGCGCGACAATCTAGGTGAAAAAGCGCCGTCAATCAGGATAAGAACTCACCTTTGAGGATGTTGCCTGCGGGCGTAGCCCGCAGGCAACATCCTCAAAGGTGACGGCGCGATCTTTAGGGACC
>Ga0207892_1000012_pt1 | contig 114216 bp, 115 predicted proteins | sample LinPmetageLP54_FD_184063 | JGI IMG/M metagenome (GOLD analysis project Ga0207892, IMG submission 184063) | Marine viral communities from the Pacific Ocean - LP-54 (SPAdes) | ecosystem: Environmental > Aquatic > Marine > Oceanic | place: Pacific Ocean | collected 2010-02-09 | reverse complement strand
ACAAGCTACAAGCTACAAGCTACAAGCTACAAGCTACAAGCTACAAGCTACAAGCTACAAGCTACAAGCTACAAGCTACAAGCTACAAGCTACAAGCTACAAGCTACAAGCTACAAGCTACAAGCTGCGCTGGTTGGATAGAGAAAGGCCAAAAAGTTCCCGGGCTCCCGCCATTTCAACGAAGCCGCTGTAGGAGCGCCTCTTGAGGCGCGAACCGCGCTTGCGCGGGAATCGTCCGTAGGACGATCAGGAATCTCAAAACTCGACAGGTTCCATAAAGAATGGCGGACGGACCTTGATCTTTGCCGCCTCGCTACGCTCGGTTCGCACCTCAAGAGGTGCTCCTACATCAACAATCTTCGCCAAGGTTCGAATCGCGCCGCCAGCGACGTTCCTACAGTCCCCACCCACAAAAAACGCGGGCAGGGCGCTGTGCGATTAGCACGGCCCTGCCCGCGTTGCAGCTTGACGCGTGTAGCTGTTTTTACTCCGCCGGGCGGATCTGGCCGGCCAGGTGCGGCTTGATGCCGTCCTTGGCGAGCAGGCGGAAGTCGCTGCCGCCGTCAGCGGCTTTGTTCTCGAACTTCACGGTGGCAGGGATAAACATGGGCAGTTTGAACTGCACATCCACGGTGAAAGCTTCTTCCGGCAGCTGGTTCTGCAGCTCGGCCAGGCAGCGGGCCTTGGACCACATGCCGTGGGCGATCTGGCGCTTGAAGCCGAACAACTTGGCGGACAGCGGATACAGGTGAATCGGGTTGCGGTCACCAGAAACAGCGCCGTAGCGGCGGCCGGTGTCGCCGGGAACCTTCCATTCCACGGTATCAGTGGCTGGTTGCGGTTTGGGCGCATCTTTCTTCTTGCTGCTGCTACCGCCGCCGCTACGGAAGAAGTTCACCGATTCGCTTTCCCAGACCCGTTCACCGCCGGTGCTGATGCTGGTGAAGATGGAGAACTCGTAGCCCTTGTCCACCTTGGTCAGGTTGCCCAGGAAACACTTCACGTTCAGCTGCTCGCGCTCGCTGATCGGACGGTACTGGGTGATGCTGTTGCGCACGTGCACCAGGCCCATGGCCGGGAACGGGAAGCCGTCGCTGAGGATCAGGGCCATATGCAGCGGAAAGGCGTGCATGTGCGGGTAGGTGACCGGCAGCTTGCCGTCGGCGGCAAAGCCACACACCTTGCGGTAGGCCGCCAGGTGTTTTTCGTCCAGTGCCACGTCGTTAAGACGCAGGCCGATTTCCGGCAGGGAGGGGTTGCTGCCCGGCTTGACGGTGGCGCGCAGGACCGCCTTGGCGAAGTTGATCACCATGGGGGGCGCATTTCGCAGTTCGCGGAATTTTACCTCACTCATTACTCGATCCTTTCCCGTTGGTCGTGTGGTGGTCTCAGACCCATGATCTTTATGTCCCTGCGTTGTGACAGGCAGAGGCGCAAAGATCATGGAACGACGACACGGAAGGAGTATAGAGCAGGGTAGCCGGCACGCTATTGGCCGTGCAGACAAGCTGTATAGGGACTAAAGCACACGAAAAGAAAACTGTGATGGAGGTTTGCTGTCGGCAGGAAAGGGCCGCCAGCCCGGGGATCATTGATCCGCTTTGGACTTCCAGAAGCCGACGCCGAAATAGATAAGCCGCAGCTGCTTTTCCGCCGTGCCGAGCACCTGGTTCTGACCGAACTCGTCGTCTTCTTCCAGTTCCAGCATTTCCTGGGTCAGGGCCGTCACATTGTTGACTACCAGCCCGGCCATCATCTGCAGGTCTTCTGCATTCACATGATTCAGAAACGGAAAGCGTGCCATGTCCATGGCCAGCTCGTTGGTGAACATGCGGATTTCCCGGCGAATGGCGTTGCGCATGGTGGGGGTGCCACCGGCCAGTTCCTTGGAGACGAACAGGAAGTGAGCGCGGTTGTTGCGGACATAGTTGAAGTACACCTCCAGGGAGCCGCGCAGCATGCGCTCGTTGGGCAGCTCTTCCTGACGGACCTGGCGCATCATATGGCGCAGGGTGCGGAAAGATTCATCCAGCAGGGTCAGGCCCAGGGCGCTCATGTCCGGGAAATGCCGGTAGAAGGCGGTGGGGACCACGCCGGCTCGCTTGGTCACTTCGCGCAGGCTGAGGCTGGAGAAGGGGGCTTTCTTGACGACCAGATCCAGCGCCGCCGCCATCAGAGCTTCACGGGTCTGGCCCCGTTTCGGCTTGCGGGCTCTGCTGGTGGTTTCCTTGGTCATTACCGGTCGCCTCTGCATTGGGATTCAGGTCGCTGGTCAGGCCTGGCCGGCAGTGTCATTTCCCTGTTGCCGGCTGGCCGGGCAGGAATGTGCCGGGGTGGTGGCGGGCTTTAGACACCAACAGACCCTGAAAATACGCTGTAAATTCTCCTCGTTGTAGGGCCGTGATGCAACTGGTGCGAAAAAAACATATGTAACTGCATGATAATGCAGGCGTTTACAAATTTAAGTGTACAGGTGTTGACGTAAATAGTGGGTCTGTGAATAATGAGCACAACTGTTCACTTACAGGGATGAACCCAATGAACGCAATGACACAGACCTCCAGCCGTTTTCAGCAAGGCCTCACCCGCCTGCTGCAGTCCCGTGTGGCGGATATTCTTTCCTATCCCCATGGCGTCGACCGTTATCTGGAAGTGTTCAATCCGCTGTGGTCCGTTAATGAGGTGCGCGCCAAGGTTGAAGCCGTGCGCTACCTGACCAATGACAGCGTGACCCTGACTCTGCGTCCCAATCACAACTGGGAAGGCTTTGTTCCCGGTCAGTTTGTCCAGCTTTCCGTCACCATTGATGGCAAGCGTCAGACTCGCTGCTATTCACCGGCCAACTCCCTGCACCGTGCTGACGGCTGCATCGAGTTGACCGCCAAAGTGCACGCCAACGGCTTTGTTTCCCGCCATCTGCGTGAACAGCTGAGCGCTGGCGACGTAGTGCTGCTGTCCCAGGCAGACGGCGAGTTTGCCCTGCCGGCACAGCGTCCGGAGCAGGTGCTGCTGATAAGTGGCGGCAGTGGTATCACCCCGGTGATGTCCATGCTGCGCACCCTGTGTGACGAAGGCTTCAGCGGCCCGATCACCTTCCTGCATTACGCCAACACCGCCGCCGACATGATCTACGCCAGCGAACTGGATGAGATTGCGCGGGCTCACGACAACGTGACCCTGGTGCGCTGCTTCAATGATGAGGGTGAACAGGGTGAACTTTCCGGCCTGTTTTCCCGTGAACATCTGTACATTGCTGCGCCGGAATTTGCACAGGCAACCACTTTTCTGTGTGGTCCGCCGCCGATGATGGCTGCGGTGGAAAAAGTCTGGGAAGAGGATGGCCTGGCAGAGCGTCTGCACAAGGAGCAGTTCACCCTGGCGACGCCGCAGATCGAAAGCGACAGCGCCGAAGGCGAAGTGCGCTTCGTGCAGAGCGAGAAAATGGCCATTAACAATGGCGCCACCCTGCTGGAGCAGGCGGAGTCCGCCGGGCTTACCCCGGAATCCGGTTGCCGCATGGGTATCTGCCACGCCTGTACCTGCCGCAAGACGGCCGGTGAAGTGCGCGATATCCGCACCGGCGAGATCACCAGTGGCGAAGAAGACATTCAAATTTGCATCAGCGTGCCGGTAGGCACGGTGACGCTCGATATCTAAACGGATTCACCCAAACCGAAGCGTCCCGAGACGAATCTTCAAACCGGGTTTAAGGAGAAAGCACATGAGTATTTTCAGCAATTTGACTGCCGAACAATTTGAGACCATTGGCCAGGAACTGGACGTCATTCGTAATCGTGAAATGGCGGACCTGGGCGAAGAAGATGCCACCTATATCCGCACCCTGATCAAGCGTCAGCGTCGCCTGGAGATTGCTGGGCGAGGCCTGCTGATGGCGGGTTTCCTGCCGCCGGCATGGCTGGCCGGTGTGGCCTGTCTGTCTGCGTCCAAGATTCTGGACAACATGGAAATCGGCCATAACGTGATGCACGGCCAGTACGACTGGATGGGCGATCCGGCCATCAACTCCAAAGTCTTTGACTGGGACAACACCTGCACCAACACAGCCTGGAAGCAGACCCACAATTTCGAGCACCACACTTTCACCAACGTGCTCGACAAGGATCATGACATTGGTTACGGCATCCTGCGCATGTCGGAAGACCAGGAGTGGGAACCCCGCTTCCTGTTCAACCCGATCCTGGCAGGTATCCTGGCGACCTTCTTCCAGCATTTTGTGGCGATTCAGAGCCTCAAGCTGGAGGACTACCTGATCTACAAGACCAAGACCAAGGAAGAGGTGAAGGCCGAATTCAAGCCGACCTGGAAGAAGATGCGCAAGCAGTTGGTCAAGGACTACCTGCTGTTCCCGGCCCTGGCGGGACCGTTCGCCCCCTTCGTGTTCGCCGGTAATATGGCGGCCAATGTGGCGCGCAACCTGTGGTCTTCCCAGGTGATCTATAACGGTCACTTCCCGGAAGAGGTGGAGCAGTTCCCCGAGTCCGTGATCGAGAACGAGACCCGTGGCCAGTGGTATGTGCGTCAGCTGCTTGGTTCGGCCAACTTCGAAGGTGGCCGTCTGATGCACGTGATGAGCGGCAACCTGAGCTTCCAGATCGAACACCACCTGTTCCCCGATCTGCCGGCTCACCGTTACGCCCGCATTGCGCCTGAAGTGCGTGCCATCTGTGAAAAACATGGCCTGCCGTACAACACCGGCTCTTTCGTGAAGCAGTCCCTGAGCGTCTGGAAACGGATCTTCAAGCTGTCCCTGCCCAGCAAAACGGAAGGCGGCAGCAAGAAGGGCCCGCTCAATGGTCTGCGCGCCAAAGTAGTGTCCCTGACCCGTGAACCTGAGTCAGAGACACGCAAGGCTGCCTGATAGCCTCAAGGTGGTCTGATCTCCTGGTTCGGGCCGGTCCTGCGCTGGTTCCGGCCCTGCCATCCTTATGCTACTCTCAGTCGATCTGAGAGTAGCTTTTTTTATTTGGGGACAAGGCAGAACGCATGGCAGAAATGACAGATTCCGGTGTGCTGTTGCGAATGGCCTATAAGGCCATGATAAACGCCGGTATTGATGCCGATGCCGTGTTGGCAGAAGTCGGTCTCGACAAATCCATCCTTCAGGTGCCGGACCTGCGTACGCCCCATGATGCCCAGGAATGGTTCTGGCAGGCCCTGGAGAAGGTGTCCGGCGATGAACACATCGGCCTGCATCTGGGTGAGCATATTCCGGTCTACAAGGGCCAGGTGCTCGAATACCTGTTCCTTTCCAGCCCCACCTTTGGCGAAGGCCTCAAGCGAGCCCTGGATTACCAGCGCCTGCTGTCCGATGCCGCCCAGGGAGAGTTGTTTGAAGAAGGCGACCGAGTCTTCCTCAAGCAGATGATCTGGAGCAAACGCCTCAGTCATCTCAACGAATGCATGATGATGGGCGTGATCAAATTTTTCCGCTTTGTTACCGACGGGGCCTTCGAGCCGCTGGAGGTGCACTTTGGTCATACCCGCCATGCGGACAAACTGGAATACGAACGTCTGTTCGACTGCCCGGTGAAATTCGACATGCCGAGCATTGGCATGTACTTCGATGCCCGGGTCATGAATTTGCCGTCAGCCCACCACGAGCCGGAACTGCTGCACCTGCATGAACAGCTCGCCAGTGAGCAGGTGGCGCGGCTGGAAAAGCAGGACCTGGTGGCCCAGGTCAACCGGTTGATCGGTGAGCTGCTGGAATCCGGTCATGCCAACCTGGAAGAAGTGGCCGAACGCCTGGGTATCAAGGCCCGTCAGTTACGCACTCGCCTTGCGGATGCCGGCACCAACTTCAACCAGCTGGTCGCTGACTATCGTTGCCGTCTGGCCAAACGCCTTCTCGCCGGCACCGAAGAATCCATCGATGAAATCGTCTATCTCACCGGGTTCTCGGAACCGTCCACGTTCTACCGGGCTTTCAAACGCTGGGTCGGTATGACCCCGATTGAGTACCGCAAGCTGAAGGCGGAAGAAGACGCGGCGGAAAACAGTTGAGCGATGCGAGTTGAAAGTTGAAAGCAAAAGAAAGGCGCCAGTGGCGCCTTTTTGCGATTTGTCGTAGAAAATTTCGTGCGTCACCCTGCGATGGTGCCGTTATTCTTCGCCTCACCGGGTCGTGAGGCATCTATCAAAACTGTTAATCGGTGTGAATCAGTGAAAGAGTCTCTGCGCAAAGTTTTCTCCCCCATTCTCAACACTTTTGAATCCGGTGATGACAACTATGCCTATCGCCCCTCGCACCGAAAAATCCTGATCGTGGTGGGTACCTTGTTTCTGGTGCTTGCCACCGGGGCCATGGCAGCAACACTGGTGGCTGAACTGTATGGCGGGCTGATTCCCGTTGCTGTTTTTCTGGCGGTGGGCCTGGTGTGTGAAGTGGTGGGCCTGTTGGGCAGTGACAAGGCGGTGGCCCGGATGTGGAAGAGCAAGTAATCCGGAGCTGTCGCTTTGTTGTTTGTTCGTTGAAGCTTTGTGAAAAAGGCTCCAACGGTCAAGGTAGCGGACTCTCTATTCAGAGCACCATGGCGGCAAGCCAGCCTGCGGCGATCAGTGGCAGGTTGTAATGAATAAAAGTGGGAATCACCGTGTCGCGGATATGGTCGTGCTGGCCATCGGCATTCAGGCCGGCGGTGGGCCCCAGGGTAGAGTCCGAGGCCGGTGAGCCGGCGTCACCCAGTGCCGCAGCACTGCCGACCAAGGCGGCGGTAGCCAGCGGGGAGAACCCCAGTGCCAGACAGAGCGGCACATACAGGGTGGTAATGATGGGAATGGTGGAGAACGACGAGCCAATCCCCAGCGTCACAAACAGGCCGAGCAGCAATAACAGCGCCGCCGCCAATGGTGGACTTTGCAGGCCGCTGGTCACGCTTTCCACCAGCACCGGCACCTGCCCGCTGGCGCCTACCACCGCGGCATAGCCGTTGGCGGCAATCATGATAAAACCGATCAGGGACATCATTTTCACGCCCTGGGTAAAGGCATCCTGGGATTCCCGCCAGGGCACTACACCCCCCGCTGTAAACACCAGAAATCCCACCAGGGCACCGAGAATAATGGAGTCGCTGTAAAGCTGTAGTGCCAAGGCGGCGGCCAGGGCGATGGCGGCGACGATGACGTTGCGCGGCGAGAGCGAGGCGTGTTGTTCTTCACCTGGGAGCTCTACCGGCCGGTAATCGCGGGGCTTGCGATAGCGAATGAACGCCAGAATCAAACCCACCACCATGCCCGCCGCGGGCAGCAGCATGGCTAGCGGCAGTTCTCCTTTGGGAATCTCAAGGCCGGCTTTTGCCAGGCTGGGGCCGAGCTGGGTATGCAGGAAAATACTGCCGAAGCCCACCGGCAACACCATGTAGGGCGTGATCAGCCCGAAGGTGAGTACGCAGGCGGCCAGTCGTCGATCCAGGCGCAGCTGGTGCATCACCTCCAGCAACGGCGGCACCAGGATGGGGATAAAGGCGATATGAATGGGCACCAGGTTCTGGCTCATGATGGCGGCAGCCAGCAGTACCGTGAGTAGCAGGGTACGGATCAGGCGCAGCTGGTCCGGGGCCGGGGCGCGACCGAGTCGGGCGATGATCCGTGCGGCTAACCATTCGGTGATGCCGGAGCGGGCAATGGCCACCGCAAAGGCGCCGAGCAGGGCATAGCTCAGTGCAATATTGGCGCCGCCCCCCAGGCCATCGCCAAAGGCTGCAAGGGTGTTTTCCAGGTTCAGTCCACTACCAATGCCCGCCACCAGCGCCGCGCACAATAGCGCCAACACCACGTTCATGCGCGCAATACTCAGTCCCATGAGCAGAATCACGGACCAGACGATGGGGTTGAGTAACGGGTTCATGGCGCCTCCGCCGGGCGGGCTGGGTCGGGTTGCAGGCGCGGAGTTTAGCAGGGGAGGAGGAAGGCGTGCTAACCCTGGGGCGGTGCACGCCGACCTTCGGCGCGCGCAGGGTAAGCTGCCGCTGGTGGTCTACCTGACAAGATGGTGAGGTTACCGGTCGTCGGTGCGGTGCGCTTCCCCCTCTATCGTCACATTGCCATCGTGATTTTGGCGGGGTGGTTGCTGGAAGGGGTTGGCGCCCTGTTGGTGTTGGGTATAGCGGGTTTGGGTATAGGTAAAGCCGCCGCCCTGCATGGTGGTGAAGCCCTGCAGGGTGCCTTTCTCTATGACCTTGCGAGCCATGGCACGGCGTGAACCTGGTAGCAGCAGGGCAAAGCCCACCGCATCGGTGATGAAGCCGGGGGTGATCAGCAGGGCGCCGCCGAGCAGCAGCATGATCCCTTCCACCATTTCCTGGCCGGGCATGTCGCCCTGTTGCATACGCTGGTTGAGACGTATCCAGGTCTCCAGCCCCTGGCGGCGGAACAGGTAGCTACCCAGCAGGGCAGTAACTACGGTGGCGACGATAGTGATCGGCCAGCCAATCAGGTTGGCCACCTTCGCCAGTACCAGCACTTCCAGCAGGGCAAAACCGAAGATGAAGAAGAAAATGCGACCGAAACCCATGGGGCGTCCTGTGTCAGAGGTATATGTGTCTCAAGATGGTGTTAATTGGACAGGGATTCAAGGGGCAGGTTCCGAGGCCAGGGAATCGGTCAGTTGCTGGCGCAGCCAGCGATGGGCGGGGTCACGTTCCTGGGCTTCGGCCCAGAGCATATAAATCGGTACCGGGGGGATCGACACGGGGAAAGGCAATACCTGTAGTTGCAGCGCCTTGGCGTAATGGCGTGCCAGGCGTTCTGGAACGGTGGCGATCATGTCCGAGCGGGCGCAGACGGCCAGCATGCTGGCAAACTGGGTCACCCGGGCACCGGTGCGGCGCTGCCAGCCTGGTGCGTTGAGAATCTGGTCCAGCGGCAGGCGGCGGTTGCGATCAGGCAGCACCACATGCTCGGCTTCCAGAAATCGTGATTTACTGCAGCGCCCTTTGAAGAGAGGGTGGCCTCGGCGCGCCACCACCACCAGGTTTTCTTCCACCAGGACCTCACGGTGGAGTCGGCTGTCTTCCTGCACGAAAGCATCCACGGCCAGATCGGCATGGGCCTTGTGCAGCATCTCGGCCATGTTGTCGCCGGCGGGGGCGATTTCCAGCACCACGTTAGGTGCCCGGTGGCGAATGCGCTGCAGTAGCGGTGGCAGCATCACCATCTCGAAATAATCCGCGCTGAGTAGCCGGAAATGGCGCTGGCTGCTGACGGGATCAAAGCGGTTGCCAGGATCGAGGACATCGCCCAGGGACGCCAGTTGGGGAGCGAGCAGCAGGTGCAATTCCCGGGCGCGGGGAGTGGGTTCCATACCCTGGCGGGTTCGCACGAAAAGATCATCGTCCAGGGTGTGGCGCAGGCGCTGCAGTGCCGCGCTGATGGCCGGCTGACTCATTCCCAGTTGGGCGGCGGCTCGCGAAAGTTGCCCAGCCTCCATGATGGCAGCGAAGACGGGAAGCAGGTTCAGGTCGATACTGCGTAAGTTCAGCTTCATGGATATTACTTATATCAAATATCAATTATGAAAAGGAGTGCCAGCTGGTTATTTTCTGGGGTGTGCGCAACGACAGGATTAAACCGGAGAATAACAATGGATCAGCAACTGACCGCCTTTGTAACGGTATTCATCATTCTGACAGCAATCTGGGAGCTGGTGGCCGGCCGCACCCGCGACGGTAAAAAGACCCGGCAGGACTGGAAAATCGCTTTTCTGGCCACCTTCATGATGGTGGCCGTGCAGCGCCCCCTGGTGTTGCTGCTCCTGACGCTGGGGCTTTCCCGGCTGTTTCCCGGCAGTGCCGGTTCTCTGGCCTGGCTGGAAGCGCAGTATTTCTGGCCGACACTGATCGTCTTCTTCTGCATTGAAGAGTTGATTCACGGCGCATTTCACCTGTTTGCCCATAGCCGCCGACCGAAGAACCGTTTCCTGCAATGGGTGCAGGCGTTCTACAAGATGAGCCATCGTCCCCACCATCTGGCTGGTGGCCAGGACAACAGGGGCCAACTGTCAGTGACCCAGACCTTTGTGAATGGTTGGGCCTGGTGGCTGATCATGCCGAATTACACCTTCCAGCTGGTGTGCCTGTATCTGGGCCTGGTGGAAGTGTTTCTGGTCGGCACCGCCATCAAGGGCATCTGGGCCGCGCAGACCCATGTGAACTGGAACTGGGATCTCTACTTCCATAATCACCAGTGGGCCTGGGTGCGCAAGACCATGTGGGCGCTGGCCCATGTGCTGACCTTCCCGACCCAGCATCACCACCACCATTCCCGTGGCCCCAATTCCGCCAAGAATGTGACCTCCACGCTGGCGATCTACGACTGGCTGATCTTCGGCACCCTGGCCATCGAAAAGCAAAAGCCTGACGTCTACGGCTGGCGCCAGAAGGATGACGAGGCCAACAGCGTGCTTAAACGCTATTTCTTCTGGGATGTGCGCCAGTACATGCGGGGTGGGGCGGCGAAAGCCAAAAAGAAGCGCGAAGAAAAATTGGCGAAAGCGGCCTGACAGTTACCGCGCTGATGTTGTAGCGCCTCGTTGCGGGAGAGCACGGGATCTTTCGCGCCCTGCCGGGGATAGCCTGGCGGGGCTTTTTAACATCAGTCTCGAGTGACGAGGAGCGAGTTGCGAAAAGATAAAACCGGGGACCGGATGCGCCAGGATTTCTGCGACGCTCCTGTAGATGGTGAGCCTGGTACTTTACGACGGCATGTCTACGAAACCGCTGTAGGAGCTCCTCTCGAGGGGCGAACCGAGCGAAGCGAGGCGACAGAAATATCCGTTCCCGCATTCTTTTCTGAAACCTATCGACCCTTGAGACGACTGATCATCCTCCAGATGATTTCCGCGTTCATAAGCGGTTCGCCCCTCATGAGAGGAGTTATTCGCTACGCTCACCCTTCGGGCCGCACGGAACTACGTGTGTTACTCCGCTACGCTCCGTTCCTGCAGCGGCTATCGTTGATAGATTGGGAGCACAACCCACACACAAAAAAGCCGCCCCTTGCGGCGCGGCTCCTTTGTTGATCATGTGGCAAAAGCCTCAAGTCGCGTTTCAACTTGAAACTTTCAACTTGCTTCTGGGTTTAGGCACCCAGCAGCATCTGACCACACACACGCACTACGTTACCGGTCAGACCCTGAGAGGCCGGGCTGGCAAAGAAGGCGATGGTTTCGGCTACATCCACCGGCTGACCGCCCTGGTTCATGGCGTTCATGCGACGGCCCGCTTCACGGATGGTGAAGGGGATGGCGGCGGTCATCTGGGTTTCGATGAAGCCCGGCGCCACGGCGTTGATGGTGATGCCTTTCTCGGCGTACTCATCTTTGTAGGCGTCGATCATGCCGATCACGGCTGCCTTGGAGGTGCCGTAGTTGGTCTGGCCCAGGTTACCGGCGATACCGGCGATGGAGCTGATGGAGATGATACGGCCACCTTTGCCCATGCCGCCGTCAGCCAGCAGTTTTTCGTTGATGCGCAGCTGGCTGGCGATGTTGATGTTCAGCACCATGTCCCAGAATTTCTCTGGCATGTTGCCCAGCATCTTGTCGCGGGTGACACCAGCGTTGTGCACGACCACATCGTAGCCGCCGATTTCCTTGGCCTTGGCGGCGATGGTGGCAGGGGCGTCGTCAGCGGTGATGTCCAGTTCCAGGGTATCGCCACCGATCTGCCCGGCCACCTGGTTCAGGTCGTCGGCCATGGGCGGAATATCCAGCACGGTAACGGTAGCGCCGTCACGGGCCAGTACTTCGGCAATAGCAGCACCGATACCACGGGAGCCACCGGTTACCAGGGCTTTCTTGCCGGCCAGCGGCTTGTCCCAGTCAAACTTGGCAGCCTTGAAGCCCGCTTCGGTGGCGCGAACCACCTGGCCGGATACGTAGGCAGATTTCGGTGACAGGAAGAAGTGCAGGGGAGACGCCAGTTGCGCTTCTGCGCCTTCGTCTACATACACCAGCTGGGCGGTGGCGCCTTTCTTGATTTCCTTGCCCACGGAGCGGGTGAAACCTTCCAGGGCACGCTGGGCTACGCGGGCAGCGCCAGTCTGTTTTTCCGGGGTGCGGCCGATGACCACAACGCGGGCACATTTATCCAGCTTGCGGATCACCGGGTGGAAGAATTCCCACAGGGCTTTCAGCTCGTCCGGGTTCTGGATGCCGGTAGCATCGAATACCAGGCCCTTGAACTTGGCATCGTCTTCGCGGTTGGCGGTGTAGTTGTCCGCGCTCACGCCCAGCTTGCCGGCTTTCTTCTGCAGCTCGGTGACGTTACCGGTGTTGGCCAGTACTGCGACCTGTGCTTCCGGAGCCCCTTTCAGGGTCGCCAGTACGGTATCGATACCGGTGGAACCGTTGGCGGCACCTACCAGCACGCGGCCCTTGATGAAGGAAGCCTGGCCCGGCTGCCAGCGCTCGAGAATGACCGGAATAGGGAGGTTGATTGCGCCAAACAGCGCCTTGCCCATAGAGGAATTGGCAATCGCCTGATAGGTATCGCTCATGGTCCTGTCCTTTGCCATCAAATGATGAATGAGTCCCGCTTAACCTTATGTCAACCGGGACAGGTTTAAAGGGGTGCCGGAGAAAGAATGGTCAAAATAAGACTTCTTTCGTAGGGCATGACGGTCAGCCCTGTCGCACACTGGCGCGTATTGAATCACTGCAATGTGGCGGGTGTATTGACCGGCGCCGGTAGTCAAACAGGCGTTTGAGCCAATGAGGCCGTGCCGGTTGCGGGTAGACTGCGCCCATTCGAGTGAATACTTAAGCGTTTTCACGCTGTTGTTGCTCACCGCCATCTTTAGAGGACATGACTATGCTGGCAGGTAAAGCCGTACGTAAGGTTGCCATTATCGGCGGTAACCGTATCCCGTTTGCCCGTTCCAACTCCGCCTATGTTGATACCAGCAACCAGGACATGCTGACTGCTGCCATCGACGGTCTGGTGGATCGTTTCAAGCTGCACGGCGAGAAAATCGACGAAGTGGCTGCCGGTGCAGTCATGAAGCACGCCCGTGACTTCAACCTGGTGCGCGAATGCGTGCTGGGTTCCAAGCTGGCCCCGGAAACCCCGGCCTATGACCTGCAGCAAGCCTGCGGCACCGGCCTGGAAGCGGCCATCCTGGTGGCTAACAAGATCGCCCTGGGGCAAATCGATTGCGCCATAGCTGGCGGTGTGGATACCACTTCTGACGCGCCCCTGGGTGTGAACGAAGACGCCCGCAAGGTGTTCATGGCTCTGAACCGTGCCAAGACCAACGGCGAGCGCGCCAAGCTGGGCCTGAAGCTGCTCAACCCGAAATCCCTGATGCCCGACATCCCCAAGAACGGCGAGCCGCGCACCGGCCTGTCCATGGGCGAGCACCAGGCACTCACCGCCAAGGAGTGGGGCATTGCCCGCGAAGATCAGGACGAGCTGGCGTGGAAATCCCACCAGAACCTGGCCAAGTCCTATGAAGATGGCTGGCAGGATGACCTGATCACTCCTTTCAAGGGTCTGGAACGCGACAACAACATGCGCGGTGATTCCACCCTGGAAAAACTGGCTACCCTGAAGCCTTGCTTCGGCGGCCCGGACGGCACCATGACCCCGGCCAACTCCACCCCGCTGACCGACGGTGCCTCCACGGTACTGCTGGCCACCGAAGAGTGGGCCAAAGAGCGTGGCCTGCCGGTACTGGCCTACCTGACCATCGGTGAAGCCGCTGCCGTGGACTTCATCGGCAAGAAAGAAGGCCTGCTGATGGCCCCGGCCTACGCCGTGCCGAGCATGCTGGACAAGCTGGACCTGACCCTGCAGGACTTCGATTTCTACGAAATCCACGAAGCCTTTGCGTCCCAGGTACTGTCTACCCTGAAATCCTGGGAAGACGAGACCTTCTGCAAGGAAAAACTGGGCCGCAAGAAAGCGCTGGGCAGCATCGATCGCAGCAAGCTGAACGTGAAAGGCTCCTCACTGGCAGCCGGTCACCCGTTCGCTGCTACCGGTGGCCGTATCATCGCCAACGCTGCCAAGCTGCTGAACGAAAAAGGCTCCGGCCGCGCACTGATCTCCGTGTGTGCTGCTGGCGGCCAGGGTGTGGTAGCGATTCTCGAGAAGTAATCGCTGGCATGACTCAGAAAAACCGGCCTTCGGGCCGGTTTTTTTATGCCTGAAATATACGACGGGGATATCTGCCCACCCATTCATGCTGGTTTCAGTTACCGTTCAGGGTAGATTCAGGTTGTACTCGTACAGTGTTCTCAATCCCGACAGGGAAACCCAACCCAAAAGGAAAGGAGAAACACCATGACATTGACCCGAACCACTCTGATCGCAGCCCTGCTTGGCGTGGCTGCCGCCGGCACCGTTTATGCTGATGATGTTCCCCACCAGCAAGTGCCACAACTGGTGAAAGACGGCACGATTCAGTCATTGGAGACGCTCGACAAGGTGGCTCTGGACAAGCACCCGCAAGCACAGATCACCGACACCGAACTGGAAAATGAATATGGCCGCTACATCTACCAGGTGGAGCTGCGTGATGCCCAGGGACAGGAATGGGACGTGGACATTGATGCCAGTACCGGCGATGTGCTGAAGGATGAGCGAGACTGATCCCTTGCCAATCCCGATCCTGGCCGGCAGGGCGAGTCTTCTCGTCCTGCTTGGCCTGATGTCTCCTTCGTTGACCGCAGATGATGTCGGCCATGAAGAGGCCCTGCGATTACGAGAGCAGGGCCTTGTGCTGCCTTTTGAAACCGTACTGGACGCTATCCATGATCGTTACCCCGAGGCCCGCCTGCTGGAGGTGGAGCTGGAGCGGGATGACGGTATTCTTGTCTACGAAATCGAGTTACTGACCCGTGAGCGTGTGGTGCGTGAGCTGGAAATCGATGCCCGTGACGGAACCTGGCTGGACGATGAGCGAGACGATTGATGCGGTTGATGTTGGTGGAAGACAGCGTATCCCTGGCTGATCAACTGATCCCCATGTTGCGTGAGCACGGTTATGCGGTGGACTGGCTGGCTGATGGCCGGGATGCACTGGTAAAGGCGCACGATGATCCTTTCGATCTGGTGATTCTCGACCTGGGCTTGCCCGGCATGGGCGGGCTGCAGGTATTGCGTCAGTGGCGGGCAGAGGGCCTGGGCGTGCCGGTGCTGATTCTCACCGCCCGGGATAGCTGGTCGGAAAAGATCGAGGGCCTGCAAGTGGGCGCTGACGACTACCTGACCAAACCCTTCCACCCGGATGAATTATTGTTGCGGGTACAGGCCCTGCTGCGGCGCACCCATGGCAACGTCAATGACTCGCGCCTGCGCGTCGGCAGCCTGACACTGGATGAGCAGCGCCAGAGCGTCTGGCAGGGTGAGCAGGAAATGACGCTGACCGGTGCCGAGTTCCGCATGTTGCGGTATTTCATGCATAACCCGGGTCGGTTGCTTTCCAAGGGGCAACTGGCTTCCCACCTCTATGACAACGAAAGTGACCGGGATTCCAATGTGCTGGAAGTGCATGTAAACCGGCTGCGCCGCAAACTCGGCAAGGGTGCGATCGAAACCCGCCGGGGGCAGGGCTATGTGTTCATCGGGGGCGACGGATGAGATCCATTGGCCGCCGCTTGGGTATCAGCCTGTTTGTCAGCTTGCTGCTGGCAGGGTTGTTGATTAGCCAGGGGGCACTGTGGTGGCTGGAGCGGGAGCAGCGTGAAGCGCTAAGCGATTCGCTCCGTGACGATGCTGCCGGAGTGCTCACCGCCATCGGCCGGGGTCAGAATGATGAGCTCACCCTCGACCCGACCCGTCTGCATCCGGCCTATCGGCGGCCTCTGTCCGGGCGTTATTTTGTGGTGGAAGTGGCTGACAGCCGCTGGCGTTCCCGGTCCCTGTGGGACGCCACGCTAACACTGCCGGACCTCCCCGGCATGGACGAGGCGCTGCAGCCAGGCCCGGGTAGTCAGCAGTTACTGCGTTATCGTGGTGAGTACCGGATGAATGATCAGCCGGTGACGATCGTTGTGGCCCAGGATTACACCCCGGTAATGACAGCGTACAGCCGTACCCGCACCGCCGTGCTGATAGCCTGGTTGGTGGTATTGCTGGCGTTGGCTGTGGTGCAGCAGTGGTTGTTGCGCCGGGGGTTGTCGCCATTGCGACAAGCGCGCAAGGAAATCGAACAACTTCGCGGTGGGCAGCGCAATGCGCTTAATGAAGACGTGGCGCTGGAGCTGCATCCGCTGGTGCTGGAAATCAATCGGCTGCAGCGTCATACCGAGCAGCAGCTGCAGCGCTCCCGTCACGCTTTGGGTGACCTGGGGCACGCGCTGAAAACCCCGTTGGCGGTGCTGAAAAATCGCTGCAATGAACCACTGAAAACCGCTGACCCGGCTCTTCATGCATTGCTGGAAGAGCAGCTGGGTCAGATGGAAGCGACTATCCGCCGGGCTCTGGGGCGGGCCCGCGTGGCGGCCGGCGTGACAGCCACCAACCGGTTTTGTCCTGCCGACCATGTGCCCCTGCTTTTAACGACGCTGGAGCGGGCACATCACCGTTCTCTGCAAGTGGTGGTGGAGGGCGATCAGCTGCCCGCTCAGCCACTGGAGCGGGACGATATGCTGGAAGTGCTGGGCAACCTGCTGGATAACGCCTTCAAGTGGGCGGATAGCCGCATTCGCCTGACCCTCGATGACCGCGACGGGCATCTGCACCTGTGCGTGGAGGATGATGGCCCGGGTATTGCGCCAGAGCGACGCCAGCAAGTGCTGCAGCGTGGTCAGCGCCTGGACGAACGCACTCCGGGGGATGGCCTGGGGCTGGCCATTGTCAGCGATACCGTGGCGGCTTACGGGGGCGAGCTGTCCCTGGGGGAGAGCGCCTGGGGAGGTCTGCGGGTGGAACTGCGGTTGCCGGTCCCGGCCGCAGGAAGTTATTCAGAGGCCCCCTGGCCATAATCCTGGTTGGCCGGGAACCCCGGTGCGGCAATAGCACTCGGACCATAAACACCTGACAACGCCTGATAAGGAGCGCCCCATGAAAGTACAGCCACTGTGGCTGGTGCTGGCGGGACTGTTGCTGGCCGGACGCCTGGTCGCTGCCCCGCTGTCCCTTGATGTCCGTCTGACGGGTTTCTCGTATCCCTCCCCGGTGCAGACGCTGAGCCTGAACGATCAGCAACAGGATCTGGAAATGGCCTACATGGATGTGGCGCCGAAACAGGGCAATGGAAAAACGGTGCTGCTTCTGCACGGCAAGAATTTTTCCGGTGCCTACTGGGAGCGCACCATCATCGAATTGCTGGCCGATGGTTACCGCGTGGTGGTGCCGGACCAGATCGGTTTCGGCAAGTCCTCCAAGCCGGCACATTTCCAGTACAGCTTTCAGACCCTGGCGGACCACACCCGTCGCCTGCTGGATACCCTGAAAGTGGACCGCGTCACGGTGGTGGGTCACTCCATGGGCGGCATGCTGGCTACCCGTTTTGCGCTGATGTTCCCAGAGCGCAGCGATGGGCTCGTGCTGGTCAATCCCATCGGCCTGGAAGACTGGCAGCAGAAGCAGGTGCCATGGCAGTCCGTGGATGCCTGGTATCAGGGGGAGCTGAAAAAGACCCCGGAGAAAGTGAAGAGCTACATGACCGCCAGCTATTTTGATGGTCAGTGGAAGGAGGCCTACGACCCGCTGCTGACTCTGCAACAGGGCTGGATTCGAGGGCCGGATTACCCCCGTATTGCCTGGAATTCGGCGTTGCACTACGACATGATTTTCAGCCAGCCGGTGGTGCAGGATTTTGACCGCCTTGCGGTGCCCACGCTGCTTGTTATCGGTACCCGTGATCGTACTGCCCTGGGACGTAACCGGGCTCCTGAAGGTATTCGTGAGACCCTGGGTCGCTACGACCGGCTGGGTGAAAAGACCGTCCAGCGCATACCCGATGCCACCCTGGTGGAGCTGGAGGGTATTGGCCATGTGCCCCAGTTCGAAGCCTTTGATCGCTATATGGCGGCGCTACGGACATTTCTGCAACAAAGTCGTTAGCCGTTCATGCTGAAGGGGCTAGGGCGGCCATGATCAGTGCGACTGACTGTTCGCTGACGGCTTCTATGTCTTCCCGGTTCACGTAGATACCATCGATCAGCAGGCGGCAAAGGCCATGGACGGTGGCCCAGCTGGCCTGTGCCACACGCAGGGGGTCGGTGTCAGCGGGCAGTCGTCCCTGAAGCTGGCTCCCCAGCCGTTCGGCATAGTTGCGGAAGCTGCGATAGGCCACCGCCTTGAGTTCTTCGGTGGGAGCCCCGCTTTTCCAGATGGTGCGGCCGAACATCAGCTCGTACTGTTCCGGGTGTTCGGTGGCAAAGCGCAGATACTCGCGGACAAAGTGCTGAATCCGTTCTTTCGAGCCTTCCCCCTGTAATTGCCGACCGATCATTTCATCCAGTTGGCTGAACGCCTGGGTCGCCAGAGCGCAGAGCAGGGCATTCTTGTCACGGAAATGGTGGTAGGGTGCGGTACGGGAGACGCCGGCCCGTTCCGCCAGCTTGCGCAGGGACAGGCCATCAATGCCATCCTCGTCCAGCAGCCGGTTGGCTTCCCGGAGCAGGGTGGAATGCAGGTCGCCGTGGTGATAGCGCGCGGGTCGTGACATGGTAAATCCAGTTGCAAGTTGAAAGTGGCAAGTTACAACGCGCAGTGTCGCTGGCAGTAGACGGCCCGCCGGTTACGCGAACAAGCTGGTTTTGGCGCGGGCAGGGTGGTGCAGATCACTGCCACACAGATGCCGCGTTGAAACTTTCAACTTGAAACTTGCCAGACTAGTTTCAGCAATAATCTTGACAGTGTCAAAATAAGCCATTAACTTGACGCCGTCCAGATAATTAACGCGTAGCCATCTCTGGTGACGATACGGAGCACACACCATGACAGCCGACCGCTATTCCAACCTGCTTTCCCCCCTGGATCTGGGCCATACCCAGCTCAAGAACCGGGTGATCATGGGGTCCATGCACACCGGTCTGGAAGACCGCTTCTGGCAGTTTCCCAAGCTTGCGGCTTACTTTGCCGAGCGTGCCCGTGGCGGTGTTGGCTTGATTGTTACCGGTGGCTTCAACCCGAACAAGAAAGGGTGGTTCTACCCGTTCTCCGGGCTGTTCAACAGCCGCTTTGATGTGATGAACCACCGCAAGGTCACCGATGCGGTGCACCGGGAAGGGGGCAAGATTGCCCTGCAGGTGCTTCATGCGGGCCGTTACAGCTACCACCCGTTCTCCCGTTCCGCCTCGGCGATCAAGAGCCCGATCAACCCGTTCAAGCCCAAGGCCATGTCCACCAAGGAAGTGGAGCAGACGGTGAAAGATTTTGCCCACACTGCCTACCTGGCCAAGAAGGCCGGTTATGACGGTGTGGAAATCATGGGGTCCGAAGGTTATCTGATTAACCAGTTCACCGCGCCGCGCACCAACAAACGCAAGGACAAGTACGGCGGCAATGCAGAAAATCGCCGTCGTTTCCCGGTGGAAATCGTCCGCGAAACCCGCAAGCGTTGTGGCGATGATTTCATCATCATGTTCCGCATGTCGGTGATTGATCTGGTGCCGGAAGGCTCCACCCGCGAAGAAGTGCTGGAACTGGCCAAGGCCCTGGAAGCAGCCGGCAGCAGTCTGTTGAACTCCGGTATCGGCTGGCACGAGGCCCGTGTGCCTACCATCGTGACCTCTGTGCCCCGGGCAGCCTTTGCCGAAGCCACCCGCCAGGTGAAAGAGGTGGTGTCCATTCCGGTGGTCGCCTCCAACCGCATCAACGATCCGGATGTGGCGGAAGAGATTCTCAAGAGCGGTCAGGCGGATGCGGTGTCCATGGCCCGTCAGTTGCTGGCGGACCCGGACTTCGTGAAGAAGACCGAGCAGGGCAAGGCCGACGAGATCAATACCTGTATTGCCTGTAACCAGGCCTGTCTGGATCACACCTTCCAGCTCAAGCGGGCATCCTGTCTGGTCAATCCCCGTGCCTGTCACGAAACCGAGCTGCTTTATCTGCGCACTGCCAAGCCCAAGAAGGTGGCGGTAGTCGGCGCCGGCCCGGCGGGCCTGTCCTGTGCCACGGTGGCGGCAGAGCGGGGTCATGATGTGACCCTGTTTGATCAGGCTGGCGAGATCGGCGGCCAGTTCAACATGGCCAAGGTAGTGCCGGGCAAGGAAGAGTTCCACAACACCATTCGCTATTTCAGCAAGCGAATTGAAAACACCGGGGTGACCCTGAAACTCAATACCCGGGTGGAAGTGGCAGATCTGCAGGCCCAGGGCTTTGATGAAATCGTCATCGCCACTGGTGTACTGCCGCGTACGCCGGGTATCCCCGGCATTGATCACCCCAAGGTGCTGTCCTACGTGGATGTACTGCGTGGCAAGGCGCAGGTGGGTGAGAAAGTGGCGGTGATCGGTGCTGGCGGTATCGGGTTTGATGTGTCCGAATTCCTGGCTGAACACCCCCGTGACGGCGAGCAGCCCTTGCCGGAGTGGATGAAGGAGTGGGGCGTGGACATGGATAGCGATGCACCTGGTGGCCTGGTTGAGCCGGAGGTGGAAAAACCCGCCCGGCAGATCACGCTGCTGCAGCGTAAACCGACCTCGTTGGGCAAGGATCTGGGCAAGACCTCCGGCTGGGTGCATCGCGCCACCCTGAAATCCCGCAACGTGGACATGCTGAAAGGTTGCAGCTACGAGAAAATCGATGATGCCGGCCTGCATATCAAGATCGGCGAGGAAAGCCGGGTACTGGATGTGGACCACGTGGTGATCTGTGCCGGTCAGGAATCCCTGCGCGAGCTGTATCAGGAAGAAGCGAAAAACTTCCACCTGATCGGCGGCGCCGACCTGGCCGCAGAGCTCGACGCCAAGCGCGCCATCAAGCAGGGTGCGGAAGTAGCCGCGGCCCTGTAAGGGCGGGATGTAGGAGCGGCGCTTGAGCCGCGAAGCGTCCCTGGGAATGTTTTCGCAAGCAGGTTCGCGGCTCAAGCGCCGCTCCTACAAAAAAAGCCCTTGCCGGGAAAACCTGGCAAGGGCTTTTTTGTTTCTCGCTATTAACTATTCACTGTTAACTATTAACTGCCTTTCAGCTGTTTGCCCGCAACCGTCGGGTCTTGAAGCTGCCGATACCCATCTCCGTGATCACCTTGAACAACGATAGCAGCACGCTTTCATCCGGTTTCGGGTCCTGTCCCTTGCCCATGCGGTGCAACTGACGGGAAAACCAGGAGACTTCCATCATGGCCATCTCGTCGATCATCTTGATGCCTGTCTTGCGCGGTGTGACCCGGCTTATAACGCCTTCCTGGCCGGCGAGAATGCGATTGGCCAGATCTGGTTCCACTGCCAGGGGGCGGGCAATACCAACCAGGTCGGTGGCGCCGCTTTCCACGGCTTGTGCCATGGCCTCGGCTGAGCGGAAGCCGCCAGTCACCATCAGTGGCGTGGAGACCCGCTTGCGAATCGCCTGGGCGTAATCCAGGAAATAGGCTTCCCGCTTCACCGTACTTTCGCGCACGCCTTTGGCGCCGGCCATGGCCGGGTTTTCGTAGTTACCCCCGGAAATCTCCAGCAGATCCAGACCTTCGTTGGCCAGGGTTTCCGCTACGGTCATGGATTCTTCTTCGGTGAAACCACCTCGCTGGAAATCCGCAGAGTTGAGCTTGATGCTCACCGGGTAATCCGGGCCAACGGCGTCACGGATGGCGCGATAGATTTCCAACGGAAAACGCATGCGGTTTTCCAGGGAGCCGCCCCATTTGTCAGTGCGACGGTTGTGATGGCCGGACAGGAACTGGCTGACCAGGTAACCGTGAGCGCCATGAATCTGCACGCCGGTGAAGCCGGCCTTCTTGGCTAGTGCCGAGCTGGTAGCGAAACGGCGGATGATGTCGAAGATTTCATCTTCTGTGAGCGCCCGTGGCGTCTTGAAGGCGCTTTTGAGCTCCTTGCCGAAGGGGACGGCGGAGGGAGCCAGGGTATCACCGCTGGCAAGCATGCGCGGGATCTGTTTGCCCGGGTGGTTGAGCTGTACCCAGATATCGTTGCCCTGGTTTTTGCCGGCGTCGGCCCAGCGCTTCAGCAGGGCCATGTCGCGTTCATCTTCCAGTACCACGTTACGGGGCTCACCGGTGTGGTTGCGGTCAATCATGATGTTGCCGGTAATCAGCAATCCGGTACCGCCCTGAGCCCAGCGGCCATAGAGCCGCTCCAGCGCCGGGGTGACATGATTATCGATGGTGCCCAGCGCTTCGCTCATGGCAGATTTGGCGAAGCGGTTCTTCAGCGTTATTCCGCAGGGCAGAGCCAGTGATTGCCCGAGAGTGTCTGCGTGGCTCACGATTGTCCTCCAGTGACCTGTGCAGGTCAGCATCTGTATAGTTTGATGATCGTCAAACTATAAGTTAGTTTTATACCCGTCAAACTATTTTGTGGGGAGGTGCCGGTTTTGGCACGGAAAGACATATCGAACAGCTCAGCGGATCAGTTGGCAGCGGCCTTTCGTGCCCTGTCCAACCCCAACCGCTTGCGTATCTATCAAGTGATTCTGGAGCACTGTCGTGCCCATGGTCATGCGGATCTGGCCAAAGTGCCGGCGGGCTGTGCCTTCGGGGATTTCATGCAGCGTCTCAACATTGGTGCACCCACGGTATCCCACCATGTCCGTGAGCTGGCCGAGGCCGGGCTTATCCGGGTTGAGCGGGAAGGGCGTCGACGTTATTGCCATGCCCAGCCGCAAATGCTGGCTACCCTGGCGCATTTTTTCGAATTATAAGGAGAGAGCAGAATGACAGCAGACCAATGGGCGTTGTGGGGTTGCGGTATTTACTTTCTGACGGGGCTGCTGACCGGGGTGTGGAAGTACTGGCAGATCGCTACCAATGAAAAGGGTCGGGCGCATTACTATGTGGACGTGGCCCACCGGGCCAGCCTGATGTATGCATTTGCCTGTCTGGTACTGGAGCGCTTTGCGCTGCTCAGCGTCTGGGACGACTGGATCAATACGCTGGCGGTGCTGGCAAACGTGGTGTTTTTTGGCCTGGCCATCGGTAGCTATATTCTCCACGGCTTCCTGCAGGACACCCGTAATCAGCTGCAGCGCCCCCATCGTCTCGGTGGCGGAAGTGTGCCAGAGCTGGCCATGTCCACATTCATGGTGTCGTTGATCGTGGCCGAGGTGGGTGGTTTCGCGGTGTTGTTTGCCGGGTTTGTGATGCGTTGAGGCCACGCCCGCAATGGGCGTGGCGTATGCCGGGTTCAGGCCAGGCGGTTCTTCTCGGTGATCTGGCCGTTCAGGGTCCAGAAATCGTAGAGAATGCCCAGCCCGAACAGGCCGGCGGTGAGCAGGTAAATGATCCCGGTGATTACCTTGCCCATGTAGAAGCGGTGAATGCCGAAGATGCCCAGGAAGGTAAGCAGAACCCAGCCGATGTTGTAGTCGATACTACCGGGTTCGTAGCGTTCGTCGGCGGCATCATCCATTCCCGGGATCAGGAACAGATCGATGATCCAGCCGATGAAAAATAGCCCCAGCGTAAAAAACCAGATGGTGCCGGTGATCTGGCGACCGTAGTAAAACCGGTGGGCGCCCATAAAGCCGAAAATCCACAGCAGATAGCCGATGACCTTGCTGTGCGTATCCTGATTCTGCATGGCGATTAACCTCGTTTTATAGATCGACTTTCAGTGCGGCACTGGCGGCATTCGCCTTGTCGCGCGCTTCCTGGATGGATTCACCACGGGCCAGGGCAACACCCAGGCGGCGGCTGCCCTTCACCTCCGGTTTGCCGAACAGGCGCACTTCGGTTTCCGGTTGGGCCAGGGCCTGGTCCAGCCCACGGTAACGCATCTGGTTGGAGTCGCCTTGCACCAGCAGTACCGAAGAGGCACTGGGCCCCCGTTGTTCGATGTCAGGGACTGGCAGTCCGAGAATGGCGCGGGCATGCAGGGCGAACTCGGACAGGTTCTGTGAGAGCAGGGTTACCAGGCCTGTGTCATGGGGGCGCGGTGACACTTCGCTGAAATACACCTGGTCGCCCTTGATAAACAGCTCCACGCCGAAAATGCCCAGGCCGCCCAGTGCCTCGGTGATGGCACCCGCCACTTCCTGGGAGGCTTGCAGCGCCTTGTCGCTCATGGGCTGAGGCTGCCAGGATTCCTGGTAATCGCCATTTTCCTGACGGTGACCGATGGGGGAGCAGTAGGTGGTGCCATCCCGGTGGCGCACGGTAAGCAGGGTGATTTCGTAATCGAAGTCCACAAAGCCCTCAACGATCACCCGCCCCTGACCGGCGCGTCCTCCGGACTGGGCATAGTCCCAGGCGGACTGGATGTCAGTTTCGGTTTTCACGGTGCTCTGGCCCTTGCCGGAGGAACTCATCACCGGTTTGACCACGCAGGGCAGACCTATCTCGGCAACAGCCTGCTGGTATTCCTCCAGGCTTTCCGCAAAGCGGTAAGGGGAGGTGGGCAGTGACAATTCTTCTGCTGCCAGGCGGCGAATGCCTTCGCGGTTCATGGTCAGTCTTGCAGCCCGGGCAGTGGGCACCACGGTAAAGCCTTCGCTTTCCAGTTGAACCAGTTCGTCGGTGGCGATGGCTTCGATTTCCGGCACGATCAGTGCCGGCTTTTCCTGTTCGACCAACTGGCGCAGGGCGGCACCATCGAGCATGTTGATGACATGACGACGCTGGGCCACCTGCATGGCCGGGGCATGATCGTAGCGGTCCACGGCGATCACTTCGCAGCCATAACGAATCAGTTCGATGGCCACTTCCCGGCCCAGTTCGCCGCTGCCCAGCAGCATGACGCGGGTGGCGGTGTCGGTAAAAGGCGTTCCGATGGATGTCATAACAGCTCTCAATGCGGTTGATGGCATGATTGTAACGAAATGGGGTGCTGGTGCTAGGGCCGGCTGCGACATACCATGGCCCCGCATTGATCAGGATAGAACCATGAACGACGAAATCTGGATGCAGCGGGCGCTGGAACTGGCCCGGCAGGCTGCCGAGGCAGGCGAAGTGCCGGTGGGGGCCGTGCTGGTCCGTGATCAGCAGGTGCTGGGCGAGGGCTACAATCAACCCATCATCGCCCATGATCCCTCCGCCCATGCGGAAGTTGTGGCGCTACGTGCTGCTGCACGTGCCGAGCAGAATTACCGCTTACCGGGAAGCACGCTGTACGTGACCCTTGAGCCCTGCACCATGTGTTTTGGTGCCATGGTTCATGCCCGTGTAGCCCGTCTGGTCTATGCAGCCAAAGAGCCCCGAGCCGGGGTCTGTGAGAGTCAATTGCAGTTGCCGCAGGTGGACTTCTATAACCACAAATTGCTGGTTGAAGGGGGGCTGCTGGCGGCGGAGAGTGCGGCCATGCTGAAGGCGTTTTTTGCTGCTCGCCGCAAGGGCTGAGGTGTGGGTAGGGTGCACTTCGCCTTAGGCTCAGTGCGCACTTCGACGAAGAGCATAAAAAAAGGGCCGGCAATGCCGGCCCTTTTTCGTTCAGGAAAAGCTCTTATTGGTACTGAGCTTCCTGGGTAGTGGCCTTCATGATGGCTTCTACGCGACGGTTCTCCGCGCGGCCTTCACTGGTGCCGTTGTCGGCAATCGGCTTCTCTTCGCCGTAGCCTTCGGTGGTGATGCGGTCAGTGCTGATGTTGAACTCTTCCACCAGTACTTTCTTCACTGCATCAGCACGCTTCTTGGAGAGCGACTTGTTGTAGCTCGCTGCGCCAGTGCTGTCGGTGTGACCTTCCAGTACCAGGTCAGCAGAGGGATACTTGCGCATCTCTTCAGCCAGACGCTCCAGGTCAGGGTAGGAAGTCTGACGCACTTCCGCCTTGTCCAGACCGAACTCAACGTACAGGGTTTCCTTAACGTCTTTTTCCAGATACTGCTGACAGCCTTTCTCGTCTACCAGTGCGCCGGCCGGAGTATCCGGGCATTCGTCGGCACTGTTGACTACGCCGTCACCATCGTCGTCCAGTTCGCAGCCGGTTGCGTCAACCTGGGCGCCAGCCGGGGTGTTGGCACACTGATCGCGATCATCAGGTACGCCGTCACCGTCGCTGTCGGTTACCACGTTTTCAACGACCGGAGCGGGTTCTTCTTCTTTCTCGGATGCACCGATCAGGAAGTTCAGGCCTGCATAGACTTCAGCATCCCAGCGCTCGGTGCGGAAGCTGTAGTAGGGACGAGCGCCCACGTCCAGCATGAAGTGGGGGTGCAGCATGGTCTGGAAACCGGTTTCCAGAGTACCGATGGTTTCCTTGAAATCTTCATCTGAGAGTGATTGGGCTGCGACCCTTGCACGTGAAAACTCAGTGCGGAACTCACCGGCACCGATACCCACATAAGGTTCGAACGCGGAATTCCCAGCGAAATGTTTACGCAGGCTGCCGTGGGCAATGTTGATGTCTGCTTTCCTGAATAGTTGTGTATTGGAGTTGTTACGTTCCCACCAACCCTGAACAGACCAGTCACGATTAAACCGGTAACCTATCTGGGCACCCGGCAAAGTCACTGAGTTGTCGCTGGTGTCGCCGTCGATGTGATCACCTACATCTAAAAAGTTTTCACTGATGTGGCCACCAAAGTAGAAATAACGCTCGGGGATTTCGTCAGCAGTGACCGCAGTGGTCGCAGTGACGGATGCGCAAGCAATACTAGCCGCCAAAAAATGTTTAGCGTTCATAAGCTCCTTCCTTGTTTTGTCCAATAGGCAGTACAAACACGAGATCAGTGTTGTGCAGCCTGTCTCCCATGTAAATCCTCACATGACAGATTAATAAAAAAATTTACAAATATGGAAATTGTTTGGTAGCAGGAGGTCTTTTTTTGTAATTATCTAGTGTAAAAGCATTACTTTTTATTTTTTAGATAAGCTTTAAAGGTTGCTTCTTGGTGGGTCAGAACGGTCGCGTCCTTCGTTTCGGTTTTGATAAAGCGCGTAGTCGGCCTCGTTAAGTAGCGGGTTGATACTGCGGCCACTGTTTTCTGTACTGGCAACGCCGATTTTTGCGCTGATTTTGACATTTTCCTGTTGCATGTCCCCGGGTTGTTGACAAGTCAGCCTGATGCCGGCGGTGAGAGCGCGCAGACCTTCGCCCATGCGGGCGGCATCGTCATAGCTGGTGTGAGGGAGTACCAGCAGGAACTGGGCACCGTCGAAGCGCCCGAAAAGATCGCTTTCGCGAATTTTTTCACGAATACAGTCGGCAAACAGGCGTAGAGCCTTTTCGCCAGTGTGACGTCCAAACTCATCCAGCAGCTGGGTGAAGTCGTTGATCTCCAGCAGCAGGATGGACACGGTGTAATTATGACGCTGGCTCAGCGCCAGTTCTCTTTCCAGCATGCTGAGCAGGTGAGGGCGGTTGAACAGGCCGGTGAGGTGATCTTCCCGGGCGAGCTGTTGCAACTGATGGTTCTGTCGGTCCAGAGACATCAGTCGGCTGCCCACCAGATAGAGGGGGGGGGGCAGCAGTAGCAGCGGGAGCAAGGTGGCCAGCACCAAGGCGGAAAGCCAGTCTCTTTCGCCAACGACCAGAATGGCAATGCTGGTGAGCACCAGGGAAAGGAATACGGCACTGATGGTAATCAGCAGAGTGCCTTTCAGCGCAGTGGCACGGTCGTGCCGGCTGATCTGCCGGGCAGAAGAGGCCAACACATGGAACAGCTTGGACATGCTGCTATATCCCCAAAAGATATTGATTTTTATGTAATCAGTATCCCGATTGGCCTGCCCAGGCGCAATAGCAGCGGGGCGTCAGGGGTTACCTAACAGGGCCTCTTTGAGGTTGTTTGAGTAGGGGGTTTCCCCGAACCAGATTCGCAAGTAGGCCTTGGCGAAACGATCTCCCTGTTCATTGGTGAGCGGATCGTTATTGAGCATCAGCAAAAGCTGCTCATCCTGATAGACCATGGCATAGGTGTCGCCATCGCCAATATCCTGATAATGACTGTTAAAACCCTCAAAACGGGGTTTGAGTTGCGCGAAATCCCTGTCGTTGAGGTTTTTTTCCAGAAAGTTCATGGCCGCCTTGGCAAAGGCATCGCCGGGAACTTCACGGTAGTAACTGAATTCCAGCCTCATTGGCGCTGCCAGCAGGTCATCGACATTGCAGTCTTGGCGAAGCAGGCGTGCCTCTCCCACGGTGATAAAGCGCAATGCCTTTACATCACTGCGGTGGCATAGCTGCCAGTCGTTAGCATGGGCAGTGTTACCCAGCAGGCAGGCCAGTGAAAGCAGAAGGGGGCGTATCAGTGATTGCGTAGCCATCGGGTCATCGGTCCTAATACTGGCAGATGCTGGTCCAGGCCTTGGCTGCTGTCCCAGAAATCCTGGTGGAAGAATACCTTTCCGTCGCGATTGAAGCGTAGCTGGCTGATGCCAATGGTGCGCGACAGGCGCTCTCTGCCCAGCAGGGAGAAGCGTGCGTCCATCACCCAGACCAGATAGACCTGGTTGTCGTCGCGGATCACGTTCACCGGTTGCAGTGACATTTGGCTCAATCGCTCGGCAGTAGCCAGCAGATGTTCTTGCAGAGCATTCCGCTCGAGCAGAGTGACCAGGGTGTCATTGAAGTACAGGTCCTCGGCGTAGATCTGATCCATGTCGTTGGCAATATGATCCTGGTCCAGGGGATTGTAGAAATTGATAAAGCGGGAAAGGATCTCGTCATCAGGCAGCACTGCATCCTGGCTGGCATTATTGCTGCTGCGCTCAAGGTAATGGTCTGTGTAGCCATAGGGGCCAAGGGGGGCCGAGCTGCAGCCTATTAGCAGCAGCGGCACGAAGAGGGCGCTTGTCATCAGTAATGATCTCATCAGCCAACTGTGAGCGCAGGCGGGTGATTCGCCTGTGAAGGAATTTCACAGGCTATTGACGAGTGAAGGCGCACTGTTCGCGAATGAAAAGACTACCAGCCCCTTTAGTTATTAATTTTGTCGGCTTCCAGCTGTTGTGGGCGGCGGCGGTATTTGGCGGTGCCAGGGACATGTCCTGGCCATCCTGGGCTGTGCTGGGAGTCATGTTGGCAGGGCAGTGGTGGTTTGACCCTCGCTGGATCAAGAATACCTCCATGCTGCTGTGGGGCCTTGTACTTTGCCTGTTACTTGAGCCGATCTGGTTGAGCAGTGGCTTATTGGCTTATACCCGTTGGGATCACCCCTGGCTGGCGCCGGGCTGGATCTGGGCCTTGTGGTTGGGATTTGCCGCGAGTTTTCACTACAGCCTGCGCTGGTTGTGTGGCAGGCCCTGGCTGGGCGCCGCTTTTGGCGCCGTGGGTGGTATCTTTTCCGTCACCATGGGCATCAGACTGGGGGCGGCCAGCGCGCCGCTCGACTGGCTGCCAATCGCAGTGACCTATGGTGTGGTCTGGGCTGTGGCGGTGCCGCTGCTGGCCTACGGGGCGCAACTCACCGGTGAAAGGGAACATCATCATGCCTGAGATACATTATTTGTTGCTTATCGCCTTGCTGATCGTGGCCTCGGTGTTGTGGTTGCAGCAGTTGCAGACTCGTAATGCGGGCTGGGTGGATGTGTTCTGGTCCTGGTCGGTGGGTGTGGTCGGACTCATTTTTCTGGTGATGGGCAGTGGCGCCTCCCTGCCGCGGTGGGCGGCCGGTGCGCTGCTGTTGCTCTGGTCCGTGCGGCTGGGCAGTCATATTTTTCGGCGGGTGGCCAGTGAATCCCATGAAGATGGTCGCTACGCGGCCATGCGTGAAGCCCTGCAGGAAAAGACCCAGCCGGTATTTCTGTTGTTTTACTGGGGCCAGGCTCTGCTGGCCTGGGGTTTTGCCCTCACGTTCTGGGTGATCGGCAGCCAGCAACACAGCTACGGCATTACGGTCGTCCTGGGCGCCTGTCTTGGCGTACTGGCGATTGCCGGAGAGAGTCTGGCCGACAGGCAACTGTCGCGTTTCAAGCAGAAGCCGGACAGCGCCGGGCGCACTTGCCGTGAAGGGTTGTGGCGTTATTCCCGCCATCCCAATTATTTCTTTGAATGGTTGCACTGGTGCAGTTACCCGCTGATCGCCATTGGCGCTACTCAGGGGGCCTGGCTGTGGTGTTTGCCGCTGGCCATGTTTGTTTTCCTCTGGTTCGTCACCGGCATTCCCTACACGGAAAAGCAGGCACTGAAATCCCGTGGCGACGATTATCGAGACTATCAGCGCACTACCAGTGCGTTCTTTCCCTGGAGACCCAAATCATGATGATTCAAATGGCGGAGTCCGGCCTGTTGCCGGATGCCCTGGTACGTTTCGGTATCCGGCGTTTGCTGGGAAAGCGGCTTGAACAGGAGCGACAGAAGCACAATCGTGATGACCTGGAAAGCTCGTTGAAGCAGGGCCCGGTAGCAGTGGGCCAGAATGAAGCCAACGAGCAGCATTACGAGGTGGATTCGCGTTTTTATGAACAGGTCCTCGGCCCGTACCTGAAGTATTCCAGCGCTTACTGGCCGGACGGTGTTAATGACCTGGCAGAGGCAGAGCGCGCCATGCTGGCGATGACTTGCGAGCGTGCCGAACTGGACAACGGTCAAGAGATCCTGGAAATGGGATGTGGCTGGGGGTCACTGACCCTGTGGATGGCAGAACACTACCCGGGCAGCCGTATTACCGCCATTTCCAACTCGGCATCCCAGAAAGCCTTCATCATGGGGCGGGCGAAAGAAAAAGGCCTGACCAATGTGCGAGTGATTACTGCAGACGCGTCCTTGTTTCAGCCTGATCAGCCCTTTGACCGGGTCGTCTCCGTGGAGATGTTCGAGCACATGCGCAACCACAGTACCCTGATGGCGCGGATTCATGACTGGTTGAAACCAGGCGGCAAGCTGTTTATTCATGTTTTTTGCCATCTCAATCTGACCTATCTGTTTGAAGATGAGGGTAGCAGCGACTGGATGGCGCGGTATTTCTTTACTGGCGGCATGATGCCCTCCTACGACTGGTTGCCCCACTGTGCGGGCAAACTGGAGGAGGAACAGCGCTGGGCAGTGAATGGAACCCATTACGCGCGGACCCTGGAGGGCTGGCTGGAACTGGCGGACCAGAAGCAATCCCGGCTGATCCCGTTGCTGGATGAGGTGTATGGCAAGGGTAATGGCAAGGTATGGTTGCAACGCTGGCGTATGTTTTTCATGGCCTGCGCGGAGTTGTTTGACTATCGTGACGGGGAAGAATGGTTCGTGGCCCATTATCTGTTTTCCCGTCCGGCGAATACTGCCGACTGAAACCGTTGAGTATCTTGCATGAAGAAAACCGGCGTCCAGCATCGTATTACCCGCGTCTACCTGCTTCAGTTGTTGCTGATCAGTCTGACTACGGTGCTGGGCGTGTGGGCCACGGCCAACATTATCGAACAGGTTCTGGTGAAGCAGGCACTGATCAAGGAAGCCGAGCACTACTGGACCCTGCTGGATGAGAACCCGACCCAGCCACGCCCCAACACGCGTCACCTGCTGGGATTGCTGACCAGCGAGAAGGTCAACGATGATATCCCGCAGGTATTGCAGTCTTTACCTGACGGTTACCAGCGGGCGGATCTGGCCGGCGAGCGGCCGATCGTCTATCTGGAGCGGAAAGGGGATGCCCGGCTATATCTGATTTTCGATGAAAAGCGGGTGTCGGTACTGGCTTTTCTGTTTGGTATTCTGCCTCTCACCGGTGTGCTGCTGGTGATCTACATCACCTCGTTTCTGGGCTGGAAAAAATCCCGCGATCTGTTGTCGCCATTAGTGCAGCTTGCTGACCGGCTACGGCATACCCCGGTGGAAGACCCCAGTATTGCACGGCCGGATCTCAGTGGTATTGATGCGGATACCGACAGCGAAGTGGCGGTGTTGGTGTCGGCGCTGGATGCCTATGCGGACAGGCTGGTGAGCTTTGTGGAGCGCGAACGGCAGTTTACCCGTGATGCCAGTCACGAGTTGCGCACGCCACTGGCAGTGTTTCGTGCCAACCTGGAATTGCTGGTCAGCCAGATCGGTGATCGCCCCCTGATCCGCCGCATGGAAGATACTGTGGAGGACATGGAGGCAACGCTGGAAACGTTGCTGATGCTGGCGCGCACGGAGCAGCGCCAGCCGGACAGCGAGGACGTGATCGTCAACGACCTGGCAGTCAACCTGATGGAGCGCCTCAGCCCGCTGGCGGACCGCAAGCAGATTCGCCTGCAGGTTCGCCAGACGGCCCTGCTGACCGTGCACAGCCCGGAAGTGGCGCTGACCATTGTGCTGACCAATCTGGTGCGCAATGCCATCAACTACAGCGGTTCTGGCGACGTCACCATCCTGGTGGCGGAAAAGACCGTGCACGTGGTGGATTACGGGGCCGGTATGGATGCGGATGAGCTGGCGCGGATTCTGAAACCGTTTGAGCGCGGGCAAAGCCAGGAAGCGGGGCATGGCCTGGGCCTGGCCATCGTGCAACGGCTGTGTGAGCGCTATCACTGGCACCTGATGGTAACCAGTGCCCCCGGTCGGGGTACCGAAGTGGCGATCCGGTTTTCCTGATTCAGAGGCTCCTTAGCCGCTGATCAGCATTTCCTGATCAATGCGTACCAACAATTGCTTGGCATTCAGCGCGTCACGAATCCGATCTGCCACGCGGCGGGATTTTTCCTCGTCGGTGTCGGCAAGAAGAATCCCGAAACAGTTACTTCCCAGGTGGGCAATGCTGTCCTGTTCCCTTAGCAGTGCGGCCAGGGAGTCGGCAATGGTCAGGCTGTCACCGTCTTCCGGCGCCTGTAGATAAAGGACCGATGCCTGCAGACCAAAATCCCGGCAATTGCTGGCTTCCTGTCGACAAATATCATCCCAGCCTTTACGGCCCGGCAGCCCGGTATCGTCACAGCGATCCGGGTGTTCCACAAAGGTGGTGAGCCGTTTTTCCCTGGCTTCGCGCACCGCATTGTTGAGCAGAAAACTGATCAGGGCAGCGTCGTGGGTCAGGGAGGGCAGAGCGTTGGCAAGATCGGCCGGTTGGGCCTGGGGGTCCATGGCGCACAGTGTGCCGAACAGGCGATTGTCGCTGTCTACCAGGGGCAAACCGATGTAGGCGCCGATATCCAGAGAGTTGTTCAGTGAGCTGAACGGATCATCAGGGTCCGTGCTCACATCCGTGGTGATGCGGGGGGCACCTAGTTCCACCATACGAACACAGTAGCTGTTCTGCCATTGCAGTCGTTCTCCCCGCTGCAGACCGTAATGCCCATCCTGCACTCGTAACAGGATCAAATCTTCACCGCTCAGGCGGGTAATCATCCACGTAGCCATTCCGAAGCGGTTTTGCAGCTCCGTCAGATGTGCATCAAGCAGCGATTGACAGGTGGTATAGCTTGGCAGAGGAATCACATCGGCAGGCATAGGGGGGGTAGGCATATTGTTATTTTTGCGTATTGTCAGGCCCCTGAGACATAAAGTGCAAGCCCTGCCTGCGCAGGGCGTTCGTCAGAGACCCACTATCCAGCGGTAGGGCGGTCCTCCTGAATGCTGAAGCCCACACCAGGCAGGGTATTGAGCAACGCGTTCTCGAAGGGTTTGTCCACCGCCTTGCGCAGATTGTACAGGTGACTGCGCAGAGCATCAGAGTCCGGCACCAGGTCACCCCACAGCTCATGTTCAAGCTGTTCGCGGCTGACCACCTTGGGGGATTCTCGCATCAGGATGCGCAGAATACGGAAGGCAGTGGGAGAAAGCTTCAGTAGCTGACCGTCGCGGCGAACTTCCTGACGGGCGGGGTCCAGCTGCAGATCTGCCACCTGCAAGGTATTGGCGGTCACTTCTTTGCGTTGACGGCGAATCAGGGCGGAGACCCGGGCTGCCAATTCCGGCAGGGCAAAGGGCTTGACGATGTAGTCGTCACCGCCCCGGTCAAAACCTTCCAGTTTGTCTTCCAGCTGGTCGCGGGCGGTCATGAAGATTACCGGCAGGTCCAGAGCCAACTCTTTGCGCAGGTACTGGCAGAAGCTGTAGCCGTCTTCGCCGGGCAGCATTACATCCAGCAGCATCAGATCGTAATGATGCTCTTGGACCAGTTCCCGGGCCAGGCTGGTGTTGCCGGCATAATCCACCGTGGCGCCTTCCTGTTCCAGAAATTCCACCACGGTTTGGGCCAGTTGGCGATGGTCTTCCACGAGTATGATGGACAGGTTTTCCACGGGGTCTCTCCTTTTTTTGATTATGGCTATCATCAGGCCCGAGTCGTCAACAGCCCGTCAAGGTTCTTCACGTTGGTCGCCGCAGTGGCCCTTTCAGTCAGAAAGGGTTCCGGTACGGGAAAAACGCTGTCGGTAGTGGCTGGGCGACAGTCCGGTATGGCGTTTGAAGAGGCGGGAAAAACTGCTTACGTCCTGGTAACCCACCTGTTCTGAAAGCCTTGCCAGGTTGTTGGTGCCGCGCTCCAGCATCTTGCGCGCCGCTTCAATGCGTACCCGCTGCAGGTATTGCAACGGTGGCTCGCCCAGGGTGGTGGTAAAGCGTCGCTGCAATTGGCGTGGGCTCAGGTGAACCATTTCTGCCAGCTGACCAAGACTGGTGCTCTCCTTGTAGTGCTCATGAATCCACGCCTGGATGGTCTGTACCTGGTCGTCCTGGTGATAGCTGTGGGCGGGCAGGCCGGCATAGATACTTTGCAGGTCGTTGCGCACATCAATGACAAAGGCCCGTGCCAGCTCCCGGGCCAGATCGGCGCCGCAGTAACGCTCTACCAGCAGGATGGTCAGGTCCCTCCAGGCGGTGCCGCCACCGGCGCAGAAGATATTGCCATCGCGGGTAATCAGCTCGCGCTCGTTGAGTTTTACCTGCGGATAGTGATGGCGAAACTGCTGGCTGAAGCCCCAGTGGGTGGTGGCGGTCTTGCCGTCCAGTAGGCCGGCTTCGGCCAGCAGGAAAGCCCCGGTGCAGTTGCTAGCCAGGTCCGCTCCCCCTTGATGCAGAAAGCGCAGCCAGGGCAGGACGTCCTGCTCCTGGGCCAGCACGGTTTCCAGCTTGCCGCCGATGGTTGGCACGATCACCAGGTCGGCCTGATCCAGTTGCTCCAGGGAGCAGTCCACCGCCATGCGAATGCCGTTGGTACAGCGCACCGGGTTACCGCCCCGTGAGACAACGCGTACCTCGAACTGCCGATCCAGCGGCTGGTCGTGGATGCGGTTCCAGGTCACCCCGGTCAGGTTGAACAAATCCACCACCCCGGTAAGGGCAGAAGCAAAAACGCCATCGAAGGCTAATACGGCTACTCGATACATCGTGTCGTATTCCACCATGAATAAGTCATAGGCGACAATGCCAGACCGGGAGGGGGGATGGCAAGCTGTTCAACCTGAATCCATGGGCAGTCAGCAATTCAGGTTCAAACCAACCGGAGCCAAACCGTGAGTGATGTGATTCTCGATCGTCGTGATCTCAGTTTTCAGCTGTTCGAAGTACTGGACACCGACACCCTGTTCCAGCGTCCGCGTTTTGCGGAGCACAGCCGGGAAACCATCGAGGCGGCACTGGATACGGCAGAGAAACTGGCCCGGGAAAAGTTCGCCAATCACAACAGCCTGGCGGACAAGGACGAGCCGACCTTTGTGGACGGCAAAGTGGTCATGCGCCCGGAAGTGAAAACCGCTTTCGATGCCTATATCAATGCCGGGTTTCTCTCTTCACGGGCCAGTTTTGAAGAGGGAGGCATGCAGTTGCCGGAAATCGCGGCCGCAGCTTGCAAGGGGATGTTCACTTGTGTGAATCCCAGCTCTACCGGCTATGCTTTTCTGACGGCTGCAGCGGCCAATGTGATTCGCAATTTTGCCAGCGACACCCTGAGATCACAGTTTCTGGAACCGATGATGGCGGGGCGCTTTACCGGCACCATGGCATTGACCGAGCCCCATGCCGGTTCTTCCCTGGCCGACATCCGCACCCGTGCGGTGCCTCAGGAAGACGGTAGCTATCGCCTCAAGGGCAACAAGATCTACATTTCCGGCGGCGATAACGAGCTGGCGGATAATATCGTCCACCTGGTGCTTGCCAAGATTCCCGGTGGCCCGGAAGGGGTGAAGGGGATTTCCCTGTTTGTGGTACCCAAATACCGTTTGGATGCCCAGGGGAACCCGGGTGAGCGCAACGATGTGGTACTTGCCGGCCTGATCCACAAGCTTGGTTACCGGGGCACCACCAGTACTGCGCTGACCTTTGGCGATAATGATGATTGCCATGGCTACCTGGTGGGCGAAGCCCATCAGGGCCTGCGCTATATGTTCCAGATGATGAATGAAGCGCGGGTGGGCGTGGGCTTTGGTGCCGCGGTGCTGGGTTACCGGGGGTATCGCTATGCACTGGATTACGCCCGCGATCGCCTGCAGGGCCGTCATCCGGATGATGCGGATTTCAGCAAACCGCAGGTTCCCATCATTGAACACGCGGATGTGAAACGTCTGCTGCTGACCCAGAAGGCCTACTCGGAAGCGGCCATCGCCATGAGCCTGTATGGCTATCGTCTGGTGGATGACATCGAAACCGGTGATGAGGCGGCAGCGAAGGATGCCCACCTGCTGCTGGATCTGCTCACGCCTGTACTGAAAAGCTGGCCTTCAGAATTTGGTGTCAAAGCCAACGACATGGCCATTCAGGTGTTTGGTGGCGCCGGTTACACCCGCGAATATCCGGTGGAACAGGTATGGCGTGACAACCGCCTTAATCCCATTCACGAAGGCACCACCGGTGTGCAGGGCATGGACCTGCTGGGCCGCAAGGTGTGGATGGCCAACGGCAAGGGGCTGCAACTGCTGGCCCAGCGTATCCTCGCCGATGTCGATAACACCTCGGATGACCGATGCCAGCCTTTTGCCCAGGCGCTGAAAGCCATGCTGCCAAGCGTTGAAGCGGCCACAGCAGCCGCAGGCAAGTTGATGGCAGAGCAGGGGCCGCGCATTGCGCTGTCCAACGCCAATGCCTACCTGCAACTGATGGGGCATACCGTGGCAGCCTGGATGTGGTTGCGGCAGGCCAATGCGGCAGCGGCCCTGGACGCCCCCGAAGACAAGGATTTTGCTCAAGGTAAATTGCAGGCGGCGCAGTATTTTTTCCACTGGGAGCTGCCCCGTGTGGAGCTGGACGCGCAACGACTGATCGATGCCGACGACACCTTTATCACCATGGACAACCGCTGGTTCTGATTGCTGAACATTGTGTGCCTATCGTCATCAGGCTCGGGACCTGCCAAGGCAGGAATAGCTATGACGGTATTTTTAAGCCTCCTCTCCGGAGGCTTTTTTTTGGGTTGCAAACACCGGCCGATTTCCAAAATGTAGGGTGCACTGAGCCTAAGCGAACTGCACCATCAAACGCCCGATTGGTGCAGTTCGCTTAGGCTCAGTGCACCCTACGAATAAAGGAAGGTTTTCGTGGACTCGAAGCGATGCAGGGCGGCCTTGCAAAAACAAATACCCCAAACAAAAAAAGCCCGGCAATGCCGAGCTCTTTTTCGCTGTTAACTATTCACTGTTAACTGCTTTTTCCTCACCCTTCCCACTTGCGCAGTACCAGGCTGGCATTGGTGCCACCAAAGCCAAAGCTGTTGCTCAGCACGGTGGCCGGGCCGCTATCCTTGCCCTGCACCAGAATCGGCAGTCCTTCCGCCTTTTCATCCAGGGTTTCGATATTGGCGCTCAGGGCGGTGAAGTCATGCTGCATCATCAGCAGGCTGTAGATGGCTTCGTGAACCCCGGCGGCGCCCAGGCTGTGACCGGAAAGGCTCTTGGTGGAGCCGATGTCCGGGCAATTGTCGCCAAACACTTCACGAATGGCTTTCAGCTCGGCCACATCCCCCACCGGGGTGCTGGTGCCGTGGGCATTAATGTAATCGACCTTGCCGTCCATGGTGGCCAGTGCCTGGCGCATGCAGCGCGCAGCGCCTTCGCCGTTGGGCGCGACCATGTCATGGCCGTCACTGGTGGCGCCATAGCCGATCACTTCTGCGTAGATTTTTGCGCCACGCGCTTTGGCATGTTCCAGCTCTTCGACAACGACCATGCCGCCACCGCCCGCGATCACAAAGCCATCGCGGTTGGCATCGTAAGCCCGGGAGGCCGTTTGCGGCGTGTCGTTGTACTTGCTGGACAGGGCGCCCATGCCGTCGAACAGACAGCTCAGGGTCCAGTGTTCTTCTTCACCACCGCCGGCAAACACCACGTCCTGTTTGCCCAGTTGAATCTGTTCCACCGCGTTACCAATACAGTGGGCGCTGGTGGCGCAGGCGGAAGCAATGGAGTAGTTGATACCCTTGATCTTGAAAGGCGTGGCGAGGCAAGCGGAGACGGTGGATGCCATCACCCGGGGCACCATGTAGGGGCCAACGCGTTTAACGCCACGGTTGCGGGCGATATCTGCGGCTTCCACCTGATTAAAGGAGGAGTGGCCACCGGAGCCGGCGACCAGACCGGTTCGCTCGTTACTGACCTGGTCTTCTTCCAGGCCCGCATCGGTGATCGCCTGTTGCATGGCGATGTAGGCATAGGCGGCCGCATCACCCATGAAACGACGGGGCTTGCGGTCGATGAAGTCTTCCAGTGCGATTTCCGGGGTGCCGGCAACGTGGCTGCGCATGCCCAGCTCTTTGTAGTCTTCCTTGAAGCGAATGCCGGAACGGCCCTCGCGCAAGGACCGGGTGACGCTATCGGTATCGTTGCCCAGGCAGGAGACAATGCCCATTCCTGTGATGACTACGCGGCGCATGTTTGGCTCCTAAAATCCGTCGGTGGAAGTGAACAGGCCTACGCGCAGGTCTTCGGCAAGGTAGATCTCCTTGCCGTCAACGCTGACGGTGGCATCGGCGATGCCCAGAATCAGCTTGCGGGAAATCACCCGTTTCACGTCCAGTTTGTAGGTTACCTTCTTGGCCGTTGGCAGAATTTGCCCGGAGAATTTCACACTCCCCACGCCCAGGGCGCGGCCGCGGCCCGGGTGACCCAACCAACCCAGCAAAAAGCCCAGCAGCTGCCAGGTGGCATCCAGGCCAAGGCAGCCGGGCATCACCGGATCACTTTCGAAGTGGCATTCGAAAAACCACAGGTCCGGGCGAATATCCAGCTCGGCGATAATTTCGCCTTTACCGTACTTGCCACCCTGATCGCTGATATGGGCAATACGGTCCATCATCAGCATGTTGGGGAGTGGCAGGCGCGCGTTGCCGGGCCCGAAAAGCTCGCCGTGGGCGCAGGCAAGCAAGTCCTCGCGATCGTAGGAGGATTTCTGTTCTGTTGTAGTGCTCAAAGTCTTACTCCGTGAAGGCCTGATGGCACATTCCGAGTATATGGATGATTTATGACGTTTTATCGGCACCGCTATGACACGGTGTCATGATCGAACGCATACTAGCAAAGCCAAGTGAAAGCATACGAATAGCAAGCGTCTCAAAATATGTCGAAAGGATGGCTTTACCGAAAATGACCGATGAACGGACAATAAAGACGCTGGTCTATGCTTCCTGAGGATCAATTGCGGCTCGGGAACGGCTGAAATTCATTATAGGTTATTCAGCGACTCCCTCCACGCCACGGACTTGCAATTGCCGGACCATGTACCGATGCTATGCGCGCCGGACCGCGCGTAACGGCGGTTTGACAGGCATCGGACAGTAAAAAGCGGATTGAGGAGCTCTCGTGGCGGCAGAAATCGGGCATCTATCCCTGTGGTTGGCACTGGCTGCAGCCCTGTGTTTATCAGTATTCCCGTTGATCGGGGTGCATCGTAACATTCTTGCCCTGCAATGGTATGCCCGCCCGCTGGCCTGGGTTCAGTGGCTGGCACTGACCCTTTCCATGGTCTGCCTGGGCTATAGCTTCTACATTAACGACTTCTCCGTGGCCTATGTGGCCAACCACAGCAATTCCGCGTTGCCGCTGGCCTATCGGCTATCCGCCATATGGGGTGGTCATGAAGGCTCGCTGCTGCTGTGGGGCTGGATGCTGGGCGGCTGGGCGGCCATGGTCGGGGTGCTGAGTCGCAGCGTTCCCCTGCACATGGTCGCACGGGTGTTGTCCGTGATGGGCATGATCTCGGTGGGCTTCCTGCTGTTCATGCTGCTGACATCCAATCCCTTTGATCGGGTCTTGCCCTGGTTCCCGCTGGACGGGGCGGATCTGAATCCGCTGCTGCAGGACCCGGGCCTGATTATTCACCCGCCCATGCTGTATATGGGCTATGTGGGCTTTTCCGTGGCCTTTGCCTTTGCCGTGGCCGGGCTGCTGGCAGGCAATATGGATCCGGCCTGGGCGCGTTGGGCCCGGCCCTGGACCACCGTGGCCTGGAGTTTTCTCACCGTGGGCATCGCTCTGGGCTCCTGGTGGGCCTACTACGAGCTGGGCTGGGGCGGCTGGTGGTTCTGGGATCCGGTGGAAAATGCCTCGTTGTTGCCCTGGCTGGCGGGCACTGCCCTGATCCATTCCCTGGCGGTAACGGAAAAACGCAACATGTTCCGGGCCTGGACCGTGTTGCTGGCCATCATCGCTTTCTCACTGAGCCTGCTGGGTACCTTCCTGGTGCGTTCCGGAGTGCTGACCTCGGTCCATGCCTTCGCCAATGATCCGGAGCGGGGCACCTTTATTCTGGCGTTCCTGAGTGTGGTTGCTGGCGGCGCACTGACCCTGTTTGCGTTTCGTTCTTCCGCCCTGACCAACAACAAGGGCTTCAAGCCGGTGTCCCGGGAAGCCTTCTTGCTGGGCAACAATCTGATTCTTCTCACCGCCACCTTTGTGGTGCTGGTGGGCACCGTGGCCCCGCTGTTCTTCGAGGCCATGGATCTGAAAATTTCCATCCGCAGCCCGTACTTCAACGGGTTCTTTGTGCCACTGACGCTGGTACTGATCCTGTTGATGGTGCCGGGCGTTTTCAGTAACTGGAAACGTCAGGATGGCAACGGCCTGCTCAAGCGCATGGCACTGCTGGCCCCGGCGGCGATCATTGCCGGCTGGTTTGCTGCGCGGCTCCCCGAGCCATCCCCCTGGCAGGGCGTGTTGGCGATCATGCTGGCCCTGTTCCTGGTGTTTGCCCATGTGGATGACGTGGTGCGCCGGGCCAGAGCTTATGGCCAGGGATTCTTTACCGGCTTGGGGAAACTGGGGCGCGGTTACTGGGGCATGGTCATGGCCCACTGTGGCCTGGCGGTGATGGTGGCAGGCATTACCCTGGTGAGCTTCCACGAAGTGGAAAGGGATATTCGTATGGCGCCCGGGGATCAGGCATCCATCGGTGAATATGCGTTTGTGTTTGACAGCCTGGACAGTTATGTCGGTCCCAACTTCGACTCTACCCGTGGCCACTTCCATGTGACCTATCAGGGCGAGCCGGAAGCCATCATGCATCCGGAAAAACGTACCTATCACGCCAGTGGTCAGATCATGACGGAAGCCGCCATCGATGCCGGGTTCTGGCGCGACCTTTATGTGGCCATGGGCGAGCCGCTGGAAGACGGCAATGCCTGGGCCGTGCGTATCTATTTCAAACCGGGTATCCGCTGGATCTGGCTGGGCGCCCTGATGATGGCGTTGGGTGGAGCGCTAGCGCTGTCTGACAAGCGTTACCGTCGTCAGCGATTTGCGACCAGCGAAGAAGGAGTTTCCCATGAAAGCTAATTCTCCCTGGGTATTCCTGCCGCTGGTCGGCTTCGTGTTGCTGGCGGTGCTGTTGGGCAGCGGTCTGGGGCGCGATCCCCAGGAATTGCCATCGGCACTGGTGGGCAAACCGGTGCCGACCTTCAGCCTGCCATCGCTGATGACCGACGAAACCCTTACCCAGGATTCTTTGAAAGGCCGCTGGCAGTTACTTAACGTCTGGGCCACCTGGTGCCCCACCTGTTATGTGGAGCATCCCTTTCTGCTGGAACTGGCCGCCCGCGGCATTGCCATTGCCGGCCTCAACTACAAGGATGACAGTGCACCAGCTCGCCAGTATCTGGCCGAACAGGGCAACCCCTTTACCCATGTGATTGTGGATGCCGATGGTCAACTGGGTCTGGACCTTGGCGTCTACGGCGCCCCGGAAACCTTCCTGATCAACCCGGACGGCGAGATCGTGCTGCGCCATGCCGGCGACCTGAATGCGCGCGTCTGGCAGGAAAAGTTTGCTCCCTTGCTTGAGCAGGGCTCACAGGAGGGCGGAGCATGACCATGATTCTGCGTACCGTCTTTCTGCTTTGCCTCTCTCTGTCGGCGATGGCCGCTACCGACCTCTATCAGTTTGAGACTCCGGAACAGGAACAGCGCTTTCGGGTATTGCTGGATGAGCTGCGTTGCCCCAAATGCCAGAACCAGAGCCTGGCCGATTCCGATGCCGGTATTGCCCAGGATATGCGCGTTCGGGTAGAGAGCATGATCAAGGAAGGCAAAAGCGATGAAGAAATTGTCGATTATTTTGTCTCCCGCTATGGCGACTTTGTCAGTTACCGTCCGCCAGTAACGCCCACCACTTCCATTCTCTGGCTGGCGCCATTGTTATTGCTGGGCAGTGGTGCTGTGGTCATCGTGCTTCTGCTGCGCCGTGCCAGTGCCAGAGTGGATGACAATGATGCCGCTGATGATAGCGACGTTAATCAGGGGGGAGACCGGTAATGATGTGGATTGTGATTGCGCTGGTTCTGCTGCTGGCCCTGGGTGTCTTGTTGTGGCTGTTGTGGCAGCGCGAAGCCCGCAAGGCAGGCAAGGTGATGCGGGGTGCCATTGGCATTCCCCTGATCATGCTGGTGCTGGCCGCCGCCGGGTATGGCCTGGTCGGCTACAATGAACATACCAGTGACTGGCTCAACGACCAGCAGGAATACCGGTCGGTGGCCCGAGCCATTATCGCTGGCGAGTCGCCGGAGCGGGCGGCGTCAGAGGTGCCTGTCGGCGCCCTGGTGCGTGTATTGCAGGCGGAGCTGGTGAAGAACCCGTCAGCCATGGGCTGGTACGCACTGGGCTCCCTGTTCGACCAGCTCGGTGCCCCTGAGCAGAGTGAAGAAGCCGCCCGCAAGGCGGTGGCGATGAGCCCAGAGGAACCGGCCATGCATCTGTTGCTGGCCCGGGCGCTGATCCAGAAAGCCGGTGGCAAATTAACCGATCCGGCCCTGGCCGAACTGCGCTGGGTACTGGACCGGGAGCCGACACACGATGGAGCCTGGATGATGCTGGCCATGTCTGCGGACCGGGCCGGGCGCTATGATCTGGCCGAGCAGGGCTGGCAAGCGCTGTTGTCCCGGCACAGTAATGGTGAAACCGGCGATCTGCTGCGTCGCGGCCTGGAAAATGCCCGTGAGCAAAAGGCCCGCCAGGAAAAATTTGCCGGTATTGAGGCCGTCGTTGCGGCGGAAGACCTGCCGGCGGGGGGCACCGTTTTTGTCTATCTTCGCGAGACAGGCAGTAGCGGCCAACCTCTCGCAGCCCGTCGTCAGGTGGTGCCACATTTTCCTGCCACCGTGTCGTTGTCCGCCCAGGACTGGCTGCAACGCTACCCGGATGACGGTGCGGAGCTAGTGATTGGTGCCCGCTACACCCCGGCTCCCGGTGGCGCAGTGGACCAGGCTGCCATCATGGCCCCGGTCAAACCCCTGGAGCTGCCGCAGGACAGCCCCGCCATGCTGGTTCTCGAACGCCCCTGATCCCGCCAACTCCCCGGGGTGCTACCAAGGTAGCACCCTCCTATTACTTGTGAAGAACCGGGCCTCAGGGTAAAGTTGCACCCCTTCGGAGGCCCCTGAGTGGCCCAAACGGAAGGTTCTGCAACAATTTCGCGTCGTCAAAGTGCCCAGCTATGCATGGAAACGCCTGAATCAGGTCTCTGATTCAGCGCTTTATTGCCTTGATGTGAGTGCTCTGGCCGGCTTCCTTTGTGACAGAGCGTTTCACTTGGCCTTCTGATGCCTTTTCGACCACAGAAAGATGGAGAATCCTATGCGTGTCATCCTGCTTGGTGCCCCCGGTGCGGGCAAGGGCACCCAGGCGCAGTTCATCAAGGAACAGTTCAATATTCCTCAGATTTCCACCGGTGACATGCTGCGCGCTGCTGTTAAAGCAGGCACTCCCCTGGGTTTGGAAGCCAAGAAAGTGATGGATGCCGGCGGTCTGGTATCCGATGACATCATTCTGGGCCTGGTCAAAGAGCGTATCAGCGAAGACGACTGCGCCAACGGTTTTCTGTTCGATGGCTTCCCCCGCACCATTCCCCAGGCGCAAGCGCTGGTGGAGCAGGGTGTGGATATCGACTTCGTGGTCGAAATCGATGTGGACGATGAAGAGATTATCGAGCGCCTGAGCGGTCGTCGTGTGCATCCGTCCTCCGGCCGGGTTTACCACGTCAAATACAACCCGCCGAAAGAAGCCGACAAGGACGATGAAACCGGTGAAGAGCTGGTTCAGCGTGATGACGACAAGGAAGAGACCGTTCGCAAACGTCTCGAGGTGTATCAGTCCCAGACCCGCCCGCTGGTAGATTTCTACCAGGATCTGGCGAAAAAGGACGATGCCAAGGCGCCCCGCTATGTGCGCGTGGCCGGTGTTGGTTCGGTGGATGATATCCGCAGTCGCGTGCTGGATGCTTTGCAAGGCTGAGAAGCAGCACAGCAGAGATAGATTGAAAAAGGGAAGCCCGGCGGCTTCCCTTTTTTGTGCGTACCTTTCTTGCTGGCGGGGGCGCCAATGCGCGTCTCCACACGTCAGGGCCTCTGGCAGCACCGTCAGTGAGCGTCTGAAAAGACACTGAACACTTCCGGGTTCGATGTTGGTATCGCCAACAGGGCTGCTTTACCGCGCCTTCGCAATACCCACAGCGCTTTTCACGGTATAAGGGAAGTAAGACGACGTTTCCCTTTTCCTGGGAGAATGCGCCGGCTCTGTGTACTCAGGTATCGCCTGTGTCTATAAATTGCATAGGTCCGACGCTTTGCCAATAGAATAGCAGCCACCCGGTGACCCAGGGCTTCCCTGCAAACCATGAAGCTGACTTCCTTGTTGGGTTTCTCTCTGCGGCCTCGCGTTGCCTCTTTTCGTATCCTGTTAAATGACTGTCATGCGCAAGACCTTGCCACCACTGGTTGATTGGCTAAAGGGCAAAGCAGGGCGCCAAAAATTTAACGGGTTCCTCTCAATGATCGCGACACGCACGATCCTGTATCTCCGCTGGACCCTGCTTGCCGATTTCCCGGCATGTGTGCGCCAGTCTGTTATCGGTGTGTATGGTAAGTGCTCATGCCGAGTTTTCCATTGTAGTGCAGCGTTTCTCCAGAGCGGTTTTTCTTGAAAAAGGCCCGAAGATGTCACTTTTCTACTCAGGAAAGCAGGGCATGTGGTGGTAGTAGCGGCTTGTGGCGACGTTGCTGCTGCGCTGGTACGAGCTAATATCCTTTCTATTCCGGGGCGCATTCCAATGCAATTGCTGCAGGGTTTTCTATGACAGGCCAATGCACCACTTCCGGTTTTTCTATGCCATGGCCGGCTGGGATTTATTTAACAAAAGTGCGTAAATCAGCAGGAAAAATATTCCTTTGCGGTTTTTAAGCAGGCACATCCGGCCTGTCAGAAGGCCTGCAGAAAATGTTTTTTCAGAAACAGAAAAGGAATCAGAAAAGGGGCACAGATAAAACTGGACGACGATAAATGAAAAAAACAAAAACGAATTGGTCAAATAATGTACCAACTGATTTTTTTTTATGCTATTTTTCGAATTGTCGCAGTACTGATGACAACGCCATAGCTTAGGAGATCAATCATGGCTCGAGCAAAAAAAGCCGCCGCAAAAAAAACGGCAGCGCGTAAGCCCGCAGCAAAGAAAGCTACCGCTGCAAAAGCACCGGCTCTGCCAAAGTCCGTTACTAACGCTGAATCCAAGGTGAAACTGCAGCAGAAAGCCGTGGAGCAGGCGCAGAAAAAAGCCGAACAGACTCAGGCGAAACTGGACAAGCACCGCGCCAAGATCGATACCGAGAATGGCAAGCTGTCCAAAATGCGTGCTGATGTTGCCGCCAAACGTGACAAAGCCAAGGCCTCTTCCACCGCCGCCGCCAAGCGCGCAGTGGATACGGCACGCGGTCGCATGAATACCGTTCGTTTGAAACTGCAGGATCTGCGTGGTGAAGCCAAGCTGATTCGTGCGGAAATCCAGGCGGCCAAGAAAGTCGCCACTCGCGAGGTGAAAAAATTCCGCACCGCCGAGCGTAACCTGAAGACCAAGCTGCGTGAACACGAGCGCAAGCTGGCGAAAAAAGCCAAGGCCGAGCAGAAAAAAGCGGAGCAGAAAGCCAAAGCCGCTGCCAAGAAGGCCGCAGCGAAAGCCAAACGCGCCGTAAAGAAAAAAACGACCCGTAAAAAAGCGGCCACTCGCAAAGCGCCAGCCAAAAAAGCGGCAACCCGCAAGGCTCCTGCCAAGAAAACCGCAGCCAAGCGCAAGCCAGCCGCCAAAAAAGCTGCCGCTCGCAAGACGCCAGCCAAGAAAAAAGCGGCTACCAAGCGTCCAGCCGCCAAGAAGTCGTCCTGATCCCACGATCCGGACTGATTTAAAAAAGCCCCGCAATCGCGGGGCTTTTTTTATGATGGCAAACGCAAAACCCCGCGTCTTTCCAAAATGTAGGGTGCACTGAGCCTAAGGCGAACTGCACCGATCGGGCGGTTGATGGTGCAGTTCGCCTTAGGCTCAGTGCACCCTACGCAACCGGCGGCGGTCAGGAGCCTTGCCCTGAATCACCGCAAAACTCCCTGATTCCTGTCCCAGGCAAAGCAACGCTCACTGACTAGTTGCTCCCTCTGCGCTATATCTGTGTGCGCGTTGGTGGGGCAGGGCAGGAGAGGGTGTAAGCAACAATGTGACTAGTGACTGGCTTGACCATGACGAAATGCGGTCAGGCCAATGCTTCCTTTCTTGAAAGCGGTTGATAATGATTCGCGTTAGGGTTAGCATGCCCACTAGAGATTGAGGGATGGCATTCTTATGTACGTATGCATTTGTAAGGGCATTACTGACAACCATATACGGGAAGCGGTCGGCAACGGCTGCGACAGCCTGCGTGATCTTCGTCGGGAACTTGGGGTTGGAAGTCAGTGTGGTAAATGTGCCCGTCATGCCCGCCAAGTGATGCGTGAAGCCCGTAGCGCCAACGAGGCCCCCTCATTCTCGCACCCTTCCTCTGACGGTGTGGTGGTCTACTGGCCGCAAACCGCATAACTAATCGTTCTCATTTACATAAGCGCTTGTATTGCAAGCGCTTTTTTGCATTCCTGCCTTGTCTCTGTCATCTCCTTGCTTAACAATGGGGGTTAACCCAAGTTAAGCGGACGGAGACAACCCCCATGAAAGGCGACGCCAAGGCGATTGAGTACCTGAACCGGGCACTCGGCAACGAACTCGTAGCCATCAACCAGTACTTCCTGCATGCCAAAATGTATAAGGACTGGGGTCTCCAGGCGCTCTACGAGAAGGAATACCACGAGTCCATCGACGAGATGAAACACGCGGACTGGCTGGTAGAGCGCATCCTGTTTCTTGAAGGCATTCCCAATCTGCAGGATCTGGGCAAGCTGATGATTGGTGAAAACACCAAAGAAATGCTCGAGTGCGATCTCAAGCTGGAAAAAATGGCGGTGCCGGACCTGCGTGAAGGTATTGCCTACTGCGAATCCATCCAGGATTACATCAGCCGCAACCTGCTCAAGAACATTCTCGAATCCGAGGAAGAGCACATCGATTGGCTGGAAACCCAGCTTAGTCTGGTCAAGCTGGTCGGCATCGAAAATTACCTGCAAAAACAAATGGAAACCGCAGAAGACTGATTGCTGAAGTTTTGAGCGACCGGCGCTTGACTCCCGGCGGGGCTTTGGGAATAATGCGCAGCCTCTCGGGGCGATACAGCAACGAGACATGCACCGGTAGCTCAGTTGGATAGAGCAACTGGCTACGAACCAGTAGGTCGGGGGTTCGAATCCTCCCCGGTGCGCCATATCCCTAAAAGGGCCCGCTAGTTAGCGGGCCCTTTTTCGTTTCGGCCTGGCACAAAACAAACCGCGTCATCTTCCTTCAGTGGAGGTTCGGCGCCGTCTGAGCCGCACCAATTGATCAAATCAATCACACCCCCTGTACACAGGCCTCATTGCAGGTTGTCGACAATCCCTCTACATTCCCAGAAATCGACGAGAGAGACTCGGAAATCTCCCGAATAACCCAGGGAGCCTTCCGGGGATGCCTGCTGACACGGTGGGCTGTCCCGCTTTCGCCTGCGGTAATGCAAACCGCCACCGGAACCGTAAAGGAGTGTTCCATGAACACACTGATGGCCCAGGGCCTGGAGCTCATGCTGATTGGCATGGGTGTGGTCTTTTCCTTTCTGATTATTCTCGTGGCCGTGACGTCGTTGATGTCGTTGCTAGTGAAACGCTTCGGGCAGGCGCCCGCAGTCATCCCCGCGCCGGCTAGCCCAGCCCCCGCCGGAGACCTGCCGTCTCCGTCGGTGATCAAGGCCATTGAGAAGGCGGTGCGTCAGCACCGGCAGTCCCAGCAATAACCGGAATTTTTCCATGAGTGATCACAAGCCTCTGGGCATCACCGATGTGGTGCTGCGCGACGCCCATCAGTCCCTGTTTGCTACCCGCATGCGTCTGGACGACATGCTGCCCATTGCCGCAGAACTGGACGACATCGGTTTCTGGTCCCTGGAATCCTGGGGCGGCGCGACTTTTGATGCCTGCATCCGTTATCTGGGCGAAGACCCCTGGGAGCGTATCCGCGAGCTGAAAAAAGCCATGCCCAACACGCCTCAACAGATGTTGCTGCGCGGCCAGAACCTGCTCGGCTATCGTCACTATGCGGATGATGTGGTGGATGCGTTTGTGGAGCGCGCCGCCGAAAGTGGCGTGGATGTGTTCCGGGTATTCGATGCCATGAACGACATGCGCAACATCGAGCGCGCCATCGCCGCCGTCATCAAACAGGGCAAACACGCCCAGGGCACCATCGCCTACACCGTCAGCCCGGTGCATACCCTGGATATGTGGGTAGAGCAGGGCAAGGTGATCGAACAGATGGGCGCCCACTCCGTGGCCATCAAGGACATGGCCGGCCTGTTGCGCCCCAATGTGGCCTTTGAGCTGGTCAGCCGCCTCAAGCAGACGCTGTCTATTCCGGTCCACATGCAGTGCCACGCCACCACCGGTCTTTCCACGGCGACGGCACTGAAAGCCGCCGAGGCGGGCATTGATAATGTGGATACCGCCATCTCCTCCATGTCCATGACCTATGGCCACAGCCCCACCGAGTCTGTGGTGGCCATGCTGGAAGGCACCGACCGGGATACTGGCCTGGATCTGAAAAAACTCAATCGCATCGCCGGTTACTTTCGTGAAGTGCGCAAGAAGTACGCCCAGTTTGAAGGCAGCCTGCGCGGTGTGGATGCGCGCATCCTGGTGGCCCAGGTACCCGGCGGCATGCTCACCAACATGGAAAGCCAGCTGAAAGAGCAGGGCGCCACCGACCGCTTCGACGAAGTGCTGCAGGAAATTCCCGCCGTTCGCGAAGACCTGGGCTTTATTCCCCTGGTCACGCCGACTTCCCAGATCGTCGGCACCCAGGCGGTGCTCAATGTGCTCTCCGGCGAACGCTACAAGGCGCTCAGCAAGGAAACCCGTGGCGTATTGCGCGGTGAATACGGCGCGGCGCCAGCGGCCTTCAACAGCGAACTGCAGGCCCGCGCCCTGGACGGTGACGAGCCTGTCACCTGTCGCCCCGCCGACCTGATCGATGACGAAATGGACAGCCTGACCCGGGAAGTGGAAACCCTGGCCAGCGAGAAAGGGCTGAAACTGGCGGAAGGCAAGCGTCGCATTGATGATGTGCTGACCTACGCCCTGTTTACACAAATCGGCCTGCGGTTCCTGGAGCACCGGGGCGACCCCTCCGCGTTCGAGCCGGTACCCGACGGCAAGGCGTTGCCGGTTGCCGGCAACAGCGACGGCGACGGCGTTTATACCGTGGACGTGGATGGCCGGGAGTACACCGTCAAAGTCAGCGACGGTGGCGACGTGACCGGCATCAAGGCCCTGGGCGAAAGCGCAGGGGCTGGCCAGTCCAACCCGCCGGTGGTGCACAACCCGTCCCAGAGCACACCGATCCCCGCGCCCCTGGCCGGCAACATCTTCAAGGTGCTGGTGAAACCCGGCGACCGGGTTACCGAAGGCCAGAAAATCATGGTGCTGGAAGCCATGAAAATGGAAACCGATGTATCCAGCCCGGAAGCGGGCATCGTCACCGAGATGGCGGTGAAAGAGGGCGATGCGGTCACCGTCGGCCAGACCTTGCTCAGCCTGGAGCCGGCCCATGGATAAACTGGAGACGCTCTGGCACAGCACCGGCCTGTTTCATCTGTCCGGTGGCCAGCTGATCATGCTGCTGGTCTGCCTTGGCCTGCTGTGGCTGGCCATCAACAAGAAATTCGAACCGCTATTATTATTGCCCATCGGCTTCGGCGGCCTGCTGGCCAACATCCCCGTGGCCGGGCTGGCGGAATCCGCCATCAGCCAGGCCATGCACTTCGGCAGCCAGGATCTGCTCGCCAGCATGGCCCAGGTGCTCGGCATGGATGCCGATGCCGGGCGAGAAGCGCTCTATAAAGCCGCTGAAGGCGCCGGGCCGGTAGTACAGGACCAACTCCACCACCTGGCGCAAAAAGCCAACTACGGCGACGGCATCCTCTACCTGATCTACACCGTGGGCCTGATGACTGGTATTTTCCCGCTGCTGATCTTCATGGGCGTGGGCGCCATGACCGACTTCGGCCCGCTGCTGGCCAACCCGCGCACCCTGTTGCTGGGCGCCGCAGCCCAGTTCGGCATCTTCGCGGCCCTGCTGGGGGCCCTGGCGCTGAACTTCCTGGGCATGGAATTCTCCCTGGCGGATGCCGCAGCCATCGGCATCATCGGCGGCGCCGATGGGCCCACATCCATTTACGTGACCACCAAGCTGGCCCCGGAACTACTCGGCGCCATTGCCGTGGCGGCCTATTCCTACATGGCCCTGGTGCCGATCATTCAGCCCCCCATCATTCGCGCCCTCACCACCGCCAAGGAACGCACCATCAAGATGGAGCAGCTGCGCCCGGTGAGCCAGACGGAAAAAATTCTCTTCCCCATTCTGCTGCTGGTGCTGGTGGCGCTGGTATTGCCCGATGCGGCACCGCTGCTGGGCATGTTCTGCCTGGGTAACCTGATGAAGGAATCCGGCGTGGTCAGCCGTCTGGTGGACACCACCAGCAATGCGCTGATCAATATCGTCACCATCATGCTCGGCCTGGCAGTGGGCGCAAAACTCAGCGCCGAACAGTTCCTGGTCATGGAAACCCTGGGCATCCTGGTGCTGGGCCTGGTGGCCTTCATGATCGGCACCGCCACCGGCGTGCTTATGGCCAAACTGCTCAACCGCCTCAGCCACCACCCGGTGAACCCCATCATCGGCGCCGCCGGCGTCTCCGCCGTGCCCATGGCCGCCCGCGTGGCCAACAAGGTGGGCCTGGAAGCCAACCCCCACAACTTCCTGCTCATGCACGCCATGGGCCCCAACGTAGCCGGCGTCATCGGCTCCGCCGTCGCCGCCGGCGTCCTCCTCAACTTCGCAGGCTAACCCCGGCGCGGCCCAGGCCGCGCCTCCCCAACCCTTCTACCCCCAACCCTTCTACCCCCAACCCTTCTACACCCACCCTGTAGGAGCGGCGCTTGAGCCGCGAACCGCGCGCAGCGCGGAAATCGCCCGCAGGGCGATCAGTCACACCCGATCCCTCCACTACCTTCTTCATAAACAAAAACGTGCTTCGCACCTCAAGAGGCGACCAACGGCCCGCTGATCTACAGCCACCGGGAACCCCAACGCCTATAGTACGTCGAACAGCCAAACCCCCACGGAGCCTCACCCTTGCCACCCACCCTGCAAACCCTCTCCAACAAGCTCTACCAGATCCGCCACCTGTGGGCGGTGATCAGCTTTGCGCTGGGGTTGAGCAGTTATTTTCTGGTAGAGCGCCAGCCTTGGCTGGCGGCGGTACTCACCGGATTCCTGGTGCTCAGCTGGTTACTGCTGATTACCGAGAGCCTGTGGCAACGGCGCCTGGCCGGCACGGCCATGGAAGGCATGTCCCAGGGCTTACTCAAACTGCTGCTACAGGCAGTCCATCAGGAAGCCTTCTTCTTCAGCCTGCCGTTCGTGTTGCTGCAATGGTCCGGCGGGGCGGAATACATCTTCTTCACCACTCTGGTGATCAGTGCCGCCCTGGTCAGCATCATCGACCCGCTGTACTTCTGGCTGGCCCGGCACCGGGCCCTGTACTTCGGCTTTCACGCCTGGGCGTTATTCGTGGCCTTGCTGGTGCTGCTGCCGCTGATCTTCCACTGGAGCACGGATGCCGCGCTCACCTGGGCCGGCTGGCTGACGGCCCTGTTTGCGCTGCCCAGCTTCTGGCGCGTGGGCGGGCCGCGAAAATGGTTTCGCTGGCTGGGGCTGCTGGCAGTGTCCTGCGTGATCGCCTTCGCCCCGCGCTGGCTGGCCCCGTTGGTGCCGCCGCTCACCCTGTCCCTGGAAGAGCGGGCCATGGCCCTGTCATTCAACCGTGAGCAACGCCAGCCTCTGGTTACCGGCAAGGTATTCGATGAAGCCGAAGTAGCGGCAGGGCTCTACGCCTACACCGCCATCAAGGCGCCGCTGGGGTTGGGGCAGGAAGTCTTCCACTACTGGTTCCGCAACGGCGAGCAAGTGGACCGGATTCCCCTGACAGTCTACGGTGGCCGCGAATCCGGTTTCCGCACCTGGTCCCACAAAAGCCATATCCCGCAACCCGCCGCCGGCCACTGGCGAGTGGAAGTGCGCACCAAAGACCGCCAGATCATCGGCGTCATGCGCTTCACCATCACGCCCTGAGTCCTGCGGTTCCCCAGCGGCCACTTACCCCGAAGCCCTTCAACGCCTCACCCTCGTTGGAGCCTTGCTCGCAAGGCGAAGGGGCTGAAGTCACTACCGTGCCTTCGGGACCCTCTGAGCCTTCGCAAGCCAGCGCCCGTGGTTTATTCAGACCCTCTTGGGCGGCCCCCCTCCAAACCGTTATCCCGAATATGCCGTGCTCAACAGAACGAGCCCTATCTTTGTAGGATATGGCTTACAGAAAATGCTAAACGGTTGATATAGAGTGGTTTTCGGAACGGGGTGATATCGGGGAAAGTCAGGAAATAGGCCGTTTCTTCGAGATTTGTCAGACGAGAAGGGTTCTTGTTTTTACTGTAAGAAATTGACTGTCTTACGAATTTTAATTTTTTTTCCCGAAATTCATAAAAGAATTATGTCGAATCGTTCGACTGAATCCGCTGTTAACTGTTTTGGGAATTGGGGGGTGTATGACTATTAAAAGTCTGGGTGCAAAATTAAGAGAAAAATACCTTCATGCTGCAAAGGGAGAGAAGGTAACAATGATTCACTTGTTTGCTATCGAGAGTGCTCAAGAAATAATCGATTCTGGAGTGTCGGCAAAAGCCATTGTTGCAGAGGCTGGAATTAATGATTCTTATGCAACTGAAGTGAGCAAAGGCGTTAAATTGTCGAAGTATGTTCGGGTTAATTAAGCAGTTAACAAGGGCCTCCAGGCCGACCTTTGGCGGCTGAGGCGGGCGTTAGGCATGAAATCAAAAAAGGAGAATTTCCAATGAAAACTACAATAATTTTTTTGGTCACAACACTTGCCACCGCTTTTGCCATGGCGGGTGATTACGACGACTACTCTACAGGCGGAATTAACGAGGGTTCTATCGGCTCCGGCTATGATGACTATTCCACTAGGGGCATTAACGAAGGCTCGATTGGATCGGGATATGATGATTACTCGACTGGCGGTATCAATGAAGGTGCAATTGGTTCAGGGTACGATGATTACTCGACCCCAGGTATCAACGAGGGTGCTATCGGCTCTGGTTATGACGATTACTCGACCCCTGATATTAATGAGGGCGCTATCGGCTCTGGTTATGATGATTACTCCACTCCAGGAGTGAATGAGGGGGCTTGGTAAAGAGCAGCGCGGTTGCCTAACAAGCGGCCGGGATCCGGGGTCAGATACCCTCTTGAATTTCAAGCCCCGCCATCGGTATTTCTGCCTTAAAGGGCTGGCCTGATTTCAATACACCATAAATCAGGTGCACCAGCTTTCGCATGCTGGCACCCACTATGGCTTTCGGGGTGAGCCCACGTTGTTTCAGGCGCTGAGCCATGGCGATGATGACGGGGTTGTGATGCTTGGCAACCATGCCAGGCATGAACAGCGCCTTTCTGGCAGCGGTATGTCCGGCCCTAGATAAGCTGCTCCGTCCATTCAGGGAAGTGCCTGACTGTTTCTGTCGAGGTGTGACACCGATAAACGCGGCTAGAGCCTTTGCGCTTTTAAAGCGTCTGACATCTCCGATATAAGCCAAGAACTGAGCGGAAGCTCGCTTACCGATACCAGGAATGCTCTCCATCAGCTCGGCGTCATGTTTCAGCTCGGGGTTGCCATCAATATGGTCATCAATCTCAGATTGTACATTCTTGATTTCGCTATTCAGCCAATCAATATGCTCTCTAACCATATCCCCAACGCTGGTTACCGATCCCTGATCAATGGCCTCAAGCCTGTTCAGCTCCTGCTGGCGCATATCTATCAACGCTTGTAGTCGGTCAACCAAGGCGCGTAGTTCCCGGACAGCCAGGCTCGGGGGTTGCCAGAGTTGAAGTTCAGCCTTCTGTGCAAACCGGGCAATGAGCTTGGCATCCGCTTTGCCTGTCTTGTTTCTGCTTAATTCACTTTGGGCGAACCCCGTTATGCGAGCTGGGTTTACGACACTTACTGCCCAGCCAGCATCAGCGAGCATTGTAGCGACTCTTTCGCTGTAAGGGCCTGTAGCCTCAAGGACAACGGGCGTTGTTTTTGGCAGGTCGCGCTGTCTTAACCATCTCTCCAATTCACCATGACCTGCTGACGTGTTCTTAAGAACTTTGGTTTTGGTCTTGTTGGCAGAGACAACGCAGATATCGAGTTTCTTCTTGGACACGTCGATGCCAACGGCATGCTCATTCATCATGATCTTCCTCGTATCCAGGCTCTGGGCATGCTGCCCGGCCTAAGTTACCCTTCGAAATAGATGAAAGAGACAACGGACCGACGGACTTATCTGACCCACAGGCTAATTGCCTAAAGTCTTGCCAGTCTCAGTCGGCCCGGCCGATTCATCAGGGTTACCATCCTGTTTTATCTCGGCATCTTCAAGATACGAGGTCTTGCATCGTGCGTTTGATCGCAACATTCAAGACCTGAACCCAATGTTGTAGCCGGTTATCCAAATGCGACTGATAAAACCCGCTATCATCTACTTCATCCTGATCTTTGCCACAGGCTTCGCCTTGGCCATGATCCGAATTCCCTTCCTGGTGCCCCGGCTTGGGGAGCGCTGGGCTGAGCTGGTTGAGTTGCCTTTTATGGTGCTGGCCAGTTTTCTGGTGGCCCGCTGGTTGGTGCAGCGATTTGGGTTGGTGACGGTGATGCAGTGTATTGGCACTGGCCTGCCGGCCCTGTTGATGATGCTGAGCGCCGAGTTGGCGGTGACACTGTTTCAAGGGCAGGGCCTGGATGACTATCTGGCCGGGCGTGACCCGGTATCCGGTATTGCCTATCTCGTCTCCCTGCTGCTGTTTGCGGCCATGCCGTTGCTGGTACGCAAGCATGTCGTAAGCCGCTCCTAAAACCGCACCTTGCCCAACGGCACCAACAACACCGCCGCCCCGATCAGCGCCGCCGCTGCCCCCAGCAACCCGGGCGCAAAACTCCCGCTAGTTTCCAGCAAGCGGGCCGTCACCACTGGCCCCAGGATCTGCCCGACGCCATAGCAGGCCGTCAGTGCGCCCAGGGCGGCGCTGGCCGCATGGGGAGCCAGTTGCCGGCCGCAGTACATGCTAAGGGCGACCACGGCGGTAAAGGTGCCGCCTACCAGCAGGCCGCTGACGACCAGCCCGGTGAGGCCGGGTAGCCAGGCGGGGGCGCTGACGCCAAGGGCCTGAACCACCAGTGCAGTCATAAGCGCGTTACGTTCGCTGGTGTGGCTGGCGAGCTTGCCCCACAGCAGGTTGGCGGGCACGGCGGCCAGGCCCACGGCCAGCCAGGTATAGAAGGCGGCGCTGTCCAGGCCGGGCAGTTGGGCTTTGGCGATCACCGGCAGGTAGGTGGTGCTGGTGATGTAGCCGAAGCCGGCCAGGGTGTAGCTGGCAATCAGAAAGCCCAGGGCGGAGCGGTTCACCGGCGCCCGTTCGTGCTGGCTGTGTTTGGCGTGGGGCAGGGCGGGGATGCGGCGCAGCAGGGGCAGCAGGACCAGGGCCAGGGCGCCGCAGGCCAGCCACATGGTGGCGTAGCTGCCGTGCAGGGTTTCAATAAAGGCCACGGTGAGGGCGGCGATACTGATGCCCAGGCCGATGCCGGCATAGTGAATATTGCCCAGCCGGGCACGCAGATGATTGGGCATGGCGCCCAGCACCAGGGCGGAACCGTTGACCATGATGATGGCGCTGGCCACCCCGGCCAGGAACCGATTGATGGCCCAGGGAGTGAAGGTGGTGCTCAGCCCCATGAGCAGGCTGGTGATCACGCTGACCCACAGGGCCAGCCAGAACGCCGTGCGGGCCCGGTGGGCGGGCACCGCCATGGCGAGCATGGCCCCGGCCAGATAGCCCCCGTAGTTGATAGCCGCCAGGTAACCGCCGCTGATGGCGGTGAGGGTGCTCTCCGCAATCATGTCGGGCAGGGCCGGGGTGAACAGGAAGCGGCCAATGCCCAGGGCAATCACCAGACTGAAGGCGCCGGCGATAGCGGTGAGTAGGTGATCTCTTTCGGTGGTCATCAATGGTTCCGCTTTGTCTTTCTGTGGGAGCGTGCTTGCACGCGAATGGCACTAGGCCTGGAAGTGGTTCGCGTGCAAGCACGCTCCTACAGTGTCTTGAGCAATTGTGGGTGTGGCCACTGCCGTAATCCAGCGCGCAGCCTAACAGGCCATGGCGTTTTCGGCTTCCTTCTTCGAATGATGTTCATCATTCACCGCAGTGATAAATGCGGCCTTGGTCGCAAAGGCTCCCAAGCAGTGCGTGGTTTTTTCACCAGGGAAGGGCAAAACGCGGGGTTTTCGGCAAGAAACCGGGTTGCAGCAAAAGCGTGATGCATTTTGGTGAGGCGGGACTGACTCACAACAGTGCCGGCTGAGCGAAAACCGGGCGTCGAAGCCGGCCCGGCTTGTGCCTGTTATTGATAACGTCATGAAAAATCAGCCTTTTAAAAACTGGCACAGCATTTGCCTTAAGACAGGGTAAGCACAACCACTGCGTTGTGCGCGAGATAACCATCCGTGTGGTCAATGGAGACTGCACTCCGATGCGAGCAAAGGCGCTCAAAGATTCCTGCCAATGGTGGCGGGACGCTTTGAGCGCTTTTTTTATGCCCGAAAAAAACGGGCAGAAGAGGGAAGGATGATGAAAGGTTTCAAGAAAATATTTCGTGGTGTGCTGGCCGCTATGACACTGGGCCTGTCGGCGCCGTCCCTGGCGGAGGATGCTGTGGGCTGGCCGGAAAAGGCCGACCTGAAATTCGGCTTTATCAAGCTGACTGATATGGCTCCACTGGCCATTGCCTACGAGAAAGGCTATTTCGAGGAAGAAGGCCTGTTCGTGACCCTGGAAGCCCAGGCCAACTGGAAAGTGCTGCTGGACCGGGTGATTGACGGTCAGCTGGATGGCGCTCATATGCTGGCGGGGCAGCCACTGGGGGCGACCATCGGCTATGGCACCGAGGCCCATATTATTACCGCCTTCAGCATGGACCTGAATGGCAACGGCATCACCGTTTCCAATTCCGTCTGGGAAGAAATGAAAAAACATATTCCCAGCAAGGATGGCAAACCGGTGCATCCCATCAAGGCCGATACGCTCAAACCGGTGGTGGAGCAATACAAGGCCGCCGGCAAGTCTTTCAAGATGGGCATGGTGTTCCCGGTCTCCACCCATAACTACGAGCTGCGTTACTGGCTTGCTGCCGGTGGGCTGAACCCGGGCTACTACGCGCCGCACCGGGGCGACACCAGCGGCCAGTTGCAGGCGGACGTACTGCTCTCTGTCACTCCGCCCCCGCAAATGCCTGCCACCCTGGAAGCCGGCACTATTCATGGCTACTGCGTGGGTGAGCCCTGGAACCAGCAGGCCGTGTTCAAGGGCATCGGTGTGCCGGTGATTACCGATTACGAAATCTGGAAAAACAATCCGGAAAAAGTCTTCGGGGTCAGCAAGGGCTGGGCGGAAGAATATCCCAATACCCATATTCGTGTGGTCAAGGCGATGATCCGGGCGGCCAAGTGGCTGGACGAGAACAACAACGCCAACCGACCGGAAGCGGTGAAGATCCTGTCCCAGCCCAACTATGTGGGTGCCGACTATGACGTGATCGCCAACTCCATGACCGGCACCTTCGAGTACGAGAAAGGCGACAAGCGGGAGATTCCGGACTTCAACGTGTTTTTCCGTCACAACGCCACCTATCCCTACTACTCCGATGCCATCTGGTACCTGACGCAAATGCGTCGCTGGGGGCAGATCAGCGAGAGCAAGCCGGACAGCTGGTACATGGATATCGCGAAAAAAGTGTATCGCCCGGACATCTACACCCAGGCGGCCAAGTCACTGATTGCCGAAGGCAAGATGAGCGCCGATGAATTCCCTGATTTCGCCAGCGAAGATGGCTTCAAGCCGCCGCAGAGCGAGTTCATCGACAACGTCACTTATGACGGCCGTAAGCCCAACGAGTACCTGAGCAAGTTCCCCATCGGCCTGAAAGATGGCGACACCCTGTAACCGGGTACGCGAGAGGAAGGAGACAATCATGGTGACCCTGACATTCCCGACCTGGATGGAACCCTACCGCGCACTGGCCACGGGCAAGGTGTCCCGTGACCAGTGGCAAGCACTGATGCGCCAGCTGCTGTGGCCGGTGCTGGGGATAGGCCTGTTCCTGCTCATGTGGCAGTTCGCGGCACAGCGTATTGATACCTCGCTGGGCCAGTTCCCCGGGCCTGCTCAGGTCTGGGAGCAGGCGGGCAACCTGGTCAACGAACATCAGCAGTCCCGTGCGCGGGAAGTGGCGTTCCATGAGCGGCAGGAAAAGTACATCGCCGCCCGGCTGGAACAGCAGCCGGACTGGGAGCCGGTCACCCGCGCTTATACCGGTGCGCCCACTTTCTTTGATCAGATTGGTACCAGCCTGATCACGGTAATGAGTGGGTTTCTGCTGGCGTCGATGATCGCCATTCCGCTGGGCATCGTCATCGGCCTGAGCAGCACCGTGCATGCGGCGGTGAACCCGCTGGTGCAGCTGTTCAAGCCGGTGTCGCCGCTGGCCTGGTTGCCGCTGGTCACCATGGTGGTGAGTGCGGTGTATGTGAGCGACGATCCGATGGTGTCCAAATCCTTCCTCACTTCCATGTTCACGGTAACCCTGTGCTGCCTGTGGCCCACGTTGATGAATACGGCGGTGGGGGTCACCTCGGTCAGTCAGGATCTCACCAATGTCTCCCGTGTGCTGCGGCTCAATGCCCTCAGCCATGTGCGCAAGATCGTGCTGCCGTCGGCATTGCCGATGATGTTCACCGGCCTGCGCCTGAGTCTTGGGATCGCCTGGATGGTGTTGATCGCCGCAGAAATGCTGGCGCAGAACCCGGGCCTGGGGAAATTCGTCTGGGATGAATTCCAGAACGGCAGTTCCCAGTCCCTGGGCCGGATCATGGTGGCGGTGATCGTCATCGGTTTGATCGGCTTCCTGCTGGACCGCCTGATGCTGATGCTGCAGCGCGCGCTGGTGTGGGACAAATCTTCAGCACAACGCTAGCAGCTGAAAGGAGAATCACGATGAAAGCATTACTGGAACTGTCCAACGTCGGCATGAAGTTCGACACGCCGAAAGGCACGTTCGAAGCGCTGAAGGATGTGAATCTGAAAATTGATTCCGGCGAATTCGTTTCGCTGATCGGTCACTCCGGCTGCGGGAAATCCACCGTGCTCAACATTGTCGCGGGCCTGCTACAGGCCACCGATGGTGGGGTGATTCTGGACAAGCAGGAAGTCACAGAACCGGGCCCGGAACGGGCGGTGGTTTTCCAGAACCATTCGCTGCTGCCTTGGCTGACCGCATTTGAAAATGTGGAGCTGGCCGTCAAGCAGGTCTTCAAGAAGAGCAAAAGCCGGGCAGAAATTCGCGACTGGGTGGAGCACAACCTGGAGCTGGTGCACATGGCCCATGCCATGCACAAGAAGCCGGATGAAATCTCCGGTGGCATGAAACAGCGCGTGGGTATCGCCCGTGCCCTGGCCATGCAACCGCAGGTGTTGCTGATGGATGAACCCTTCGGGGCGCTGGATGCCCTGACCCGTGCTCACCTGCAGGACTCCCTGATGGATATCCATGCCCAGCTGGGCACCACGGTGATCATGATTACCCACGATGTGGACGAGGCGGTGTTGCTGTCCGATCGCATTGTGATGATGACCAATGGGCCGTCCGCCACCATCGGCGAGATTCTGGACGTCAATGTGCCGCGTCCTCGCGATCGCCTGGCCCTGGCCGACGATCCCACCTTTGTTCGCTGTCGTCAGCAGGTGCTGCAGTTCCTGTACGAGAAACAGCGCAAGGTGGAGCCGCTGCCCAAGCGTGCTGACGCTGAGACTGGCGCGGCTCGAAAACGAGCCTGATAACCGTTTATGACTGATTTGATTCGCCTGCTTTTTTCGCACACGGAAAAGCGGGCAGGGGGAAGGTGTGTCTGATTTCAGCGCATCACTGTTTTTAATTTTGGGACGTTACATCGAGGAAAAAACCATGAAATATTCTGCCATTGCTGCCGGCGTCATCCTGTCCACGCTCGGTTTTTCGGGGACGGCTCACGCCGAAGACGATGCCTTTATCACCGCGTTGAAAGAAGGCAAGCCGCTGCTGAACCTGCGCCTGCGCCATGAGGAAGTGGATAGCGACGGTGCCGCGGAAGATGCCCAGGCACTCACCCTGCGCACCCGACTGGGCTACCAGAGCGGCACGCTGCACGGCTTTGATGTGTTGGGGGAGTTTGAAGACACGCGCATTGTCGGCAACGTGGGTAACTTTGCGCCGCACATGGCCGGTTACCCGGTGATTGCTGATCCGGAAGTGACCGAGCTGAACCGCGCTGCAGTCCGTTATACCGGTAGCGACGCCCTCGATGGCCTGGTGGCCACCTATGGTCGTCAGCGCATCATTTACGACAATGCCCGCTTCGTCGGTAACGTGGGCTGGCGTCAGGACGAGCAGACCTTTGATGGCGCCAAGCTGGATTACGGCACCGGTGATTTTTCTTTCTCCACGGCCTATCTCACCCAGGTAAACGGCTTCACGCCAAAGTTCGATGCCAATGTCTCCAATTACCTGTTCAACGCCAGCTGGGCCGGGGCGCCGGGGGGATCACTCACCGCCTATGGCTACCTGCTGGAAACCGATAACGTGCCCGATTCCGATAACGACACCTATGGCCTGCGGTATGCCGGTGCCTTCGATCTGGATGCCGTAAAGCTGCTTCTCACCCTGGAAGGCGCCCAGCAAGAGGTGGAAGCCGGCGATACCGAGTACTACTTCGCCGAAGTGGGCGCAGAAATGGCCGGGGTCACCGTCAAGGTGGCGCAGGAAGTGCTGGGCTCTGATGACGGCAAGATTGCTTTCCAGACCCCGCTGGCCACCAAGCATGCCTTCAATGGCTGGGCGGACCTGTTCCTGGTAACCCCGGCGGATGGCCTGAAAGACAGCTTTGTCAGCGTCGGCACCAAGCTGGCCGGCTTCAAACTGGCGGCGGTGTATCACGACTTTCAGGCCGAAGAGGGCAGCAGTGACTACGGCACGGAAACCAACCTGCTGGTGGCCCGGCCCATCGGCAAGCACTACGTGGTGGGCCTGAAATACGCCGACTACAGCGCTGATGATTTCGGCGCCGACACACAAAAACTGTGGGCCTGGGCAGAACTGAAACTCTGAGCAAAACAGCGCCGTTTTGGCGCCGCGGAGTGCACCGCTATGGTGCGCTCCGCGAGGTCTGTTGTGGTGAATAAGGAATCGCAAAGAAAAACAGTGAGTTAATAACCCCATGACTGGCACAACCGTTGCAAACCAATCAAGTAACACTCAATCCCTGGATGCTACCGACACTATGGCCCTGAAAATCATGCTGGTGGATGACCAGCCACCGCGCGCTGCGATTCTGGAGCGTGCCCTGATCGACGAAGGGCACGAGATCCTCTGTCGTCTGACCAGTGCTGCCGGGCTGGCGGAGAAGGTGCATTCCAGTAATCCGGATGTGGTGATCGTGGATATGGACGCGCCGGACCGGGACACCCTGGAGAGCATGGCACTGGTGCAGCGGGATATGCCGCGGCCCATGGTCATGTTCTGCAACCAGGACGACGAGGATCTGATCGTGGCGGCCCTGCGTGCTGGCGTCAGTGCCTATGTGGCCGGGGAAACCGATCTGGCCCGGGTGCGCGGCGTGATGCGCGTGGCCACCGCCCGTTTCCGGGAATACCAGGCGCTGCGCGAGGAGCTGGAACAGACCCGCGAAGCGCTGGCAGAACGCAAGATCATCGAACGGGCCAAGGGGTTGCTGATGCAACGCCGTCGCCTGAATGAGCAGGATGCCTACAGCACCCTGCGGCGGCAGGCCATGAATACCGGCCAGCCATTAATCCAGGTGGCCAGGTCAGTGCTGGATTATGCCGAGATGCTGAAAGCGCAGGGGTGAAAAAACCCAGGCGCCTGACGCCAGAACAGGAGCGAGCATGAGAAGAGTGAGCCCATTGAGAAAATCGCGCAGCCTGATCGAGGCACCCAGCAAAAAAGTGTGGCGCGCCACACCGGCTGACGGTGTGCAGGTGGTCAAGCGTCAGGTATCCAGCGTTCGCCGTCAGCTTGCGGAGCAAGCCCCATGAAAATTCGTATCGGCTATATGCCGCTGACCGACAGCCTGCCGCTGGTGGTGGCTCAGGAAGCGGGCTACTTCGCCGCCGAAGGGCTGGATGTGGAGCTGCAACCGGAGTGGAGCTGGGCCAGCCTGCGTGATCGTTTGCTGGTGGGGCAGCTGGATGCGGCGCCCATGCTGGCGCCCATGATGATGGCCACCTCGCTGGGGCTGGGATGCATCAAGAAACCCCTGGCCACGGCGTTCTCAATGGGGCTGAACGGCAACGGTATTACCGTGTCGCCCATGTTGTTCCAGGGGTTGTGTGCCTTGTCTGAAGGGCCCACGCCCAACGATATGGCCAGTGCCATGAACAAGCTGGTAGCGGCTCGTGCCAGCAGTGGCGAGGCGCCGTTGGTACTGGCGGTGGTGTTTCCGTTTTCCTGCCATGCCTACCAATTGCGTCACTGGCTGAGCGTCGCCGGGCTGGACCCGGATCACGACGTGAAGCTGGTGGTATTGCCGCCGTCGCAGATGGTGGATCACCTGCGCATGGGGCATATCGATGGTTTCTGTGTGGGTGAACCCTGGAACAGTCTGGCGGCGCTCACTGGTGCCGGACACTGCATTCTTTCCGGTTATCAAATCTGGGAAAACGCCCCGGAAAAAGTGCTGGCGGTGTCCCGTGACTGGGTGGCCCGTAATCCCGGGCCTCACCGCGCCATGCTGCGGGCGCTCTATAAGGCAGCTCGCCACGCGGACGAGCATCTGCTCGACAGCCTGTCGCTACTGGCGCACCCGGCCTGGCTGGATGTACCCGCGGAAATCATTCGCGCACCGTTCAGCCAGCGCCTGCCTGGCGGCTTGACCGGGCAACCGTTTCCGGCTCATCACTTCCATGTGTTTGCCGGTTTTCACGCCAACTTCCCCTGGCGTTCCGATGCCCGTTTTCTGTTGGAGGAAATGCAGCGCTGGCGTCAGTGCAGCCTGGAAGAAACCCAGACCTTCGCTGCCCAATGCTACCGAACAGATCTGTTCCGCGACGCCCTGGCAGATCTCACCAGCCTGCCATTAATGGACAGCAAACCGGACGAGCGACACGCGGGCCACTGGCAATTACCCGGTGAACCCAAGCCGGTGGAGCTGGGTCCGGACCGGCTGTTGAAGGTGATTGAAGCGGACGCGACCTCAAACGAATAAAACAGCCCGTTGGAGCTTTGCTTGCAAAGCGAAGGTGCTCGGTCTGGCACGATGCCAGCGTTTTGCTCTTCGCCTTGCGAGCAAGGCTCCAACGGGGCTTTATTTGGTTTCGGCAGAGGGCGTTTAAACCGCTTCGCGCAGTTGCTTGGCCGCATCCACCATGTTGGCCAGCGCACCGCGGGTCTCTTCCCATTTGCGGGTTTTCAGGCCGCAGTCCGGGTTGACCCACAGCCGTTCCCTGGGCAGTCGCTCGGCGGCTTTTTCCATCAGTTGCACCATCCAGCTTACGTCCGGTTCATTGGGGGAGTGGATGTCGTACACGCCTGGGCCAATGTCGTTGGGATACTGGAAATCCCGGAAGGCATCCAGCAGTTCCATGTTGGAGCGGGACGTTTCGATGGTGATCACGTCCGCATCCAGAGCGGCGATGGCCTCAATGATGTCGTTGAATTCCGAGTAGCACATGTGGGTGTGGATCTGGGTATCGTCGGCCACGCCCACTGTGGCCAGGCGGAAACAGTCCACGGCCCAGTCCAGGTACTGGCCCCAGTCAGCCTTGCGCAGTGGCAGGCCCTCGCGCAGGGCGGGTTCGTCGATCTGGATCACCTGGATGCCGGCGGCTTCCAGATCCTGGACTTCATCGCGCAGGGCCAGGGCGATCTGGCGACAGGTGTCTGCACGGGGTTGGTCATCGCGCACGAAAGACCACTGCAGGATAGTCACCGGCCCGGTGAGCATGCCTTTGACGGGCTTGTCGGTGAGTGACTGGGCGTATTCGGCCCACGCCACGGTCATGGCTTCGGGGCGTTGGACGTCACCAAAGATGATCGGCGGTTTTACGCAGCGGGAGCCATAGCTCTGCACCCAGCCGAAGCGGGTGAAGACAAAGCCGTCCAGCAGTTCACCGAAGTATTCCACCATGTCATTGCGCTCGGCTTCGCCGTGCACCAGCACATCCAGTTCCACCTCTTCCTGATAGCGGATGCAGCGGGCAATTTCCTGCTTCATCTGCTCGTTGTAGGTGGCATCGTCCAGGCGGCCGGTTTTCCAGTCGCGGCGGGCGGTACGAATCTCCCGGGTTTGCGGGAAGGAGCCGATGGTGGTGGTGGGGAAGGCCGGCAGTTGCAGCGCCTGCTGTTGCCTGGCAATACGCTCGGCAAAGGGGCTGTGGCGGTCGCGGGAGACCTCGCCGGCCGCGGCCAGTCGTTTGCCCACTACCGGGTTATGGATACGATTGGACAGGCCGCGGGCTTGCAGGGCGTCGCGTTGGGCCTGTAGACCTGCATTGACGCTGCTGTCGCCGTCCAGGGCGCCGCCCAGCAGCGCCAGCTCCTGCAGTTTCTGTTTGGCAAAGCTCAGCCAGCTTTTCAGTTCGCTATCCAGCTTGTCTTCCTGATCCAGATCCACCGGGCTGTGCAGCAGGGAGCAGGACGGTGCCAGCCACAGGCGATCACCCAGTTCGTTGCGCAGGGCAATCAGGGCATCCAGGGCCGCATCCAGATCGGTGCGCCAGATATTGCGGCCATTGATATAGCCCAGCGACAACACCTTGTCGCCCAGCCGCGGCACCACCTGACCGAGATCATCGTTGCCGCGTACCCGGTCCAGATGCAGGCCATCCACGGGCAGTTCCAGGGCGGTGAAGAGATTGTTTTCCAGGCCGCCGAAGTAGGTGGCCAGCAGCAACTGGCAATCACTGGCGGCGGCGAGCTGGTCGTAGACACGCAGGTAGCTGCGCTGCCAGCTATCGGGCAGGTCCAGTACCAGAATCGGTTCATCAATCTGTACCCATTCCACGCCCTGATCGGCGAACCGCTGCAGGATCTGGCGGTACACGGGAATCAGGCTGTCCAGCAGAGTCAGCTTGTTGCTGTCGTCGGCGCCATCAAAGCTCTCGCCCTTGCTCAGGTATAGATAGGTGAGCGGGCCGGGGATCACTGGCTTGGGGGCGTGGCCCTGGGCTTTGGCGTCTTCGACCTGCTCGAACAGACTTTCCCGGGCAATGCGGAAAGTCTGGTCTGCCGCCAGTTCCGGCACGATGTAGTGGTAGTTGGTATCAAACCACTTGGTCATTTCGCAGGCTGCCGCCGGTGTGCCGCTGGGGGCCCGGCCACGGGCCATGCGGAACAGGGTGTCCAGGCTTACCGGTTGGTCGTTGTCTTGCTGGAAGCGGTTGGGTACCACCCCCAGCAGGCAGGAAAATTCAAGAATCTGGTCGTACCAGGCGAAATCGCCCACCGGCACCAGGTCCAGGCCGGCATCGGCCTGCAGCGCCCAGTGCCGCTCACGCAGGCTCTTGCCCACATGTTCCAGTTCGGTCTGTTGCAGATCGCCGGCCCAGTAGGCTTCCACGGCTTGCTTCAACTCACGGCGGGCACCAATGCGGGGGAAGCCGAGGTTGTGAAGGGTGGTCATGGTGTCGTCCTTTCATTCTGACAGGGTGGGCACTGGCCTGCCTGTATTCGAGGCCAGTGCGATTGATGGCTATTGTGGGGACAGGTGTAGTTGAGGCAAAATCAAATATCTAATTATGAATATGAGAATCTCTCATGCTGGAAGTGCGACATCTGACCACCTTGCTGGCCATCGAAGAGGCCGGGTCCCTGATGGAAGCGTCGGAGCGCCTTCATGTGACCCAGTCGGCCCTGTCTCATCAGCTCAAGGATCTGGAAGGGAGATTGGGCGCCGCCTTGCTGGTACGGCGCACGCGACCGGTGCGATTCACGACTGCCGGTTTGCGGGTATTGGCGCTGGCACGGGAGGTATTGCCCAGAGTGCAGCAAACCGAAAGGGAGCTGAAACGGCTTGCCGCTGGCCAGACCGGGCGCCTGCACATCGCCATTGAGTGCCACTCCTGTTTCCAGTGGCTGATGCCGGCCCTGGATGCGTTCCGCGAACACTGGCCGGAGGTGGAGATGGATCTCTCTGCGGCGTTCAGCTTTGCGCCGTTACCGGCGCTGGTGCGTGGTGACCTGGATATGGTGATCACCTCCGACCCGGTGGAAAACGAGGCGGTGAAATACCTGCCCCTGTTCCGCTACGAGCTGGTGCTGGCGGTGTCACGGCAGTCGCCGCTGGCGGCAAGCAAGTGGATTGAGCCGGAAGATATTACCGACCAGACACTGATTACCTACCCGGTAGAGCGGGAGCGGCTGGATGTGTTCACCGCCTTCCTCAACCCGGCCAACGCCGAACCCGCCGCCATCCGTACTGCGGAACTCACCCCGATGACCGCGCAACTGGTGGCGGCGGGCCGTGGCGTGGCGGCGCTACCGAACTGGGCGCTTACCGAATACACCGAGCACGACCTGCTGAAAACCGTGCGGCTGGGCGAGAAGGGCGTGTGGCGCACGCTGTATGCGGCCGTGCGGGTGGAGGACGATCACACCCCGTACATGCAGGAATTCTGGGAAACCGCCAAAGAATTATGTTTCAAGACTTTGAGCGGGGTGCGGGCGGTGAAAGGCAGTTGAAGGCAGTTAATAGTTAACAGTGAATAGTTAATAGCGAAAAAATAAAACCACAATTTAGGCCACAGCCTGCCGTCTGGGGTTTTATGTGGGAAGCGATGCTTGCATCGCGAATAACGGCGGTTTTACAGGCTCCGGCGCGATGACTTTCGATAAAGGCTTTCCAGTCTTTTACTTCTTCGTCGCTGTTCGGCTTCAGCTCGATAACGTCTATTTGTTCTCAATAAAATGTCAGGACTGCTGATTCTGTGTTTGATGCTTCTTACCTGCAAGCGGCAGGTTTTTCAGTTGTGCCATAGACAAGATCAACGTGGCCGCCAGCAGTAGTAGTGACATGGGCTGCAGAAACTCTGTATGCCCGGCCAGGAAAAATCCGCTATGAATCGCTACCGTCAGTAGCCCCAGACTAGCCAGGAACTGATGGCAAAGGCGTTGCCGTGGACTGTGGGTAGCGACTTGCAGGAAGGCCAGTAATACCAGGGCGATGATGGGCAGGTTCAATATTAGGTTGAGCTGGTTGCCGCCGGGCAGATGGAAAAGATTCCACTCATGCCAGTAGGCGGCATCGATCTGATGGGTGAGCAGGACGGTGCTGTTGAGCAGGAAAAGGCTCTGGGGCAGGTCGGGTTTCATGGCAGGTCTCCAGTGTCACTGCCATGAAACCCGTTATGGCGGGGTAACGCCATTACCTCTCAGGTAAGCGGTTATTCCCCGTCGCGAAACTGTACCTGCAAGCCTGCCAGGAAATTGCGCAGGATCTGGTCTTTGCATTCCCGGTAATGCTTGTGGCCGGGTTTGCGGAAGAAGGCGCTCAGTTCGTGTTTGCTCATGCGGAAGTTGGCCAGCTCCAGTACGGCCAGCACATCCTCGGCCTGCAGGTTCAATGCGATTTTCAGCTTCATGAAAATCATGTTGTTGGTCAGGCGGGATTCGGGCTCCGGTTGCGGGCCCGGCTTTTTGCCGCGCAGGGCATTGATCAGGCCATTGAGGAAAATCGCCAGGGTGCGGTCGTTGCACTTCTGGAAGGCCGGATCGTCATCCTTTTTCAGCCAGTCGCTGATCTGTTCCCGGGTCACGGTTTCGCCGGCTTCGGCGAAGACACCGATCATGCGGTTATCGTCGAAGTCGAAGATATAGCGAGCGCGGCGCAGAACGTCATTATTGAGCATGAAAAACCTGTATCAGCGGGAGGGACGTGGCCGCCATGTTACAGGGAACCGGTAACCGGGACACGCCCCTATTGTATGGCTTCAGAGGGTCGGGCCTACGGGCTGAAAACTTTCAGCCCGATAATGCCGGCCAGAATCAGCCCCAGGCACAACAGGCGAGGAGCGTTGACGGCATCCTGGAACAGCACAATCCCCAGCAGCACGGTGCCGATAGTGCCCATGCCGGTCCACACTGCGTAGGTGGTGCCCACGGGCAGGGTCTGCATGGCTTTGGCCAATAGCCAGAAGCTGGCGGCCATGCCGATGACGGTTAACAGGGAAGGAAGCGGGCGGGTGAAGCCGTGGCTGGCTTTCAGCCCCAGTGCCCATCCGGATTCGAGTATGCCGGCGAGAATGACCAGTGCCCATGCCATGAGAAACTCCTGCATGGGGTCGTCCCCGAGTGGGTGCCAGGATCGAGGTCGTCCTCGGGCGCGCCGGATATTGTAGCAAGCCGGTCGGGGCGGGCAAGCAGGTTTCTGCTTGCGGTCAGGTAGTAGACACCTTGGCGATCCATTTTTTGGTGGGCGTCTGGAACAGGCGCTGGCTGTCGCTCTGGCATTTCTTCAGCAGACGCTTTTCCCGCCCGTGGATGGCGTCCAGGGTATGAGCCAGATCCTTCTGCCTCTCGATGGTGTGGCTTTGTGCCAGCACATATTCGCGAAGCATGTGGAGGTCGTGGAGTTTGCCGAGAGTCTTGCCCAGGCGCGTGAGGGCCTGATCGTGGCAGGGTGTGTGGATGTGCTGATCCGCCAGGCTCTGCTGCTGATAGAGCAGATATTTCACCCATTTGCGCAGGTCATGCCAGGGTTCTGGCTCGGTCCCGCCCTGGGCCTTGATGGTGCGATTGCGGCACTGCTTGTAGGTACGCGCCAGACCGCTGACCAGCAGTTCATGGTCACTGATGTCCAGGGCCAGCGACTGCCAGTGCTGCTGATCCCGGGTGAAGGCGATGATAGCCTCCTGATGATGGCTGGTTTCCGGCTGTGGTTGCGGGTCGCTGAACAACGTGTTCGCTACCCGACTCAGGGAGTGACGGCTGGGCTTGTCGGCCTTGCTGGCCAGTGTTTGCAGGGTGGCGGCCATCACATGGGTGTCACGGGCACCGGCCAGAGCCTGGGCAGCGTTACGGATGGTGTGGTCGCAGGCGCGGTGATCGTCTCGGCTCAGCCAGGGTCGCAGCAGCTGCCACTGGGCACGCAACCGTTTCACCGCCACCCGGCAGTCATGCACGGCGTTGGCTGTCAGGGGCTGACGCTGCAGATCCGTGAGTGCTTGCTCATTAATGCGGATGGCCTGTTGGCAGAGCCGTTCAATCAGCGAGTGGTCGTCCATGATGCCCTCCGTCCTCAGCCTGAGTGTCACGGCTGATTATGACCCCGTAGTGATGGCCTGCGGCAATCTGTGAATTCACTCGGTGTCGCGCTGACGGTTTTCTTCCACCCAGTAGAGTTGTTTGTGACCCAGGGATTCGTAATCCGCCCGGGCCTGTTCCGCCGCCTTGGGGGTCGGGTAGTCAGCCACTCTGGCCCGGATGCCGTTATCGTCCTGGCGCCAGAGGGTAAAGCGCTGCTCAGTCATCGGCCCACTGGTTGAAGGGCGTACTGCTCAAGGCGCTGTTGTAATAGCGGGCATCGCCGGTGACCTCTTCGCCCAGCCAGTCGGGTTTGTCGAAGGGTGAGTCTTCGCTGGGCAGCTCGATCTCAGCGACAATCAGGCCATCGTTGTCACCATGGAAGACGTCGATCTCCCAGCACAGCTCGCCCTGGGGTAGGCGGTAACGGGTCTTGTCGATGACGCCGGCGCCACACAGTTCATCCAGCATTTGCCGGGCGTCTTCCTGAGGCACCGGGTATTCGAATTCACTGCGGGTGGCGCCCACGGTTTTGCCCTTGATGGTCAGCCAGCCGCTGTTGCCGGCAATGCGAACCCGTACGGTGGCGTTCTTGTCGTGACTCAGGTAACCCTGCGTCAGACGTTCGCCGGCCAGCGAATCCACAATGCCTGGGTCCCTGATGAGAAACTTGCGCTCAATTTCCTGTGCCATGGCTGCCGTCCAGTCCCAGTTGATCGAAGGTGATGGCAAAGCCCAGCGTATCGTAGCCGTCGAGAATCTCGGCGGGCAGATAGAAGGCGGGGTCGTCCATCACGAAGTAGTGTGACACGCCGATGCCGAAACGGTAGTCCGCTTCCAGAGCTTGCAGTTGCGGGGCCAGGCGTTTCAGTTTGTAGAGCAGTTTCTCGAAATGGTCCCGGTGGCTGGCCGTATGGTCCAGCTGGCTGGACAGGATCCAGCGGTTTTCCCGGCGACGGGCATCGGGGAAGGCCTCGCTGAAACTTTCCCCCTCATGCCAGTAGTCGTCGGCACTTTGCCCGAGCAGCAGATCCAGTTGACGGGGGTCGTGGTCAAAACCGAAAACCGCAAAATAGACGTGGTGTTCCATGGATCACTGTTCCGGTTGCAGGTCGCGGTTGCGTTGCAATTCGTCCACCGGAAAGCCCTTGCTCTCGGCCAGCTGCAGCAAAGCTTGATATTGATCATCTGGCAGTTGCGGGGTGCGTGCCAGAATCCACAGGTATTCCCGGCTCGGCTCGCCAATCACCACGGTCTGGTAGTTTTTATCCAGGGCGATGATCCAGTAATTGCCCTCGGTGATGGTGGGCAACAGCTTGGAGATCCAGCTGTCGAAACGCACCTTGAGTTTGGCATTGTCGGAGCCGGGGACTACCCGGGCGGTGCCTTGCGCTTCGCTGGGTTCCTTGTCGTCTCGCTGGCAACGGTTGACCACCCGTACTGTGCCGTCCTCATTGAGGGAGTAGGTGGCGGTGGAATTGTAGCAACCGCGCTGGAACCACTGGGGCAGGCGGGCGATTTCATACCAGGTGCCGCTGTAGCGTACCAGGTCTACCTGGTCGACGGTGGCCAGTGGCTTGTCTGCGCCGCAGGCGCTGAGCAGGCCGGCAAGCAGCAGAGTGAAAAATCCCGGTATCAGGCGCATGGAGACTTCCTCTTCTTGGGTAGAGTGACAGGCTAGCCTGAATCAAGCCTGATATGAATGGGCATGCTATACTGCCGCGCTGTAAGAACCTGTTCAGGGGCTATACGCGGCCGCGCCGGAGTCAATTTTTTCGTTAGGGAGCCTCTGAATAACTCCTGGCGTACTCAGCGTGGCCTGAAGGGTGCAGCTGTTGTGTTTTGTCGCGACGGACAGGGTGGTTCCCTTTCCTAGCGACAAAGCGCAGCAGATGTGCCCTTCAGGCCGCGCCCTCCGGGTCTTCCAGGCTGGCCCGCACTCGTTGTTGCGCTTTTTCGATGGATGGACATACACCTTCAAAATCGCGCCTAGATTGCGAGCCAGCCTGAAAGACTGAGTATGCAAGGAGTTATCCAGAGGCTCCCTGGCTCGTGATTGCGATTATGCGGTGTAGTGACTCTACATAAATAAGAGCAATCGCGGGCTGGCGGAAAAAGTGGCCCGGCCCTTGGGTTGCAGGTATTGCCTGGCGCCATTTTCAGGGGCAACGCGGCTGCGTATGGCGCCTGAACAGGTTCGTAGGGAGGCAATTTTGTCCGATTCATCCATCAGACTGGAGCTTGTGCAACTGGGCTGCGAGCGCGACGATCGCATGCTGTTCAGTGGCCTGAGCCTGACCGCCCGCGCCGGGGAAATCTGGCAGATTACCGGTGCCAACGGCGCCGGCAAGACCACCCTGTTGCGGATTCTGGTGGGGCTGCATGGTTTCTTTGAGGGCGAGCGACGCTGGTGGCAGCCCCAATGGCAGCAGGACCTGCTGTATCTGGGGCATCAGCCCGGTGTCCGCGAAGAGCTCAATCCGCTGGAAAACCTGCGCTATGCCTGCGCCCTTAATCATCAGGTCGGCGACCCCATGGCAGCCCTGGCGGCGGTAGGGTTGCGTGGCTTTGAGGATGTGCCGGCGGCGCATCTGTCCGCGGGGCAGAAACGGCGCGTTGCTTTGGCGCGGTTGTGGCTGGAGCGCAAAGCGGTGTGGGTACTCGACGAGCCCTACACCGCCATCGACCAGGACGGCGTGGCGCAACTGGACGCGCAGATGCAGCAGGCCGCGGAGGCCGGCTCCCTGGTGATCTATACCTCCCACCACCGGGTGGGCGACGGCGTGCAGCGTCTGCATCTGGAGAATGGCCGTGCCGAGGTGTTGTCATGAATGCCTTCCGTGCCGCGCTGGGTCGGGAATTACTGGTGCTGTGGCGTAGCCCGGCGGAGATTATCAATCCGCTGTTTTTCTTCGTCATGGTGATCAGCCTGTTTCCGCTGGCAATCTCTCCGAAACCGGAATTGCTCGCCACGGTGGCGCCGGGGGTGCTCTGGGTGGCGGCCCTGTTGGCGGTGATGTTGTCCCTGGACGGCCTGTTCCGTCGGGACCAGGAAAGCGGTGTGCTGGACATGCTGCTCACAGCCCCGGTGATGCCGGTGGTGCCGGTGCTGGCCAAATTGCTGGCCCACTGGTTGCTGACCGGTCTGCCGCTGGTGCTGATTTCGCCGCTGCTGGGCCATATGCTGCAACTGCCGGACGCGGCCCTGGGGACGGTGATGCTGAGCTTGCTGCTGGGCACCCCGGCGCTGACCATTGTCGGCGCCATCGGCGCGGCCCTCACGGTGGGACTCAATCGAGGTGGTATCCTGCTCGCAGTGTTGGTGTTGCCGCTATATATCCCGGTGCTGATTTTTGGCGCCGGGGCGGTGAGTGCGGCGGCCGGTGGCGCCAATGTGGATGGCATTTTGGCGATTCTGGGTGCCTTGCTGGCATTAACGATCAGTCTGGGACCGCTGGCGGTGAGCGCCGGTCTCAAAATCAGTTCAGGGAATTAAATGGTCTGGCAAACGTTGAAGCGGTGGTACCACATGCTGGGTTCACCACGCTATTTCTACACCTTCAGCTCCCGGGTGCTGCCCTGGCTGACTCCCATTGCCGTGCTGACGCTGGCTGCCGGCCTGGTTTGGGGGCTGGCCTTCGCCCCCAGTGATTATCAGCAGGGCAACAGTTACCGGATCATCTTTATCCATGTGCCCGCGTCCAGCGGTGCACTGATGGGCTATATGGCCTTGGGTGTGTCTGGCCTGGTGGCAGTGGTCTGGCGCATGAAGATGGCGGAAGTGATGCTCAAGGCCATTGCGCCTTTCGGTGCAGGGCTGGCGGCCATTTCCCTGGTAACCGGTGCTCTGTGGGGCAAGCCCACCTGGGGCACCTACTGGCAGTGGGATGCGCGCATGACCTCCATGCTGATCCTGCTGTTCATGTATGTGGGGGTGATTGCCCTGCAGGCGGTTATCCGTGATCCTCGCCAGGCTGCTCGTGCCGCTGGCCTGCTGGCCATGGTGGGGGTGATCAATGTGGTGATCGTGAAGTATTCGGTGGAATGGGTGCAGACCCTGCATCAGGGTTCCACCCTGAAGATGTTCGGGGAATCCACCATCGACCCGGCCATGAAGTATCCGCTGCTGTTGAGCATGCTGGGGCTGTGGCTGCTGTATGCGGTCAATGTGCTGCTGCGCGCGCGCACCGAAGTCATGTGGCGGGAACGACGCAGCAAGTGGGTGAACAAACTGGTGAAGGAGGGCGATCGTTGATGGCTTTTGAAAGCTTTGCCGATTTCCTGGCCATGGGAAAACACGGGTTTTATGTCTGGAGCGCCTATGGAGTCAGTGCGCTTCTGATTATCGCCAACATGGCGTTGGCGATACGCGCTCAGGGACAGGTGCGTCAACGTCTGGCACGGCAACAGCGCCGTGACACTCTGGGAGATTCTGAACAATGAACGCGGTACGCAAGCAGCGACTGATCCTGGTGGTTTCGATTCTGGTGGGCCTGGCCATCGCCTGTGGGTTGATGTTTTACGCTCTGCGCCAGAACATCAACCTGTTCTTTACTCCCCAGCAGGTAATGGCTGGGGAAGCCCCTCTGGATACCCAGATGCGCGTGGGTGGTCTGGTGGAAGAGGGCAGTGTGGTACGCGACCAGCAGACCTTGGACGTACAGTTCGTGCTCACCGACGGCAAGGGCAGCTTTACCGTGCACTATCAGGGCATCCTGCCGGACCTGTTCCGCGAAGGGCAGGGCATCGTCGCCAATGGCACCCTGATCAGCACCAACCGCTTTGAAGCCGAGGAAGTGCTGGCCAAGCACGATGAAACCTACATGCCACCGGAAGTGCAGGACGCGCTGGAAAAGGCGGGGCATCCGGGGGCGAAGAAAGTTAATAGTGAACAGTGAATAGTTAACAGCTCGCGAGTGAGCGTTGTCTTGCTTTGAAAGATTGGAGGCCGCGTCCATGGCATGGGCGCGGCCTCTTTGCTTGTAGTTGAACCGGCGCTGGACCGCGCCGCTGTTAACTGTTCACTATTCACTGTTAACTGAATAAAACCGCTTGCTACGCCTCCCTCTCTGGCCCTACATTCGCGGTTATCGGTGCCGCTTCTGGTGCCCCCGTTTTTCAGGGCTTTTCATGAGTCAGGTTATCATTCTGGTCGACGACCCCGCAGACTGGGCCGCCTACTATCCCGCCCGCCATCTGCTCTCTGCCCGGGAGTATCTGCAGGCGCAGCAATCGGTCTGTACCGACAAGAAAGTGCAGGTGATCAACCTGTGCCGCAGCTATAAATATCTGAGCCCCGGCTACTACTGCTCCCTGCTGGCGGAAGCCCGTGGGCAGCGGGTACTGCCGTCCGTGCGCACGGTGAATGACCTGAGCCGCAAGGCGCTCTACGGCCTGCATTTCGGTCAGTTCGAGGCGGCGCTGGACAAGGCCATGAAGCGCAAGGGCAGTGGCAGTGATCACTTCTCGCTGATGCTGTACTTCGGCCATACCACCCAGGAAGGCCTGGCCGATCTGGGTCGACAGATTTTCGATCAGTTGCCTTGCCCGTTGCTGAAGGTGGACTTTCGTCGCCGCGAGCAGTGGACTATCGAAGCGTTGAAGCCGCTGGCCCTGAAGCAGCTGAAAGGCGCGGAAGAAGATGCCTTTGCCCAGTCTCTGGAGCAGTTCAATGCCCGTGTCTGGCGCAACCCCCGCCGTCGCCGCAGCGATCGCTACGAGCTGGCCATGCTGGTCAATGAGGAAGAGGCGTTGCCGCCCAGTGACAAGGCGGCGCTGAAACGGTTTATCCGTGCCGGCCGCCAGTTGGGGATTCGCGTGGACCAGATTGGTCGCGATGCCTATACCCGCCTGGGGGAATACGACGGCCTGTTTATTCGCGAGACCACGGCGCTGGATCACCATACCTATCAGTTCGCCCGCAAGGCGGAGCAGGAGGGCATGGTCGTGATGGATGACCCGGGCTCGATCCTGCGCTGCACCAACAAGATCTATCTGGCGGAGCTGATGCAGGCCAACGGCGTGCCGGTGCCGCCTACCGCCTTTGTGTTCAGCGATGACGATGAGCAGATTGATCAGCTGATCGAGGAACTCAAACTGCCCATGGTGCTGAAGATCCCCGACGGCAGCTTTTCCCGTGGCATCAGCAAGGTGAAGACCCGCGAAGAGCTGGCCGCCAGCCTGCGTGATTACCTCAAGCAGTCTTCGGTGGTACTGGCCCAGGCCTTCATGTACACGGATTACGACTGGCGCATCGGCGTGCTCAACAACCGGCCCCTGTTTGCCTGCCAGTACTTCATGAGCAAGGGACACTGGCAGATCTATCACCACCAGAGCGGTGGCAAGACCGAATCCGGCAACAGCCGTACCTTGCCGGTACAGGAAGTGCCGCCCAAGGTGTTGAAGGCCGCACTCAAGGCCGCGCGGCTGATGGGCAATGGCCTCTATGGCGTGGACTTGAAACAGTCCGGCGATCAGGTGGTGGTGATCGAGGTGAACGACAACCCGAACATCGATGCCGGGGTGGAAGATGCCTGGCTGGGTGAAGATCTCTACCGCCAGGTAATGCTGGAATTCCTGCGTCGCATGGAAGCCAAGCGCATCGGCCTGCCGGTGTGATTGGGGGGGCAAGCGATAAACACCGCCGGGTGCTGTAGGAGTTCCGCTTGAGGGACGAACCGCGCGTCGCGCGGCATTTCCTTCCTCTGGTGTTCCTCGCCAGGGCTCGGGTTCGCGGCTCGAGCGCCGCTCCTACAGGGGGCTTTATTGAACGGCTTGGCTCATTTCTCGCAACACCCTGGCGTTGCCTTTCGCTACCTCGTCAGGTCTGATCAGAGAAAAGCACAAGGGACTCTGCATGCAACTTCTCGGTTTACTGCGTCGCGAGCTGCGCAGCGAATGTCGCCAGTGGGTGGATGACGGCGATATCAGCGAAGACCAGGGCAACCGGATTCTGGCCCGCTACGGCACCCGCCTGGACGACGATTCGGACAGCTCGCTGGCCTACAAGGTGCTGGTGACCGTGGCCTTGTTATTCGTCGGCATGGCCATCCTGCTGCTGGTGTCGGCCAACTGGGAGACGATTCCCCGTGCAGTGCGGATGCTGGGATTGATTGCCACCACCGTGGCGTTGAACGGGGTGGGGATCTATCAATACCTGCAGCGCCGTGAGGGTATCGGCTGGCTGTTTCTCGGCGGCATCAGTTATGGCGCCTCCATCATGCTGATCGCGCAGATCTACCACCTGGGTGAACATTTCCCTGACGGCCTGTTCTACTGGGCGCTGGGCGTGGCACCCATGGCCTGGTTGGTGCGCAGCCGGGTGGTCACCCTGCTGATGCTGGCGGTGGCCATGCTCTGGCTGTTCGCCGAAGGGCAGTTTTCACCGCCCTGGGCCATGGCCCTGTTTATGGCGGTGGGGCTGACCGTGGCGGTGCAGGCCCGCTCCGCTGGCCTGATGCTGGTGCTGGCGGCGGTGGGGGTGAGCTGGCTGAACCTGTTGCTGGGCTGGGCCTATGGCTATCCCCGCGGCCCGGATTTCGAGGCCGGTCATCTGACCCTGAATCTGGGCCTGTTGGCGTTGCTCTATGCGCTGGTGTGCTGGCTGGGCAGTCGTAGTGCATTGCACTGGCAACGGGCTGGCAGCCTGATCGGCCTGTGGACCTTGCGTGGCTATCTGCTGCTGTTACTGCCGTTCACCTTCAGCGAATTCGCCGAAGGCTACCTCCATGAACAGGCCGGTTTGGCGGACCCGGGGTTGTGGCTGGGGCTGCTGGCCGCCTTGCTGGCGTCATCACTGTTGGTGTTCCGGCGGCTGGGGCAGACTGGTGGGCGGTTGCTGGTAATGCTGTTGCCGTTTGCCATGCTGGGCATTCATGGCCTGTTGAGCCGCGATGACGCCGCTTTGTTTGCGGTGGCGGTCAACCTGCTGGCGTTGCTGTCGGCCATTGTGCTGATTCAGGAGGGCTTGCGGCGAGGCCTCAGCCAGTTCTTCTACAGCGGCATTGCCCTGGTACTGGCGCTGGCGGTGATGCGCTATCTCGACCTTTTTGGCGATTACCTGGGCGCGGCGGCCATGTTCCTGGTGGCGGCCGCGGTGCTCTACGGCGCGGCGCGCTATTGGCGTCGCCAGCAACGCCTTGCGGAGCAGGAATCCGGGGAGGGGCAGGCATGAAGCAGCGCACTCTAGGTCTGGCCTTGCTGGCCGCGCTTACCCTGCAGGTGGCGATTCTCGCCGGGGTATTCGTCAATGGTTTCTACCCGCTATGGCTGGGCAAGGAAATTCGCCTGGAAACCCGCCCGGTTGACCCGCGGGATTTGTTCCGCGGCAACTATGCCCGCCTGGGCTATGACTTCAGCACCCTGCCGACCGCAGGGTTCCGCCCCGGTGACGTGATTTACCTGCCGTTGGAACAGGACGGCCAGGTGTGGCGCGGGCAGACTCCTGCTCACGAGCCCCCGGAGCAAGGCATCTATCTGCGCGGCAGAGTCAGCGGTTCGCCCTGGGGCGGCGCCAGCCGGGTGACCTTTGGCATCGAGGCGCTATTCGCACCCAAGGAAAAGGCCCTGCAGCTGGAGCGGGAATTACGCGATGGCGCCGTGGCGGTGGTGAAGGTGGCACCGAATGGGCGGGCGGCGTTGGTGAAGGTGGAGACGGAGGCAGTTGATAATTGACAGTTGAAAGTTGACAGCTGCGCGGGACAGGTTTGTTTATTCCCAAAAGTAAGAGGCCGCGTCCATAGTTCGGGAGCGGCCTCTTTGCTTTCAAGCTATGACGTGCTGAAACGCGTAGCTGTCAACTGCCCACTATCAACTGTCAATTATGTTCAACCCATCACTTTCTGAATAAACCCGGACTCCTTCTCGATGGTCTTGGCAAAGGGCGCCAGGGCGTGCATGCGCTCGGTGTGGGCGGCCAGGTTGGGGTATTTGGCCGGGTCGATGCTTTCGCCGCCGTGTTTGAAGTTCACCATCTGGCTGGCCAGGGCAATATCAGCAATCGTGATGCTGTCGCCGACCAGAAATTCGCGGCCGTCCAACGCCTTGTCCAGATAGGCGAACAGCGGTGGAATCGTGGTGGTGAGGGCGTGCTGGACTTTCTCTTCATCGCATTCCTTGCCGATCAGGCGCATGACCACCCGGTTGCGGAAGACCGCAAACGTGCAGCGCATGGCCAGGTCGTAATCCACGAAACGTTCAAACCAGATAGCCTGGCCCATTTCCATGGCATTGCTGGGGTAGAGCGCCGGTTCCGGCTGGGTTTTTTCCATCCAGGCACAGATCGCTGCAGAGTCGGCAAGGTACTGGCCGTCCACTTCCAGTGCGGGAATCCGTTTCATGGGGCTGATTTTTTCATAGCCCTCAGGGGGGCTGGTGGGGTCCACATGGACAGATTCAAACTCAATGCCTTTCAGTGCCAGGGCAACCCGGGTCTTGCGGACGAATGGCGACAGGGCGGCTCCGTACAGCTTGATGGTCATGCGTTACTCTCCCGATAAGTGTGTGTTTTTTCGCCAATTTTCTGAAATCAGTAAAGGCATTATCAGAGCAGCACAGGTTTTTCGGGTCAATGACGGACTGGGACAAAATTTTTCCTTGACGCTGGGCGATCAGATACCTATTCTACGCGCCGCTTTGACGTGCCACGTCAAGCCCGGGTCCCCTTCGTCTAGTGGCCCAGGACACCGCCCTTTCACGGCGGTAACAGGGGTTCGACTCCCCTAGGGGACGCCACTAATTCGCTAGCGATTAGCTGGCAAGTAGTTAAGCGGGAATAGCTCAGCTGGTAGAGCACGACCTTGCCAAGGTCGGGGTCGCGAGTTCGAATCTCGTTTCCCGCTCCAATTTATGATCTACAGACTTCCACTGACGTCTGTAAGTCGTTGAAAAGAGGGCCGAAAGGCCCTTTTTTCATTCCAGCAAAAGCCATGGAAATCCACTGACAGCCAGCGTTTTTGAGGCCAAAATTGAGGCCAAAGAATGCGGGTGGTGCCGGTTCCGGATTGTTGCTGGGGTTGGGCGGGAGTCGTGACGAGCATTGAGTCTAAGTTCTTAACTTAGGAGCTCAAAGATGACTCTCTCTGATCTGACTGTGCGGCAAGCCAAGGCCGCTGACAAAGCCTACAACCTCCCCGACACCGATGGCCTCGGCCTGGTCGTCGCTCCCACTGGCGGCAAGTCGTGGCACCTGCGCTACTACTGGCTCGGCAAACAAAAGCGCATCTCGCTGGGCAACTACCCTGAGATCGGCCTGCGCGAAGCACGCGCATTGCGTGACGAGGCCCGGGCGCTCCTGGCCAAGGGCATCAATCCTCACACCGACCGTAAGCAGAAGCGGCACGCGATCAAGCTGGCGTCCGAATACACCTTCAAGGCGGTTTTCGACGCCTGGGTCGAGCATCGCCGCAAGGAGCTCAAGGAAGGCCGGCAAAGCACGATGTCCCAGATACTCCGTATCTTCGACAACGATGTGCTGCCCACCCTCGGGAGGATGTCGATCTACGATATCCGTCGTCCCCAACTGCTGGGTGTGCTGGCAAGGGTTGAGGGACGCAAGGCTTACACCACCGCCGAAAAAATTCGTACCTGGTTCCGGCAGATGTTCCGCTACGCTCTGGTGATCGTTGAGGGACTGGAGATCAATCCGGCCTCGGATCTTGATGTCGTAGCCGAGCCTAAACCTCCGGTGAACCACAACCCGTACCTGCTTCTGCCCCAGCTTCCCGCGTTTCTCCAGAAGCTCAGGCATTACAACACTCGTGGTTGGCAGACCCAGCTCGGCATTCGGCTGTTGTTTTTGACCGGAGTGCGCACTGGCGAGCTGCGGCTGGCGACCCCGGACCAGTTCGACCTCGACCGGGGTCTGTGGATCATCCCGCCAGAGAGCGTCAAGCAACTTCTGGACGAGATGCGCAAGGCTGGCAAGCGTGCGCAAGACATCCCGCCTTATATCGTGCCGCTGTCCATCCAGGCCGTCGAGATCGTACGCCACCTCTTGGGAGAAATGCGGCCAGCCCAGCGATACCTGCTGACGCATCGCAGCGACCTCAAGAAGCGCATCAGTGAGAACACGCTCAATCAGGCTTTGAAGCGCATGGGCTACGACGATCAACTGACCGGCCACGGTATTCGTGGAACCCTCTCGACGGCGCTCAATGAAATCGGCTACCCCAAGATTTGGGTGGACGCGCAACTCTCGCACTCGGACCCGAACAAGGTGAGCTCAGCCTATAACCACGCCAAACACGTGGAGCCGCGCCGCAGGATGATGCAGGATTGGGCCGATCGCCTCGACCTGCTGGAGCAGGGCCAGGTGGAGGCCGCCAGCGTGCATCTCACCATCCGTATCGATGGGGTGCCAACGATGGTAGAGGCGGAAAATACCGTTTCTGCCGAGGAAGCGTCTTTTATTGGCACCATCCCACCGGTAGCGGCAACTCCCATCGTCGTGACGGCAAACGCCTCGGGAGGCACCTTTCAGCGGCTGTCACAGGTGCCGCCGCCCCCTGAGCCAGTTCCGGAGCCGGAAGTGTCCGCGATCCAGCGTGAGCGCGAGGAAATGCTCGAAATCTACGAATTGCCGTGCAACATGCCGGTTCAGTTGTTCGGCAAGTTGGCCGGGAAGTCCAAAGACCAGATCAACCGCGAACTGAAAGCCGGCAAATTGCTGTCCATCGGTTTGGGCAACCGGGGACAACGCGTTCCCGATTGGCAATTGGTGCCACTCAAGCAAAAGCTGGCCCAAACCCTCATGAAGCGGTGTCCGGACGCGGATTCGTGGGATCTGTACCGCATGTTGACCCGGCCGCATCCGGAATTGGGCGATCGGACGGCCATCGATACCGTCACGCCGACCAATCTGGCCAAAATCATCCGGATCATCACGAACGGTCAGGAGCATGCGGATGCCCCTGAGACGGTCATCCCACAGCCGATCCCCGAGGACGTGCGGCAGAGCGTTCGTCGGCTGATGGATAGTGCGGTGGTTCTTGAGGAAGCCTAACCTGCACGCTGCAACCTATGGCCGGGAAGTGGCCCCGGCCATAGGTTGTCATTACCGTGCGCCGGCCCTGGCAACCTGCAGCGCTCTGCGCGCGAACCGCTCCGTAACAGCATTGGTTGGCCGGTGGGGGCGCTGCAGGTGGGTCACGATTTCGTAGGGGCCATCCGAGAGCAGCCTCATCGTAATCCTCCACTCATGGGCGCGCTCGATGCGCGGTTGCGCAGAGATGCCAAGACCGTAGCCAGCCGCGACCCATAGGGCCAACAGCTTGAACGAAGTGACGTGCTGAATGCTCTGCTGATCCACCGGCGGCGCCAAGGAAGACAGCCGTTGATCCAGCAGGGGGCAGGCCTCTGCCTGCCAGCGAAAAACGGGATAGCTCAACAACTCAGCAACCGTGAGCATCGCCTGGTTCGGTAAGGGGAACCGTGGCGGTACAGCAACGGCCATGTTTTCACACCATAAGGGCTGGCTGCTCAGGCTCGGGGCGCTCGTATCTTGAAGTGACATCCCAGCGTCGTAGCGACCTTCTTGAAGGCCGACAGCTAGGTCGTCGCCTGCGACCTCGAAGAACGTGATGGCGATATCCGGTTCCTCTGCACGCTGAAGGGCAAGAAGCGTTGATAGCCGAGAGGATGGTACGCCGGGCGCTATAGCGAGTTTGAAAGATCGGCTGGTGGCGTGGTGCATGAGAGCCCCGCGAAGCTATCTGGCCGCAAAAAAGCAACCCAATATGATAGCAATGAGTTAAATTTAACGTGGTTAAATTCTCATGGCTGCCCGACGCTTCTGTCAATGCAGAAGCGTATAGTTCAACGAGGCCGTCCCCCAGGTACAACCACATTTGAAGCCGAGCCAGCACAGGCCTTCGGGGAGGCAGTGCGTGCCGCCCGCAAGGCGCAAGGAATCTCTCAGGAAGAACTGGCTGCACTGGCCGGGATCGAACGTTCTCACATGGGCAAGATTGAGCGCGGGCAGCACATGGCCACGTTGGCTCTGATACTGAAAATTGCCGTGGCGCTCAGGATAAGTTCGGCTGAATTGATGACTGCAACAGAGGACAACCTTGGTTCTGGCAACGGCTCTTGAGCCTTGCCTTCTTTGGCCAGCTTCGTTAGTCGCTCAATCGGTCGCGTAGCCGAGCAATGAACTGCTCCAGTGGAACCGACAAACGGGTGTTTTCGGGCCACAGCAAGTAGGTGGTGATGACCGCTGATTCCACTGCCAGAGGGCGGATTACAACGTCAGAGCGCTGGTAAGCAGTAATCCTGGTCGTCGTCGTGAAGCCGATGCCGTAGCCCGCACCGACCAAGGTGAGCATCATGTCTAGTGAGGACGCGTGCTCAACGATGTTCGGTTCATGCTCCAGTTGCCGAAGAAGTCGAGCCAGTTCGAGGCAGCAACCTTCGCACGCCTGGGGATCGCACATGATGAGCGGATGCCCCCCGAGGGTATGGAGCGGAACCTTCTTGTGAGCGAGTAGTTCGTGGCGGGCGGGGAGCGCGATAACCAGCGGGTCTTGCCAGATCGGTTCGGCGACGATGCCGTAACCGACGTTGGCAGTGTGCGCGAATCCGGCCATGAAGTCGCCTGATCGCAAACCACGCAGTTGCTCGGCCAGAGGTACTTCGGATAGGCGTATCTCGACCTCCGGCTCTTCTGCGCGACAACGAGCCAGAAACGCCGATAACCTGGGATCGATTGCACCATCGGAGACAGCGATGCGCAGGCTCCCTCGCAGACCCGCCGCGACCGCCTGGACGTTCTCCCGTGCATGCTCCAAAACAGTGAACAGTCTGCGGACGTCCTGCAAGAACACGGCGCCAGCGGGGGTCAGCACAGTGCCTCGACGGTTTCGGTCAAAAAGTATTACCCCTAGCTCATCCTCAAGCTCTTTGATCGTTCGAGACAGGGGGGATTGTTCGATATGCAAGCGCTCGGCAGCTCGTGTGAAGTGCAGTTCTTCGGCGACCGCCACAAAGCAGCGCAGGTGACGAAGTTCCATGGTTGCGTCCTTCAGCAATCTTGGTCAATTCAATTGGCCACGGCGCATTGATGCCGAAGTGTGCTCAGTGGATGAAGTAGCAGGTGCTCCCCTTCAGGGCAGGGCAAAAGGCCATTGATTCGATTGAACAATAACACATATGTTCATATATTTTATCAAAAAAGACCTCCTGCCTCTGATCTGGAGCTTGATAAGGGATCGGAGCCGGCTTGATGACGGTGTGCTGCTTGGCTTCGTTGCAAATGCCATCGGCGCGAATCAATAAGGTTGCGCGTCAGTGACAGCGTGAGGGAACTTGGCAGCCGCTGCGTCCCGTCGATGCAACTACCACTTGACCTTCCAACCGTGGCAAGGACCAAACTGCCAAGCACCCCAACCCGAAAGGAGTTTTCCATGCAATTCCATCTCGATGACATGACCTGCGGTGGATGCGCCCGCACCGTGACGAAGACGATTCAGATGATCGACCCCAACGCCAGAGTCGTCACTGATCCGCCATCCCGCCGGGTCGAGGTGCAAACGTCGGCATCCGAAGAGCAGATCGTCGCAGCCCTGCGCGAGGCTGGTTTCCCGCCGCGCGCGCAGTAACATCCGATCGCGGTCGACCTGAACGCAGGTTGGCCGCGATGCTGGCGCACGCGCCATGTTGTTGCTCAGTGCATCCCGAAATAGGCGACCTTGACCCACATCCAAAGGGCCATCGCCACCATCATCAGGTTCTCTGTCAGGGATACGAAGCCCAGCGGTACATTGCTGTCCCCGCCCACGCAGGCGCACTTGAGTTCCCGGCGATCGACATAAACCGCCTTGAAGACCGACACGGCCCCGACGGTGCCGATGAACAGTGCCAGCGGAATCGACAGCCACATACCCACTCCCGCGACCATCAACACGCCAGCGGTACCCTCTGCGAACGGGTAGAGATAGCCATACCGCACCCAGCGCTTGGCCAACAGGTCATAGTTGAGGAACATCGTCGCGAAACTGTCCACGTTCTTGAGTTTCTGCAACGCCAGCAAGCACATGGCAAAGGCCACGAACCACTCTGCGGTCTGAATGCCCGGTAGCTGGCCGAAGGCGGCCCAACTCGCCCCGAGCGCCAGCGCGGCGGCCATGAGGAACAGCGCGACCACGGGGGTATAGGTCACAGCGTTCTTGTCCTTCACGGGCATGTCGAAGAATTTACGCAATTCGTCGTAGCCCCCTATGCGCCGCCCATCGATGAACGTCTGCGGCGTGGTTTCGACTCCATGTTCCTGCTTGAACGCATCCGTCTGCTCGCGGCTCGCCAAGTGCTTGTCCTCGACCTTGTAGCCCTTGCGTTTGAGCAGATCGAGCGACTTCAGCCCATAGGGGCAGGTATGGTCGGGCATGACCATGCGGTAGAGCTTGGCGTGCTTGAGCGCAGACATGCTGGACTTCTCCTGTGGGGTCTTCCTTAAGGGAGGTCGGCGGAGCCGACCGTGAGCAAAAGACTTCAGACTACCTCTTTACCCTAACCCGCCCTGGCGCAAGAGTGTGTAGGCGCCTGGCTCATGGGTAGGTCGTCAGGCTGTTCTCCACCTGCCAGGACAATCCGGCCACAGGCCGGCGTGCCTGCGGCGGCACGCCAGGCCCTAGTGGTTCTCCTTGGCGTGGTTAATCGTGTACTTGGGGATTTCGACGGTCAGATCCTCTGTCGACACGATGGCCTGGCAGCTCAGGCGCGACTGCACCTCCAGTCCCCAGGCCCTGTCGAGCAGGTCGTCCTCGCACTCCTCGACTTCGTTTAGAGAGTCGAACCCCTTGCGCACGATGCAATGGCAGGTGGTGCATGCGCAACTCATGTCGCAGGCATGCTCGATCTCGATGCCATTGTCCAGCAGGGCCTCACAAATCGAGGTGCCTGCTGGCACGTTCAGCACCGCGCCTTCAGGTGCCAGTTCTGAGTGGGGAAGAACAGTGATTTTGGGCATGTCTCTCCTGGTCGTCAGCGCGAGCGTTTCGCTGTTCTGGTGCCGTGCGAGCGGCGCGGTACGGCACCAGTGCGCTCTTCAGGTTCGTCTTCACTGGTGTCGGGTTGCTCCAGCGTCTGAAGGATCGGGCAGTCTGGTCGTTCATCACCCGCGCAACAATGAATCAACGCCTTGAGCGTTTCTGTCATCTGCAGCATGCTCTCGATGCGTCGGTCCAGTTCGGCGATGTGCTGTTGGGCCAGGCGCTTGACGTCGGCACTCTGGCGCGACTTGTCGTTCCACAGGCCCAGCAGATTCGTGATCTCGGCCACCGAGAAGCCGAGATCGCGCGCGCGGCGGATGAAATGCAGCCGGTGGATATCGGCCTGGGTGTAGGTGCGATAGCCAGATTCGGTACGATCCGCTGGCGGAATCAGGCCGATCTGCTCGTAGTAGCGGATCATCTTGGCCGAGACCTTGGATGCTTTGGATGCTTCACCGATGTTCATGGTCTTCCTCCCCTTTCTCAATGAGTGGTATCCGCCGCCAGCGGCGGCCGAAAGCCGCGCAGGCGTAGCGCGTTGCCCAGCACGAACACGCTGGAGAGTGCCATCGCGCCGGCGGCGAAGATCGGCGAGAGCAACACCCCATATGCTGGGTACAGCGCCCCGGCGGCCACCGGAATCAGCGCGGTGTTGTAGCCAAACGCCCAGAATAGGTTTTGGCGGATATTGCCCAGCGTAGCCTTCGACAGCGCGATGGCGTTGGGCACGCCTCGCAGGTCGCCGGACATCAACACCACGTCGGCTGACTCGACTGCCACGTCAGTGCCGGTGCCGATTGCCAGGCCCACGTCGGCCTCGGCCAGCGCCGGGGCGTCGTTGATGCCGTCACCCACGTAAGCAATCTGGCCGTGGCTGGCTTTCAGCCGGCGCACCGCATCCACCTTGCCTTCAGGCAGGACTTCGGCCACCACCTCGTCGATGCCCAGTTGCTTGGCAATCGCCTGTGCGGTACGCGCGTTGTCGCCGGTGATCATTGCCACTTTCAGGCCAAGCTGATGCAGCGCGGCGATGGCGGCGGGCGTGCTAGCCTTGATCGGATCGGCCACGGCGATGATGGCGGCCAGGCGGCCATCGATCGCGGCGTACAACGGTGATTTGCCCTCGTTGCCCAGACGCTCGGCAGTGCCTGCGAATACACCGACGTCCAGGCCCAGCGAACGCATGTAGCGGTCGGCGCCAACCTCGACACGGGAACCGTCCACGGTTGCGCGCACGCCCATGCCCGTGACCGAATCAAAATCGGTCATGGTCGGCAGCGCGATGCCACCTTCTGTCGCAGATTCGACGATCGCGCGCGCAATCGGGTGCTCCGAGCGAGATTCTACGGCAGCGACCTTCGCCAGCACTGGGTCGCGGCTGAAGCCTTCAGCGATTTCCAGGTCGGTCAGCACCGGGCGACCCTCTGTCAGGGTGCCGGTCTTGTCCACGGCCACCACCTTGGCATCCTTGAGCAGTTGCAAGGCCTCGCCCTTGCGGAACAGCACGCCCATCTCGGCGCCGCGGCCGGTGCCGACCATGATCGAGGTCGGCGTCGCCAAGCCCATAGCGCACGGGCAGGCGATGATGAGCACGGCTACGGCGTTGACCAAGGCGAAAGTCAGGGCGGGCGACGGGCCAAACACGAGCCAGACCAGAAAGGTCAGCAAGGCGACCAGCATCACTGCCGGAACGAACCACAACGTCACCTTGTCCACCACGGCCTGAATCGGCAGCTTCGAGCCCTGGGCCTGCTCGACCATGCGGATGATCTGCGCCAGCATGGTCTGCCCGCCCACGGCGGTGGCGCGCAGCGTCAGCGCGCCTTTCTGGTTGACGGTGCCACCGACCACCGTGCTGCCAGCAGCCTTTTCGACCGGGATCGGTTCGCCGGTGATCATCGACTCATCGACGAAGCTGCGGCCCTCGGTGATTTCGCCATCGACCGGCACGCGCTCGCCGGGACGCACTTCCACGATGTCGCCAAGGGCTACGTCGTTGATGGGAATATCCACCATACGGCCGTCACGCAACACATGGGCCTCCTTGGCCTGCAGCTTGACCAGCCGCTGGATGGCCTCGGAGGTACGACCCTTCGCGCGCGCCTCCAGGAAGCGACCGAGCAGGATCAGCGTCACGATGACGGCAGCCGCCTCGTAATAGACGTTCACCGTGCCTGCTGGCAGCAGGCCGGGCGCGAAGGTGGCGACCATCGAAAAGCCGAACGCGGCCATCGTGCCGACCGCGACGAGCGAGTTCATGTCCGGGCCCAGGCGCACGAGGGCCGGAAAGCCCTTCTCATAGAAGCGCCGGCCCGGAATGGCCAGCACCAGCAGGGTCAGTACGAACTGGATATACCAATTCTGCTGCATGCCGATGGTGTTCATGACCCACTCGTGCATGCCGGGAATCATGTGCGAGCCCATTTCGAGCACGAATACCGGCAATGTCAGCAGACCGGCCAGGGTCAGGTCACGCTTGAGTTCGGCCCGCTCGGCGTCCTTCTTTTCTGCTGCTTCATCTTCGGCCTGTGCGCCGGTATCGACCAGGCGGGCTTCGTAGCCAACCTTGTCTACGGCCGCGATCAGATCTTCCACGGCAGCCAAGCCGCGCACGGTGGCGCGCTCGGTCGCCAGATTCACCGTGGCCTCCGTGACGCTTGGTATGGCTTTGAGCGCCTTCTCGACGCGGCCTACGCAGGATGCGCAGGTCATGCCCTCGATCGCCAGTTCAGTGACGCCGGCCGGCACCTCGTAGCCCACTTTCTCCACCGCCTGAATCAGCGCCATGCGATCAACAGGACCAGCCAGGCGGATGTCCGCCCGCTCGGTAGCCAGATTGACGGACACAGTGTCCACGCCCTCGACCTTGGCCAGGGCGGCCTCGACTCGGCCGACGCAGCTCGCGCAGGTCATGCCCTCGATGGGCAGGCTGATCGCAGCTGCTGTGGCGCGAGCATCACTCATTATTGGCATGCTCATGGTTTATTTCCCGTAGTTGAGATTCGACATGAGGGAAGCTTAGGGTTTACCATCGTGGGAAGGTCAAGCATATTTTTTTATGTGTACTGTCTGGTTTGGGAAAGCGCTGGCGACAGAGGTGCGGCGGGTTCTGGTTGCCAAGCTTTCCCAGATCCCTAGCTGCGCATGATCGCTCTGCCGCAGCCTCGTTGATCCTGAAGGGCATGAACAGCCGTTCGAGAGCAGGAATTTTTGACAAATGACTTCACGCAAACCAGCAAGCACACCTCACGGCGCAAGCGCCGATCTGACATCCTTGTCGCACAATGATGTAACCATCCTGGCCGAAACCTTCCGCCTCCTGGGCGATCCTTCGCGGCTGAAAATCATGCTGTGCTGCATGAAGGGGTCTACTTCGGTGGGGGACATCGCGGAGACCCTCGACCTCTCGCAATCACTGGTCAGCCACCATCTGCGGCTGCTGCGTGGAGCTCGGCTGGTCAAGGGTGCGCGCCAGGCCAAGCAGATTTTCTATGAGGTGGCCGACCAGCACGTGAGCCAGGTGCTGCTGGACATGGCCATCCACATTGCTGAAGACCACAACGACGAGTAGCCGAGCGGATCGCAAGACCTACCATTACGCGCAGCAGTGGGTGGCCGCTGCTGCAGGCATTCTCACTAGAAGACGCTGTCGCTGTCCCGCAGGCCTACGACCTGGAAAGCGTGATTTCCCCAATGCTGGCCGCCGCGCTGCTGACCGTCATCAGCTTTCACAACCTGTTCGTGGGAACGATGCTCTGCTTCCTCGTTTCGGCCGCGCCTGCGGGCCTGCTGGCGATCAGCCTGGCCGTCTCGGCCGCGGGCTCGATGGTGATCGTGAACACGGTGGTCCTCGTGAAGGCGCGCTTCGGCCTGGGCGAAATCGAAGTGGCGTGGCGCTGGCGCTTCGGCTGTGGCCGGCCAGCGCCCCGTCCGATCTGACCCATGACCATCCAAACCTACCGGCGGATCACCCTCATTTGCGAACGCACGCAGATCAGGGCAGACACCATCATTCGCTGATCGTGGACGATCTGCACCGGATCTGGCCGAGAGGATAGGCCTCTTCTCGGCAATGGCAGCACACAGGGCTGTCTTGCCGCGGCGTTGCAACGCATCCGCCACGAACACTGGTATGGCTAAATAAAACACTTCACATGAACATGTGTTCATGTGTTATATTTCCTCGCGTAGTCAAAATTTAACTTGCCCGAGGCTCCCATGTCCCACTCTCACTCACATGACCATGGTCACGACCACAGCCATGTGCCAACTGTGACCAGCGCCAACCAGCGCAAGATTCTCATTTCCTTCGTGCTGATCTTCACCTTCATGATCGTGGAGGCGGTGGGCGGCGTGATTTCCGGCTCGCTGGCGCTGCTGGCCGATGCGGGCCACATGCTGACCGATGCGATGGCGCTGGCCTTGGCCTATATGGCGTTCCGGTTCGGCAGCCGCGCCGCAGACAGCAAGCGCACCTTTGGCTATCTACGCTTCGAGGTACTTGCCGGCTTCATCAACGCCGTCACGCTCTTCGCCATCGTCGCCTGGATCGTCTATGAAGCATGGGGGCGGCTGCAAGCGCCGCCGGTGATCCTGGCTGGCCCCATGATGATCGTCGCCGTGTTGGGATTGCTGATAAACCTGCTCGTGCTGTGGATCATGACACGCGGCGATACCGAGCACGTCAACGTGAAAGGTGCCATCCTGCATGTGATAGGCGACCTGTTGGGCTCGGTGGGAGCAATCCTCGCTGCGGTCATCATCTATCTCACGGGGTGGACGCCCATTGATCCCATCCTGTCGGTTCTGGTGGCGGCGCTGATCCTGCGCAGCGCCTGGAAGCTCCTGGCCAAGTCTATCCATATCCTGCTGGAGGGCGCGCCGGAGGACGCTTCGCCGGAGAAGGTGGAACAAGGCCTGATGAGCGCCGTTCCCGGCCTAGCGGCTGTCAGCCATGTTCACGTGTGGCAACTCACCTCCGGTCGCACCATGGCCACGCTACACGTGCGACCCAATGTGGACGAGGAAGCGCGAGCCGTGGTCAAGCGCGTCGAGGCGGTGCTTCGAGAGCAATTCAGCATCGAACACGCCACGGTCGGGATCGACTGGAACTCGGAAGCCGACGAGAACGTCTGCAGCCTGCAACCCAGGACGGACCGTCATGCCCACAGCGGCCATGACCACAGTGGGCACAACCATGACCACTCCGCTTCTGGTCACAAGCATTGAGGCCGTGCAAGCCGGCTCGCAGTTCACTTGAGGGTTTGAAGCCATGACGTTCCGCAAAACCATCAGCTCCGATATTGCGCAATGTTCGACCTCCAGCCACGGCGCGGCTACTGATGTTCTTGCACTGTCGCAAAGTGACGTCGCTGTTCTGGCCGAAACCTTCCGTCTGCTGGGCGACCAATCGCGGTTGAAGATTTTGCTCCATTGCATGCGCGGATCGGTCGCTGTGGGAGATATCGCCGACTCGCTCGATCTGTCGCAGTCCTTGGTCAGCCACCACCTCCGGCTGTTGCGTGGCGCGCGTCTCGTGCGCGGCGAACGCCAGTCAAAGCACATCTTTTACGGTATCGCGGATCAGCACGTCAGCCAGGTGCTTCAGGACATGGCTTCCCACATTTCCGAGGATAGATCCGACGATTGACTGAGTGTGCAAATGTGTGCGGCACGCTCTGGCAAGGGGCGTGCCGTTTTTTTTGGGTGGTCAATATCAGAGTGGAGGCCAGAGCCCTTCGTCGCTTTGCCTGAAACCAGAGGTCTTGCCCCGGAACAGAAAAGGCCTATCCGTACCTTCAAATAAACAATTGAACATATCTTCATGTGTGTTATTATTCGACTATGAATCAACTGAAGGAGGCGTGAGCACCACGCCATTGTTTGTAACGTCAAGGAGTATTGATGATGTCCAAAAAATTTCACGTCGCAGTTCTGCTTTCCGCCTTCGTTGCGGCTGGTGCAGGCGCCCAACCCTTCGACGCAGGTGTTTCGCGCGCGGAAGTCAACGCTGACCTGGCGGCGTGGAAGCAGGCCGGACTGGATAAGCTTTCCGGGGGAGACGCCGGGCCTGACACTTTCAGCTCGGAATACCGCCAAGCTTACAAAAACTACCTGCAACTTCGTCTGGGAGCCGACTACCGTGAGTCCACCGCTTTGACGAGAGATCAGGTGCGTGCCGACCTGGCGCTGTGGAAGCGTGCCGGCTTAGACAAACTCGAACGCGGCGACGGCGGCACCGACACGTTCAGCTCGCAATACCGCGCGACATACGACACCTATCGTCACCTGCGCGACGGCGAGCAGTATCAGCAGGAGGTGGGGCTGACGCGAGCCGAGGTTCAAGCCGATCTGGCTGCATGGAAACGCGCCGGGCTGGATCGGTTCTGGGCTGGGGATCAAACCCCCGACACATCCAGCCCTGCATACCGTGTCGCCTTCCAGAACTACCTGCAACAGCGCCAGAACTGAGAGAACGTGCGCCGCACACCATAACCATCGGGGATCGCAGCCAAAAGGACGAACATGTCTTTTTTTCATAACAAACATATGAACGTATGTCCATGTGTTTGTTATTGATAAGGCGGTCAGATCGGTCTGCGGCGCATTCCACCGTGTGAGGTATTCGGAGAAATTGGAGATCGATATGTCTTTGGAAAAAATAGACCGTAGCGAAGAAGCTGGGGAACACCTCGGCTTTCGCGTTGAAGGGATGGACTGCGCGAGCTGCGTCGGCAAGATCGAGACGGCCCTTGGCCGCCTCGACGGCCTGTCGGACGTGCAGGTCAATTTTGCGAGCGAGACGCTCATCTTGAGGCGTGAACCGCACAGCCGTGCGACTACGCGGGATATCGCCAAGAAAATCCGATCCCTGGGCTTCGACGTGCAGGAACTGCCCACGTCCGAAGTGTCCCCGGTGCCCGTACCGCGCCAGGCGGCCCACGCGCATGGCCATGCCGGCTGCGGCGGTCACCATGACCATGGGCATGCTCACGACCACGGGCACAATCATGCACACGGAAAGGCATGCGGTGATGACCACGGACACGATCACAAGCATGGCCACGGCCACGAGCACGGAGCCTGCAGCGGGCATGACCACGCGGCGGCTGCTCCTGCCATCCGTACTGCACCCAGCACGCCACCCAACGTCTCCATGCGCGTCGAAGGCATGGACTGTGCCAGTTGCGTCGGCAAGATTGAAACGGCCCTCGCGCGCATGGTCGGCGTGTCCGACGCACGCATCAACTTCACCGCCGAGACACTGGAGCTGACGCTCGCATCCGGCGTTCCCACGCAGCTCGGCGACATCGAGAAGACTATCAAGAGCCTGGGTTTCGGAGTCTCCGATGTACGCCGCCATGACGGCTCTGATACCGGCGCAGTCTCTGTCCCGGCCACTAGCATTCAGAACCGCCGCTGGTGGCAGACGAAAAAAGGCAAGCATGTGATCGGATTGGGTGTGCTGATGGCTTCGGCCTATGCCATGACCCTGCTGCTGCCGCTCTACGGCGAATGGATATTCGCTGCTGCCGTGATTGCGGGTGTCACGCCATTTGCGCGCAAAGCGTTCGCGCTGGCGAGATCCGGTTCGCCTTTCTCCATTGAAACCCTGATGTCAGTCGCTGCGATTGGTGCGCTGTTCATCGGTGAGGCTGAAGAGGCAGCAGCAGTGGTCTTCCTGTTCTCGGTCGGTGAGCTGTTGGAAAGCGTAGCCGCCGGTCGTGCCAGAGCTGGCATCAAGGCACTGGCATCACTGGTTCCCAAGACAGCGGTGCTGCTCGATCCCAATGGAGGTCAGCGTACCGTCCCGGCTGCCTCGCTGAAGGTCAATGACACTGTATTGGTCAGGCCAGGCGACCGAGTACCTGCCGATGGAGAGATCCTGCGTGGCGAATCCAGCCTCGATGAGTCGCCGATCACGGGAGAATCCGTGCCGCGTCAAAAGGCTGCTGGCAACACTGTTTTCGCCGGCTCGATCAACGTCGACGGTGTGCTGGAAGTCCGGGTGGAAAAGGCCGCGTCGGACAACACCATCTCGCGCATCATCCAACTGGTTGAACAGGCGCAATCCTCCAAGGCGCCCACGGCCCGCTTCATCGAGAAGTTCAGCCGCTACTACACCCCGGCCGTAATGGCCATCGCCGCGCTGATCATGGTGGTGCCGCCGTTGGCCATGGGGGGGGACTGGAGTACCTGGCTGTACCGTGGCCTGGCTCTTCTGTTGATTGCCTGCCCCTGCGCACTGGTGCTCTCCACTCCGGCGGCGATTGCCTCGGGTCTTGCGGTTGCGACGCGTCGAGGGCTGCTGATCAAAGGCGGCAACGCGCTGGAAACCATTGGCCGTGTCCGCTCCATCGCCTTCGACAAAACCGGCACGCTGACCGAGGGCAAGCCGCGCGTGACCGAGGTAGTTCCTTTTGGTCAGCTCAGACAAAAGCAGGTGCTGGCGCTGGCCGCCGCCGTCGAGTCCGGGTCGAACCACCCACTGGCCAAGGCTATCGTCGTCCATGCAGAAAGCACGGATACGGCCATTCCCAAAGCATCGGAGGCATCGGCGATTGCCGGCAAAGCGGTGCGAGCCACTGTGGGCGGCAAAATGCTGGCAGTGGGTTCCCCATCTCACGCGGGTCAGGTAGCTACGCTGTCGGCCCAGCAGCGTAAGGAAATCGAAGCGCTGGAGAACAGCGGCAAGACTGTTGCGGTTCTGTTCGACGAGCGTAGCAAGGAGACTCTGGGACTGCTTGCGTTGCGCGATGAGCCGCGCCGCGATGCAAGCGAAGGTGTCGCTCAGCTCAAGGCCATGGGCGTTCGCTCCGTGATGCTCACGGGCGACAACCAGCGTACCGCACAAGCCATTGCCGACAGCTTGGGAATCGACTGGAAGGCCGAACTGTTGCCGCAGGACAAGCTGGATCTGGTCAACAACATGAAGCGTGATGCCAAGGTGGCCATGGTCGGCGACGGCATCAATGACGCGCCGGCTCTGGCGACTGCCGACGTGGGTATCGCCATGGGTGGCGGTACGGACGTGGCCTTGGAAACCGCAGATGCGGCGCTGCTCAAGAGCCGCGTGACGGACGTGGCGCACTTGGTAGCACTGTCACGCGCCACCATGGCGAACATCCATCAAAACGTGGTGTTTGCACTTGGCCTCAAGGGCTTGTTTCTGGTCACCACCGTGTTCGGCATGACGGGCCTGTGGGTCGCGGTTCTGGCCGATACCGGCGCTACAGCGCTGGTCACGCTCAATGCGCTGCGCCTGCTGAGGTTCAAGGGTGCCCAAAGTGTGGACGACGACCGCGACACCGGCCATCCGACGCGCTCGCCTCAGCCCCAGGCTGCGCACTGACGGCAGCGGCTGGACATAGGTCTGCATTGCTAAGCCAGTGTGCCGCAGGTGCGCCGGAGGTGCCGATTCTCGTGACGTTGAGATTCGATGCCTCCGGCTTTCGCCATCACAAGGTCAACGGCGGAGGTCAGGGAAGCCGGGAAGTTTTTTCCTCGCGGGAGCTTGACCTTCCAACTATTGAAACCTCTAGAGTCCTCACCAACGCCGCACAGTGGTCTTGAGGCGGAGCACACAGCAAGGGTCATTTTCATCATGAAAAAGAAAATTGGAGTAGTTCTGCTGGCGGTGGCAATCGTCGCTGGCGTGGGCATTGCCGTTGTCAGCCGCAACGCATCCAACAATGAAGGGCCGGCTGCAGGCGGGCCTCCCGGCGCAATGGCGCCTCGGGTGCCGGTGGCCGAGGTAATCGTGCGCACCATGACACCGACGGTCGAGTTCACGGGCTACCTCGCCGCACCTGAAACGGTGGAGCTACGTTCGCGCGTCGGGGGCGCCATCGACGCGGTCAGCGTCCCTGAAGGCAGTCTGGTCAGCAAGGGCCAGTTGCTGTTTCAGATTGATCCGCGCCCCTTCCAGGTCGCTCTCGACACCGCTCAGGCATAACTGCACCAGGCCGAAGTGCTGACCGCTCAGGCGCAAAGCGATTTCGAGCGTGCCGAGCGGCTGGTATCCACCGGTGCGGTATCGCGCAAGACCTATGACGATGCTGTCTCCGCACGCAATGCACGACAGGCGCAGGTTCAAGCGGCAAAAGCCGCCGTGGCTGCCGCCCGGCTCGACCTGTCCTATGCACGGGTGACCGCACCGATCGCAGGCCGGGTGGATCGCATGCTGGTGACCGAGGGCAATCTGGTCAGCGGTGGTGGCGCGGGCGCGGCAACGCTGCTCACGACCATTGTTTCGGTCGATCCGATGTACGTTTATTTCGACGTTGACGAAGGCACCTATCTCAACCATATAGGCAATGCACGCCCTGACGCCTCCAGGCCAGAAAACAGCGCCTTGCTCGTCCAGGTCGGCCTGGGCAAGGACAACAATTTTCCGTTCCAGGGCACGCTAGATTTTGTCGGTAACCAGGTTGATCGGGGCACGGGCACTGTCCGCGCCAGGGCTGTCGTGCCCAATCCAGACGGTTATCTGACGCCCGGCATGTTTGCGCGAGCCAGACTTGCTACTGGCACTGAGCGCCAGACCATTCTGATTGACGATCAGGCCGTCGGCAGTGACCAGGACCGCAACTATGTACTGGTGGTCGATGCTGAAAGCACGGCGCAATACCGGCCTATCCAACTCGGGCCGATACGCGACGGGCTGCGTGTCGTCGAGGGCGGACTGAATGAAGGTGAACAGATCGTCCTCAAGGGGCTGGTGCGCCCCGGCATGCCCATCACGCCGAATGTCGTGCCGATGCAGCAGTCCACTGGCGCTGCCGACTCAAGCGACGCAGCGGCTGATACGGAACACTCTGACAGTCCGGCGGCTGATACCCGTCCTGGTGAGGAGGAGTCCCGCTCATGAAATTCCCTCATTTCTTCATCAACCGGCCAATCTTCGCCGTTGTGCTCTCGGTGCTAATGCTGATTGCCGGTGCGATGGCAGTGTTCCAACTCCCCTTGAGCGAGTACCCCTCGGTTACCCCACCCACAGTACAAGTAACTGCCAGCTACCCGGGTGCAAATCCGCAGGTGATCGCTGATACGGTGGCCGCGCCTCTGGAGCAGGCCGTCAATGGCGTCGAAGGCATGATCTACATGGCCTCTCAGACCGCGACTGACGGCCAAATGGTGCTGACCATTTCGTTCCAGCAAGGTATCGACCCCGACTTTGCCCAGATTCAGGTACAGAACCGCGTATCACGAGCACTGCCGCGCCTTCCCGAGGAGGTGCAGCGCATCGGTGTAGTCACCGAAAAAACGTCGCCAGATATTCTGATGGTCGTGCATATGCTCTCGCCCGGCAATCAGTACGATCCGCTCTATGTCTCCAACTACTCAATGCTGCATGTGCGCGACGAACTCGCACGACTGTCCGGGGTTGCCAACGTAATCATCGGCGGTGAGGGCGAATATGCCATGCGCGTCTGGCTCGATCCGACCAAAGTAGCCTCACGCGGCTTGACGGCAGGCGATGTGGTCGCGGCCATCCGCGAGCAGAACGTGGAGGTGGTCGCCGGCTCAGTGGGCCAGCAGCCCGATGCGTCGTCGGCCTTTCAGGTCAGCGTCAGTGCGATGGGGCGCTTGACCACCGAAGAGCAATTCGGCGACATCGTTGTCAATGTCAGTGAGCAAGGCGCGGTGACAAAGCTGCGTGACGTAGCACGACTGCAGATGGGCGCTGACAACTATGCTATGCGTGGCCTGCTCGACGGCGACAACGCGGTGGGCCTGCAAATTCTAACAAGCCCCGGTGCCAACGCCCTGGACACTTCCGACGCGGTGCGTGCCACCATGGAGCGCTTGCAAGCGGACTTTCCACAAGGGCTGGAGTACCGCATTGCTTACGATCCCACCGTCTTCGTGCGCGCCTCACTCAAGTCCGTGACGATGACGCTGCTTGAGGCCACCCTGCTGGTGGTACTCGTGGTCGTATTGTTCCTGCAAACCTGGCGTGCATCGATCGTTCCGCTGGTGGCTGTGCCAGTCTCCATTGTGGGAACATTCGCGCTCATGCACCTGTTCGGCTTCTCGCTGAACACCCTCTCGTTGTTCGGCCTGGTGCTGTCAATAGGCATCGTCGTGGATGATGCCATCGTTGTCGTGGAGAACGTCGAACGGCACATCCGCATGGGCAAATCACCCAGGGCAGCAGCACACGCAGCAATGGACGAAGTGACCAGTCCGATCCTGGCCACCACTGCGGTACTGGCGGCGGTCTTCATCCCCTCTGTCTTCCTGTCTGGACTCCAAGGCGAGTTCTACCGGCAGTTCGCGCTGACGATTGCTATCTCGTCCATCCTGTCAACGGTCAACGCTTTGACGTTGTCGCCAGCGCTGTCCGCCGTGCTGCTCAAACCTCATGATGACAAAACACGCCGCGACTGGCTGACTCGTGTCATCGACGGCATGTTCGGCTGGCTGTTCCGAGGCTTCAATCGCTTTTTCGACAGATCCTCGGATGCCTACACTGGAATGGTGCGACGCAGCATACGCTTTAGCGGCATTGTCCTGCTGCTCTATGTCGGCTTGGTGGGCCTGACTTGGGTGGGATTCACGCAAGTTCCCAACGGCTTTGTTCCCGCACAGGATAAATACTACCTTGTCGGCATTGCCCAATTGCCCACCGGTGCCTCGCTGGATCGTACCGAGGCCGTGGTCAAGGAAATGTCGCGGATTGCCATGGATGATCCTGGCGTAGAGACCGTGGTGGCCTTTCCTGGCTTGTCGGTGAACGGCCCCGTCAGCGTACCAAACTCGGCGCTGATGTTTGTCATGCTCAAGCCTTTCGAGGAGCGCCAAGATTCGTCCATGTCGGTGTACGCCGTTCAGGGTCGGCTGATGGGTCAATTCAGCCAGATTCCAGACGGTTTCGTGGGCGTTTTCCCACCTCCTCCCGTACCAGGCCTGGGGGCAATGGGTGGTTTCAAGCTGCAAATTCAGGATCGCGCCAACCTGGGCTCCGACATGCTGGCACAAGTTCAGGGCGAAATCATGGGCAAAGCGATGCAGACGCCGGAGCTGGCCCATATGCTGGCCAGCTTTCAGACCAATGCGCCTCAGTTGCAGGTAGACATCGACCGTGTGAAGGCCAAGACACAGGGCGTAGCGCTCACCGACATCTTCGAGACGCTACAGGTGAACCTCGGCTCCCTTTACGTGAACGACTTCAACCGCTTTGGGCGTTCCTATCGTGTCATGGCGCAGGCCGATGCACCGTTTCGTATGCAAGCAGAGGATATTGGTCAGCTCCAGGTGCGCAATGCAGCGGGGGAGATGATTCCGTTGAGCACTCTGATCCAGATCAAGCGCGACTCTGGCCCGGATCGGGTGATGCACTACAACAGCTTTCCATCGGCTGACATCAGCGGCGGCCCGGCACCCGGCTACTCATCGGGTCAGGCCTCCGACGCCATCGAGCAGATCGTGCGCGACACGCTGCCGCCAGGCATGACCTATGAATGGACCGACCTGACCTACCAGGAAAAGGCGGCGGGCAACACGGCAATGTACGTCTTCCCGCTGGCTGTGCTGCTGGCCTTCCTGGCCCTGGCTGCGCAGTACAACAGTTGGTCGCTGCCGTTCGCGGTGCTGCTGATCGCACCGATGGCATTGCTGTCGGCGATCGTGGGCGTGTGGCTCTCGGGGGGGGACAACAACATCTTCACGCAAATCGGATTCGTGGTGCTGGTGGGGCTGGCCGCCAAGAACGCCATCCTAATCGTCGAGTTCGCCCGCTCCAAGGAGGATGACGGCGTCGATCCGCTGGCGGCTGTGCTCGAAGCTGCACGCCTGCGTCTGCGTCCGATCCTGATGACATCGCTCGCCTTTATCGCCGGCGTGGTTCCCCTGGTGCTGGCCTCCGGTGCCGGTGCGGAAATGCGTCACGCCATGGGCGTCGCCGTGTTCGCCGGCATGCTGGGGGTGACGCTATTTGGCTTGGTGCTGACGCCAGTGTTCTATGTCGTCGTGCGCAAGCTCGTTTTGCGCAAAGAGAAGCGCAAGGGGCAACAAGCAGCGATCGAGACGCATGCGTGAAAGTCTGGAGAACACTATGAAAACATCTATTGAAGTCCCAGGCGCATTGAAGAAACTGTCGCTCATTGCACTGGCCGTAGCCCTAGCAGGCTGCTCCCTGTCGCCCAGGTACGAACGTCCCCAGGCGCCGATCGCTGCCAGCTATCCCACGGGATCAGCCTACGAACAGGCCACGCCAGCCGACGCCGATCAGGTGCTCGCGGCAGATATCGGCTGGCGCGACTTCTTTCGTGACCCGCTGTTGCAGCAGCTGATAGCGCTCTCGCTGGAGAGCAACAGGGATCTGCAAAAGGCCGCCCTGAACGTGGAGGCGGCGCGCGCAATGTATCGCATACAGCGCGCCGATCTACTGCCAAGCCTGGACGCCGCCGGCGGCAGTGTGGCCGAACGGCTGCCCGCTGACATCAGTCCCACAGGAACCACCCAAATCAACCGCCGCTACGACGTGGCCGGGGTGGCGACAGCGTGGGAACTGGATCTATGGGGCCGCATCCGCAACCTCAGCGACCGAGCCTTGGCATCCTATCTGGCTCTCGATGAAACCCGCGTCGCCGCACAGATGAGCCTGGTATCCGAGGTAGCCATCGCCTATCTCACGTTGCGCGCGGATCAGGCGCTACTGACTCTGACCAGCGATACCCTGGCCACACAGAAGCGCTCATACGAACTGACGGCTCAATTGGTGGAAGCAGGCAGCGCCACGCAACTCGACCTGCGCCTCGCGGAGATTTCACTGCGTACCGCCGAGGCCAACCATGCGGTTTATACCCGACAGGCAGCCAGCGACCGCAATGCCCTGGTATTGCTGTTAGGCCAACCGCTGACGGCGGAACTGTCGCAGCAACTGGATGCGGCCACAACGCTGCCTGATGGCATCGTGCCAACCAGCCTGCCGAGCGGACTGCCTTCGGAGTTGCTCGTGCGCCGACCGGATATCCGCGCCGTCGAGCAGATGCTGCTTGGTGCCAACGCCAATATCGGCGCGGCGCGAGCCGCTTTCTTTCCGACAATTAGCCTCACGGGTTCGGCAGGCACGGCCAGCGCTTCGCTCGATGGCCTGTTCGATTCGGGCTCGCGGGCCTGGAGCTTCCTGCCGCAGATCACGCTGCCCATCTTCCGCGGCGGCGCGTTGCGCGCCAATCTGGACGTGGCGCAGGTGCAAAAGCGCATCGAGATCGCCAACTACGAAAAGGCCATCCAGGTGGCCTTCAGCGAGGTCGCCGATGGGCTGGCGGGCAAGCGCACGCTCGATGATCAGATCCGCTCGGAGCAGCTATTGGTGGCAGCCAGCCAGAGCGCCTACGAATTGGCCGAACAGCGCTTCAAGGAAGGCATGGATGACAATCTCACCTTGCTCGACGCGCAGCGCACGCTGTACGGCACGCAGCAGACTTTGGTGCGCACGCGTCTGGCGCGGCTGAATAACCTCATCAACCTCTACAAGGCGCTGGGCGGCGGCTGGACTGAGCACTCGGTGCAGTCGGGTATCGGCGTTAAGCAGTCCACCAAGTCGCCGGGATGAGGATCGGCGAACTTGCGCGCTTGACGGGCACCCCCCCGGAGAACATTCGGTTCTACGAGCGGGAGGGCCTGTTGCAAGCCCCGGAGCGGTCACGCAACAACTATCGGCGCTATGGCCCGGCGCATGTCGAACGGCTTCACCTGATTCGCAACTACCGTGCGTCGGGCATCGGCTTGGATGACGTGCGCCGTCTGCTGGGTTGGGCACATGAGGGGTTCCTGGAACCCGAACTGCTAAGGCAGGCTGTCCAAGGCCATCTCGCCTGTGTCGAGGAACGCATGGAGCAACTGATCCAGGTGAAAGAGCACCTGCTCGGATTGGCCTTGCACGGTGCGGCTTCCGAGGATGGACCGGCTCTCGATGGCTCGTGAGCATCGCATGGTCGTATAACTGAATATATATTCATGTGTGTAATATTTCCGGCCAGAAAACGAATAAGAAAGACGCCATGACCGACCAGAGCATCACACGCCGAAACATCGGCGTTCTCACCGCCGCGCAGGCGCTCGGCGGCGCCAGCGCGCCCATCGTGATGTCGCTGGGTGGGCTGGTCGGCCAGCAGCTTGCCAACGATTCGGCCTGGATCACGTTGCCCGTGAGCCTGTTTGGCCTGGGTCTTGCCATCGGCACCTTGCCCGCAGCGTTCATCATGCGACGCCATGGCCGCCGTAACGGGTACGTGGTCGGGGTCGGCTTCGGCGTAGCCTCGGGCCTGATCGCCGCGCTGGGCATCATGCTGGCTTCGTTCTGGATCTTCTGCGCCGGCACCTTCCTGGCCGGCTTCTACGGCGCGTATGTGCAGAGCTACCGCTTCGCAGCCGCCGACACCGCCGAGGACACGCTCAAGGCCAAGGCCATTTCCTGGGTCATGGTGGGCGGCCTCGCGGGCGCCATCATCGGGCCGCAGTTGGTGATCTTCACACGCGACGCGGTAGCGGGCACGCCCTACGTCGGCAGCTTCCTCAGCCAGGCGCTGCTGCCGCTGATCGCCTTGCCGATCCTGCTGATGTTGCGCACGCCGCGCCAGACCCAGGCCGAAGCAGTCGCCGATAGCGGTCGGACGGTGCTGCAGCTCTTGGCGATGCCGCGCTATCTGCTGGCCGTGGCTGCGGGCGTGGTGTCCTATGGGGTGATGGCGTTCGTGATGACGGCCGCACCTGTAGCGATGGTCAACCATGGACATTCGGTGGACAACGCCGCCCTGGGCATCCAGTGGCACCTGCTGGCGATGTTCGGGCCGAGCTTCTTCACCGGACGACTGATGGTGCGCTACGGCAAGGAGCGCGTGACCGCCGTCGGCATGGTACTGCTCGCCGCCTCCGGGGTGGTGGCCCTGGGCGGGCTCGGCCTGCCCCACTTCTGGGGCTCGCTGGCGCTGCTGGGCATCGGCTGGAATTTCAGTTTCATCGGCGCGACGGCGATGGTCACCGACTGCCACACTCCGGCCGAGCGCAGCAAGGCGCAGGGCATGAACGACTTCTTCGTTTTCGCTGCCACAGCCGCCGTGTCGTTCCTCGCGGGCTCGATCCTGCACAGCTCGGGCTGGCAGGCGGTCAACTGGATGATCTTCCCGGCCCTGGCGTTGATCTTGGTGCCGCTGCTGTGGCAGGCCGCGCGAGAGCCGGTGCGACCAAGTCCGGGCTGATCGGGCCGATGCGAGAGGCGTTCCGTCTAGCGGCCGCCTCAGGCGCTAGATCACCTGCTTCCACCGCTGCAGCTTCGACAGCGCGTCGTCGTAGGCGGTGGAAGTGAAGGACTGGATCTTGCGCCGAGGGTCTTCATCGGCATCAACGGCGAAATGAGGGGCTTGACCTTCCAACAATGGGAAGCCCTACAGTGACTCCATCAACCTCATTCAAGGAGCTTTTCATGAGAGTCAACAAGTTCAGCCTGTTGTTCATTGCGGGCGCCGTCGTGGTCGCCGTCGGCCTGATGGCCGTCCAGAAGAAGGTGGTCGTCCCGTCGGGTGAAGCGATGCAGGCCAGTGCGGGCGGAGGTCACCAAGGGCACGCGATGCCCTCCAGCGCCTCGGCCAATGAGAGGGTCGGCAAAGATTCTGACGAAATCCTCCAAAAAGTTAACTAACCTATTGAATTTAAATTATTTTAGTATTGTAGCTCATGGGTGAAACCTGCCGATCAAAATCAAGCGTATAATCGCCAAATCGGTTGATATGGTCCGTGCGGTATGGGGCCAGCCCTTTGAGAATATCGTGATCAATATGATGACCGCGCTCTTTGAGATCTTTAAGGGTTAACGTCATCGACTCCACATTGTGAAGAATGACCAGGTTGGCCACCAAGTGGTTATATTTGATCACCTTCCGTTGCTCGTGACGGATATTCTCGGCGATCACCCCCTCGCCGCCGAAGAACAGCCATTTCACGAACTGGTTGAACTCTTCCGTTTTGTTCGTCTCCGCATGAATGGTTCGCCGCAACTCCACGCTGCCAATGTAGTCCAGAAGAAAGGTTGTCCGAACGACCCTCCCCAGTTCCCGGAAAGCAAAGTAGAGTTTGTTCTTGAGGCTTGCGGTACCTAAACGTCGCAGTACCGTGGACGGTGCGATTTTTCCAGCCTTAATCGATAGCGCCACCCGGAGCATGTCCGGCACATGGGTTTCAATCAGTTTCCAGTTGATAGTCTCGCTGAACAAAGCATTGATGTGCTCATACCGTTGGCGTTTGTCAGACTTGTAGAACACCAGCTGCTTCAGATTCCGGATGCGGGGCATCAGGTTGATACCCAGCAGGTAAGCCAACCCGAAGACGGGCGCACTTTGCGCCTGAGTATCGCCATGCAAGGTGTCAGGCTGGATATCGGAATCGTTTTTGATTAGCCCGTCAAGGATGTAAATGGCCTCATAAACGCCGCAAGGGATGAAGTGGCTGAACAGCGCGATGTATTTGTCGGAGACGTGGTAGTAGCCCACCCCGCCGTAGCCACCGTACCGTATGTGGTATTCCGATAGCAGATTCTGTTCGTACAGGTTCCATTTTGTGCCATCGGCGGCAGCCCGCTGGCCAGTTCCCCAGTGTCGCGGCAGCCGGTAGCGGTTGTAGGCATTGATAACCTGCACAATGGTCTGCTCCAAGCGCTCTTCGGTGACATGCCGCAGGTTGAGCCAGGACACCTGCCGGCGATTAAGTGTCGTGATGGATCGGGCGGTCTGAGTTGGCCCGAGATTGCAGCCATAGCAAAACAAGGTCGAAACAAAGCGGGTACGGGGGTCTTCCAGCTTGCTCTCCAACCCGGAAAGTGGTCCAAAGCGTTTGTGGAGGCCCAGCCATTTTTCGGCTTCCACCAGGATGTCGAGGATATTCTTTTCGGGCAAATTCTGGGATAACTGCTTGTCGATCTCAGCTAACCCATCCGGAGGCGCCGTACGACGGTGCTTCCGGATCACCAGCTCTTCACCATGGAAGACGGCGTATTCATTCTCCGGGAAGCCACGGTCAATGCGGTCGGCCGTTTCGCTCAACCGAGAGTGGGCTTGTGCCACAAAAGCGGCTGGATCGGATTCGATATCAGTCATCGCACTGTAGTCCGCTATCTGGGCATCATAGACTTTCCAATCCACCAGCTGATCGCGGTAGTCACTATACTGGTCGCTGTTCGCGACCGCGAGATCGCCGGAAATCAGTTCACGCTTCACCTGTGTCAGTACGCCCAGCTCGAAATACTTCCGGTAGACCATGCCGGGCGGTAGCTGGCTTGGCCCGGCCCCCAATACCAAACGGCGCCAACGCTCCGGTAGCCAGGACACGTCGAGGGGTTGAGTGCTGAGCACAAGGCATTCCTTTCGGCTGTGCCGGTGCTTTTTCAGAATCGCAATCGCCTCAATCAAGGATTGATCGTGGCTGGTTGCCGCCAGATCCAGCAGTTCAAGGCAATTGAATAACAGGGGGCGTAACGGGCGGTAGGGTTGCAGCATGAACGGGATGAAGTTATTGCCAGCGTAGGCCATGTGTTCCTCACACTCTGCCAGTAATTCATCAGGATCGCTCTGGATGGCAGCCGCCACTCGGGCACCTCGCTCGGAGTCCGTTGGCGCTTCCTGGACGGCGGTCAGTACGTCACGCAGTTGAGCCACCAGCTTGTCCATGCGCTTCATATGATCCAGGTGATACTGGTTCAGGTTGGCTTCTGCCTTGGTCTTGATGTTGCGCATCTTGCGGACAAAGATGTCGACCGCATCGTCCATCGCGCGACGCAATTGGGCATGGACCAGCAGAACCATCAAAGCGTAGCGTTTGGTGCTTTGCATGGCCTTGATGTTGGCCGCGCCCAGCGCTCGTGCTTCCAGTATGAAGTGGTGATATTTGGCGGCGGGAATGTGATCAACAGCGGGCAATCGTTGACACCAGCCCTGAAGCCATTCCAGATGCTGGAGATACTTCTTCACTTCCGTGTTGGTTGGCTTTTTGGGTTCCTGTTTCAACTTGTGCCAACTGGTATGAGGGGAATCGTCCGGCACTTGCAGCAACTGGTCAAATTCGTTTTTTTGATGCGCTGTCAAACCCGCATTGAGCGTCCGGAAGTAACCGGTATTAACCGTGCTGCGAGCCTGACGCGCGGTCCGTTGCAACGTTGAAAAACCCGGTAACTCAAAACGCTGGCGCACCAGCTCTTCAATCACCACATTGATGATGTCCGCCAGGTCCTGCTTGGTGGTGGCCGCTTCACGCGCTAGTTCCCGTACAATTGCCTTGCCTTCAACGGTGAACGCCTTGATGCCCACCTGTTGACGAACCGTCTCCAGCATCCGCTGACGGGCGCCGCCATTGCGGTCGTAGACCCTGAGCTGGCTCAATGCGAGATGTGAAAGGTCGTCGCACGCCAGAATGTGCGTTGTAATGGATTGGGGAACGGCTTTGAGATGGACAAAGTAGCCCAGACGCTGCACTGTTTTCAGGAGAATGAGTAGGGCGCCACGAGCAGCCGGAGTTCGACCGTGCTTTCGGGCAAAGGATCGTTCCTGGGTAGAGGGTGTATAAATTTCTGCCAGTTCTTGATCCGAGACCACCGCCTTCAATCGCGGATAGGCGGTTTCATGGAGGCTACTCATACGCAGTCCTTCGCTATGGGGTTCCAGTGAAAGGCATTAGCCCACAGTACTTTCGCTCTTGAGGGGGGCATTGCTTATAGTAGGCAGCAATTCGTCAAGACCAAAGGAACCGCCCGTTATTTTGTGAACGCCACGCTCGCTTTACGTTACGGGATTATTCGGTCATCGATCGCCGGTTCCCCGATTTATTGAATCGTTACACCACACCGCAGACTGATTCGAGCTATGGCCATTGAGCATCTCCCCCCCCCCACTGAGCATTCACACCTACCAACGCCTTTCTAGTGCCCAGCTAATCGCTCTGGCAGGGACCGGGCTAACGACGGTGGCGCTGGCGCCGCTGGCCCATGACTGACGGGCGGCAGTGCGGGCCAGGTGCTCGGCATTGCGCTGGCCCTGAAGATGATTGCCTACGCCCTAATAGCACCTCTGTTTGGGGCTGTTGCCCAAAAACTTCCCCGCCGTACTCTGCTGGTCACACTGGACATTCTGAGGGCCTGCAGGGTTGCCCTTTGTCACTGAGGTTTGGCAGGGGGCCCACTCTGGCTAGGGTAGGTACAAAATTTTCGCCCAACCCCTTCATGTAATGACGCAATTAAGGGGCACGAGATATTGCCCTCTTGGGCGCAGCACCGATCAACCATGGCGCTCAGTAAAGCCTCAATTTGCTGTAGCTTTTCGATCTTCCCACGTACGTCGTGCAACTTGCGCTCCGCGAGAGTGCTGGCTTCCTGGCAGTGGGTGCCGTCTTCGAGTCGGAGCAGGTCGCTGACCTCATCGAGATTGAAGCCTAACTGCTGCGATGTTTTCACAAAGCTCAACCTGCCGATATCGCTGGGACCGTAGCGTCGAATACCCCCGAGAGGACGCTGGGGCTCAGGTATTAACCCACGTCGCTGGTAGTAGCGGATGGTCTCAACTGAGACGTTCGCCGCCTTAGCCAGCCCCCCGATGGTCAATGAGTTCATTTCATCCGGCATTTGCCTTGACTCCGTAGTTGACTACGGCTTCAAGCTTAACCTATCGAACAAGGCCGTAGAAGGTGTAATTGCAATATCAGAGTTGAATTCCGAGTCACAATCCGGTCGCGAGTCGTTAATCGCAGGCGGGGTTGCAGCCTGCTCGCGTCGGCCTGTTGTCTGGGCACCTTGGCCCTGATCGCCCTGGGGGGTTCCGGTGCCTGGATCGGCAACCTGGCGAAGTCTGCGAGGTACCGCAAGTGCGCACCGCTTCGAGACACCCCGCTACCTAGGGAGGTTCTGGTCTATCGCCTTCTGGTCGCAAGGTTGGGGGCAGCCTATCACGCTTGTTCACAGTTCACCGTGGCATTGTAGGTCAATGCGAGGCCTGCTCCGGGATGGTCAGAGTCATGCCGGATTATATCGATAGAATCGATTAAATAAACGCAAAATACCCTTTTTTTAGATATCTCTGAAAACTATAGAATATCCATATATTCAAAAGTTCGGAGATAGAGATGTTCAGGGGATTGGCATTGTGTGCGTTTCTGACACTGGCTGGCTATGGCATTGCCGCCTTGCCGCCAGTGCAGCAAACCGGCCTGGGGCCTCTGGTGTTTACCCTGTTGCTGGGGCTGCTGTTCGGTAATCTGGCCGCGGGTAAGCGGTTAAAGGGCGTGGCGCCGGGTCTGGGCTTTTCTGCCCGCTGGTTGCTGCGAGGCGGTATTGTCCTGTTCGGTTTCTCCCTCACGGTGCAGCAACTGATGGCCCTTGGGCCAAAAGTGGTGCTGCTGGATAGCTTGGTGGTAGTGACCATTACCACGGCAGGTTATTGGCTGGGTACCCGCTGGCTGAAACTGGATCGGGATACTGCCATTCTGACCAGCGCCGGCAGTGCTATTTGCGGGGCGGCTGCGGTACTGGCCACCGAAGGCACCATCCGGTCACGGCCGGCGGCAACGTCTATGGCGGTGGCCACTGTGGTGCTGTTCGGAACGCTGGCCATGTTCGTGTATCCCGTGCTCTATCCATTGATGGGCTGGGATGAAGGTCTGTACGGAGTGTACATCGGTTCTACCGTGCATGAGGTGGCGCAAGTGGTCGCTGCCGGTGGCGCGGTGGGCCAGGATGCCCTCACCAATGCGGTGATTGTGAAGCTGGTTCGGGTGATGCTCCTGGTGCCCTTCCTATTGGTCATCGGGCAAATCTGGAATCGCCACCGTGCCGCTCATGCGGAAGCTGCCGAAGATGCAGGAGAGGGCGCGCAGAAGCTGGTGATCCCCTGGTTTGCCTTTGGCTTCATGGCGGTTGTCGGGCTCAATAGTGTGCTTCATTTACCTGGCCAGATTCAGGGTGGGCTGGTGCTTGCAGGGCAGGTCGCCATGACCATGGCCATGGCAGCACTGGGTTTCCAGACCCGGATTGAAGCCCTTCGGAGCCTGGGTGTGAAGCCCTTTGTGCTGGCATTGTGTTTGTTCATTACCTTGCTGGTGGGTGGTGCTATGGTGACGCCGCTGATTCTGGGCTAATCCGGTTGCCGTAATTTCTAAGGAGACTCTGAATAAGTCTCAAAATCAGCGATAATTCGGCCATCGTCAACCGCATAGGATTCAATGTCGCCATGGATCAGATCACCTTCTCCGAAGCCGAGTACCAGACCAAGAAGCGCAAAACCCGCCGCGAGATCTTTCTGGAACGGATGGACAAGCTGATTCCCTGGAAGCAGCTGGAGAAAAAGGTAGCCCGCCATTACCCCAAAGGCCAGACTGGTCGACCGCCTTACCCGCTGTCTACCATGCTCCGCGTTCACTGCATGCAGTTGTTCTATAACCTCAGCGACCCGGCCATGGAGGATGCCTTGTACGAGATCGAATCCATGCGTCAGTTCGCCGGCCTGAAGCTGGACCGCTTGCCGGACGAAACCACGATCCTCAAGTTCCGCCATTTCCTGGAGCGCCACGGCCTTGGCAAAGTGCTGTTCAAAGAAGTGAACAAGCACCTTGAGAAAAACGGCCTGATGCTGCGTGAAGGCAGCATTGTCGATGCCACTATTATCTCTGCACCCAGCTCCACCAAAAACGAAAGCGGCCAGCGCGATCCGGAAATGCACCAGACCAAGAAAGGCAATCAGTGGCACTTCGGCATGAAAATGCACATCGGCGTTGATGACACTCTCGGACTGATTCACAGCATCGACACCACGGCGGCCAACGTTCATGACATCGTTCCCACCGGTAAGCTGTTGCACGGTGAAGAGCAACGCGTGTTCGGTGATGCCGGTTATCTTGGCGTTCAGAAGCGGGATGAGCATAAGGATCGCAAAAACGTCTCTTGGTTCATCGCCAAACGGCCTGGGACTCGGAAGAAACTGGATGCCGACAAGCTGAAAGCCGAAGAAATCAAAGCCAGTGTTCGTGCCAAGGTGGAGCATCCGTTCCGGTACATTAAACAAGTCTTCGGTTACGGCAAGGTCCGCTATCGCGGACTCGCCAAAAACACCAACCGTCTGCATTTGCTGGCTGCGTTCAGCAACCTGCTGATTGGTGAAAAATACCTGCTGGCATAGGGCCAGTGCGCCTGTTTTCCGCCAAAATGGCGGGAAACGGGCAAAAAACACACGAACATTGGGAGAATAGTGTCTGAATCTTCGGTTTTTGCCGGCTCAAACCAAAATCGGCAAAAATCAGCGGTTATTCAGACCTTCCCTAGGTATCGACGAGCTGTACCTGAACCGCCGCTACCTCTGCATCCTGACCAACCTGGAGGAGCGTACCTTGTTAGACCTGCTGCCCGGTCGTCAGCAGGAGGCAGTGACGAAGCGGCTCATGAGCATGACCGAGCGCGACAAGATCGAGATCGTCAGCATGGACATGTGGAAGCCATATCGCCGTGCCGTCCAGGCGGCGCTGCCACAGGCCCGCATCGTGGTCGATAAGTTCCATGTTGTGCGTATGGCCAACGAAGCCCTGGAGAAGGTCCGCAAGGGGCTCAGGAAGGAGCTGAAGGCCAACCAACGCCGAACCCTCAAGGGTGACCGGAAGATCTTGCTGAAGCGGGCTCACGACGTCTCCGACCGCGAACGTCTCATCATGGAAACCTGAATGGGGGCCTTCCCCCAGCTCCTGGCAGCCTACGAGCACAAGGAGCGGTTCTACCACATCTGGGACTGTGCCAGCCGGCGAGATGCTGAGCAGGCGCTGGCTGCCTGGATTGACGACATCCCAGTCACCAATGCCTTCACGGAGTCGATCAACCGGCTGGCCAAGGACAAGAACCGCGATGGCCGGGGCTACTCATTCGAGGTGATGCGGGCCCGGATGCTCTACACCACCAAGCACAAGAAGAAGGTGCCGCAGACCAAGGAATCCCCCTTCCTGGGCAAGGCCACCATGACCTACGGCATGGGTCTACCCGAGCCCGAGAAGAACTTCGGTGTCGATCTATCAACCTTCTGGGAAAATTAAGATATCGGTGGGCCTACAGGGATCGTCAACCAATTAATCCGGATACCCATTTTCTAATGGCCACAGCTTGACCGTATCTCAAATGAGATGCGCAATAGCGTCATGTATGACACTCGGATAATTTATCATGGCTCACACTTCAATGCCGGGTAACGGAGGACGAAGGTGAGCAACAATTATGCGGTCACCATTGTATGTGCTGGCCTGGATGGTGTTCTCCGGGGTAAATTCTTGGAGAGCGTGCGCGGCCCCCAGAATTGGGCAGTGGCCAGCGTCATCCGCCAAGTACAACTCGCCCTCCCGGTGTTTATAATTAATCACAAGTAGATGGCGCTTAGAAGGGCTGCACAGACGATCCATAGGGTGATAAATACCCCCGCTGCCATGCGGCTTACCGGACGCTCGGTGGCTTTGGCGGCGGTTTCTCGGTGCTCGCTTATTACCTCTGGCGGGATAAGCCTCACGACCAGCATGATTCCGAGCGGCACGATGATGATGTCATCCACGTAGCCGAGCACGGGAATGAAGTCGGGGATCAAGTCGATGGGCGAGACAGCATAGGCCGCGACAACCATCGCAAGCGCCTTTGCGAACCACGGGGTGCGGGGATCACGAGCGGAAAGCCAGACCGCGTGTACGTCACGCTTGATGGTTCGTGCCCATTGCTTGGCGTTCGAAACCAGTTTTATTGTCATAGTAAGTGTTTCTATACGCTACGCATTACGGACGCGGAGCATAGCCAATGTCCCGGCCGCCATCAGCAGGGCCGCCAAGCCAAAGCCGAGAGTCGGCGAGACTGCGGTCCACACCAAACCGATCGTGGCGCTGGAGACGAACTTGGCCGTCCCGTTGACCGTCCCCAGCGCACCATAGCTGATCATCAGGGTGTCGGCCTGCACCATTTCGGCTGCCACCGTGGACTCCAACGCTTCCTCGACAGTGACGTACAAGCCAGCGACGAAGAAGATGACGACGAGCAGCGGCACGCTGTCTACCGAAAGCCAGAAGGCCAGTGCTGTCAAAACGGCCGTGAGCGTTCCCAGCACATACCCGCCGACCAGCATGGGGAGATGGCCGAGGCGATCCGCCATAGCGCCGACCGGGTAGGACATCGCGACCTAGCAGAAGTCGCCCAGTGCGCTGGTGATCCCGGCACCGACGACAGTTCGATTCAGCCAGCCTTTCGGCCTGGTGGCTTTTTCAGCTGCGCCGGCCTCGTTGATGTCGTTAGTCATTCAGTCCGACTCTCCAAGGGTGCCGAATTCGACCGGAATCTTCACATAGAAGATGTGCAACTGGTCCGCGAGCAAACGTTTGAGCAGCCGCTCTGCCTCGTCCTCAGTCACTACCATCGTGATTTCTTCTGGCTGATCGGCAAGCTCAAAAAAATGGCTGGAGTGCATTTTGCCGTTATGACCAAAACCCTCAGTTGCGGCGAGCACGGTCCCGCCGCGCACACCCAGCTCCCGGGCAGAGTCGATCAGCCAATCACAAACGTGCTTGCCACGGTGATGGCGGTTTTGCTGGGTAAAGAACGTCAGTTGATAACCTTTCATCCTAGTTCTCCTAAAAAAGGAAATGTCTATGAACTTTTCTGCTTGAATAAGGAACCGCCGTCCGACAGAGACTATTACAGACTACGAATCCAACCGAACGTAAACATACCCAGAATCGTCATGAGTAATGACCCCAGCACATGAATGGACACCGCGCCAGCTGCCCAGGCAAACCGCCCCTGTTGTAACAAGGTAATAATTTCAGCGGAAAACGTTGAAAAGGTGGTAAACCCACCAAGAAACCCGGTGATAATGAACAGTCGCCACTCCGGTGCCACCGAGCCCTGCGCACTGAAAAAGCTCAAAGCCACGCCGATAAAGAAACCGCCTAAGAGATTTGCGGCCAGCGTGCCGGGAGGGATGGTGGGAAACAGGGCGTTGAGTTGCAGGCCGAGTAGCCAGCGGGATAAGGCCCCGCCCGAGGCACCAGCGCAGATTGCGAGAATGGAGTACATCAGTAAAAATCCTGTCCTGAAGCATTACATGAAACAATACCCGGACAGGCGAAACGGCAATAACCTACGCGCCCGAACCGGGACCCTGCGTAGGCATCATCAGCCACTGCGAATGTGCAGTGGCGGTTTAAGGAGGCATGCCATCTCCTAATATGCGTTATCTTATCGGAGGTAGTCATCCCGGACAAGATCGTTGGACATTGTCACCCAGAGTAATACTCACCGAATACATTGACAGTCTCGGCGGCCATTCCTACACCGCTATGAGAGCGTCCTTACCGTACGTTTTCGTTCCGTTGGACTTCAAACTCCTGTAACGCCCGAACAGCGAGACGTCGCCGATGCCGCCGGTATCGCGCTCAATCCGGCCCATGGGCGTGGTGACGTCCAGTTCCTTGTTGAAAAAGTAAGGGACAACGCCGAACACCGCCAGCTTCGGGGTTATCCCATAACCCAGGACACTGCCCAGGGCCTGGACCGAGACCTCGCGATCCATGGGTCCATCATCGGAACGCTCCCGCAAGACCAGTTGCTCCCGCCAGATGGTTTCACCCTGCGGCACCGGCAAGGCGGTGTTGAAGGTGTTGGGCGCGGCTTGTGCCGAAGGCACACCGGTCAGTACCAGGGCACTGACCAGCAGGGACAAGCCAACTGACTGGTTGTTATTTCGCATCGCTGCCTCCCGTTTCACCTTCGGCCTCTGAGTAGGAGCGCAGCGTGAAGCCAGCCTCGTCGACGGCCTGACGCGCCCGCTCCTCAGAGAACGTCTTGCCCTCTTCAAGGGTGACACGCACCGTACTTTTTCCGGGTAAGCGGATTAAATGGTTGATCTTACCTTTGCATGAGAGTGAGACAGACCGGCATCTCATCGGATTATCTGGTTGATGCTTCACCTACTGCTGGTGCATGTTTCCTTCGCTAATTCCAGCAAGA